>JACCDS010174390.1_pt1 | contig 10801 bp, 11 predicted proteins | sample 7446441 | NCBI WGS metagenome assembly JACCDS01 (sample SAMN15323445, study PRJNA562643) | freshwater metagenome | isolation source: river surface water | place: USA:Blue River Watershed | collected 2017-08-17 | reverse complement strand
CTGGTTTTCGGTACGCTGCACACGGTCTCCGCGCCCAAGACCATAGACCGCATCATTGATGTCTTCCCCGGCGATGAAAAGGACATGGTACGCGCGATGCTGTCCGAATCCCTGCAGGCAGTGATCTCGCAAACCCTGATCAAGACACGTGATGGCAATGGCCGCGTCGCTGCGCACGAGATCATGCTGGGTACCCCGGCCATACGCAACCTGATACGCGAGGCCAAGGTCGCGCAGATGTACTCGGCGATACAGACCGGATCCGGCTTTGGCATGCAGACGCTCGATGCCTGTCTCGCTGATCTGGTCAGGCGCAACCGGATCACGCCGGCAGCCGCGCGGCAGTGCGCGAAGATGCCTGAAAACTTCACGGGCTGAACCGGCAATGAAGCAAAACTCAAGACACTCGCTCCCGGCATGAGCCGGTAGCAAGCGACTTGCCTGCCATGAACCACACCCAACCTCGACCTGTTGACGAGGCCTGCAAGGAGAAGCCATGCACACCATGCGCGCACAGACCCTGATCGACCAGTTGCTGGTCACAATGAAAAAGCGTGGTGGCTCGGACCTGTTCATCACCGCCGGCATCACGCCGGCGATCAAGCTCAATGGCGAACTGACATCCATCGGCGAGCAGCCGCTGTCGCCTGATGATAGCGCGGCCTTGGTTGAATCCGTCATGAATGAACGACAACGCGCAGAATTTGCCAGCACCCGCGAATGCAATTTCGCCATCAGCCCGGATGGTGTTGGCCGCTTCCGTGTATCTGCCTTCATGCAGCAGGCACGTGCCGGCATGGTGATCCGCACGATCAATACGTCGATACCCGATATCGACGAACTCGGCGTGCCACCCCAGCTAAAGGATGTGGTGATGAGCAAGCGCGGTCTGGTCATCATGGTCGGTGCGACTGGCTCGGGCAAATCGACCACGCTGGCGGCGATGCTGGGCTATCGCAATGCCAACAGCCATGGCCATATCATCACGATCGAAGACCCGATCGAGTTCGTACATCCTCACCTGAACTGCATCATCACGCAGCGCGAAGTCGGCACCGACACTGCTGACTGGCATACCGCGCTGAAGAACACGCTGCGCCAGGCACCGGATGTGATCCTGATCGGCGAGATACGCGACCGTGAGACCATGGATCATGCGATCGCTTTTGCCGAGACCGGTCATCTCTGCCTGGCCACGCTGCATGCGAACAACAGCAATCAGGCGTTGGATCGCATCATCAACTTCTTTCCTGAGGAAAGGCGCCAGCAGCTGCTGATGGACTTGTCACTGAACCTCAAGGCCATGATCTCGCAGCGACTGATACCGCTGAAAGGTGGCAACGGCCGCTGTGCCGCGGTCGAGGTGATGCTGAACTCGCCTCTGGTGTCGGAGCTGATTTTCAAAGGGGCGGTGCACGAGATACGCGATGTGATGAAGCGCTCGCGCGAGATTGGCATGATCACCTTTGATCAGGCACTGTTTGAATTGGTCGAGGCTGACAAGATCAGCATCGACGATGCCTTGCGCAATGCGGATTCTGTCAATGACCTGCGGCTGACACTGCGACTGCAAGGCAAGGATGCGCGGGACCGTGACCTGACGGCCGGCACCAAGGACCTTGGCATTGTGTAGATGCGGTCGATTGAATGCGATGGCTCGATGGTCATCGTTGATCGGAGTCCGTGGACGCCCCGCTAGTGACGCCCCGCTATTGACACCCCGCTATTGACACCCCGCTATTGACGTCCTGTCATTGACTGACTGTCATCCACCGACAAGCCCATCGCTACCTTAACGGCAGCTTGAGCGAAAAATTAAGGCTTTTTCATCGGCAAGCTGCTTCGCTTTCCACCCTCTTTTCGCAAGAAATCCCGGCACTGCACCGCAGTAAATTGTCCACTGAGAGATCGCCCGTTGAATGCTCAGCGCTGGCCATCGCTCAGCGCGCAATCTTCAGGAGAATCTCATGCGAACCTCACTTACTTCACTCCGTCGCCAGCAGGGCTTCACCCTGATTGAACTGGTCATCGTCATCGTCATCATCGGCATTCTTGCAGCGATTGCGCTGCCAAAGATGACCGACCTCGCCGGCAATGCACGTGCAGCCACCATCAAGGGCGTGACCGGCAGCCTGGCCTCGGCCAATACCGCCATCTATTCGGCAGCTCAGATCGCCAACCAGGGCGGCGCCACCGGCAGTGTCAATGCCTGCGGTACCACCGGCATTTCGACGGTCTACGGCTATGCAGCAGATACGACTGAACTGCTCAAATGCGTCGGCCTGTCGCCTGCCAGCGATTTCAATACTGCGACTGCCAACACGGTCTCGCACGCTGGCTCGACCACGCCTGCCTCGTGCAACGTCGTCTACACGCCGGCGACTGCGACCGCGCAGCCCGCCTATACCGTCACCGTCACTGGTTGCTGACCCTGCCGGGCTGTGGAGCATTGCCATGAAACCGACGCCCCGCATGGCGCGCCTGCTCCGCTGGCCATACTTGCGCGGCTTCAGCCAGATGGAGCTGATTGCCGCCCTGACCGTCGCCAGCCTGGTGGCGGCATCGGTGGTGCCCAGGATGATGCCGCAGGCCTCGCACAGCGCCGCCTCATGGCAGGCAGTACGTCTGGCCGATGATTTGCGCCATGCACGGCTGCTGGCCATGTCATGGGGCAAGCCATTGGCCTTCGAGACCAATGCAGGGTCCTGGCGCGTCAGCTGCGTGAATGCAGGCGGCTGCGCGGTCATCACGCCGCCCGCTGACAGCTGTCCGAACCCGACCGCCACCGTCGTCGATCCCGGCCATCATGGCGGCTTCTGCGTAGCACTCGAGAACGGTATCAGCCTCTCGGGCCCGGCATCACTGCAATTCGATTTGCTCGGCCGACCGCAATCGGCCACCTCTGTTACTTATCAGCTGTCAGCACATGGCATGCCGGTCGCGACGGTCAGCGTCGCACCGGGCACCGGGTTTGTATCGACCGCACAGCTGCCATGAACACGCGATCTGCCTCATCCAGCTTGTCATCGCGTTCGAGCGCGCGCCTGCGCCCATTGCCAGCTTCTCATCTTGTCGTTGTCTCCATTCAATCCGTACCCTCTCCTCGGCTTGCGAGACCAGGCAGGCGCAGCGGCTTCACGCTGGTCGAGCTGGTCGTGCTGATCGTGGTGTTTTCCGGATCCCTGATCGGGCTGCTGTCGGTGTCGCGCGAATCTGCGCGCAGGATTGCGGAGGTAGATGCCAGTGCACGTGCGATGCAGTTCGCGCAGGAGCGCGTGGAGATGGTGCTCGCCGACCGCCGCAACCCGAATCGTGGCTATGCATGGGTGCCGCTGCAAGCCGGCAGCTGCACGACGGTCTCGGCCAGCTGCGCCTATCCAATCGAAAATCCGATCGCCGGCACCCGACTGGTTCGCAGCGTCGAGATCACGAATAGCTCGGCCAGCACGGCCTGCCCGAACCCGTCCAGCGGCTGCAAGCAGGTGCTGGTCACCGTCACCCAGAATGGTCGCAAGCTCGCGTCGCTCGGCGCCTTGCTGGCGAATCACTGACATGAACCATCGCGGCTTCAGCCTGATCGAGCTGGTCATTGCGATGCTGCTGACATCGATGCTGGCGGTCGCCGCGATGCAACCAGTGCTGCGCGCGATGCAAGCACGCAAGAGCGTGGCGGACAATCTGTCTTCAGTAGATACACTGCGCTATGCCACCGAGCGCATCGTGCGCGAGCTGCGGCAGGCGCGCTATGACGCGCAAGGTACGGGCTTCGAGCTACGGCCATTAGACGCGATCACCGATACCGTGAATGCCAGCCGCGGCCTGTGCTTCGTACGCACCGGCGGCAGCAACGGCAATGCCTATGCCAGCCTTGCGCTGCGCCAGTCCGGCACCCTGGCCACGCTGGATACGATCAGCTACCCCGGCTGCGCAGCGGTCAGCCCAAGCGCACTGGCCGACAAGGTCAGCAGCTTGCGCTTCGACTATTGGGCCTATGGCAGTGGCAGTGCCGGCAGTGCGCCAGTGGCATTGGCACTGAATGACAGCGCCTTCGGCACCCGCCTGTCCTTTATCGATGTCACGCTAACCGTTACGCCGCACCAGGGAACGCCGGTCAGTCATCACTCGCGGGTCGTGCTGCGCAATGGCGCATGGGGAGCCGAAAAATGAATGTGCTCGTCCGTGAAGCCGACTCGCCGGTGCGCCCATGTGCGAGGCTGAGGCCTCAGATGTCGCTTCATACTGGTCGCCCGCTTCGCCTGCGTCACCGACGTCAGCGCGGCGCATTCGCCATCGTTACCGTGCTGATGCTGCTGGTCGTGGTGGCCTCGGCGCTGCGCTTCATGCTCGCCGCGGCCGAGGCCAACAGCAGCGCCACCTTGTCGCACCAGCAGAGCACCAAGGCACTGCTGGCAGCTGACAGCGGCATCGAGGCCATGCTGGCCAGGTTGCGCAAGGACGGACCGCTGTCCTGCAATGTCGCGCAATTCCCGGGCGGCTCGCTGGATGGCGCCAGCTACGCACCGCTGTCGGCCAGCACGCTGACCAATATGCCGGTATCGACCGCCTGCAACGGGCTGCGCACGGCCTACGGCTGTCGCGGACAGGTGCAGGCCACGGTCGGCAGCAGTACGCGCACGGTCAGTGTCGATATCGCTTATTGCTCACCGACGACGGCCGGCGTCACCGGCTTCGGTGGATTCACCAGTAATATCACGCAGGTCATTTATCCATACCAGCCGAACTCCGTTGTCTTCAGCAACCTCGCCTTTCGCCGCAAGCTCGACTGGGGTGGCCCGAATGCGTCGGCCACGACCTGCCAGCAGACTGGCACCTATACCGGCAGCTGCGCGCAAGGCTGGAGCATCGAATCCAGCTCGGGCCTGAACAGCGTGGGCGGACGCGGCGTGATCGCCACCACGACCACCGTCGGCAACTACGCCGTCGTGCAGCGGCTCGAGGCCGACCGCAACTATGTGGCGACCGGCGCTATCTTCGAGGGCAATGGCGTCACTTATCTGGGCGCCTATGCGGACCAGAACTCGGCATCGAACAAGGGCACGACCGGTACCTCGAACATCGTGATGGGACAGGTGCAGGACGGCCGCACGCTGGGCACCAGCGCCAGCGGCAGTGCCGGCTGGTGCAAGGGCGCGGACACCCTGGTCTTCGGCTTTTCAGCCAAGTCGGCGATGGCAGATGACACCTTGACCTCGGTGCGCTTTGGCATCCTGAACACGCCGCTGATGCTGCTTGAGCGTTACAACTCGACCGGGCTCGATATGTATTCCGAGGTCTGGTACGTGCACAAGCCGATTGCCGAAGGCGGCATCGACAGCCTGTTCGCTACCGGCGTACCGACTGATTTCCACATCACCAAGAGCGGAACAACGACTGACCAGTGGGCAGCCGGCTTTGCCTGCCTCAAGAACGTGGATCCGGCCACGCCGCGCGGACTGGTGAGCTTCATGCAGCCCTACAACTGGTGGGAGCCTTTCTGATGCGACGCATGCTGATGCAAGGCCTGCTGGCAAGCCGCTTGCCGAAGTTACCGACTTCAATCACATCCTGGTCACGCCGGCAGCAATGGAAGTCGCTGTGGGCTGCTTGCAAATCGGGCTTGGCACCGAAGCGGTCGCGCGCCGCGTGCTGGGCGGCAATGGATATTCGCACGCATGAGATTGCTGCGGTGGTGGTCGCACCGCCGGCGAAGGATGGCAAGCCGCGCATCCTGAAGGCTGCCGTGCTGACGCGTGATGCAGCGCCCAAGGATGCAGTAAACGGCATCACAGAGATCATTCAGGGCCAGACATTGCCCGGCGCTGCACAGCTCGGGGCCATCGCGCAGTCGGTCGGTGGCCATGCCCAGCGCTGGACCTTGCTGCTGCCACGCGACGAGTACCGGATCAGTGTCATGGCCGAACCAGCGGTACCGGCAACAGAACTGGCGCAGAGCGTGCGCTGGCAGCTGGCGCCGACGCTGGATTTTCCGGTCGAGGATGCATCGGTCGATTTCCTCAAAATGCCGACCGAAGCCTGGCAGCCCGGACGTGCGCCCGAGCTCTATGCGATCGCAGCGCGCGGCGAGGCGGTGAGGCAGCGTGCCGCGCTGTTCGATCAGGCCAGACTGCAACTGGCCGCGATAGATATTCGCGAGACGGCGCAACGCAATATCGCGGCGCTGGCTGAGCGCCACACCGACAGTAATGCAGGCACCACCGCTGACAGTGACGAACTGTTAGTGATGCTGGTGTTCATGCCGGATGAGGTACGGATCACCTTCAACTGGCATCAGGAGATGTACATGGATCGGCTGATTGCCGAGTCTGTCGATCTCTCGCATTCGCCCGATCGGCGCACTGCCATCAGCGAGCGCATCGCGCTGCAGGTAGAGCGTTCGATTGAGGCGGTGCGCGGCAGCTTCCCGTTCATGCAAGCGGCACGCGTGCTGGTGGCGGGTGCGCCTGAAGGATTCTGCGAGCTGCTTGCCGCCAGCACTGGCGATCCGGTATCGGCGCTGGATGCGGAACAGCTGTTCGATCTGTCGCAGGTACCGGCATTGTGCGAACCGGCGGAATTCATCCGCCATCTCCACGCCATCGGCGCTGCGCTGCGCGGCATGGAGTCCGCCGGATGAGCCAGCAGATCAACCTCTTACCGCGCCGAGCGCGTGCGCCGCTGCTGTCTGCCACGCGGGCTGCGATCCTGGTGCTGGTGTGGGCAGCAGCCATTGCGTTACAGACCGGATGGCAATCACAACAGGCAGACGAAGCTTGGCAAGCAGCAGAGGCCGCCGAGCTGGCGCTGCAACAGCAAAAGCAGTTGCTGCTGGCCTTGCAGGCCCGACTGGGCGAGTCCGCCAATCCTAACAACATCGCCGCGCAGATCGAAGCGCTGGCGCCGCAGACCCGCGTATCGCGCGACCTGCTGGCACGGCTCAAGGCCGGCGAGCTGGGCAGCCTCGACGGCTATGGCGCGCAGCTGACCGAGTTGGCCGCACTGCCGAAGCAAGGCGTCTGGGTGACGCTGGTATCGATCTCGAATGCCGGTCGTGGCCTGCGTGTCGAAGGCCGTGCACTTCGTAAGGAAGACGTGCTGCCGTATGCGGGTGCATTGAACGAAGCGATGGCGCGCTATGGCGCGCAGCTAAACCAGCTGGAAGTCACGCCCATGCAGGCTCATCCCGCAGACGAACCGGCAGCAGCGCCGGTGTTTACGTTCAAGCTGTATTGAGGACTGGTGATGACGAATTTTTCGCTGCGCTTGCATTGGCAGGCAGCCAGCCGGGCGTTCGAGGCCAAGAGCCCGCGCGAACGCTTGCTGATGCTGTCTACGCTGCTGGCGCTGTGCTACTTCGTGGCCGACCTGACGCTGCTCTCGCCACAGGCGAAGCGCATACGTCAGTCGCAGACGCAAGCCGAGCTCAGCCGTGCCGAGCTGCAGCGCGTGCAGCAGCAGGTCGGTGCCCTGAATGCGCAATTGGCGGCACTGAATGCCGGCGACAAGCAGACCGAGCTGGATGAGCTGGTGCGCATCATTGCCGAAGCTGATGCGCTACTGTCGGAAGATGACGGCGGCTCGTTGAAACTCTCCGCGCTACTGGGCGCGATGCTGCGCACCACGCCCGGGCTAAAGCTGGTGTCGCTCAAGACCTTGCCGGTGGTGCCGCTGCTGCCGCGCGGCCCGCAGGCCGCCGATGGCACCGAGCTCAAGCCTTCTCCGCCAGTGGGCGGCGGCAAGACAGCACCCGCGCCGCCGCCGATCACGGTGCACCAGCACGGTGTCGAGATCGCGGTGCGCGGCAACTATCTCGCGCTGCTGCCCTACATGGAAAAGCTGCGCCGCTACCCGAAGCGACTGTTCTGGATCTCGGCCGCGCTGGAAGTGGTCAAGCACCCGGATTCGGTGCTGAGACTGACCATCACTACCCTGTCCGGCCAGAAGCCGGCACCGATCGAATAAAAAGACATTGATGAAGAACCTGATTGCCTATCTTGTCGTGCTGCCGGTCGAAGCCTCGATTGCGGTGATTGTGGCCACGCTGTTGCTGGTGATTGCCGCCACGGTACTGATCACGCTGGCCTGCCTGCCCGCGCATGCCGGCGAGCGTGGTGTGCTCGACAAGCCCGCCTTGGACAAGCCGGCGCCAGAAATGCCGTTGGCAGGCAAACCCATCGTTCGGACTGCTGCCGACATGCCAGCAAACAATAACGCGCCGGATGCCAAGGCCATGACCAGGAAAGCCGCAGGGCGTCAGCCCGAGATGGTGCTGCGTGATCCGACTCGACCACTGGCATCAACAACACCGCGTACCGGTAACGTCGCACCTGCAACAACACGTATAACAACGCCCGCGACCCTGCCTCAGCTGCAGATGGTGCTGACCGCTTCCGACCGTCGCTATGCCGTCATTGACGGTGAGCTGCTGGCCGTGGGCGACAGCCTACGCGGCATGTCGATACTGGCTGTTCATGACGAATCAGTCGTGCTCAAGACCCCGAATGGCGCGCGCACGCTGCCGCTGTCGACCGCCGCCGAGATGCAAGGAAACTGATGATGAAGACCACAACCATGTTGATCGGCAAGGCTGGTAACGGAGAAGGCGGAACGTCCGTCCTGCCCAAACCGGCAGCTGTTGCTGACGCTGCCTTTCAGACTGTTCATGATGTTCCACCAGCCGAGGCAGTCTGCATCGACATAATGAGCCGCACGGCGATTGTACTGGCGCTGGTCGCCTTGCTAGGTACGACGCTGGCCACCACGCTGTCCGGCTGTACATCCACTCCGACCAAGGCAGTGCACATACCGCTGAGCGAGGCCGTCAATCAGGCACTCGCCACGCCGGCACCGGCCGATGCCGGTCGGGATGGCACGCCGCGGCCATCGCCGGCACCTGCCGAGGCGGAGCCCACAGTGAGCCGACCCGCACCGCTGCCCGCTGCACCAGCGGATGAGCCACGCATCAGCGTGTCGATGAACCATGTGCCGGCAAGACAATTCTTCATGGCACTGGCGGCGGGCACGCCGTACACGATGCTGGTACACCCGAACGTGACAGGCAATCTGTCCGCCAAGCTATCGAACGTGTCGCTGCCAGAAGCACTGGAAGCGATACGCGACATGTATGACATCGACATCACGATGGAAGGCCGCAAGATTACCGTTCGTCAGCCCATGCTCGAGAGTCGTGTCTTTCAGGTCAACTATCCGACCGGCCAGCGCAAGGGCAACTCCGACACGCGCGTGGCCGGCGGCTCGCTGGCCGACATGCCGATGGGCGCAGCTGTGCCTGGCAGCGTGCCGGCCTCGGTGCCCGGACGCTCGCCGGACAGCTCGCGCGTGAGCACCACCAGCGAGGTGGACTTCTGGCAGGAGCTGAAGGCCTCGCTGGAAGCGATCGCCGGCATTGCCGGAGCACCGGCTGGCAATGGCCGCAGCATCGTGATCAGCCCGCAGTCCGGCGTGATCGTGGTGCGAGCCATGCCGCGCGAACTGCGCGACATCACCGCCTATCTGAAGGCAGCACAGCTGTCAGTCGAGCGACAAGTCATCCTCGAAGCCAAGATCATCGAGGTGCAGCTGTCGGACGGCTATCAGGCCGGTGTTAACTGGTCTGCGTTCGGCACCGGCAGCACGCGCGCATCCGCCGGCGTGATACAGCCTGGCGCCAGCCTGAACAACACGCCTGGCACGCCGATCGGCAATGGCAACCTGTCGTCGGTGGCAGGATCGGCGATTTCGACCGTCGCCAGCAGCGGTGGCACCCTGTTCGGACTGGCAGTGCAAGGCACCAATTTTGCCGCACTGATCAGCTTCCTCGAGACGCAAGGCGCGGTACAGGTGCTGTCCAGCCCGCGCATCTCGACCTTGAACAATCAACAAGCGGTACTGAAGGTTGGCACGGATGAATTTTTCGTCACCGGCGTCACCGGCGGCACCACCACACCTTCGGGCGGCGGCGCGATCACGACCATGCCGAACGTGACGCTGCGCCCCTTCTTCTCAGGCGTGGTACTGGATGTGCTGCCGCAGATTGATGGGGAGGGCAACATCATGCTGCACATCCGGCCGTCGGTATCGCAGGTCAGCACAGTGAACAAGAACATCAACCTCGGTGTGGGCGGACAGCTGACGCTGCCGCTGGCATCAAGCAGCGCATCGGAAGCCGACAGCGTGGTACGCGCGAAAAACGGGCAGGTCGTCGTGATCGGCGGTCTGATGCGCGAAGCATCCAGCAGTGATCGCTCGCAGGTACCGGGCGTCGGCAACGCACCGGGTGTAGGCAAGCTGTTCGGCAGCAGCAGTCGCAACGCGCAAAAGCGCGAGCTGGTCATCCTGCTCAAGCCGACCGTGATCACGAACGACAGCCAGTGGCAGGATGATGTGCTGCAGACGCAGCGCCGCATGCAGCAACTGTCTGGCGGACGCACCGCAAGATGACGGCAGCAGACGCATTGCGCGGACAAGGAGGCGGCATGCCCATGCTTGACCTGATGCGGCAGGAAATCGATGTGACGCTGGCACGTACGCTGCCGGAGCCACAGGCAAGGCGCTGCCAGGCCATCCTGCTGAAAGATCTGGGCGAGAGCTGCCTGGTCGGCCTGGTCGATCCGAACAATCTGCGCGCGCAGGATGCGATCTCGCAGTTGCTGCGCCGCCCGGTGGACATCGTGCAGGTCGAGCGCGATGCGCTGATGGCGACGCTGGACCGTGTCTACGGCAAGTCTGACCAACTGGGCGAGTTCGCGCGTGCGGTCGAGCGCAATATCGAGCGCGAAGGCGGTCTGGTCGATCTCGACCAGAT
>JACCDS011571831.1_pt1 | contig 10803 bp, 9 predicted proteins | sample 7446441 | NCBI WGS metagenome assembly JACCDS01 (sample SAMN15323445, study PRJNA562643) | freshwater metagenome | isolation source: river surface water | place: USA:Blue River Watershed | collected 2017-08-17 | reverse complement strand
GCGGTGTGCGTGCAGGCGATCCGCTCGGGCTTCTCCAGCGTGATGATGGACGGCTCGCTGCGCGAGGACGCCAAGACGCCCGCCAGCTACGACTACAACGTGGCGGTCACGGCCGACGTCTGCCGCATCGCCCATGCGGTGGGCGTGTCGGTCGAGGGCGAGCTGGGCTGCCTGGGCTCGCTGGAGACCGGCACGGCCGGCGAGGAGGACGGCGTCGGCGCCGAGGGCCAGCTGAGCCATGCGCAGATGCTGACCGACCCGGCCGAGGCGCGCGACTTCGTCGCCCGCACCGGCGTGGACGCGCTGGCCATCGCGATCGGCACCAGCCACGGTGCCTACAAGTTCACCCGCGAGCCGACCGGCGACATCCTGGCGATCGACCGCATCGCCGCCATCCATGCGGCGGTGCCCGACACCCACCTGGTCATGCACGGCTCGTCGAGCGTGCCGCAGGAATGGCTGGCGCTGATCCGCGAGTACGGCGGCGACATCGGCCAGACCTACGGCGTGCCGGTCGAGGAGATCGTGCGCGGCATCCGCAGCGGCGTGCGCAAGGTCAACATCGACACCGACATCCGGCTGGCCATGACCGGCGCGATGCGCCAGACCTTCGCCCAGCAGCCTTCGGAGTTCGACCCGCGCAAGGCGCTGCAGGCGGCCACCGCCGCCGCCCGGGGCATCTGCGAGGCCCGCTTCAAGGCCTTCGGCTGCGAGGGCCAGGCCGACCTGATCAAGCCGGTGTCGCTCGACCGCATGGTCGCGCGCTACCGCTGAGCCCGGGCCGGACCGAGGACCGCCGCATGGAAGGCCTGCGCGCGCTGCTCTGGGACGTCGACGGCACGCTGGCCGAGACCGAGCGCGACGGCCATCTGGCCGCGTTCAACCTCGCGTTCGCCGAACGCGGTCTGCCGTGGCGCTGGGACGAGGTGCTCTACGCCCGCCTGCTGCGCGTGACCGGCGGACGCGAGCGGCTGCTGCACGACATGCTCGAACGCCCGGACGCGCCCGACGACCCGGTGCGGCGCGAGGCGCTGGCGCGCGAGCTGCACGCGATCAAGAACCGGCGCTACGCCGAGCGGGTCGACGCCGGTCAGGTGCAGCCGCGCCCGGGCGTGCTGCGGCTGATCGCCGAGGCGCGCGAGGCTGGGGCGCTGCAGGCCATCGTCACGACCACCAGCCGGTCCAACGTCGAGTCGCTGCTGGGCCGCATGCTGGGGCCGCACTGGCGCGACACCTTCACGGTCTGCATCTGCGGCGAGGACGTCGAGCGCAAGAAGCCCGATGCGCAGGCGCACCGGCGGGCGCTGGCCGAACTGGGCTTGCCGGCCGGCGCGGCGCTGGCGCTGGAGGACAGCGAGGTCGGCCTGAACGCCGCCCGCGCCGCCGGTCTGGCCGTGCTGCTGACGCCCAGCGTGTTCTTTCCGGCCCGGCCCGAGAGCATCGCGCGGGCCTGGGCCTGCTGTGCCGACCTCGATCAGGGCGGACCAGGGTTTTCGGGGGCAGTGAGCTGGGCCGGTCTGCGCGAGCGGGCCGTGACCGGAACACTGCGCGGGCGCGACTGAGTCCGGAGCGTTCCGGCCCGGTCGTCGCCTCGTTGTCACGGCAGGACGTCCTCGTGGGTCGCCATTCGGGCGTCCTGCCGTGTTTTTTCCTGGCGAGGTCGGCCCGGCGCAGGCAAAGTCCTGTCTCCCCCACGGAGCCTGCTGACCATGTCGACCCTGATTGCCCGATGCCGAGCCGTTCTTGCCCCTGCCGCCGTGCTGGTCGGCCTGATCGCCGCCCTGTCGGCCACGACGGCGTTGCGGGCGCAGGGCACGGGGACGGGCACGGGGACTGGCATCACCATCTTCGACGGCGCCGATCTCGCCCTGGGCGAGCGCCTGATCCGCGAGAGCCAGTGCGACGCCTGCCACGCCCGCCGCATGGGCGGCGACGGCAACGACATCTACAACCCCAAGGGCCGCATCTCCACCCCCGGCGCGCTGCGCGGCATGGTCGAGTACTGCAACACCGAGCTGAACCTCGGCTTCTTCCCCGAGGAGGTCACCGCCATCGCGGCGGTGCTGCAGCGCGATCACTACCGGTTTCGCTGAACGTCATCGCGCAACGGTGCCGACCCTGCGCGTGGCATCCGCCCCTTGCCCTGGGTGATGCCTTGCATCAGTCCAGACGCATAAAATGATGCACCGATGTCCAGGATGCACACGACGTCCACGAACCCCCAGCTGAAGGCCCCGACCATGTCCGAGACCCCCCGTGACGAGAGCGATGCCGTCTTCGATTCCGTGGCCGAGCTGTTCTCGCTGCTTTCCACGCCGATCCGGCTGAAGATCATCAGCTCGCTGTGCCACGGCGAGAAGAACGTGTCGCAGCTGCTGGAGGACATCGACACCACGCAGCCCAACATGTCGCAGCACCTGTCGACGCTCTACCGCGCCGGCGTGCTGGGCAAGCGCCGCGACAGCACCCAGATCTACTACCGGCTGCAGAGCGAGCGCGTGGCCACGCTGTGCCGGGCGGTGTGCAACCAGGTCGCCACCGAGATGGACCCCGCCGCGCAGGTGCCGGCGTCCGAGCGGCTGCTGCCGGCTTCGGTGCGCTGAGTTCCAGCCCACCGCTCGGCGAACCGTTCAGCGCACCTTGCCCAGCAAGGTCTGCATGTCGTCGAGCATGCCTTCGAGCACCGGCGCCTGTTCCTCGCTCATGCCCAGGCGCTGGGTCAGTTCCTGCTGCATGAAGCAGACGGTCATGCGGACGTAGGCGCTGTCCAGCGCCTTGCGAACGGCGGCCATCTGGCTGGCGATGTCCATGCAGGACTCGCCGCCTTCGATCATCCGCTGGATGCCGCGCAGCTGGCCTTCCGCCCGCTTCAGGCGATTGAGCAGGTCGGTGCGTGCACCTTCGTCCTGGAGTTGGGCCATCGCGCAGTCCTCCGTTCCGTTCAGAGTGTGTTCAAGGTTGACCATTGTCCATGCTCCTGAAGGCGGTCCCACGTGGCGGGTGTGTCACCCGTCTCGTTCCGGGTGACTGCGGCTCACGCCGTTCAGCGCGGCGTGCTGCATGCCACATCCGGCACGCCCGCCTTGCGCAACATCCAGCCCAGCGGGCATGCATTGGTGAAGCCGAATTGCAGAAGGTTCAATCCGACGAAGGCCGTGAAGGCCAGTGCCCAGGGGCTGACGAACAGCGGGCTCGCCTCGACGCCCAGCGCCAGCGAGATGAGGATGAAGGTGCCCGCGAAGATGCGGATCAGACGGTCGACGGTCATGGTTGGCTCCTTTGGTTGAAGACGGTGAAGTACAGGACGGGGATGACGACCAGCGTCAGCAGGGTCGACACGGCAATGCCGAAGATCAGCGTGATCGCCAGCCCGTTGAAGATCGGGTCATCGAGGATGAAGAAGGCGCCGACCATGGCCGCCAGGCCGGTCAGCACGATGGGCTGGGCGCGCACCGCGGCCGACTGCACGACCGCTTCGGCGAAGGCCATGCCCTGGGCGACCTGCAGCTCGATGAAGTCGACCAGCAGGATCGAGTTGCGCACGATGATCCCGGCCAGCGCGATCATTCCGATCATGCTGGTGGCGGTGAACTGGGCCCCCAGCAGGGCATGGCCCGGCATCACGCCGATGATGGTCAGCGGGATCGGCGCCATGATCACCAGCGGCGTCACGTAGCTCTTGAACTGGGCGACCACCAGCAGGTAGATCAGCACCAGGCCGACGCCATAGGCCGCGCCCATGTCGCGGAAGGTCTCGTAGGTGACCTGCGACTCGCCGTCCCACTTGATGGCGTACTGGCGGTACGGATCGGCCGGCTGGCGGATCCACCACTCGCCCAGTTCTCCGGTGCCCGGCAGGGCCGCCCCGGCAAGCCGGCTGCGGATGGCGGCCAGGCCGTAGAGCGGCGAATCGAGCGAGCCGGCCATGTCGCCGACGACGTAGCTCACGCCCATCAGGTCCTTGGTGTAGAGCGGCCGGTCGATCACGCCGCGCTCGACGCGCACCAGCTCCGACAGCGGCACCAGCTGGCCGTTGGCCGCGCGCAGCGGCAGGCGCAGCAGCGTGTCCAGGCCGACCTGGGCGTGCAGCGGCAGCTGCAGCCGCACGGGCACCGCCCGGCTGCTGCGGCCGTCGTGCAGGTAGGCCGCATCGACGCCCGAGAGCGCGCCGTGCACCGTCTGCGCGATCACGGCCACGGGGATGCCCAGCGACTCGGCCCGGCTGCGGTCGATGCGCAGGAAGGCGCGCGGCGCGGCGGCGTCCGGGTCCTTGACGGAGGTGTCCACGCCGACGATGTCGGGCGTCGCCCGGAAGGCCTCGGCCAGACGCAGCGCCAGCTGCTGGCGGCCGGCCTCGTCCGGGCCGTAGACCTCGGCCACCAGCGGGCTGAGCACCGGCGGGCCGGGCGGCACCTCGACCACCTGCACGCGCGCACCCCAGACCGCGCCGATGCGTTCCAGCTCAGGGCGCAGACGCTGCGCGATCGCGTGGCTCTGCTCGTGGCGATGGGCCTTGTCGACCAGGTTGACCTGCAGGTCGCCCTGTTCGGGGTCGGCGCGCAGGTTGTACTGGCGCACCAGGCCGTTGAAGGTGATCGGGCTGGCCGTGCCGGCGTAGCCCTGCAGGTCACGCACCTCGGGTTGGCGGGCCAGGAAGCTGCCCATGGCCTGCAGCGCGGCGGCGGTGTCCTCGCGCGGCGTGCCCGCGGGCATCTCGACGACGACCTGGAACTCGCTCTTGTTGTCGAATGGCAGCATCTTGAGCACGACCCACTGCACGCCGGCCAGGCCCACGCTCAGCAGCAGCGCCGCGACGATGCCGCCGGCCAGCAGCCAGCGCTTGCGGGCACTGGCAAGAAAGGGCGCCAGCACGCGGCTGAAGACGGCCGGCAGCCTGGCGGCCAGACCGGTCGGAGCGGCGTGCACCGGGCCATGCGCCTTCATCAGGCGCGCGGCCAGCCACGGCGTCACGCTGAAGGCGATGGCCAGCGAGATCGCCATGCCCAGGCTCGCGTTGATCGGGATCGGCGCCATGTACGGGCCCATCAGGCCGGTGACGAAGGCCATCGGCAGCAGCGCGGCGATGACGGTCAGCGTGGCCAGGATGGTGGGGCCGCCGACCTCGTCGACCGCGCCCGGGATGATCTGCAGCAGCGAACGATCCGGGTGCAGCTGCTGGTGGCGGTGGATGTTCTCGACCACCACGATCGCGTCGTCGACCAGGATGCCGATCGAGAAGATCAGCGCGAACAGCGACACCCGGTTGAGCGTGTAGCCCCAGGCCCAGCTGGCGAACAGCGTGGCCGTCAGCGTCAGGATCACGGCCGCGCCGACGATCACCGCCTCGCGACGGCCCAGCGCCAGGCCCACCAGCGCGATCACCGAGCCGGTCGCGAAGGCCAGCTTCTGGATCAGCTTGGCGGCCTTCTCGCCGGCCGTGATGCCGTAGTCGCGGGTGATGTCCAGCCGCACGCCTGCCGGCACCAGCGTGCCGTGCAGCGCGTCCAGCCGCTCGCGCGCGGCAGCGGCCACGTCGACCGCGTTGGCGCCGGGCTTCTTGGTCAGCGTCAGCGTGACGGCGGGGTAGACCGCACCGACCTCGCCAGCCTCGCCGGTCTGACCGATGCCCGCCGCCGCGCCGGGCGTGGTCCAGACCTGCCGGGGCGACTGGGTCGAGCCGGCGCGGATCTGCGCCACCTCGCGCAGGTAGACCGGCTTGCCGGCGCTGACGCCGACCACCAGCGCGCCGACGTCATCGGCCGAGCGCAGGAACTCGCCGGTCTCGACCGTCAGCAGGCGCGAGCCGCCCCCGTCGCGGGGTTCGCGGGGTTCCATGACCGCGCCGGCGGGCATCGCCAGGTTGGCCGCCGACAGGGTCTCGCGCAGGCGCATCAGGTCGACGCCGCGTGCGCGCATGCGGTCCGGGTCCAGCTCGACCTGCACGGCCTGTCCCGGGCCGCCGAGGGTCTGCACCTCTCGGCTGCCGGGCACGCGCTTGAGCTCGGTCTCGATGCCGCGGGCGATGCGTTCGAGTTCCAGCGCCGGGGTCTGCGCCGGGCTCCACAGCGTCACGGCCAGCACCGGCACGTCGTCGATGCCCTTGGGCTTGACGATCGGGGCCAGCGCGCCCAGGCCGGCGGGCAGCCAGTCCTGGTTGGCGTTGAGCACGTCGTGCAGCCGCACCAGCGCCTCGGTGCGCGGCACGCCGACGGCGAACTGCACCGTCAGCAGCGCCAGGCCGGGCCGCGAGACGCTGCTGGTGTGCTCGATCCCGGCGATCTGGCCCAGCACCTGTTCGGCCGGCCGCGCCACCAGCGCCTGAACGTCCGCTGCGCTGGCACCCGGGAATGGGATCAGCACGTTGGCCATCGTCACGTTGATTTGCGGCTCTTCCTCGCGGGGCGTCACCAGCACCGCGAACAGGCCCAACAGCAGGGCGACCAGCGCCAGCAGCGGCGTGATCGCGTTGGACTGGAAGGCCGCCGCCATGCGGCCGGCGATGCCCAGGGACGGGGAGGGGGTGGGGGTATCCATCACAGGCTTTCAGTTCGCCGACCGGGCGCCAGCCAGGCCGGCCTTGACCGCGTCGGTGGCGATGCGTTCGCCCGCGCGCACGCCGCTGAGCAGCGCCACGGTGTCGCCGCCCGGCGCGCCGGTGCGCACCGCGCGCAGCACGTAGCGGCCGTTCGTGTCGGCGACATAGACGGCGCTCAGCTCGCCACGCTGCAGCACGGCGCTGCGGGGCACGGTGAGCACACCGGCACCGGTCGTGTCGGCCGCCTGGACCGCGTCGAAACGGACCCGCACGCTGCGGCCCGGCGACAGCCCGGTGGCGTCGGCCGGGGCCAGGTCAAGCCGCCATTCGAGCGTCTGCGAGACCGCATCGGTGCCCGGCAGTTCGCTGCGCCGCACCGGCTTCACGCGCCGGCCGTCGGGCAGCTCGATCTCGATCTGGCCGGCCGCCCGCGCCTGCGTGGCCAGTGAAGCCGGCACCGCGACGACCGCCCGCAGCGCGCCGGGTGCGTAGACCGTGGCCACCGGACGTCCGGGCGCGGCCAGGTCGCCGGCCTCCAGGTGCGTCGCCAGCACGATGCCGTCGAACGGGGCGACGACGCTGGCAAAGCCGCGCGCCAGCGCCGCCTGACCCCGTCCGGCCTGGGCCTGCACCAGCGCGGCCTCGGCGGCGCGCGAGCGGGTCTCGGCCTGGTCCAGCGCGGCCTGGGAGACGAAGCCCTGGGCGCGCAGTTCGCGGCTGCGATCGCGGTCGATGCGGGCCAGCCGCGCGGCGGCCTCGGCCTGGTTGACGGCGGCGTCGCCCTGGGCGAGCGCGGCGGCGGTGCTGCGCTCGTCGATGCGCGCCAGCAGCTGGCCGGCCTTGACGCGGTCGCCGGCCCTGACCGCCAGCGTCACCACGTTGCCGCCGACCTGCGCGGCCACCGTCGCCTGCCGGACCGCCTGCAGGCTGGCGTCGAACGACATCGCGCCCGCCACGCTGCGCGCCTGCAGCGTCAGGGTCGGCACGTCGAACGTGACGGGGTCTGCGGCGGCCTGAAGGGCGCAGGGCGCCAGCAGCGCGGTGACAAGAACAGTGGCTCGGATCATGGTCATCTCCTGATACCCCGTATCCTATATTAATACGGTCATGGGTATCAAGCGGAAGGGTCATGCGAGGCCACGGCGCGTGCCTTCGGGCACAGTACGTGCTCGCACTTCAGCTGTCTTGCGGCACGTACTTCGGCCGATCACGACCCCAACACCAGGAGCCCCGGCATGCCCGACATCCACACCCGACCGCACCCGGACGCCACCGTCGCCGCCGCCCTCGATCGCCTGCCCCGAGAGCGCCTGCCCGAGCTGCTGCGGCGGATCCCGAAGGCCGAGCTGCACATCCACATCGAAGGCTCGCTGGAGCCCGAGCTGATCTTCGCGCTGGCCCGGCGCAACGGCCTCGCGCTGCCCTACCCGAGCGTGGAGGCCCTGCGTGCGGCCTACGCCTTCACCGACCTGCAGAGCTTCCTGGACATCTACTACGCCGGCGCCAGCGTGCTGCTGCACGAGGCCGACTTCCACGACATGGCCTGGGCCTACCTGCAGCGCGCGGCGGCCGATGGCGTGCGGCGCGCGGAGATCTTCTTCGACCCGCAGACCCACACCGAGCGCGGTGTCGCCATCGGCACGGTCATCGCCGGCCTGAGCGCGGCGCTGACCCGTGCGCGGGCCGAACTGGGTGTCGACGGTGACCTGATCCTGTGCTTCCTGCGCCACCTCAGCGAGGAGGCCGCCTTCGAGACGCTGGAGGCCGCGCTGCCGCACCGCGCGCACTTCATCGGCGTCGGGCTGGACAGCAGCGAGCGCGGCCACCCGCCGAGCAAGTTCGAGCGGGTCTTCGCGCGCTGCCGCGAACTCGGCCTGCGCGTGGTCGCCCATGCCGGCGAGGAAGGCCCGCCGGCCTACATCGTCGAGGCGCTGGACCTGCTCAAGACCGAGCGCATCGACCACGGCGTGCGCTGCGTCGACGACCCGGCGCTGGTCGCCCGCCTGGCCGCCGAGCGCATGCCGCTGACGGTCTGTCCGCTGTCGAACGTCAAGCTGTGCGTCTACCCGTCGATGGCCGAGCACAAGCTGCCCGCGCTGCTGGAGGCCGGCCTGTGCGCCACCATCAACAGCGACGACCCGGCCTACTTCGGCGGCTACATGAACCAGAACTGGATCGAGACCTTCGCGGCCCTGCCGCAGCTGGGCGCGCGCGAGGCCTGGCAGCTCGCGGCCAACAGCTTCGAGGCCGCCTTCGCCGATGCCGCACGCAAGGCGGCCTGGCGCGCCGAGGTCGACCAGGCGGTGCTGGCGATCGCGGGCTGAGCCCGAAGGCTCAGGCCTCCAGCAATCCCCAGCGCAGCGCCAGCAGCGTCAGCTCGGCCTGGTTGGCCGCGCCGAGCTTCTGCTTGACGTTGTAGAGGTGGGTTCCGACGGTGCTGGCGCTGAGCTTCAGGCGGCTGGCGATGTCGGCCACGCTGGCGCCGCGCGCGAGCTGCACGAAGACCTCGAACTCGCGTTCGGACAACGCATCGACGGGACTGGGCTCGTTGCCCAGCTGCGCCAGCGCGAGCTTCTGCGCGATGGCCGGGTCGATGTAGCGCTGCCCGGCGGCCACGCGCCGGATCGCGTCGACCAGCGCCTCGGGCGCGCCGCGCTTGCTCAGGTAGCCGTGCGCGCCGGCGGCCAGCACGCGGCGCGGGTGGGCGGTGTCCTCGTGGGCCGACAGCACCAGCACGCGCAGGCTGTCGTCGCGGGCGCGCAGGCGTCGCAGCAGTTCCAGCCCGCCCATGCCGGGCATCGACAGGTCCAGCACCAGCAGGTCGGGTCGGACCCGTTCGAGCAGCGGCAGGGCCTCGTCGCCGGACGCCGCCTCGGCGACCACCTCGATGTCGGCGCCGGATGCCTCCAGCAGCATCTTGAAGCCCATGCGCACGATGGTGTGGTCGTCGACCAGCATGACGCGGATCATGGGGTGGGCTCCGGCTGCGACACGGCATGCGACGGCTGCGCTCGCACCGGCAGGCTGGCCGCGATGCGCACGCCCGGCTGGGGCGCGCCGGGCTGCGAGGCCTCGACCGACAGCGTGCCGCCCAGGCTGCGCAGGCGCTCGCGCAGACCGCGCAGGCCGTAGTGGCCCGGGCGCTGCCAGTCCGGCGGCAGGCCACAGCCGTTGTCGTCGACCTGGACCTGCAGCTCGCGGGCATCGGCGAGGTCTTCCAGCCGCACCCCGATGTGCAGCAGCGTCGCCCCGCTGTGGCGCAGCGCGTTGTTGAGGGCCTCCTGCACGACCCGGTAGGCGGCCAGTGCGAGGTCGCCGTCTAGGTCGCCCGGCAGCGGCGTGACCGACAGCTCGATGCGCGGTGCGCCCGGGTGCTGGCGGGCACCGGCGGCGAGGTCGGCCAGCGCATCGGCCAGGCCCAGGCTGTCCAGCGCCAGCGGCGTCAGGCGCGGGATCAGGCCGTGCATGACGTCGTAGAGCCGGCCGGCCTCGTCGGCGATCAGCGTGGCGGTCGAGCCGCCGGCCGGGTCACGCTCGGCCAGCCGGTGCGACAGCGACATCGCCAGGCTGCGCATCGCGGTGACGGACTGGCCCAGCTCGTCGTGCAGCTCGCGGGCGATCTCGCGGCGCTCGCGTTCGGTGTGCAGCTCGACCTGGTGGGCGATCTCGCGGCTCTCGGCCAGCGAGCGTTCGGCCTCGTAGGCGGCCAGGCGGGCCTGCAGCCGGTCCTCGACCGCTGCGGCCATGCGGTTGATGGCCGCGCCGATCGAGCTCGCCTCGCGACCGGGCAGCACCGGCAGCCGGGCGGCGTAGTCACCCCGTTCGAGCCGGCCGAGTCCGGCCAGGATGGTGGCGAACGGCCGCAGCGTCACGCCCACGTACCAGAACACCAGCGCGTTGATCAGCAGCAGCGCGATGCCGCCGATGGCGGCCAGCCGCTGCAGGTCGTCCCAGCCGTCGAGGATGGCGCGCGACGCATCGGCCTCCACGGTGAGCCGCCCGCCGCCCGGCAGCTCGATGATCTGCAGCTGCTGCGGCGGCGCGACCCGGGCCTGGAACCAGGCCGGCGCCTCGCGGCCCTGCTTGTAGACCGACGGCGGCGAGCGGTAGATCAGCCGCCCGCCGACGTCCACCAGCGTGATCTCGTTGGCCCGAACGCGGCCGAGCTGCTGCAGGAAGTCCAGCATGCCGTCCGGCCCGGACAGCCGGTAGACCCAGCCGACCCGCTGCAGCAACTGCCCGGCGACGCGGTTGCCGGCCACGATCTC
>JACCDS011332720.1_pt1 | contig 10806 bp, 10 predicted proteins | sample 7446441 | NCBI WGS metagenome assembly JACCDS01 (sample SAMN15323445, study PRJNA562643) | freshwater metagenome | isolation source: river surface water | place: USA:Blue River Watershed | collected 2017-08-17 | reverse complement strand
GGGCGTCGTCTTACCAACGGCAAGTCCTGGTATTTTTGCGGCGGTCATGGTTGGTTTCGGCCGCGCAGTCGGTGAAACGATGATTGTGTTAATGGCCACCGGCAATAGTCCTGTCGTGAATTTCAATTTGTTTGAAGGTATGCGCACCTTGTCCGCCAACATTGCGGTTGAGTTACCAGAAACTGCGGTAGGGAGCACGCACTTCCGCGTGTTGTTCTTGGCGGCGCTGGTGCTGTTTGTCTTTACCTTTGTGTTTAATACGCTTGCTGAAGTGATCCGGCAGCGGTTACGTCAACGCTTCAGTAATCTGTAATTCGGAGTGAACGGCATGAAAGCTTGGTTTAAAACGGGTACTCCGTGGATTTGGTTAAACGCCGGTGCAATCGCCTTATGTTTGGTGATGGTCATTGGGGTTCTGGGATTAATTGCGGTACAAGGTGGTAGTCACTTTTGGCCTGCTGATTTACAACGCGTACAGGCGGTTCAAGCAGATGGCAGCAAGAAATTGCTGTTAGCTGAACACGTGCGTACAGAACAGGTCAGTGCGATCACGCTGAAAGATTCAGGCGTAACCTTGCCAGACAACGCAGAATCGTATGCACGGCATTTGTTGAAAGTGTCTAACCGTGACGTGTATGGTCGCGACTTTGCGTGGTTCCTTGATTACGATTTGTCAAAATGGGAAAAACCAGAGAACGCCATCGTGATTGAACGGCGTGAGTGGGGTAATTTCCAGGGTTTCCCACTGCAATTGTTGCAACAAGACAAAGTGATGGCAGAAGGTGAAGCATTGTGGCCAGCTCTGCAGGCAGCAATGGCACGTGCTAACGCGTTACACGATGACATCAGTGAAATTGAAAATGGTGATATCGGTAAAATCAACAAAGCGCTGGAAGCGTTGCGTTTGGGCAAGCGTACGCTTGAACTGAACGGAGCCAGTGTTGAAGAATTGAACCAGTATGTGCAGCAAGCCGCGCAAGATCAGGCTGCGCTTGATGCTCAATATGCAGAGTTACAGCAGGAATTAGAAGCGCTTTACTCCCAAGCCAAGCGTGACAGTCTGAAAGTTGTTACGGCCGAAGGAAAAGAGCTGACGATTAATCTGTCCAACATTGTGCATGCGCATATGCCGAACCGGATGTCAGTGCTGGATAAGTCTGTGCACTATGTCGCGGCGATTTGGCACTTCCTGAGCGAAGATCCGCGCGAAGCCAATACCGAAGGCGGCATTTTCCCAGCCATTTTCGGTACTGTGACTATGGTCATCTTGATGTCAATCATTGTGACGCCGTTTGGCGTATTGGCAGCGATTTACCTGCGTGAATATGCCAAGCAAGGCACTATGCTAAAAATTATTCGCATCTCCGTGTATAACTTAGCGGGTGTGCCATCGATTGTTTATGGTGTGTTTGGCTTAGGTTTCTTTGTTTATATTATGGGCGGCAATATTGATGCGCTGTTCTACCCAGAGAAACTGCCGGCGCCAACTTTTGGTACTCCAGGTCTGTTTTGGGCGTCATTAACACTGGCATTATTAACACTTCCAGTCGTGATTGTTTCGACAGAAGAAGGTTTGTCACGCATCCCAAGCACGATTCGGATGGGTAGCTTGGCGTTAGGCGCGACAAAATCTGAAACATTATGGAAAGTTGTAGTGCCGCTGGCTACACCAGCGATGATGACCGGTTTGATCTTAGCTATCGCCCGTGCCGCCGGTGAAGTAGCGCCGTTAATGTTGGTCGGCGTGGTGAAACTCGCACCGACCTTACCGGTCGACGGTACATTCCCATTTGTTCATTTAGATCAGAAAATTATGCACTTAGGTTTCCATGTGTTTGACGTTGGTTTCCAAAGCCCGAACGTTGAAGCGTCAAGACCATTGTTATATGCCACAGCATTAGTACTGGTTGTGTTGATTGTACTGCTGAATATGGCGGCGATTCATTTACGCAATAAACTGCGGGAAAAATATCGCAGCGAATCTGACTAGAACCCATAGAGCAAATTGGTGCCGATGGGCACCTAACGCGGGATGCGTGGCATCCCGCCGCAGAACCTGAACTGAATTTTAAGAGTGAACTGACGTATGACCACACAACAAACTCTGAACGGCTACAGCGAGCTGAATCTGGCAGATGAAAAAATCAAGCTGGAAGTGAAAGACCTGCGTCTTTACTACGCTGAATCACAAGCGTTAAAAACTATTAATATGCAAATTCCGGAAAAACGCGTGACCGCATTTATCGGCCCGTCAGGGTGTGGTAAATCCACTTTACTGCGTTGCTTCAACCGGATGAACGACCTGGTTGATATTTGTCGTATTGAAGGACAGATCCTGCTCGACGGCCAGAATATCTATGACAAAACGGTCGACGTCGCTGAGCTGCGCCGTCAGGTTGGCATGGTGTTTCAGAAGCCGAACCCGTTCCCAAAAACCATTTATGAAAACGTTGCTTATGGTCTGCGCCTGCAAGGCGTGAACGATCGTCGCGTACTGGACGAAGTGGTGGAAAGCTCGCTCAAAGGCGCGGCATTGTGGAACGAAGTAAAAGACCGCTTACATGACAACGCTTTTGGTCTGTCTGGTGGTCAGCAACAGCGTCTGGTAATTGCCCGCGCTATTGCGATTGAGCCTGAAGTGCTGCTGCTCGATGAACCAGCGTCCGCACTGGACCCAATCTCCACGCTGAAGATTGAAGAATTAATCAATGAACTGAAAAATCGTTACACCATTGTGATTGTCACGCACAACATGCAACAGGCTGCACGGGTATCGGACTATACTGCCTTTATGTACATGGGCAATCTGGTGGAATACGCGGCGACGAACAAGATGTTTACCAATCCGTCGCAACAACAGACTGAAGACTACATCACTGGCCGTTTTGGTTAATTACCAGACTTAAGCAGAGGTTTCACATGGACAAACTGAATTTAACCAAACACATTTCCAGCCAGTTTAATGACGAGATCGAGCAGATCCGTAACCACATCATGGCGATGGGGGGCTTGATCGAGCAACAGCTGTCGGATGCACTGAATGCGATTGCCGGCAGCAATGCTGAACTGGCGCAACAAGTGATTGCCAATGATTTGCTGGTCAATGACTGGGAAATCAAAATTGACGCAGAATGTACGCGCATCATCGCGAAACGTCAGCCTGCTGCCAGTGACTTACGCCTGATTCTGACCATCATCCGCGCGATTTCTGATTTGGAACGTATTGGTGATGAAGCCGAGCGGATCGCCAAAGTCGCACTGGAATCCTTCAGCAGCGCTCAGCAGGATCTGCTGGTCAATCTGGAGAATATGGGCCGTCATGTTGCACAGATGCTGCACGATGTCTTGGACGCATTCGCCCGGATGGACGTGGAAGCAGCATTAGCGGTCTACAAAGAAGACAAAAAAGTTGACCGCGAATATGAAGCTATTACCCGTCAATTGATGACTTACATGATGGAAGATCCACGTTCCATTCCAAAAATCATGAACGTGCTGTGGTCTGCCCGTGCATTGGAACGGATTGGTGATCGCTGCAAAAACATTTCTGAGTACGTCATTTCATTTGTCAAAGGCCGGGATGTGCGCCACAGCGATGAAGACAGCCTGGAACAAAATGCCCGTAGCTGAATAATCGCTGAATAAACCGCCCAAAAGGCCAGTGCTGGCTATAATCAGCCTGGCTTTTTGCATTTTTACGGCCTTCTGACATTTTTATTATGCGACGGTTGCAGTACAATGCGCGCCGACTTTCGTCCACTACAAAACCAAGAGGCAAAGCTATGCCAAGTGCATTTTTGGCTGTTTTCGCAAAATCTCCAATTAAACCAATTGAAGAACATATTCGTAAAGTCCTGGCGGCCAGCGAGCAGTTACTGCCGTTTTTCGCAGCCGTATATAACAAGGATTGGGACACTGCAGCGGAAGTAAGAAAAGTAATCGTTAGCCTGGAAAAAGAAGCTGACACCCTGAAGCGTGATATTCGCGTGCACTTGCCACGGGGTCTGTTCCTGCCGGTAGATCGTACCGACATTCTGGAGCTGGTGTCACAACAGGATAAAATTGCAAATAAAGCAAAAGACATCACGGGCCGGGTATTAGGCCGTGAGCTGGAAATTCCGGCACCTATCCAACAAGAATTTAATGCTTACCTGCAACGTTGTATCGATGCCGTCGCTCTGGCGTGCGAAGCGATCAATGAACTGGACGAGTTGCTGGAAACTGGTTTCCGTGGTCGTGAAGTCGATTTGGTGATCAAAATGGTGGCAAAAATCGACGAAATCGAACACGACACTGATGAAATGCAAATCAGTTTGCGCAAATTCGTTCGCAAATCTGAAAGTGTACTGAACCCTGTTGATGTGATGTTTCTGTACCGCACTTTAGAGTGGGTTGGCGACTTAGCTGATACGGCGTTAAAAGTCGGTTCCCGTCTCGAAATCATGTTGGCTCGTTAAGCGCTAAAGGTAAAAATTCATGGAAATTTTGGCTCAATATGGCCATGTGCTGGTAATTGTTGCCGCACTGTTTGGCTTTTTTATGGCTTATGGTGTTGGTGCAAATGATGTTGCCAATGCAATGGGAACTTCAGTTGGTTCTAAAGCCTTAACTTTAAAACAAGCTCTGATCATTGCGGCGATTTTTGAAGCGTCAGGCGCCTGGTTAGCTGGTGGCGAAGTCACTTCAACCATTCGCAGTGGTATCGTCGATGCCGAAGCCTTCAAACAGGTACCGCAATTGTTGGTATACGGCATGATAGGCTCTTTGTTAGCTGCAGGTACCTGGTTATTGGTTGCTTCGCATTATGGCTGGCCGGTATCGACAACGCATTCGATCGTTGGTGCGATTATCGGTTTTGCCTCTGTTGGCGTTGGTATGGACTACGTGCACTGGGATGCTGTCGGCGGGATCGTCGGTAGTTGGGTGGTCACGCCTTTACTATCGGGAGTGCTTGCATTCTTAATCTTTATGAGTGCCCAGCATTTCATTTTTAATACAGACAGTCCGCTCAAGGCAGCGAAGAAGTTTGTGCCTTACTATATGTTTTTTGCCGCCTACATTATGTCTTATGTCACGGTAACCAAAGGCTTAAAACACGTTGGTCTGGATTTATCTACCAACGAAGGCATCTTGTTGTGTTTTGCCATCGCTCTGGTTGTTGCATTGATTGGTGCTTTTGCGATCAGCCGCTTGAAAATTGATCCGGATGCAGATAAGGAAATGCACTTTACCAACGTGGAGAAAATTTTCGGTATCCTGATGATTTTCACTGCTTGCTGTATGGCATTTGCACACGGCTCTAACGATGTAGCCAATGCAATTGGGCCTTTGGCTGCAGTTGTTGGCATCATCCAATCTGGTGGTCAGATCTTAGATAAAGTGTCGTTGGATTGGTGGATTCTTCCTCTGGGTGCTATCGGTATCGTCGTCGGTTTGGCAACTTTGGGTGCCAAAGTTATTCAAACTATTGGCGAAAATATTACCCATCTGACACCAAGTCGTGGTTTTGCGGCTGAGATCGCCGCAGCGACGACTGTTGTAGTCGCATCTGGTATGGGTTTACCTATTTCCACAACGCAAACTTTGGTCGGTGCAGTGCTCGGCGTTGGTATGGCACGTGGTATTGCCGCACTGAACTTAGGTGTCATCCGGAATATTTTCGTGTCCTGGGTTGTGACATTGCCAATAGGCGCATTCTTGTCGATCATATTCTTCTATGTGATCAAGACCGTTATGGAAGCGTTATAAGCGCGTTGATAACAAAAAACCGCCTTCATTAAGGCGGTTTTTTATTTAGCGCAGGAAATCTCCTCGCTGGATCGAACTGGCAACGGTCCTCGTCCTTTGCACTACCTAACGCATTTGGGTTGCAGAGGCTGGCTCCGTGCACTAGCATCTTCATCGCTATCTTTGCGGGTAAATCAAAATTTATAACGGAATTTACGATGAAACGACTGCCCAGCGTGAAACAACTGCAATATTTGCTCGCCTTACATGAACATCAGCATTTTGGCCGTGCTGCCGACGCTTGTTATATCGGCCAGTCGACTTTAAGCGCCGCCATTGCCAATCTGGAAGAAACTATCGATGCCCAGTTACTGGAGCGTGATCACAAAACCTTTATTTTTACCTCGTTAGGTGAGGATGTGGTACGTCAGGCCAGGTATATCATTGAACAATGTGAGGAACTGGCCGATTTTGCCCGTAATCAGGGGAAGCCGATGACCGGACAGTTCCGCCTCGGTTGTATTCCAACGATAGCGCCTTTTGTGCTGAGTGAAGTGATGGCGTTGTGCCGTCAGCGTTATCCGGAATTGCAGTTATTACTGCGTGAAGACACCTCGGAGAACTCATTACGGGCTCTGACAGAGGGCCGGCTGGACATGGTATTGTTGGCGCTGCCCTATGAAACTGGTGCTTTACACACAGAAGTTCTGGCGCAGGACGGTTTTAAACTGGTGTTACACAAAGACTGGCAAGACCGCGGCTTTAGTCAGGATATCTCACAGTGGCCGGATGAAAGTATCTTTTTACTGGAACGGGAACATTGCCTGACCGGCCATGCGGTGAAGGCATGTGAGCTGGAAGATTCACGTAAAGTGAACCCGTTTTTTGCCACCAGCCTGCATACGTTGACGCAAATGGTAAACAACAAACTTGGCGTGACTTTTATGCCGCAGATGGCGATTAACAGCGGGTTGTTACAAGGTACTGAGCTGATCAGTCAGGCACCTGCCAGCAGCGGTGCCGCGCGTGATATCGGTGTGGCCTGGCGACCGACGTCAAGCAAGTCGCGCAATTACCGCTTGATGGCAACGCTCATCGCAGAAGTCCTGCAACAAAAGTGCGCCGGTTAAGCTGGCGCACTCAGGCTATCAGGGGCGTTGGCGGAATTTACTGAAATACAGCTGATGCTCGGCCAATCGTCGGTCTGGCAATAATAGTAACAGCATCAGTGCAAACAGATTCAGCAGTGGTAACAAACCTGCACCGGCAAACAGTAGCGCAGGGTAGCCTTTTTCAGTTGCAAGCTGGTAACTGTACCAGCATAAGATGATTTGACTCGCACCCAACAAAATCAGACTAAACCAGATATCCATAGTGACTCCCTGTATCTACGAAACGAATGTTGCTGCGCGTCCTGCGCTTTATTCGATTATAGAGCAGTTGTCAGGGAATCCATGACGATTCTGCATTTTATTTCTGTAAGCCATAAGCCGCAGAGTCATTGAGAAAATCAGCGTGAATCATTAGACTGTGGCCCCCTTCAGTGTTTGTCAGTAAAGCGGACCTGTGATGCAAAAAACTGATTTTTCTTTTGAGCTGCCCGAGCAGCTGATTGCCCGTTTCCCCCAGCCAGAACGTTCTGCCAGCCGGTTGTTAAAACTACAACGTCAGACTGGTGAAATTGAACATACCCACTTTAAAGCGGTATTGGATGCAGTTAATCCTGGAGATCTGCTGGTATTTAACAATACCCGCGTGATCCCGGCGCGGTTATTTGGCCAGAAAGCGTCTGGCGGCAAAGTCGAAGTACTGGTTGAACGCCTGTTAGACGACAAACGTTTCCTCGCGCATATCCGTGCCAGCAAAGCACCTAAACCCGGTAATCGTCTGATTCTGGAGCAAGATGCCGAAGTTGAGATGACCTGCCGTCACGGTGAGTTGTTTGAGTTGACGTTGCTGTCAGACGAGCCTGTGCTGGCGATGCTGGAGCGACTCGGTCATATGCCGTTACCGCCTTATATCGACAGACCGGATGCGGCCAGCGATCGCGAACGCTATCAGACTGTGTATAACGCGAAACCCGGAGCTGTTGCGGCGCCAACTGCGGGATTGCATTTTGACGAGCCATTGCTGGCGGCGTTGCAAGCCAAAGGTGTGGAATTTGCTTTTGTTACTCTGCATGTCGGTGCCGGCACCTTCCAGCCAGTGCGGGTCGACAATATTCTTGAACATCAAATGCATGCCGAGTATATCGAAGTGCCGCCAGAAGTGGTCGCTGCAGTAGCAGCCTGTAAAGCTCGGGGCAACCGCGTGACCGCTGTGGGCACGACATCGGTACGGTCGCTGGAATCTGCTGCGCAGTTCGCGAAAGCTGCTGGTCAGCCGTTGCAGCCTTATTACGGTGATACGCAGATTTTTATCTATCCCGGATATCAGTTTGCCGTCATTGATGGCCTGATCACGAATTTCCATTTACCGGAATCGACGCTGATTATGCTGGTGTCGGCGCTATGCAGCAGAGATATCATCATGCATGCCTATCAGGAAGCGATTACGCAGCAATATCGATTTTATTCCTATGGCGATGCGATGCTAATCCTTTAAGCGGCGCAGTCAGGTCGGATTGTCAACATACGCCTGGCTTTCTGCTACAATCGGGCGTTTTTAAAAAGGCTGGACTGTTTTTCCGGTCAATGAGGTCACAATGAAATTTGAGTTAATGAAGACCGACGGCAAAGCCCGGCGCGGACGTATGACATTTGCCCGTGGTGTGGTCGATACCCCGGCATTTATGCCAGTTGGTACCTACGGCACAGTTAAAGGCATGACGCCGGAAGAACTGGCTGCGACCGGGGCACAAATCTGCCTTGGCAATACCTTTCACCTGATGCTGCGTCCTGGCACGGAAATCATTCGTAAACACGGTGATTTACATGATTTTATGCATTGGGATAAACCCATTCTGACCGACTCTGGTGGTTTTCAGGTGTTTAGCCTCGGCGAACTGCGTAAAATCAAAGAAGAAGGTGTGACGTTCCGCTCCCCGCTGAATGGCGAAAAAATCCAGCTGACGCCAGAGCGTTCGATGGAAGTACAGCGCGATTTAGGCTCTGATATCGTAATGATTTTCGATGAATGTACGCCATATCCTGCCACCGAGCAGCAAGCGAAAAAATCGATGGAAATGTCTTTGCGCTGGGCCAAACGTAGCAAAGATGCGCATGGCGATAACCCTTCTGCATTGTTTGGCATCATTCAGGGCGGCATGTATCCGAATCTGCGTGATGTGTCATTAAACGGTCTGGAAGACATCGGCTTTGACGGTTACGCCATCGGTGGTTTATCGGTTGGTGAACCGAAACATGAAATGATCAAAATCCTCAATCACACCACAGACAAAATGCCGGTACATAAACCGCGTTATCTGATGGGCGTGGGTAAACCGGAAGATCTGGTCGAAGGCGTGCGTCGTGGCATCGATATGTTCGACTGTGTGATGCCAACCCGTAACGCCCGCAACGGTCATTTATTCGTTACAAGTGGTGTGATTAAGATCCGCAATGCCAAATACAAAGACGATATCGCGCCTTTGGATGAAAATTGTGACTGTTACACTTGTAAAAACTATTCGCGCGCATATCTCCATCATCTCGATCGTTGTAATGAGATCCTGGGTGCCCGACTGAATACTATCCATAACCTGCACCATTATCAGAAATTAATGCAGGGCTTACGCGATGCGATTGAACAAGGCACACTGCAGGACTTTATCACTGACTTTTATGCCCGTCGTGGTTTGACTGTACCGGCACTTGATGCGCCAGTTCCGGTGTTGGCAGACAGTGCAGAGACTGCGTCAGCTGAATAACAATTTGAAATTAAGTTTTAAAATTTAAGGGGATACCAATGAGTTTTTTTATTTCTGATGCACAAGCACAAACGGCAGCTGCTGGCCAGCCTGGTGGTGGTTTAGATCTGGTTATCATGTTGGCCGCTTTTGGTCTGATTTTCTACTTCATGATCTTCCGTCCACAAAGTAAGCGGATGAAAGAGCACAAAAACTTGATGTCATCTTTGGCCAAAGGTGATGAAGTGCTGACGCAGGGCGGCCTGGTCGGTCGGATCGCGAAGATCGCTGACGATAAAGATTTTGTCGTCATTGCGCTGAACGACACGACTGAAGTGACAGTGCAAAAAGGCTCTATCAGTGCCGTACTGCCGAAAGGCACGATGAAATCGCTGTAAAGCGAACGGCTGAAAGGAATTTAATGTGTTAAATCAAAACTCAATCTGGCGTTATTTGCTGGTAGTTGTGGTAATGGCCGTCAGTTTTATCTACGCCTTGCCCAACATTTACCCAAGCGATCCATCGCTGCAAATTAATGCGACCCGTGGTGCTGAAGTCAGTGCCGAAGTGGTCGACAAAATTAGCACTGAACTGACTGCCAAACAAATCAACAGTAAAAGCGTGGTTTTAGAAGACGGACAGGTCCTGGCGCGTTTTCTGACTACTGAAGATCAGTTAAAAGCACGTGAAGTCATCGAGCAACTGCTTGGTGACAAATACGTCACTGCGCTGAATCTGGCACCGGCGACGCCGGCGTGGATGGACAGTATCGGCGCAGCGCCAATGAAACTGGGTCTGGATTTACGCGGTGGTGTGCATTTCCTGATGGAAATTGACATGAAAACTGCGATGGACAAAAACGTCAATGATCTGGTGCAAAACTACCGCACCGATTTGCGTGAAGCCAAAGTGCGTTACCGCTCTGTCGCGGCCGACCTGCCAAAACAGCAAGTGGTGTTAACGTTCCGCAGCCCGGAAGATGTTAAAGCAGCACAGAAAGTCCTGTCGGAAAAAGACCGCGATATGGTGTACACCGAAGGCGCTGACAATACTTTACTGGTTAGTTTCAGCGAAGCCAAAGTCAAAGCGCTGCGTGAAGACGCTGTCGCGCAGAACATTACCATTATCCGTAACCGCGTCAACGCGATTGGTGTGGCAGAACCACTGGTGCAGCGCCAGGGCGCTGAGCGTATTGTCGTGCAGCTGCCTGGCGTGCAGGACACCGCACGTGC
>JACCDS010212237.1_pt1 | contig 10806 bp, 12 predicted proteins | sample 7446441 | NCBI WGS metagenome assembly JACCDS01 (sample SAMN15323445, study PRJNA562643) | freshwater metagenome | isolation source: river surface water | place: USA:Blue River Watershed | collected 2017-08-17 | reverse complement strand
ACCAGGGCATCCAGGTCTCCGCCCCACTGACCCAACCCGGCCTGGATGGCCAGCACATAGTCGGTGCGCTGGCGCGTGAGGGATTCGGTACGTGCCATGCCATCCAGCGCGCGCCAAGCCATGACCGACAACACCGCCATGATGCTGATGGCCACCAGCAATTCGATCAGCGTGAACCCGCTTGGTCTGTGTGGCTTGGGCACGCAAGTGTGTGGCATCAGAAGCGCCCCACCACCGTGGACACCTGTAGCAGCGTGATGGGCTCTGAGGTTTGGGATGCCGTGGCCGAGGCCATGGCTTTCACACGCACGTCCACGCGCCGGAAGTTGGGGTTGGGCGTGGGCAGCACGTCAATTGCCACGTCCAACACTTGCCCGGCTTGGGCGCAGGTTTCGGAACCGGTGCCAATGCCTGGCAGCGTTTTGGCCAGGCGTACCTTGGCCAGCTGGTTGTCTGCGCACAACTGGGCCAGCAGTTGATTTTGCTGACGCTCTGACAGGCGTGTCAGTGAACCCGTGGCCTGCAGCCCCGCCGTCAAGGCAATGGCGATCACCGCCAGGGCGACCAGGGTTTCAATCAGCGTGAAGCCACGCTGGCGCGCTGTGCGCGTCGCGAAGCGGCGGGTCATGGCAGCGCGGTCAAATTGAAGGGGTGCAGGCCATCGGTGGCCAGTGTGATGCTGCGCCCTTGCAGACTCAATGTCAGGCGCTGTGGTGCCATCATGGGCTCGGGGCCGAGGACCAGGGTGTTGTCGGCGAGTGGGCCGTTGTGGTGTGGCGTGGTTACCTGTGCTTGTGTGCCAGCCGCCAGCCAGGCGTACGTGCGGCCTGACAATTCGAAACCTTGTGGCGCGGTGCGCCACCACATGGGCACACCGGCTGTGCGTGCCTGGGCGTGTGCGCTGGTCAACAACGCGCCCAAGCGCTGGGCTTCACGCTCCAGCAAGCTGGCAGATGTGTCACGCAGGGACAGGCTGACGCCAGCCGTTGCCAGTGCAACGATGGTCACCACCACCATCAGCTCCAGCAACGTGAACCCCCGTTGCCGCTGGCAGCCGGTGTCAGGGTTGCCAGGAGCCGATATCGGCATTCTTGCCTTCGCCACCAGGTTGACCGTCTGCACCCAGTGACAACACATCGATTTCGCCATGCACGCCGGGGTTCAGGTAGGCGTAGGGGCGGCCCCAAGGGTCGGCCGGCAGTTTGTCGAGGTAGGGCCGCCAATTGGGCGGCACCGGTGCCGTGGCAGGTTTGGTCAGCAGGGCGGCCAAGCCTTGTTCGGACGTGGGGTAGCGCTGGTTGTCCAGTCTGTATAGCTTGAGCGACTGCATCAGGTTGTTGACATCAGTTTTGGCCGCGGTGGTGCGTGCATCGTCCGCGCGGTCCAACACATTGGGCACGATCAAGGCGGCCAGCACCCCGATGATGACGAGCACCACCATCAATTCAATCAGCGTGAAGCCCCGCTGCAACCGCGGGTGACGTGCTGGTCGGGCAGGCTGCGACGTGACCGTGACGGCTGTCAAGTGGGCAGATGTGGGTGCGTGTGTAGGCTGTTTCAAAGTGGGCGCTCCTGGCGTGGGCTGAATCATAATGGTCGCATGAGTCTGTTCAATGCCCTCAGCCAGCCTGCTTCGTCGCCAACGGGGCGCGTACCGCGTCTGCGTCCACGGGGTGCAGTTCAGTGGCCTGCACGCCTGTCGGCGGTGCTGGTTTGGGGCGTGGTCGGGTTTGTGACTGCGCACTGGGCCCTGGCGCTGATGGGCCAGCGTGAGCACACTGCATTGCCTGTCCAGCCGTGGGTGGCCTCAGAGGTTGACAGCCAGGCCGTGGCACGCGCATTGGGTGCCGTACCGATCGCCAGCGGGCCTGCGGCACCATTGCCCGATGCCAGCGGCCGGTACACGTTGGTGGGGGGGGTTGCGGAAGGGGGGGGGACGCGCTTGCAGTCAGCACCTTCGCAGCAGGGGGTGGCGTTGATTGCCATCGATGGTCAGCGCGCCAGACCCTATGCGGTTGGGTCACTGATGGACGGGCGCTGGGTTGTCCTGACGGTGACGAGCCGCGCCGTCGTGCTGCGTGCCGCAGATGGGCGCGAACCTGCTGGTGCTTCAAAAGCGTCAAATGACACGCCCAGTGTCATCACCTTGGGGTTGCCCCGGCCCTGACACATGTGCTCAAGCACCTGCTGCGTGTGCAGGTGTCAACGGGGGCAAGTGAAGGTGTTCAGGCTTGCGTGGCAAGTTCGTCAGGCGGCGGTGCGGTCGGGTGTGGTTGTGCATCGGCTTGCTGACTGACGCCTGCAGATTCGAACGTGGCCATCTCGTTCATGATGCACACGGCCGATTGCAGCAGTGGCCAGGCAACCAATGCACCCGAGCCTTCGCCCAGCCTCATTTCCAGGTCAAGCAGGGGTTGACCTTGCAGGTGAATCAGCATCAAACGGTGCCCTGTTTCCGCCGAGCGGTGGGTGAACACCATGTAGTCGGCAACGGCCGGCCGCAATTCACGTGCCACCAGTGCGGCGGCACCGGCGATGAAACCGTCCACCAAAATCACACGCCGGCTGCTGGCGGCCTGGATCATGGCACCGGCCATCATGGCAATCTCGAAACCACCCATGGCCGCCAGCACGGCCAGTGGCGTTTTGGCGTCGCGGTGTTTGCGTGAAACGTCAAACAACACTCGTTGCTTGTGGTCCAGTTGGGTGTCGTTCAAACCGGTGCCTCGGCCTACGGCATCGTCAAGTTGCACGGTGCAAAACCGGGACAGCAGCAGTGCAGCGCTGGATGTGTTGGCAATGCCCATTTCGCCGAAAGCGATGACATTGCCGGGCAAATGGTTGACCACATCCATGCCGGCACCCAAGGCTGACAGTGCCTGTGCACCGGTCATGGCCTGGCCGCGGGCCATGTTGCGTGTGCCAAAACCGATTTTGCGACGCAACAGGTTGGGGGCATCGGTGGGGGCATCGGGCACATCCGGTATGGCGGTGGCCACCCCGGCATCGACCACGGTCATGCCAAAGCCGTGTTGGCGGGCCAGCACGTTCACAGCCGCACCGCCGCGCATCATGTTGAGCACCATTTGCACGGTAACGGCCTGCGGATAAGCCGATACGCCCTCATCGGCGATGCCGTGATCGGCCGCAAACACCACGATCTGGGGTTGCTCCAGGCGCAGAGTGGTGTTGCGTTGGATCAAGCCGATTTGCAGCGCCAGGCTTTCCAGCTTGCCCAGTGAGCCAATGGGTTTGGTCTTGTTGTCCAGTTTGCGACGCAGTGCCGCGTCCAGCGCGGCATCGGCGGTGGGGGCAACCTGCGGCAGTTTCAGGGAGGCAGACGGTGTGCTCATGGTCAGTGCGTCGGTTGACGCAGGAACAGTTGATAAACGGGGTTGGCGGTTTCTTCCACCCAAGGGTAGCCCAGCGTGGTCAGGAAATCATCGAACGCCTGGTCATCGGTTTGGGGTACCTGAATACCCACGAGGATGCGGCCATAGTCTGCACCCTGGTTGCGGTAGTGGAACAGACTGATGTTCCAGCCGGGCCGCATCAGGTTGAGGAAACTGGTCAAAGCACCTGGGCGTTCCGGGAACACGAAACGCAGCAGCCGCTCGTCCTTTGCCAGTGGCGAGGGCCCCCCCACCATGTAGCGTATGTGTTCCTTTGCCAATTCGTCATGGGTCAGGTCCAGTGCGCCAAAGCCGTGTTCCCGGAAGGCCTGGGCGATCAGCGTGCTTTCTCCTTTGTGGTGGGTGGTCAGCCCCACGAACACGTGTGCGATCTGCTGGTCGCTGATGCGGTAGTTGAACTCGGTGACGTTGCGCGGCCCGGCACCACCACCGAAACTGGGCAGGTTGCCGATCAGACCACAAAAGCGACGGAAGCTGCCACGTTCTTCCGGGATGGTGACGGCGAACAGCGCTTCGCGTTCTTCGCCCACCTCGGCACGCTCGGCCACGAAACGCAGGCGATCGAAGTTCATGTTGGCGCCGCACAGGATGGCGGCGTAAGTCTCACCTTGCGTGCCGCGCTCGGCCACATATTGCTTGATGGCGGCCACGGCCAGCGCACCTGCAGGTTCGACGATGCTGCGGGTATCCACAAAGATGTCTTTGATGGCTGCACACACCGCGTCGGTGTCCACGGTCATGAACTCGTCCACCAGTCCGCTGGCGATGCGGAAGGTTTCCTCCCCTACCAGCTTGACTGCCGTACCGTCTGAAAACAGGCCCACGTCAGGCAGCGTCACGCGATGGCCTGCGGCCACGGACTGCATCATGGCGCTGGAGTCGTTCATCTGCACGCCCACCACCTTGATGTCAGGGCGCACAGCCTTGATGTAGTTGGCCACACCAGATATCAAACCACCGCCCCCGATGGCCACAAAAATGGCGTCCAACCGGTCACTGCCCAGCCCCTGCAGCTGGCGCACCACTTCCATGGCGACGGTGCCCTGGCCTGCGATGACATCAGGGTCGTCAAACGGGTGGACGAAAGTCAGGCTTTGCAGCGCTTGCAGCTGGACAGCATGGTTGTAGGCATCGGTGTAGCTGTCGCCTTGCAAAACGACTTCGCCACCCAGTGTGCGAACCGCATCGATTTTGACCTGCGGCGTGGTGGTGGGCATGACGATCACAGCCCGGGTGCCCAGCTTGGCCGCACTCATGGCCACGCCTTGGGCATGGTTGCCAGCGGAGGCGCAGATGACGCCTTTTGCCAACTGATCAGCCGTCAGGTGTGCCATTTTGTTGTATGCACCGCGCAGTTTGAAGCTGAATACCGGTTGCTGGTCTTCACGCTTGAGCAGCACAGTGTTGCCCAGCCGGCGGCTGAGTGCCCTGGCGGGCTCCAGGTGCGACTCAACAGCGACATCGTAGACACGCGCCGTGAGAATCCGCTTCAGGTAGTCCTGCGGGGTGTTGAGTGGGGTCGTGGCCGTCTGGGCAGAAGGCCGGTGGGACGGTTCTGACAGGCCGTTGAGGCCGCTGGTATCGGTGTTGGGATGTGCGCTCATGGTGAATCCTTGAGCCCAATCATAGTTGGCGGCCAAAAAAAAGCCCCGAGCCTGAAAGGCTCGGGGCTGAATCCACCGATACAGAAAGGTGGAGGAGACAAATGGTGTTTTGGTGAGAACAGAAACAGCCTCAACCAAAACTTACAATCATCGTACCGCCTTATTTGTTGCATTGCAACAAGCCTGCACTGAAAATGACAGCTTGGCGACAGCATTAGTGCACACCCACTAGATTTTGACGCGCCCTGAGTGGGTGCGCATGGCCATCCAACCCCAGCATCACATGTCCCCATCACACACAGCCATCGGATGCATCCGTCAAGATATCCAGTCCATGCACGCCTACGCCGTGCAGGATGCAGCCGGACTCATCAAGCTCGATGCCATGGAAAATCCCTACAGCCTGCCCGAGGCACTGCAGGCTGAGTTGGGTCATCGACTGGGGCAAGTGGCCATCAATCGCTATCCGGGCGCACGCATCGACGATCTGCGTCAAGCGATTTTTCAGTACGCTGGCGTACCGGATGGTTGTGGCCTGATGCTGGGCAATGGTTCCGACGAGCTCATCAGCTTGCTGGCCATGGCTTGCGACAAGCCGGTTGCCGATGGCAAGCCCGCCACCATTCTGGCGCCATTACCTGGTTTTGTGATGTATGCCATGAGCGCGCAGTTGCAAGGACTGTCGTTCGTCGGCGTACCCTTGACTGCCGACTTTGAGCTTGACGAGTCGGCGATGCTGGCCGCCATTGAACAGCACCGGCCAGCCATCGTGTACCTTGCCTATCCCAACAACCCTACGGGCAACCTGTGGGATGACAGCGCCATTGAACGCATCATTGATCTGCAAGGTGCACAGGGTGGTCTGGTGGTCATGGATGAGGCATACCAGCCCTTTGCTTCCCGCAGCTACCTGGGGCGCGTGGGGCGCCATGGACATGTGCTGCTCATGCGCACGTTGTCCAAATTTGGCCTGGCGGGTGTGCGCATCGGCTACATGGTTGGGCCGCAGGCACTGATTGCCGAAGTGGACAAGGTGCGCCCTCCATACAACGTCAGTGTGCTGAATGCCGAATGCGCGCTGTTTGCGCTGGCGCATGCCGATGTGTTTGCGCAACAGGCGCAACACATCCGAACCGAACGGGACGGCCTGCTGCGTGATTTGGCAGCCCTGCCTGGGGTGACGCCGTTCCCCAGTCAGGCCAACATGATCCTGGTGAGGGTGCCTGACGCGGCTGCCAGTTTCGACGGCATGAAGCGTGCCGGTGTGCTGGTCAAGAATGTTTCTAAAATGCATGCTCTGCTGCACAATTGCTTGCGCTTGACCGTTGGCACACCTGACGAAAATCAGCGCATGCTGGCGGCCCTACAGTCCACCCTATGAACCCCTCATGTGAGTCCCCAGCCACCGCACGCCGTGCAGACGTGGTGCGCAACACGGCCGAAACCAAAATCCGTGTGGTTTTGAACCTTGATGGCACCGGCGTTGCCAAACTGGCCACCGGCATCGGTTTTTTTGACCACATGCTGGATCAGATTGCACGACATGGCCTGATTGACCTCGACATCCAGGTCGAAGGCGATTTGCACATAGACGGACACCATACGGTGGAAGATGTGGGCATCACTTTCGGGCAGGCAGTTGCCAAAGCCGTGGGCGACAAAAAAGGCCTGCGCAGGTATGGCCATGCTTACGTGCCGCTGGATGAAGCGCTGTCACGCGTGGTGGTCGATTTTTCTGGTCGTCCAGGCCTGCACATGCATGTGCCGTTCACGGCAGGCATGATCGGGGCATTCGACACGCAATTGACGTTCGAATTTTTCCAAGGCTTTGTGAACCACGCTGGCGTCACGTTGCACATTGACAACATCAAAGGCACCAATGCCCATCACCAGGCTGAAACGGTGTTCAAGGCATTTGCGCGTGCCATCCGCATGGCGCTCGAAACAGATCCTCGCATGGGCGACGTGATCCCTTCGACCAAGGGTTCCCTTTGAGCGGCTTGATGCTCCTTTCCGTCCGACTTTGATACAAAATTTTCCATGACCCGAAGAATGGTGGCGGTGGTGGACTACGGCAGCGGCAACCTCCGCTCCGTGTCCCAGGCGGTGATGCATGTGGCGCAAGCTGAAGACGTGGAGGTGCGCGTCACCGCCAGCGCGCACGATGTGTTTGCTGCCGAGCGTGTGGTGTTGCCTGGTCAAGGGCACATGGCTGACTGCATGAGCGAGTTGGCGCAATCGGGGTTGCTTGATGCCGTGTTGCACGCGGCGGCCCACAAGCCGCTGTTCGGTGTGTGTGTGGGCATGCAGATGCTGTTGGATCGCAGCGAAGAAGGTCCCTGCGCAGGCTTGGGCCTGATTCCCGGTGAGGTGGTCAGGTTCCAGTTGCAAGGTCGCTTGCAGTCGGATGGCAGCCGCTTCAAAGTGCCGCAGATGGGGTGGAACCGCGTGTACCACGCGCTGGGCCGTGGCCCTTCCCACCCGATCTGGGCGGGCGTGCCCGATGGGGCCTACTTTTATTTCGTTCACAGCTACCACGCGCGTCCGGCCCAAGTGGTTCACAGCGTCGGTGAAACCGAGTACGGTAGCCGTTTCTCGGCTGCCATCGCACGCGACAACATTTTTGCGGCCCAATTCCACCCGGAAAAAAGTGCTGCTCAGGGCTTGCAGCTGTACCGCAACTTTCTGAACTGGCAGCCCTGACGGTTGCGGCACTTGTTCGTTCGTTTTCCTTCCCTTTGTTCATCACTTTTTTGATCATTTTCCAGCCATGTTGCTCATTCCCGCCATTGACATGAAAGACGGCCAGTGTGTTCGCCTCAAACAAGGCGACATGGACCAGACCACTGTGTTCGGTGAAGACCCTGCAGCGGTGGCCAGAAGCTGGGTGAACAAAGGCGCGCGGCGCATCCACCTGGTGGATTTGAACGGGGCCTTCGCCGGCAAGCCCAAAAACGAGGCCGCCATCAAGCGCATCCTCAAGGAAGTGGGTAACGAAGTGGATGTGCAGCTGGGTGGTGGCATCCGCGACATGGACACCATCGAACGCTATCTGGATGCCGGTTTGCGTTACGTCATCATCGGCACGGCGGCGGTCAAAAATCCGGGCTTCCTCCAAGATGCCTGCACGGCCTTCGGCGGTCACATCATCGTGGGCCTGGATGCCAAAGACGGCAAAGTGGCCACCGATGGTTGGAGCAAGCTGACCGGTCATGAGGTGGTGGACCTGGGCAAGAAATTTGAAGATTACGGTGTCGAATCCATCATCTACACCGATATCGGACGAGACGGCATGCTCAGTGGCATCAACATCGATGCCACCGTCAAGCTGGCCCAGGCGCTGAGCATCCCGGTCATTGCATCAGGCGGGCTGTCCAACCTGGATGACATCCGCGCGCTGTGTGCCGTTGAAGACGAGGGTGTGGAAGGCGTGATCTGCGGCCGCTCCATCTACAGCGGCGACTTGGATTTTGAAGCTGCCCAGCAGCTGGCTGACGACCTCAATGGCTGATCGGCCGCCCGGCTGCGTCGGGCCGGATCGGGGGCAAGACAGCGCCTGTGAGAGGGCCGAGGCCGGTTCGGCGGCCACCGTCTGCCAGTCAGGCACATACCGGGGCCAACCGGCCGTGTATCTGGCGCTGGCGCAAGGTGATGCGGCATGGATCAGTCTGCAAGGTGCGCAGGTGCTGTCGTGGGTGGCACAGGGACGTGAACGCCTGTTCCTCAGCCCGCAGGCCACTTTCAACGGCCACGCGGCCATCCGGGGTGGTGTGCCGGTGTGTTTTCCTCAGTTCAACCAGCGTGGTCCGTTGGTCAAGCACGGGTTTGCACGTCACTTGATGTGGCAAACCCATGGCGATGTGTGTGAGGTGGCCGGGCAGGCGGTGGTATCGCTGCACCTGGCCGACTCCCCCGCCACGCGCGACGTGTGGCCGCACCGGTTTGCCGCCACCGTTCGCGTGGCATTGGCACCCGGGGCGTTGCAGGTCACGCTGGAGGTGTGCAACCAGGCACCGTCTGCATCGCCCGAATCGGATTTGTCCTTCACGGGTGCGCTGCACACCTACCTTGCTGTGGACGACATAGACCAGGCCTGTTTGAGTGGGCTGGCCGGGCAGGCAGAGTGGAATGCCGTGACCGATGTGCACGGCCTGGCGTGCGACCCACTGACCTTCGGTGGCGAATTTGACCGCGTGTATGCCGCTGCCACGCAACCCTTGAGCTTGCATGACGGAGGGCACTGCCTGCGCATCAGTCAAAGCGCCACGTTTGCTGACACCGTGGTCTGGACGCCGGGTGCTGCGCTGTGTGCAAAGCTGGCTGACATGCCTGAAAATGGGCACCGGCACATGCTGTGTGTGGAAGCAGCGGCCGTCCACGGTGCCGTGACCGTGCCTGGGGGGGCCACGTGGCGTGGCTGGCAGCGCTTGGAAGTGGTTTGATATTTTGATAGCAATGTTTGCTTGATAAATATGCGAAAACGGATATTTTTATTTAAATTTTAGTTTCAAACACATGCTGGCCAAACGCATCATTCCTTGCCTTGACGTGACCGGTGGTCGCGTGGTGAAAGGCGTCAACTTTGTGGAACTGCGCGACGCCGGTGACCCGGTTGAAATTGCCGCACGCTACAACGATCAAGGCGCAGACGAGCTCACCTTCCTGGACATCACCGCCACCAGCGATGGGCGTGACCTCATTCTTCACATCATTGAAGCCGTGGCCAGCCAGGTGTTCATTCCGTTGACGGTGGGTGGGGGCGTGCGTACGGTGGAAGACGTGCGCCGTTTGCTCAACGCGGGGGCTGACAAAACCAGCTTCCACTCCGCAGCCATTGCCAACCCGCAGGTCATCAACGATGCGTCTGCCAAATACGGTTCGCAGTGCATCGTGGTGGCCATCGACGCCAAGCGACGCACCCCGTCTGACGAGCAGCGTGTGGGCGTGCATGGCCTGCCCGTTGGTCCTGGCTGGGACGTGTTCAGCCACGGTGGCCGCAAGAACACCGGGCTGGATGCCTTGGCCTGGGCGGTCGACATGGCCCACCGTGGGGCCGGGGAAATTTTGCTCACCAGCATGGACCGTGACGGCACCAAATCGGGTTTTGACCTTGCGTTGACCCGTGCGGTGTCTGACGCAGTGGAAGTCCCCGTCATCGCATCAGGTGGCGTGGGCAACCTTGACCACCTGGCTGACGGTGTGCAGCAAGGCGGTGCCGACGCCGTGCTGGCTGCCAGCATCTTTCACTATGGCGAATACACCGTTGCGCAGGCCAAAGCGCGCATGGCCGAACGGGGCATCCCCGTCAGAATTTGAGTGAAAATTGCTTTTTTCGCCTTATTCATTAAAATGTTTGCTATCAATTTATGAATAACTGGTTGGATGACATCAAATGGGATGCCCAGGGTTTGGTGCCCGTCATTGCCCAGGAAGCGCAAAGCGGCGATGTGCTGATGTTCGCGTGGATGAATCGCGAAGCATTGGCCCAAACAGCCGAACTCAAGCGGGCGGTGTACTTCAGCCGTTCACGAGGCCGTTTGTGGTTCAAGGGTGAGGAGTCCGGCCACGTCCAGACGGTGCACGACATCCGCCTGGATTGCGACAACGACGTTGTGCTCCTCAAGGTCACCCAATTGGGCCACGAGCCCGGCATTGCCTGTCACACGGGGCGCCACAGCTGTTTTTATCAGTCGCTCACACCTGAAGGTTGGGCGCCGGTCGATCCGGTGCTGAAAGACCCCGAGCACATTTACAAATGACCCGTGCGGCTGCCCAGGCGCTGATGCGTT
>JACCDS011270374.1_pt1 | contig 10807 bp, 9 predicted proteins | sample 7446441 | NCBI WGS metagenome assembly JACCDS01 (sample SAMN15323445, study PRJNA562643) | freshwater metagenome | isolation source: river surface water | place: USA:Blue River Watershed | collected 2017-08-17 | reverse complement strand
TATATCTTTAGTTTTTTCTCTCACCATCATATTTAGTACAACTCCTACAACAAAACCAGAAATTACTATAATGAGTGAAAAAAGAACTATCATAACTGTTTTTTCTAAACTTAAAGCTTTTAGTAAGGAGCTATTAATCTCTCCCCAAGTTCTTACTCTATATTCTTTTGTAATATTTGCTATCTGAGGTAAAATCTTAGGTGCATCATAAGGATTATTAAGCATTACATCCATACTTCTAAGAACTTCTCCACTATCAGATATTACTTGAGTAGTCTTAAGAGGCAGTATTATCATAGAACTATCAAATTGAAGACTTCCACTTTTAAAGACTCCTCCTATTATTAAATTTATTTTTTTATTTTCTGCAGATGTAAGTTCAATTTGTTCTCCTATTTTTAGAGAAAATTGCTCAAATAGTTCTGAACCTATAAGTACCTTATTATACTCTGTAACTTCAATTTTCCCTTCTACCAAAATTTTTTCCAAATTCATTGCTTTAGAAGCTTTAGAAAGATCCATCCCTTGAATTTGAACTCCAGTTGAATAAGAACCGTAATCATTATCTGTTTTTATTATTCCTTGATTAGAAAAAGTAGGAACTACCCCTTTTACTCCTTTTATATTTTCAATTTCTTTTATATAATTTTCATATTCTTCTATATAATAGCCATTATTAGTAACTGTTATATGAGGAGATATAGAAAGTATATTATCTATCATGTTATTATTTAATCCATTATTTATAGCAACCGATACAGTTAAAACTGTAATTCCAATTACTATGCTAAGTATACACAAAAGACTCTGTTTTTTTCTTTCAAGTATGTGTCTTTTTGCTATAAAAAATTCTATCACTTAAGTACCTCTCTTTCTATTAATATTTTACCCTAATTTTCTTCAAAAAGTAAGAATATTTTTTTTTATTTCATAATTTCTTTCATAAAATTTAAGTATTTACTCAGACGCGACTAGATAAATAAATTGATTTTCTTGTTTTTATAGGGTTCGAGACAACTCTCCGCAATTTACCTTCAAGAGTCCCTGCCTTTGACCTAAACTCTTCGAGGTTTAATATTTTTAGAAATTATAAAAATACCATAGTCCTAAAACCATGGTATTTAAACTATATTTGTACCTACTCAGGCATAACCAGATAATAAATTCAATTTCTTTTGTTTTTATGGGTTTTGGGACAAAGCTCCTCAATTTACCATCCAAGGATCCCCACCGAAGGCGTGGACCCTTGGATATAGCTTAAGCAGTTTACTGTTTATTGTTAAAATCCAAAATCTGTATATTTCTACTTTTACTTATATCTATAAATTTTCCTGCATCAGTAACAAGTAAGGGTTTGGTCAACTCATAAGTATTTAAACTTACTATTTTAGCTTTTTCTCCATTACTTAATTGAACTTCAGATCCTACATAATATTCAGTAAATTTTTTTATAAAAGTCATAATAATGCTGTAATCAAGTTTTCCAAAGGTCTGATTTTGAAACATCTCCAAAACCTTAAAAGGAGACACTCTTTCTTTATAAACTCTATTAGAAGTCATTGCATCAAATATATCTGCTATGGCTAAAACTTTTGCATGTATAGGGAGTTTATCCCCGGTAATACCTAAAGGATACCCCGTTCCATCTATTTTTTCATGATGAAGTGTTACAGCCTTTAGCATTTTTTGGTCTGTATAGCCCATTTCACAAAGCATCTTATGGGAATATGCTGGATGCTTCTTCATTTCCATAAATTCTTCGTCAGTTAATTTCCCAGGTTTATTCAAAACTTGTGGATTTACTTTTAATTTACCTATATCATGAACTAATCCAGCTAAAACCAAAGTATCTAAATCTTCTTGAGGAAGATTCAACCATTTACCGATTAAATTAGATATAACCGCTACATTCAAACTATGATTATATAAATATTCATCTACTTCTTTTACATCCAAAATCTCATTTAAAAGTTCTACATTTACAGATAAATTAGTTTTTATTTCTTCAACAGTTCTTTCAAGCTCTTTTTTTATTTCTTCCCCAGTATTATTCCTACTAAGTTCATCAAAACTTTTTTTAATACTGTCATGCATTTCTTCAAATTTTTCTCTTATTAAGTATCTTTCTTTTGAATGTTCTAAACTCAAATCACAAGAGGTTACTTCTAAAGTTTCTCCACTTTCAAGTTCAACAACTGTTTTTATATCAAGTTTATTTCTCTCTACTTTTACATATACTTCTCTTGTACCAGAAAACTTTCTAAGGTTATCCTTTATCCCTGAACTAATAATGGTATCTTTAGACACCAAAAGGCGACCTGTTTTATCAAAAACATCATCGCCTAAGACCATTCCTTCTTTTATTTCATCTAAAGGTACCAGCAAATTCATATACATCACCTTATTCATTAGAGTCAACACTCTTTTCCACCAAAATAGTTCTTATAAATATTATAGAACAATTAAAAAGAAAAACCATATTTTTTTTAAAATTACAATAAACAAAACTATAATTCATATTAAACTACTTCCCCTTTTATAGTTTATGAACAACACTCTATTACTATTTCACTTTAAAATTATTTTACTATATTATACATAACTTTGTCCAGAAAAAGATTTTTTTTCGCCAATTAAACATTTTGTAATAATTACAATTTAAGAGAACTGAATTTAAATATTGGCTATGTTCCATTTAGTTGTGGGATTCGGGGCGACAGCCCCGCTCCAATCATTGCGCCTTCAGCGCAATGATTTCAATTTTAATAAATACAACAGAGCCTAAATATTATTTAATTCCTTATAAACTAAACTTATTCAAGTATCTTGGTAAATAGAAAAAGAGGTCTAAACCTCTTTCCTCTTTATGTTCTATCCAAATCTGTCAAAATTTTGACTAAATTTTTGTCTTCAGGAAAAATCATTTTTAATCCCTCTAATACATCTCTATTTTTTTCAATTCTTTCTTTATAAATTTCAAGTTCAACTTTATAAAGCTGAGGTTCATCTTTATAAGTTGTTAAATCATTTTTCATTTCCAAAAATTCCTCTACCAAATGATCCTTTTTTTCTGATAACTCAATTTTCCCTAACTTTTCCTTGAGATACAATTCTATATCATGCCATCCTATGTGAGATTTTTTTGACATAAGATCACCTCCTAAGTATATATCTCTATTTTACCTCCAAATTAATAATTTCTCAACTACAATTCTTTTTCTTTTTTTAAAAAATAATATAAAAGCTTTTTAGGCATTACTTTCAAGAAAAAATAAACTATTTTATTAAATAAGCCCGGTATTATAAGAACATTTTCCTTTTTAAGTTCTTTAAAGGTTAGATCCACAAGCCTAACTGAGTCCATCCACAAGAAACTATTTCTTTTTTTTATTTTTACATACCTATGAAAATCACTTTTTACAAAACCCGGAAGAATTACTTTTACTTTTATTTTTTTATCTATCAAAGATAAACTTAAACTTTCAGAAAAAGTTATTAAAAAACTTTTAGTTGCTGCATAAATATGGTTATAACTAGTAGGCAACATCCCTGCTAAAGATGATACATTCAAAACATAAGATTCTTCTTGCATAAAAGGTATTAACTCATGACATATTTTTATAGTACTATCAATATGAACTTTTATCATTTTAAAACTTTCTTCAATGTTTTGCTTAAAAAAAGTTTTTTCATTTCCATAACCTACATTATTTACAAGATATTTAATATTTTTATTTTTCGCAACAAAGAGAAGCTTATTTATAGTTTCATCATCACAAAAATCCCCAATAATAAGAAGAACCTCAATCATGTAATTAGATTCTAATTCTTCCATCAGTATTTTTAACTCTTTTTCTCTTCTTCCAGTCAATATTAAAGAATAAGATTTTTTTGCAAAATAAATTGCAAACTCTTTCCCTATCCCACTAGTTGCTCCTGTTACCAGACAATAGTTTTTATTTAAACTCATATTCAAATTCTTTACTTCCCTTACTTTCAGTTAAAACTGCTTTATACTTTTCATAAATTCCGTCATAATTTATATCTGCAAATAACTCAAGTTCAATTAAATATTCAGTACTATAATTTTTAAAGTTTATCAAAAGTTTTTTGTTATTTGTATTTCCATTTTTATGGTTAAAATCATAAACGTATCTTTCTTCCAATAGTTCTTTATCACCAGTATATAAACTCACTCTTACATATGCTTTTTCAAAACTTTCTAAAGTTTTGTTAAATATAGCATTTATTCTAACAGAATTATTATAGTAATGTTCTTTTTTGTCTATATTGCTGCAAGCAACCAAAAATATAAACACAAATGGCAAAATTCTTCTCATTTTTTCTCCTAATTTCTACTTTACTTTAAGGTTTTTTTATGATATAAATATGAAGCATGCCACTTTAGCTCAGTCGGTAGAGTAATACCATGGTAAGGTAGAGGTCGCCGGTTCGATTCCGGCAAGTGGCACCATTATACTTCATGTTTCCAAGCGACGTATTCTCTATAGAGTTCGTCTCTTTTTTTATTTAATTCTTCTGTAATTACAGGCCTTTTTTCATTATTTACATTAATAAAATACTCGTCTCCCGATTCCATGTATCTTTTTATTCCTTCATTATTTATCCAATAATAGATTCCCCAATTTCTCAAATTTAGCTCTTCAGAATAAGGAAAAACTTTGTAATTTACATAATATAGTTTATCTTCTTTCAGGATAAAATTTGCTGGAAAATAATCAATATTTAAATTATCCGAGTTAAGAAGTTCACTATACCTTAAAAGTTCGATATAATTATCTCTTGTTAGACTTTCATCTCTAATAATTCCCAATAAATCCTTTCCTTCTAAATACTCTTTTATAACTATATTATTTTCTCTATTATAACCTAAAAGTTTTGGAGTATATAAATCTAGTGCTTTTAGCCTTTCATAAGAAAACAATTCTTTATCTATTTCATATTCTCCCTCACTATCAATTTTTTGGCTAAGCTCTTTTATCACTACCAATTCATTGTTTCTATCATAGAGAAAAAATTTTCCATTACTTACTTGATTTAACTCTTTTACTAACTTAAACACTTCTGTTTTTTTTGTCATTTCATTATAAATTTCTCTATTCATAATTGCCTCCTAAAATAAATTGCTAAAAAATTTTATAGACTATATAGTAATTCATTACACAACTTTAAAATTGTATCTACTTAGGCTCTTCTATCGAAATATATTGATTTTCTTTGTTTTTATGGGATTTGGGGCAAAGCCCCGCAATCTACCACCCAAGTGTCCACACCTTTGTCGCGGATACTTGGCTATAGCCTGAGTAGTTACTAAAAATTAATGGATAATATATTATAACCCAATTTTAAAAAAATCTAAAGACTTTTTTGAATTTATACCATAAATAGTTTTAGTTTAAAAAATAAATAATTATTTAATTTATAAAGAATTTTTATTGACATATTTTATCTTTTAGTATAAAATAAACTCTGTAGTAATAACCCGCAATACCAATTTGTTTTATTACCAAATTAAACCCACAAAAGGAAGCTTGTGCTTCCAACACTCTTATTACCCTTTTTTATTATAACTTCCACAAAAATAAAAAAAAGAGTGTTTAACAAAAGCAGGCTTAGGCCTGCTTCCCCCTTTTTTTGCACAAAATTTTGTAATGACTCTTGGTTTCTTCTACTATGGAGAAACCTCTTTTTTTATAAAAATCAAGTGCTTTTAAATTACTTTTGAAAACATAAGCCACTAAATCCTTATCAAAATACTCTGCTCTTTTCACTAACATATCCAAAAGCCTACTACCTATTTTGTTTTTTTGATACTTTGGAAGTATCAACAGCTCATGTAAGTAAACTCTTTCCGAATCTTCATTCCAAGAAAAAATGCCTATTTTTTCTTCTTCAAGGCAAATTATATTGTATTTTTCTCTTTTCATACTTTTTTCCATAAAAAGTTTTTGAAAGATTAAATCCCATTTCCCCAAATGGCTTTCAACATATTTTCTATTCAACTTTTCTTGAACATAAAGCATAAAATCTATATCATATTCAGTAGCCATCCTTAGTCTCATATTTTCCCCTTATCATCTGTCAAATAATGAATAAAGCTCTATACTATTTAACAAAATAATTTTTTTCTTTTTGGGAATAATATTCCCACCTCTACCTTTTTTGACAACATAATTCCTTCCCTCATTGTTATCATAAAATTCTTCTGTCCCTCCCAAACCTTTTATTACAAAAGATCTAGGAAATACTCTTTTATCTCTAAGCTGAAGAGAAAAAAGTCCATACTTCTTATTATTTTCAATCAGAGTTTCTTGAAGCTCAAAGGGTAATTCTAAGTCCCACATTTCTCCATCACCGCTAGCTATAAGGCGTATATCTGAAAGTTTGTCTAAATCTCCTACTACATAAATATCATAAAAATTTTTTTCTTCTGTCTCTGTCCATTTATAATCAACAGCCAAAAGTCTTATTTCCAACTTAGTTTTTTCCATAGATTTGAAAATTCTCAAAATATCAGTTTTTTTAATTAGGCATTTCATCTTATCACCTCTTTTACAATTTTAACCTTTTTTTGCCTACTTTTCAATTTTTTTCTAAAATAAAAAAAGAAGTTAATCAAAGAGCAAAATTTAAATCTCTTTATATTAACTTCTTAATCATTACATCTTTGAAGCTTCTACTATTTTTTCAACATCAGTAAAATCTCTTGTAGCAAGAATTTTTTCTTTCACTTCATAAAGTTTCTCAAGTTCGCTTATTTTTTTCATTTCTGGTACTAAATCAAGGGAAACAACTCCGAATTTTATCTCAAGCATTCCTTCAAGCCCAGATAAAAGACCTTTTTTTTCTTTTTCTACTCCTACTTTTTGAGCTCTTTCTTCTGATTGTTCTTTCAGTTCTGTAAATACATCCAAATCAGCTTTTCTTAAATTTTCCAATACTTCTAGTACAACATCCTTCACTTTAGATACCTCCAAATTATTTTCTCTTACTTTCTCGCTGTTAATTTCCACTATTATAGTTTCATTTTGGTTTGGTCTTGTATTAGAATTTTCAATATTTAAATCAAGAACTTGTTCAGTTAATAACATTTCTTCATCCTTATCACTTTCAGCTTCTTTGTATTCAATATCATCAAGTATAGTATTATGCGCCTCAAAAATTTCTTTATTTTTATCAACTATTCTATCTATTCCTTTTTTAATTTCTTCATGATAACTTTTTTCATCTAAAGAAATATAGTCATTATTCTCAGAAGAACCAAATACAAAAGTTCCTTCTTCAGCAAAATCAAAAGTAGTTAGTCCATAATCTTCTAATTTGTTTTCTTCCTCTTCTTTAAAAAGTTCTTCAAATTCAAGTTTATATAAAGAATCAAAGCTAGTAACTGTATTTTTTTCAATTAAGTTAACTAAGGTCTTAACTTCCCACTTAAGTCTTATAAAGTCTTTTCTCTCAAGGGCGTTAATTCCTTTAGACAAACAATCATTTAGTTTATTAAGATTAAGTTTAAAGTATCCAAAATATTTTTTGGATTCAACTGCTGTAAAAATTTCCACAAAGATATTATTGAAATTTATCTCATTACTATCATTTGCTTTAATTTTAAATGGTTTTTTTAGCATTTCAAAGTCATTAACTGTTGTAAGCACCTTATCTTCTCCTAACTCCCCATTATCATTATTTATTTCTTGGGTTTCCTGAATTTTAATTATTTCTTCTACTTTTTGAATGAACTCTTCTTTTATTTCTATTTTTTCTTCCATTTCTGTTTCTTCATCAATTTCCATGGCTATTTCTATCTTTTTTTCAACTTCTTCTAAATCACCGAATATAGCCATAGCTTTTGTCAAATAATACTCAGCCCTTGTCTTATTATTAATGGTTCTATAAGCAAATATAATATCCTTATAAAGAGTTTTAAATAATTCCTTATTACTTTCATCATGAGATTGCTTTAATAATTTTTCTAAATGAACTACAGCTTGCACGTATTTCTGTCTTTCCATTAAATCCCTTGCAATCTTATAATCTTCCTTTAATCGCCCTGTATCCATTCTCATCATATGACTCTCTCCAACCTTAAAAAATATTTTTACCTCTATTTACTACAGTATACCATATTCTAATAAAACATTACAAGAGTTATAAAGATAAATAATCGTATATTCCATCAATTCCTGTATAAACTTTATAATTTTTGTTCTCATCCACTACAACAAGACTAGGAACTGAACGTATATTATATTTCAAAGCTTCATCCATGTTATCGATAGCATTTATATAAATTACATCTTTTTCTTCTTTTAAAATATTTTTTGCTTCAGGACACTTTGGACAAGTTTCTGTTGTAAAAAGATATTTATTTACAAAATCTGAAAAATTCTTACTTTCGTTATACTCTGTGTACTTAGAATACTCTTTTCTTATCAAATATTCCGATTGTTTCCCATCATTCCAATGTTTTATTGGTCTGTAATATCCTGTTATTCTACTGTACACTTCTGTTTCTTCTGAACAATGAGGGCATATTAACTGCTCTCCTTCTAAGTATCCATGAGTTTTACAAATAGAATATGTTGGAGATATAGTAAAATAAGGAATTTTAAAATTACTCGCCATAGTCTTAACAAGCTTTGAACAAGTTTTCCAGTCTTTTATTTTTTCTCCCAAGAATCCGTGAAATACTGTTCCTCCTGTAAACTTACTTTGAAGTTTTTCTTGTATCTCAAGAGCATCAAAAATATCATCTGTAAACCCTACTGGAAGATGACAAGAATTTGTATAAAAAGGAGCTTCTCCTTCTTTGGAAGCAAGAACTATTTTATCAAATCTTTCTTTATCCATTTTTGCAAGTCTAAAACTAGTACTTTCAGCTGGAGTTGCTTCTAAATTATATAAATTTCCTGTTTCTTCTTGGAAATCTGCTATTTTTTCTCTCATAAATTCTAATACTTTTTCCCCAAACTCTCTACCTCTATCATTTATAAGGTTTTCTTTCACCCAAGTAGCATTTAGAGAACATTCATTAAGCCCAACTAAACCTATAGTTGAAAAATGAGTATTAAAGTTTCCTAGGTACCTTTTTGCATAAGGATAAAGTCCTTCTTCCATAAATTTTGTAACTACTTTTCTTTTTATTTCCAATGAACGTTTTGCTGTTTCCATAACGTAAGATAATTTTTCAAAAAATTCACTTTCATCTTCAGAATTAAAAGCTATTCTCGGCAAGTTTATTGTAACTACTCCTATAGAACCAGTCTTTTCTCCACTTCCAAAAAGTCCTCCTGTTTTTTTCTTCAATTCTCTTTTATCAAGTTGAAGTCTGCAACACATTGACCTTACATCTCCTGGATTTAAGTCTGATTTAATAAAGTTTTGGAAATAAGGAGTCCCATATTTAGCTGTCATATCAAATAAAAGTCTTGCATTTTCACTATCCCAAACAAAATCTTCAGTTACATTATAAGTTGGTATAGGATATTGGAATCCTCTACCATTAGCATCCCCTTCAAGCATTATTTCTATAAAAGCTCTATTTATTACATCCATTTCTCTTTGACAATCTTTATACCTAAAATCTACTTTTTTTCCTCCAATAATCGCATATTCATCAGCCAAATCCTTTGGCACTGTCCAATCTAAAGTAATATTGGAAAAAGGTGCTTGAGTCCCCCATCTACTTGGTGTATTTACTCCATATACAAAAGATTGAATACATTGTTTTACTTCTTTATATCCCATTTCATCCACTTTTACAAAGGGAGCCAAATAAGTATCAAAACTTGAAAAAGCCTGAGCTCCTGCAAATTCATTTTGCATTATTCCCAAAAAATTAACCATTTGATTACATAAAGTAGATAAATGTTTTGCTGGACTTGATGTTATTTTCCCATTTACTCCACCTAATCCATCCATAAGAAGTTCTCTAAGAGACCATCCTGCACAGTATCCTGTAAGCATAGATAAATCATGTAGGTGGAAATCTCCCGTTTTATGAGCATGAGCTATTTCCTCATCATAAATTTCAGATAGCCAATAATTAGCTGAAACTGCTCCAGAATTATGAAGTATAAGTCCTCCTATAGAATATGTAACTGTTGAATTTTCTTTTACTCTCCAATCTTCTACATTAAGATAAGAATCTACAACTTTTGAATAATCTAGTATATTTTTCATGTCTCTTAATTTTTCTCTTTGTTTTCTATAAAGAATATAAGCTTTAGCTACTTTGCTATAACCTACATCACTAAGGACTTTTTCTACTGAGTTTTGTATTTCTTCTATATCTATTTTCCCATGTACTACCTTTTCTTGAAAATCTGCGGTAACTCTTAAAGATAACATATCAAGCATGTCTTCAGAAAAATTTGTTTCTGTTGCATGAAAGGCTTTTTCTATAGCTTTTTTTACCTTCACTACCTGAAAATCGTCAGTTTTACCATTTCTTTTTACTACTTTCACTATTTTACCCCCACTACTTTAATTTTAAAAGATAAAGTAACTGCTCAAACTACGCCCCGAACCCATAAAAACAAAAAAATTCAAATTATTTATCTGGCTATGTCTGAGTAGTTACAAGACAAATCATATTTTCCCTTTTTTGATTTGCCAACTATAATACTATACCTCAGTTTCCAACAAAAAGCAATTAAAAAACACTATATATTGTAGTGTTCTTAATACGAAAACTCAATATATAGTGTTTACTTAGTTAAAGCATACATTATAAAATAACTAACTCCAAATCCGACCAAAGCACCAAAAAAAACTTCAGAAATAGTAT
>JACCDS010486261.1_pt1 | contig 10808 bp, 11 predicted proteins | sample 7446441 | NCBI WGS metagenome assembly JACCDS01 (sample SAMN15323445, study PRJNA562643) | freshwater metagenome | isolation source: river surface water | place: USA:Blue River Watershed | collected 2017-08-17 | reverse complement strand
CGTGACGCCATCGGGCGAGGGCTTTTGTTCGCGCCAATAGTTGATGGCCGCTTCTATGTCGGTGATGTGAATGCCAGCCATCGCGTTAGAGTCTGTTACCTAAAAAGCAGGGTGAAAGTCGGGGTGTGGATGATAGCGGCAATGCTATGCTGATCGGGCAATGAAACTACTTTTAACTTGGGTACTGCATGCCACCGCCCTGATGGCGCTGGCACATCTTTACAGCGGCGTTGAAGTCACGGGCTTTGGTGCGGCCATGGCGGCAGCTTTGGTGATGGGCATTTTTAACCTCATCGTGCGCCCCGCCTTGGTGGTGTTGACCTTACCCGTGACGTTTTTCACCCTCGGGCTTTTCTTATTTGTCATCAACGCCTTCATGTTTTGGGCAGCGGCGGGCTTGTTGGAAGGCTTTTGGGTGCGCGGCTTTGGCTCGGCCCTGTTGGGCTCGTTGATTTACTCAGCGTTTGGCGTGTTAATTGATGCCGCGCTCGAGCGCTTGTTCCCGCCGCAAGCGCTCTAACTCGCGCAAACGGGCATCGATGATCGATGCCTCCACATGACCTGCACGGTCTAACTTGCCCTCGCTGGCCATTTGATGTGCCAACAATTGCGCGGCCTTGAAGCGATCAACAGCCGCACCGTAATCCAACTCCATCGCTCGTGCTTCTGCTTGTGCGCGAATGGCACGCAGTGCGTCGCCCTGCAGCTCAAAGGCCAAACCCTGAACCAACCATGCTGTTGCGTCGCGCGGGTGTTGGTTGAGCCACAAAGTCAAATCACTGGCTGCTGCCTTGCCTTGCGCTGGCTTACGTGTTGCGACACGACTTTGCGCTAACAAAATTCGCGTCGCACGGTCGTTGTGAGCGATGAGCGAAGTTTTCGATTCCAACATGGCAACGGCTTGTGCTGCATCGCCTGCAGACAAAGCCAGCTCCGCAGCAAGTAAGCGCACGACACGCTGAGCTTTGGCATCCATGCCATTCAAGGTTTGCAATCGGACCAAGTGCTGACGCGCTTGCGCAAAGTTGCGCTGCGTTAACTCCGCCAACGTCGCGCCGTACAACACACCTGCTTGCTTAGGGCCTGACTGCGCTGCAAAGCCGCTGGCCGTGGCTTGTGCCGCAATGCTACGCAAGCCGTCGACTCCTGGCTTGGCAAGCACTTGGGCACGAGCCGACATCATCGCGTGCAGCAGGGTGGTCGGCACTGGCCCTTTGGCTGGTAACAGCTGTTGGCGTGCTTGCGCATCTGAAATACGTTCCGTCGTCATCGGATGGCTACGCAAATAGGGGAACGAACCGTTGTCGTTCAAGCGTGCGGCTTGTTGGAGTTTTTCAAACATGGTGACAAAGCCTTGAGGCTCATAACCTGCCTCTGTCATCACACCATAGCCCACGCGGTCTGCTTCACGCTCCATGTCACGCGAAAAATTCAGTTGGCTTTGAATTGCTGCAGCCTGTCCACCCACCATCACTGCATTGGCTGCACTCATGCTGCTGGCATTGGCTGTTCGGCTCGCTGCCAACATACCCAAAATCATGGCGCCCATCACCATCGGGCCTTGTCGACCTTGTTGCGCGATCATGCGCGCAATATGTCGTTGTGTCACGTGGCTCAACTCATGCGCGAGCACTGACGCCAACTCGTCGCTGTTGCTCACGGCTGAAATCAAACCCAAGTGAACACCTAAATAACCACCAGGCAATGCAAAGGCATTGATGCTGCGCTCGCGGATAAGCGCGACATCCCATGCAAATTGCTGTTCCAACTCTGGCGTTAATTCGCCGCGTTGGCGTGCTGAGGCCAGCAAGGGTTGCCAAATTAGCTGCAAGTAGTCCCCCAACACGGGGTCGTCTAAATAATCGGGGTCTCGGTAAATTTCACGGGCAATGCTCTCACCCAAACGCCGTTCAACCCCAAGCGGCACTTCTGCACCATCGCCCAAATTTGGCAAGCGCGCATGACTCGGTTGCGCTTGCACTGGGGCGGCAGGCAGGGCGATGGCGACGCAAACCGCCAACACGCTGAGGCGACGTTGCCAATGGGTGAAAAGCTCTGAAAAAAACATGTGTGCCATGGGCCGTATGATGCGGCTTTCATGTTAACCCGTTGTCCATAAAAAGCATGTCCTCTTTGACCCACTTTGATGCACAAGGCCAAGCCCACATGGTGGATGTGGCCGACAAGGCACACACCAAGCGCGTAGGCGTTGCCACTGGCCGTATCGTCATGCTGCCCGCCACCTTGGCGTTGATTCAAAGCGGCACAGCCAAAAAAGGCGATGTGCTGGGCATTGCTCGCATTGCGGGCATTCAAGCGGCTAAGAAAACCAGCGATTTGATTCCTTTATGCCATCCACTCGCCCTCACACGGGTTGCGGTCGAGTTTGCGGTGGATGAGGCATCACATAGCGTACAGTGCACCGCCACCGTCGAAACCGTGGGTCAAACGGGTGTCGAGATGGAGGCGCTTACCGCTGTGCAGGTGGCCCTGCTCACCATCTATGACATGTGCAAAGCCGTGGACCGTGGCATGACGATGACCGATGTGCACTTGCTTGAAAAGCATGGCGGCAAGTCGGGTAGTTACGTGGCCGCCTAAGCCTAATTTATTTGTCAGCGGCCTCTTCGGCTTGCTGCATGTGCCACAGCTTTAAATACTTGTAGTAACTGGTCTCGGCGTTCGAGATAGAAAGCGCTAAACCGTGTGCACCATCCAAGAAGCCGCGGCGAATGATATATGTGCGAAAGAAAGCCCACGCGCCATGCCCCAAAGCACCCGCAACGGACGAACGCTTGCCGCGGGCATAGGCCTGTTTGGCTGATGCTGTGGAATACGCATCGACCTTGGACAGCACTTGCGAAAAATTGAGATAGCTGTAGTGCAACAAATGCTGCTTCAGCGCATGCACTGGCTGCTCTGTCACAACGCGCTCATGTACCAAATCGTCTGAAAAGCGTGCTGTCCCCCGTTTGAACAAGCGCAACACATAGTCGGGCTGCCAGCCAGCATGGTGAATGAACTTGCCGCAATAAGACGACAAACGCGGCACCTTGTAGGCGGCGTTTGCATCGCCAGATTGCAACAGGTATTTGATTTCAGCGGCCAACTCTGGCGTCACGCGCTCATCCGCGTCGATGGAAAACACCCAATCACAGGTCGCCAAATCGAGGGCTCGGTTTTTCTGCGGGCCAAAGCCGGGCCAATCGGCAGGCTGTGACACTTTGGCGCCATGCTGCTGGGCAATGGCTACCGTGTTGTCGCTGCTTTGGCTGTCGACCACGATGATTTCATCTACCAAGCCGTGCATGGACTGCAGGCAGTCGTGCAAGTTGTGCGCTTCATTGCGCGTGATGACGATGGCCGAGAGTGTGGGGTGAGCTTGGGTCATGTTGCGAATGAGTTTAGCGTGGTGTGTTTTGCTTCACGTCGTCTAGGCGCTCAGTCAAAACTTGGGCTTGCTCGTCGTGCCCTAGCAACTTGCCACTGTCAATCGCCCGCTGGACCACCCGCGCTTCAGGTGAGTAGTGCATGACGCGCAAGGCTTGTGAATACAAGGCTGCCGCGTTGTCGGGCGTGACGGTTTGCGTGGTCAGCTCTGCAAAGTCGGCTTGGTTTTTAAACAGCCACGATTGCTTGGCATGGTGCAAGGGGTTGTCGCGGTAGGCCACGTCACGCGAAGCAGCTTGTCGGTAAATTTGGCCCACGCGGTTGAAGTCCCACGCGGCATACAAGCAGCCAATGAACAGCAAGGCGGCCACCAACATGGGGCCTTCTTGGGCTTCTTGTTTAACAGCCGCGTTGGGCGCAGCCCACAACAAACCGATGGCTAGCCCCAAAGTCATTTGGAATGGTCCGTACCAAAGTGGGTACTCCAACAAACTGTGCAAGCCCACTACGACCATCAAACACCAGGCCATCACGCGCCATGCGTGCTGCTCGCGCCAAGGCGTGCGACGCAAAATCCACGCGCCAATCAGCGCCAACACAGCAAGGGCAAACGGCACACCGAATTCCAAAGCCAAATGCAGCGGAAAGTCGTGCGCGTTGTCGAGCATGTCGCAAAAACGCATGCTGCTGTAGCCCGTCATGAAGTGCGCGTAATCGGTCTCGCCCCATCCCCAGCCCAGCCATGGGTGTTGCGCAATCATCGTCAGCACATTGGCCCACAACACACGGCGGCCACCGCACGCAGCGTAGTCTTGCGCTTGCCCCGTGACGCGCAAAATCATGCTTGCGCCCCACTCGCCGGTCGTTTGCAAAGCCAGCCACGGCATGACCACCGACCACACCACCACCAGCACGGGTGCAGCCAACGCCAGCCACACCAAACCGTTGCCAAATGCCGCATCTCGCTTGGCACTGCGCCAACCCCAAGCGGCCATCAACACACCTACCAAGGCCCATTGCACAGCCCCTGTGCGTGACACCGAACAGGCCACGCCTGCGGCCAACACATTCAACACCGCAAAGGCCAACGCCCAGCATTTAGGCGTCATGCTGTGCGACTTGGCACGCGCCGCCACCCATCCGAGCAAGGCCACAAGTCCCAAGCTGGTGAGTGATGCAAACTGGTTGCGCTGACGCAAATTGGCAAATGCATCGCCCTTCAATGGCTGGTTGACCCAAGGCGACAACTCACGGGCCAAGCCCAAATACTGCAACACGCCCAACACGGCACTGATGACCGCTGCAGCCAACAGCCCTGCAACCAACCAGCGCAACAGCGATTCATCCGCAGCTGCGCGACGACCCACTGCTGCCATGAGCCACACGCACATCAGTGAAGCGACCAAACCCATCGTCAGCGCACGGTCCACCACCTGAGGTACCCACAACAGCGATGCAGCTAGCCAGGCCAGCAACACGCTGCACACCACCACTTCCACGCGTGTCCATCGCGGTTTAGCCAGCGGTAACTCCACCACAGCCAACAAGGCACACGCGGCCATCATCCAGCTCACCAACAGTGGAATGACGGCTGTAGACGGGCTGCTGGCAAATGGGTTGAGCCACGGTAAAGCGACGCACAAAAGCACCATGAGATTGCGCGTGAAGATGCTCTGTTGGGAAGAAGGGTGCATGCTTGGATTTTCTCTCACGCACGCCTTTCAAATCAGCGGCTAAAAACAAAGGCGCCCATGGGCGCCTTGTGAGATGAATCGGGAAACTTATTTGCAGTCGCTTGGCACGTATTTCTTATCCAAGGCATCGGTGGGCACAGAGACACCCACAAAAGCGGCTGAATCTTTGGCCATGCACTTCCATTGCACGACACCCTCAATCGTCACGCTGGTGGCAGTCGGCGCTGGCAGCGCTGAATCAGTCGTGCCGCTCTTGGTGAATGGCACCAACAACAAGCTACCGCCGCCTGCGGCCGCTGTGGTGGTGATGGTGATCACGCCCGTGCTGGCTGCAATGTCAATGCTGCTGATGTTCTTGGTTGCACCGCCAAAGGTGTAGCCTGTTTTATAGCCATTGGCCGCCGTGGCCACATTGCCGCTGTTGACCACATCCAGCACATTGGTTTTGGCAGCAGCAGCGAGGCTCAAGCCTTCGCTCACGCGGGCGCGCACCATGTAGTCTTGGTAAGCCGGCAGCGCCACCGAGGCCAGCACGCCAATGATGGCCACCACAATCATGAGTTCAATCAAGGTAAAGCCGCGTTGCAAGGTGTGTTTCATCGCCAGTTCCTTTGAGAGTTGGGCACAAATTCTAGGCAGCAGTTTTCGGCCACAAGCCCATGCATGAGTTCAAAAAAAAGCGAGCGGTGAAACACCGCTCGCTTTTGGTTTGGTAATTCCCGAGGGAGATTACTTCAACTGAGCCTTGAGCAATTTGCCCAATTCAGATGGGTTACGTGTGATGGTGAAACCACACTCTTCCATAATGGCGAGCTTGGCGTCGGCTGTGTCAGCGCCGCCAGAGATCAAGGCGCCTGCATGGCCCATGCGCTTGCCGGGAGGGGCAGTCACACCAGCGATGAAGCCAACGATTGGCTTCTTCATGTTGGCCTTGCACCACTGTGCAGCTTCAGCTTCATCTGGACCACCGATTTCACCGATCATGATGACGGCGTCTGTGTCGGGATCGTCGTTGAAAGCTTTCATCACGTCGATGTGCTTCAAACCGTTGATGGGGTCACCACCGATACCGACGGCGCTGGATTGGCCCAAGCCCACTTCGGTCAACATCGCCACGGCTTCGTAAGTCAATGTGCCAGAACGTGACACAACGCCGATACGGCCTTTTTTGTGGATGTGACCGGGCATGATGCCGATCTTGATTTCGTCAGGGGTGATCAAGCCAGGGCAGTTAGGGCCGAGCAACAAGGTTTTCTTGCCGCCTTTGGCTTCTTTTTCCTTCATCTTGTTACGCACTTCGAGCATGTCACGAACTGGAATGCCTTCGGTGATACAGATGGCCAAATCGAGGTCAGCTTCCACAGCTTCCAAAATGGCTGCTGCTGCGCCTGCTGGAGGCACGTAGATCACAGACACGGTAGCGCCTGTTTGCTGAGCAGCTTCTTTGACGCTGGCGTAAATTGGCACGTCGAAGATTTTTTCGCCGGCTTTCTTGGGGTTCACACCCGCCACGAAACAGTTTTTACCGTTCGCGTACTCGATGCACTTTTCAGTGTGGAACTGACCAGTTTTACCAGTGATGCCCTGGGTGATGACTTTGGTGTCTTTATTGATATAGATGGACATGTCGGTTCCTTACTTAACAGCAGCCACGATTTTGGTAGCGGCTTCAGCCATGGTGTCAGCCGCGATGATGGGCAGACCAGATTCGGCCAAGATTTTCTTGCCCAGCTCTTCGTTGGTGCCCTTCATGCGCACCACCAGTGGCACTGACAAGTTGACAGCTTTACAAGCGGTGACCACGCCGTTGGCGATGGTGTCGCACTTCATGATGCCGCCGAAGATGTTGACCAAGATGCCTTTGACATGTGGGTTCTTCAACATGATCTTGAAAGCTTCAGTCACTTTCTCAGCTGTTGCGCCACCGCCCACGTCCAAGAAGTTGGCAGGCTCGCCGCCGAACAACTTGATGGTGTCCATGGTGGCCATGGCCAAGCCAGCGCCGTTGACCAAGCAACCAATGTTGCCGTCCAAGGAGATGTAGGCCAAGTCGAACTTAGAAGCTTCCACTTCAGCAGGATCTTCTTCGTCCAAATCGCGGTACGCCACGATTTCTGGGTGACGGAACAACGCGTTGGAGTCGAAGTTGAACTTCGCGTCCAAAGCCATGATGTTGCCTTTGCTGTCGCAGTTCAGTGGGTTGATTTCCACCAAAGATGCGTCAGTTTCCATGTAGCACTTGTAGAGCTTTTGCAGCACGTCAGCCGCTTGGTCAGCAGAGCCGCCAGTCAAGCCAACTGCGTTAGCGATCTTCAAAGCTTGCGCTTGGCCCAAACCAGTCAATGGATCGACCAAGTCAGTGATGATTTTCTCGGGCGTGGAGTGCGCCACTTCCTCAATGTCCATGCCGCCTTCGCTTGACGCGATCACAGCCACTTTTTGTGTAGCGCGGTCGGTCACGATGGACACGTAATATTCTTTGTTGATGTCAGCGCCGTCTTCGATGTAGAGACGACGGACTTTTTGGCCTTCTGGGCCAGTTTGGTGGGTCTTGAGCTGCATGCCCAAGATGTCGCCAGCCAAACGCTTGACGTCGTCGATGGACTTAGCCACCTTCACGCCACCGCCTTTGCCGCGGCCACCCGCGTGAATTTGGGCTTTCACAACCCACACAGGGCCGCCCAACTTTTGCGCGGCTTCCACCGCTTCTTGCACCGTGAACGCAGGGATACCGCGTGGCACTGGCACACCAAATTGACGCAAGATTTCCTTGCCTTGGTACTCGTGAATCTTCATGAGATCTCTCTTTGTAAATCGGTGGATTTGTCGTGTTTTGCACTGTCACAGACACCGAAGAGCCCCGCAGCACAAAGCCTTGAGACTGTATCATGCAGCATCGCGTCAAACTTTTAACTGGCTTACAAGAGCTTAGCGACGCCCAACTTTTTTTGTACTTTCTGGCGACATCCATGTCTAAAGTCTTCATCGACGGCGAAGCCGGCACCACAGGTCTACAAATTCGCGAACGTTTGGCCACCATGCCAGCCGTGCAAGTGGTCAGCATCGACCCCGCCAAACGCAAAGACCCTGAAGCCAAACGCGAGCTCATGGCGGGCGTCGACATGGTCATCCTGTGCCTGCACGACGACCACGCCCGCGAGTCGGTCGCCATGATCGACGGTCTTACTGGCCGCAAACCCAAAATCATCGACGCTTCCACCGCGCACCGTGTCACGCCGGGCTGGGTCTATGGCTTCCCAGAGTTGGCCGCAGGCCAGCGCGACGCTGTGATCAAAGCCGAACGCGTGGCCAACCCCGGCTGCTACGCCACTGGTGCGATTGCTTTGCTGCGCCCCTTGGTGGATGCGGGCTTGGTTCCTGCCGACTTCCCCGTGGCCCTGCCCTCGGTCAGCGGCTACTCGGGCGGCGGTCGCACCATGATTGAAGACTTTGAAGCGGGCAAAGCTCCGCTGTTTGAAGCCTATGCCTTGGGCCTTGAGCACAAACACATCCCAGAAATCATGGCCTACACCGGCTTGAAGCGCCGCCCACTGTTTGTGCCATCGGTTGGCAACTTCCGCCAAGGCATGTTGGTGCAACTGCCTTTGCATTTGGACGAACTCCCCGGCCAACCCAAAGCAGCCGACTTGCACGACGCGCTTGCCAAGCACTACGCCCAAAGCCCAGACGGCTGGGTGAGCGTGCACCCCGCCACCGACAACGGCAAACTCGACGCCACCGCGTTGAACGACACCAACAAACTAGAAATTCGCGTCTTCGCGAATGAAGCCCATCGCCAAGCCGTGCTCATCGCACGCTTGGACAACTTGGGCAAAGGCGCCAGCGGCGCTGCGGTGCAAAACCTGCAGCTGATGCTCGGCGTTTAAAGCTCGTCAGCGCCCGCCACCACACGCTTGACCACTTCAGCCGCAAAGCCGCGACTGATTAAAAAACGTACTTGCTTGGCACGGGCCGCTGGGTCAGCAGGCGGCTCTCCGAACTTCTTTCGCCAGACTTCGCGGGCTCGCTCTAGCTCGGTGCTGCGCATCGTTTGCACGGCTTCTGCGATGGCCTCGGCGGGCAATCCTTTGGCTTGCAATTCTTGACGCACCCGGGATGCACCGAGCTTGCGAGAGCGGCTGTTGACCACCGACTCCACCACGCGCTGCTCGTTGATGAAGTCTTTGGCCTGCAAAAAATCCAAGGCCTCTGCCAGCTCGCCCGGCGTTTCTTCAAACGGTTTGAGCTTGCGTTCGAGCTCTTGACGCGAGTGTTCACGCATCGACAGCAAGCGCAGCGCTCGCCCCTTGAGCGACGGCTGAAACCCGCTGGCCCTCTTCGCCTTGGGTTGCACCTGCGGCTCCGAGGCGTCTTGCGGCTTGGCTTGCGTGTCGTGGCTCACAGGGTTGGCCTTTTTGCAACGGCTTAGGCCACCACGCCATCGGCGTCAGGCACCTTAGGCTCTTTCGCGGCTTTGGCTGCCTTGGGGGCTTTCTCTTCCTTGGTCACAGTTTCAGGACCGCCCACCAACAAAGGAATGCCCAAAGATTCACGCACTTTGTTTTCGATCTCGAAAGCCAAGGCTGCGTTTTCGCGCAAGAACTCACGGGCGTTGTCGCGGCCTTGGCCAATTTTTTCGCCGTTGTAGGCATACCAAGCGCCTGACTTTTCAATCACTTTGGCGTTCACGCCCATGTCAATGATTTCGCCTTGGCGGCTGATGCCTTCGCCAAACAAGATGTCGAACTCAGCCGTTTTGAAGGGAGGCGACACTTTGTTTTTCACCACCTTGACTTTGGTCTCGTTACCCACCGCTTCGTCACCACGCTTGATGGTGCCGGTGCGGCGAATGTCCAAACGCACAGACGCATAGAACTTGAGCGCGTTACCACCGGTGGTGGTTTCGGGCGAGCCAAACATCACGCCAATCTTCATGCGAATTTGGTTGATGAAGATCACCGTGCAATTGGTCTTCTTGATGGAGGCTGTCAATTTCCGTAGCGCTTGGCTCATCAAGCGGGCTTGCAGGCCGGGCAATGAATCGCCCATGTCGCCTTCGAGTTCGGCCTTGGGTGTGAGAGCGGCCACGGAGTCGACCACCACCAAGTCCACCGCGCCGGAGCGCACGAGGCTGTCCACCACTTCGAGGGCTTGTTCGCCGGTGTCGGGCTGGCTGATGAGCAAGTCTTGCAAATCGACGCCGAGCTTTTGGGCGTATTGCGAATCAAGGGCGTGTTCGGCGTCCACAAACGCGCAGGTGCCGCCTTGTTTTTGCATCTCGGCAATCACTTGCAAGGTGAGGGTGGTTTTGCCTGACGATTCAGGGCCGTAAATTTCGATCACGCGGCCACGGGGCAGGCCGCCGACGCCCAAGGCGATGTCTAGACCCAACGAGCCGGTGGACACGACTTGGATGTCGTCCACCACTTCGCCCTCGCCCAAACGCATGATGGTGCCTTTGCCAAATTGCTTTTCAATTTGGGCCAGCGCGGCTTGCAGGGCTTTGGCTTTTTCGCTATCGACGGCGGGTTTGGTGCTCATGGTGTTCTCCGGTTTGGGGTTTGGTTGCCAACCACTGATTGAATCAACAGCTGGATGCTTGACCAGTACTTTAACGCAAAGTCAAAACTTGTAAACACTTTTTTTGGTCAGTTTGCCTTACCATTTGCAAATGGCCTCAGCACCGACCTTTTCCACCCAACAAGACTGGCGACAAATCCACCT
>JACCDS010953916.1_pt1 | contig 10810 bp, 8 predicted proteins | sample 7446441 | NCBI WGS metagenome assembly JACCDS01 (sample SAMN15323445, study PRJNA562643) | freshwater metagenome | isolation source: river surface water | place: USA:Blue River Watershed | collected 2017-08-17 | reverse complement strand
TGGCCGACCATGATCCGCGCCTGGTCGGCATCACGCCGGCCATGCGTGAAGGTTCGGGCATGGTGGAGCTCCACCAGCGCTTCCCGGGCCGTTATTACGACGTCGGCATCGCGGAGCAGCACGCCGTCACCTTTGCCGCCGGCCTGGCCTGCGAGGGACTCAAGCCGGTGCTGGCCATCTATTCCACCTTCCTGCAGCGCGGCTACGACCAGCTCATCCACGACGTGGCCCTGCAGAACCTGCCCGTGGTGTTCGCGCTGGACCGTGCCGGCCTGGTCGGTGCCGACGGCGCCACCCACGCCGGCAACTACGACATTCCCTACCTGCGCTGCATCCCCAACATGGCCGTGGCCTGCCCGGCCGACGAGCGTGAATGCCGTCAGTTGCTCTCCACCGCTTTCGAGCAGAACCACCCTGTGGCCGTGCGTTACCCGCGCGGTGCCGGCGTGGGTGTTGCCACCGCTGCCGGTCTGCAGGGCCTGCCTTACGGCAAGGGGGAGGTGCGCCGCGAGGGCAAGGGCATCGCCATCCTGGCCTTCGGCACGCTGCTCTACCCGGCCCTGGCCGCGGCCGAGAAGCTGGGCGCCACCGTGGTCAACATGCGCTGGGCCAAGCCGCTGGACGTGGAGCTGCTGCTCAAGGTGGCCGCCACGCACGAGGCGCTGGTCACGGTGGAGGAGGGTGCCATCATGGGCGGTGCTGGCAGCGCCGTGGGCGAGGCCCTGCAGGCCGCCGGCCTGCTCAGGCCCCTGCTGCAGCTGGGCCTGCCCGATGTGTTCATCGAGCACGGTGATCCCGCGAAGCTGCTGGCCTTGCAGGGGCTGGACGCGGCCGGCATCCAGGCCAGCATCGAACGCCGTTACCCCGCGCTGGTCAAGCCCGCGCTCAAGGTCGTCGGCTGAGCCCGGTCGCGCAGCGCGCGCTGTGGTGATTACCTAGGGTTTTCCCTCGCAACGGGGCTACACTCCAAGGCTGCCCACCGCTGCATATGCGTGGGATGTGCAACCCTGAACTGGAGTCAAGAACATGGATCGTCGTTCCCTCATCAAACAGGCCGGCATTGCCGGCGTGCTGGCCGCTGGTGCCGCCCCCGCCGTCCACGCCCAGGCTGCCGTGCGCTGGCGCCTGGCCTCGAGCTTCCCCAAATCGCTCGACACCATCTTCGGCAGCGCCGAGAAGTTCTCGCAGACCGTCAAGTCCCTGTCCGGCGGCAAGTTCGAAGTCTCGGTGCATGCGGCCGGCGAATTGATGCCCGCTTTCGGCGTGGTGGATGCGCTGCAGAACGGCACCGTCGAGATGGCGCAGACCGCGCCCTACTATTTCACCGGCAAGAGCCCCATCTTCGCCTTCGGTTGCGCCGTGCCTTTCGGCCGGACCGCACGCCAGATGGACGCCTGGATGGAGCACGGCAACGGCCGCAAGCTGATGGACGCCTTCCTCGACCAGTACAACATCAAGAGCCGCAGCGCCGGCAACACCGGCACCCAGATGGGCGGCTGGTACCGCAAGGAAATCAAGACGGTCAAGGACCTCAAGGGCCTGAAGATGCGCATGGGTGGCGGCCTGTTCGGCGAGACCATGCAGAAGCTGGGCGTCGTGGCCCAGAACATGCCCGCCGGCGAGGTCTACCAGGCGCTGGAAAAGGGTACGCTGGATGCCACCGAGTTCGTCGGCCCCTACGACGACGAGAAGCTGGGCTTCAACAAGGTGGCTCCCTTCTACTACTACCCCGGCTGGTGGGAAGGCGGCGCCGAGCTCGAGTTCTTCATCAACAAGAAGGCCTACGCTGCGCTGTCCTCCGAGAACCAGGCCATCGTCGACGCCGCCACCGCCGTGGCCGCGCGTGACATGACCGCCAAGTACGACGCCATGAACCCGCTGGCCCTCAAGCGCCTGGTCGCTGCCAAGACCCAGCTCAAGCCCTTCTCCAAGGAGATCATGGACGCCGGCTACAAGGCCGCCATGGCCGTCTTCGCCGAGCACGAGGCCAAGTCGCCCGAGTTCAAGAAGATCCACCAGGACATGCGCGCCTTCCAGCGCGACCAGATCCTGTGGGCGCGTTTCTCCGAGTTCCGCTACGACGGCTTCATGTCCTCCGCCAAACTGTAAGCCGAGCGACAATGAGCATAAGGAACGGGCCTGCGGGCCCGTTTTCTTTTGCGTAGAAGCACGTACGGGGGTAAGCCCCTATGCCTGTGGCAGTGGGCGCTTCCTAGAATCGGCCCACCTCAGTTCATCAAAGAAGGAGACATTCATGGACCGTCGTTCCCTTATCAAGCACGCAGGCATTGCCGGCGTGCTGGCTGCCGGCGCCGCACCTGCCGTGCACGCCCAGGCCGCCATCCGCTGGCGCCTGGCCTCCAGCTTCCCCAAGGCCCTGGACACCATCTTCGGCGCTGCCGAAGTCTTTGCCCGCAAGGTCAAGGAAATGTCGGGTGGCAAATTCGAGATCTCGGTGCATGCCGGCGGTGAGCTGGTCCCGCCCTTCGGCGTGGTGGATGCCGTGCAGAACGGTACCGTCGAGTGCTGCCACACGGCGCCCTACTACTTCTTCGGCAAGGACGAGACCTTCGCCCTGGGCTGTGCCATCCCCTTCGGCCTGAACAGCCGCCAGATGACCGCCTGGATCTACCAGGGCAACGGCGGCAAACTGCTGCGCGAGTTCTACGCCAACTACAACATCGTCAACTTCGCGGCCGGCAACACGGGCGCGCAGATGGGCGGCTGGTACCGCAAGCAGATCAAGAGCGTCAAGGACATCAAGGGCCTGAAGATGCGCATTGGCGGCTTTGCCGGCAAGGTGCTCGAGCGCATGGGCGGCGTGCCGCAGAACATCCCGGGCGGCGAGATCTACCAGGCGCTGGAAAAAGGCACCATCGACGCTGCCGAGTGGGTGGGTCCCTACGACGACCAGAAGCTGGGCTTCTACAAGGTCGCTCCCTTCTACCACTACCCCGGCTGGTGGGAAGGTGGCCCGCAGCTCGACGTGTTCGTCAACAACAAGGCTTATGAAGCCCTGTCGGCCGAGAACAAGGCCATCGTCGAAGCCGCCGCAGCCTTTGCCCACACCGACATGCAGGCCAAGTACGACGCCAAGAACCCCGAGGCCCTGAAGCAGCTCGTGGCCAACAAGGCCAAGGTCCTGCCCTTCAGCAAGGACGTGCTGGACCTGGCCTTCAAGGAGTCCATGGCTCTTTACAGCGACATCGCGGCCAAGAACCCGAACTGGAAGAAGGTCTACACCGACTACAGCAACTTCCGCCGCGATCAGAACCTCTGGTTCCGATTCACGGAAGCCCGCTTCGACAACTTCATGCAGGCCCAGAAGCTGTAAGCGGTACGCCGCTGCGTTCCAGAACCGCGCTTCGGCGCGGTTTTTTTATGCCCACCAGATTCCGCTTGCCGGGGCTCGCCCCTGCCTTGCCCTGCCCCCTCGTGCTGCGAGGGAGCACAGAGGGCGGAGGGCGGTCCCCCCGCATGCCCCCATGAAAAAGCCGCCTCGAGGGCGGCTTGTGGCTTGCTGCGGGAGTGATCCCGCAGGAAGGTTCCGTCAACGCTTCTGGGCGTCCTTCTCGTTGGCTTCGAGCAGGGCCTTCATCGGGTCGCTGTCCTCGGCCTTTTCCTCGTCGGACTTCGGGTCGTCGGCGGCGTTGTCACCTTCGGACGCCGCGCCTTGGTCCTCGTCGGGACTGCGGATATCAAGCTGCTGCATCACTTCGCTGTCGGAGAGGTTCTGCACCTTGTCGATATTGCCCGTTACCAGGTTGGGGAAGGCCATGATGACGCCCACCATGAACAGCTGGATCACGATGAAGGCGATCGAGCCCTTGTAGATCTGGCCCGTGGTCACGGCCGGGATCATCTGGCCGGTCACGCGGTCCTTGTAGTCATTTTTCGGCGCCACGCTGCGCAGGTAGAACAGCGCGAAACCGAAGGGCGGTGTCAGGAAGGAGGTCTGCAGGTTCATGGCGATGATCACGCCGAACCAGATCATGGCGACGTCGGCCGTCATGCCGGGAAAGAGGCCGGGCAGGATCTTCTCGGCCACCGGTGCCAGCAGCGGGATCACGATGAAGGCGATCTCGAAGAAGTCGATGAAGCAGCCCAGGATGAAGACCAGGATGTTCACCACGATCAGGAAGCCCCAGGCGCCACCGGGCATGTCGGCGAACAGGTGCTCGACCCAGATGTGGCCGTCGGCCGCATTGAAGGTGAAGCTGAAGACAGTGGAGCCGATCAGGATGAACAGCACGAAGGAAGCCAGCTTGGCGGTGTTGTCCAGTGCCTGTGTCATCAGCGAACGGCTCAGGCGACGTTTGCCCAGGGCCAGCACCAGGGCGCCCACGGCGCCCATGGCGCCGCCTTCGGTCGGCGTGGCCACGCCCAGGAAGATGGTGCCCAGCACCAGGAAGATCAGGATCAGCGGCGGCATCAGCACGAAGGTCACCTGCTCGGCCAGACGGGAAAGCAGTCTCAGTTTGGCAACGTGGTTCGCGATGGCCAGGGCCAGGCCGGTCAGCGAGGCCAGGGTCATGGACAGGATCACGATCTCGTCGCCGGGCGAAGGCGTGTTGCGCTCCAGCCAGGCCGTCATCAGGCCGTCGTGCACCTGGGCCCAGCCCAAGCCCACGCTGGCGCAGACCAGCACCAGCACCAGCAGCGAGCGGTGGCCCGAGCTGCCATTGGGTTCGCGGTAGATGCGGGCTTCGGGCGGCAGGGCCGGCACCATGGATGGCTTGATGAGCGCCACGATGACCACGAAGAGGATGTACAGGCCCACCAGCAGCAGGCCGGGGATCAGTGCGCCGGCGTACATGTCGCCCACCGAGCGGCCCAGCTGGTCGGCCAGCACGATCAGCACCAGCGAGGGTGGGATGGCCTGCGCCAGAGTGCCCGAGGCCGTGATGGCGCCCATGGCGATGGTGCGGCTGTAGCCGTAGCGCAGCATGATGGGCAGGGAGATCAGGCCCATGGAGATCACGGCTGCCGCCACCACGCCGGTGGTGGCCGCCAGCAGGGCGCCCACCAGGATCACCGCGATGGCCAGGCCGCCGCGCAGCGGGCCGAAGACCTGGCCCACCGTCTCCAGCAGATCCTCGGCCATGCCGGAACGCTCCAGGATGATGCCCATGAAGGTGAAGAAGGGGATGGCCAGCAGGGTGTCGTTCTGCATGATGCCGAAGATGCGCAGCGGCAGGGCCTGGAACAGGGAGGATGGGAAGAGGCTGAGTTCCATGCCGATGAAGCCGAAGCCCAGGCCGGTGGCGGCCAGGGCGAAGGCGACCGGGAAACCCGTCAGCAGCAGGACCAGCAGGCCCACGAACATGACGGGCACGAATTGTTGGGTCAGGAATTCCATTTATTGTTCTCCGGCCAGCTTGCGGGCGGCGATGGCTTCGAGTTCTTCGAGATGCTTCTGTTCGTCGCTCTTGTGGTCGGCGTCGGACAGGCTGTCCGGCCCCTGGCCAGTCAGGAAGAGCACGCGCTTGAGCAGTTCCGACAGGGCCTGCAGCGTCAGCAGCGCAAAACCCAACGGCATCAGGGCATAGGCCGGCCAGCGGATCAGGCCGCCGGCGTTCTGGGACATCTCGCCCGAGGTGTAGGTCTGCACGAACAGTGGCCAGCTCAGGACGATGCAGATGCCGCAGAAGGGGATCAGCACCAGAACGATGCCGCCCACGTCGATCCAGTTGCGCGCGCGCGCGCTCAGGCGTGTCGAGATGAAGTCGATGCGCACATGCGAGTTCTTCAGGAAGCCGTAACCCGCGCCCAGCATGAAGACGGCGGCAAACAGGTACCACTGGATTTCAAGCAGGGCATTGGAGCTGGTGCCGAAGGCCTTGCGCACGATGGCGTTGCCGGCGCTGATGAGGGTGGTGGCCAGGATCAGCCACATGGTGATCCAGCCGATCCGGCTGCTCAGGCTGTCGATCAGCCTTGATAATTTGATGAGTACCTGCATGCTTGCTCCAGAGGAAAGGTGGGTCCGGTGCTTGCCAGCGTGGTCTCCAGTACCGGTAGGTGTTCGGGCGTCGGCCGCTTCCACTGACAAAAACGACTGATTTTAAAGGGGGCGACCAAGGTGCCTTCCGGGTGTAAACACCAGTAGGTAGTTCCGCCGACCGCTGCTTGTGGTCGACAGCTGGCGCTTCAGGCGGAATAATGGGTCCATGGCCTTTGAGCTTCCTCTTTCCTCCTTTGCGCGCCTCGACACGGCCAATCTGCGTTCCGCCGGGCGGGAACTGCTCTCCTTGTCGCTGATGGATGCCCGCAACCACACGCTTTTCCTGATCGCCCAGTACGAGCAGGCCTTGCGTGCCCGGGGCGGGCAGGTTCCCTGCCAGCCGGAGCTCAACCCGCCGCCGTGGGAGCTGGGCCACGTGGGCTGGTTCCAGGAGCGCTGGATCGGGCGCAATCTGCAGCGCCACCAGGGCCCGCGTGCCGACCCGCAGGCCACGCCCCTGGCCTCCTTGCTGCCCCAGGCCGATTTCTGGTGGGATTCCAGCCGCATGCCGCACGACCGCCGCTGGGCTCTTGAATTGCCCCCGCTGGCCGATATCCGGGCCTACCTGCTGGCCACCCTGGAATCCACCCTGGAACTGCTGGCCAAGACGCCCGACGAGGACGACGCGCTCTATTTCTATCGCCTGGCCCTGTTCCACGAGGACATGCACGGCGAGGCCTTTGTCTACATGGCCCAGACCCTGGGCCTGCCCCTGCAGCTGGCCCTGCCGGCGCCGGCCCTGGCGCGCGAGCCCCTGTGGCTGCCGGCCACGCGCTGGCGCCTGGGGTCCGATGCGGGCGCCGGTTTCACCTTCGACAACGAGCGGCCGGCGCACGAGGTGGCCGTGCCCGAGTTCGAGATCGACGCGCAGCCCGTGAACTGGACGCAGTACGTCGAATTCGTCGCCGACGGCGGCTACGACCGCCCCGAGCTCTGGTTGCCGGCCGGCTGGGACTGGCTGCAGCAGCAGGTGCGGCGTGAGGGCCGGCGCGCCCCCCGCCATGTGGAGCAGATCGGCGTGGCGCGCAACGGCGGGCAGGGCGGCGTGCTGCAGAACTGGTTCGGCCAGACCGTGCGCCTGGGCGGCTGGTCGCCCGTCATGCACGTGAGCTGGTGGGAGGCCGACGCCTGGTGCCGCTGGGCCGGCCGGCGTCTGCCCACCGAGGTCGAGTGGGAAGTGGCGGCGCACCAGACCGCGGGGCGGGGTTTCCGCTGGGGCGAGGTCTGGGAATGGACGGCCAGCACCTTTTACGGCTACCCGGGTTTCAGCCCCGATCCCTACCGCGACTACTCCGAACCCTGGTTCGGCACCCACAAGGTGCTGCGCGGCGCCTCGCTGGCCACGCGCCCGCGCATGAAATCGCCCAAATACCGCAACTACTACCTGCCCGAGCGCGACGACACCTTCAGCGGCTTCCGTTCCTGCGCGCCCTGAGCGCGCAGCCTCCGGGGCTTCGTCCCCGGATCCCCGTCCGGTGGGGCGTCTTCGCCGCGCTTGGGTCGGCGGTAGCTCCACCAGGGCAGCAGGCGGCTCATGGCCTGCACCTCGCCCATGCAGGTGGCCGGGCGGTAGCCCGGCAACTGCTGCAGCGCCTGTGACCAGCCCTCGCCCTGCAGCACCTGGCACAGGGCCTGCACGGCCGGCTCGTCCAGCGCCGACTTCAGGCAGACCAGGTGGTAGTCCTCCTCGACCAGGGGCACGAAGTCCAGCCCGCGCGCGCGCGCCGCCGCCTCGATTCCCAGGCCCGCGTCGGCCTGGCCGGCCGCGATGGCCTGGGCCACCGCCGCGTGCGAGGGCTCGGTGTGGCGGTAGCCCTTGATACGGCCGCGCGCCACGCGTTGCTGCTTGAGCAGCTCGTCGAGCAGCACGCGCGTGCCCGTGCCCGGGGCGCGGTTGACGAAACGCACGCCGTCGTCGGCCAGCTGCGCCAGCCCGTGCAGGCCCAGGGGGTTACCCTTGGCCACCATCAGGCCCTGGGTGCGCCGCGTGAAACCGATGATCTTGTGCAGGCCGGGCTTGAGCAGGGGCTTGTAGGTCAACTCGGCCAGGGAGCCGGCGCCGGGCTGCTGCAGCGTGTGGAAACCCGCCATCACGCAGCGCCCCTCGTTGAGCGCGCGCAGCGCCTCCACGCTGCCCATGAAACGCACGTCCAGGTGCAGCTGCTCCTGCTGCGCGGCGTGGGCGCGCAGCGCGCTGAGCGCCTCGTCGTGGCTGGCATGGAGCGTGAGCACGTGCACCGTGTCGTCGAAGGCCAGGGCGTAGGCGCGTTCCAGGTCGGCGCGCAGCGACTCGATCTGCGGTGACAGGCGGGCCTGCGCCTGGCGCTCGGCCCACAGCAGCTTGGTGCCGAACTCGCTCAGGCGCGCGGCCTGGCCTTTTTCCCAGATCAGCAGCTCGTTGCCCAGCTCGTTTTCCCAGCGCTTGAGCTCGCCCCAGACGTGGCGGTAGGACAGGCCCAGCTGCCGGGCGGCGCCCGAGATCGAGCCGCTCTCCTGCACCGCATGCAGCAGGTCCAGCAGGGGGTTGCGGATCAGGCCGGTCTGCGGTTGGGCCTGCGGGACGAAGGTGTAGTGAAACTGCAACCTATGCACGGTGGTTCATATGGTGGGGTTTTGGGTCCGTCCCTACGATACCGCATCCCCATCTGCTTCCTTCATGTCGACCTTCACCGAAAGCGCGAGCACAGCGCTGCAACTCATCAGTTCCCTCGACCCCGCCCTGCTGGCCATCGTCGGCCGTTCGCTGGGCGTCAGCGCCACGGCCTGTGCCATCGCCTGCGTGCTGGGCGTGCTGCTGGGCGCCTGGCTGGGCGTGGCGCGTTTTGCCGGGCGCGACGCCGTGCTCGCAGCGCTCAACACCCTGCTGGCCGTGCCCTCGGTGGTGGTGGGCCTGGTGGTCTACCTGCTGCTCTCGCGCTCCGGCCCGCTGGGCCACCTGGGCTGGCTCTTCAACTTCGAAGCCATGGTGCTGGCCCAGGCCATCCTGGTGCTGCCCGTGGCCACCGCGCTCACGCGCCAGGTCATCGAGGACGCCGAGACCCAGCACGGCGAGCAGCTGCGTTCGCTCGGCGCGGGCACCGGCCTGCGCGGCCTGCTGCTGGCCTGGGACGAACGCTACGCCCTGCTCACCATGCTCATGGCCTCCTTCGGACGTGCCATCTCCGAAGTCGGTGCCGTGATGATCGTGGGCGGCAACATCGACGGCTTCACCCGCGTCATGACCACCGCCATCGCCCTGGAGACCAGCAAGGGCGACCTGCCGCTGGCGCTGGCGCTAGGGCTGATCCTGCTGGGCGTGGTGCTGGGCCTCAACACCCTGATCGCCCTGGTGCGCCGCTGGCGCGAGCGGCTGGAAGGTCTGGCGCATGTGGTGCGTCTTGTTCCCTCTCCCTCTGGGAGAGGGCTAGGGTGAGGGCGGCCGTGGCGCACCGTGCCCTCACCCCGACCCTCTCCCAGTGGGAGAGGGAGAAAGAAGCGGCTGCATGAGCGCGTCCCGGCCCGTCGTCGAGCTGCAGTCCGCCGGCCTGGCCTTCGGCGCGCTGCAGGCCCTGCGCGAGGTGAACCTCCGCATCCAGCCCGGCGAGTCCGTGGCCCTGCTGGGCGCCAACGGCAGCGGCAAGAGCACGCTGCTGCGCCTGCTGCACGGTCTGCTTCGCCCCACCAGCGGCAGCTGCCTGGCCGACACCGGCCTGCGCCAGGCCATGCTCTTCCAGCGTCCCTTCATGCTGCGCACCACGGCGCTCAACAACGTGGCCCTGGCCCTGTGGCTGCGCGGCACGCCCTGGCGCGAGGCGCGCAGCCGCGCGCTGACCGCGCTCACGCGGGTCGAGTTGCAGCACCAGGCCGGCCAGCCGGCGCGCACGCTCTCGGGCGGCCAGCAGCAGCGCCTGGCCCTGGCGCGCGCCTGGGCCCTGGGGCCGGACGTGCTGTTGCTCGACGAACCCACCGCCAGCCTGGACCCGCACGCCAAGCGCGAGGTCGAGCAGCTCATCGCCGATTTCGCCGTGGGCACGCCGGGCCGGCCCGTCACCGTGGTGTTCGCCAGCCACAACCTGGGCCAGGTCAAGCGCCTGGCCACCCGTGTCATCTACCTGGAGATGGGCCGTGTGCAGGCCGATCTGCCGGTCCAGGAATTTTTCAACCAGGAGCGCCTGCAAACCGTCTCGCCGGCCGCTGCATTGTTTGTCAAAGGAGAGCTCGCATGAACACTTATCCATCCCTTTTCCGCAAGGCCGCCCTCGGTGCCGCTTTGGCCGCGCTCACGCTGGCCGCCAGCGCCCAGAGCATCGTCATGTCCTCGACCACCTCCACCGAGCAGTCGGGCCTGTTCTCGCACCTGCTGCCCGCCTTCAAGGCCGCCAGCGGCATCGACATCAAGGTCGTGGCCCTGGGCACCGGCCAGGCGCTGGACATGGCGCGTCGCGGGGATGCCGACGTGGTCTTCGTGCACGACCAGGTGGCCGAGGAAAAGTTCGTTGCCGACGGTTTCGGCCTGCAGCGCCAGGCCGTGATGTACAACGACTTCGTGCTGATCGGCCCCAAGGGTGACACGCTGGCCACCCGGGGCAGTGACATCGTGGCCGCGCTCAAGAAGATCGCCGCCGCCAACGGCCCCTTCATCTCGCGCGGTGACAAGAGCGGCACGCACGCCGCCGAGCTGCGCTACTGGAAGATGGCTGGCCTGGAGGCCAAGGGCAGCGGCTACAAGGAATGCGGCTGCGGCATGGGCCCGGCGCTCAACATCGCCTCCAGCAGCGGCGCCTACGTGCTGGCCGACCGCGGCACCTGGCTCAACTTCAAGAACCG
>JACCDS011652766.1_pt1 | contig 10812 bp, 10 predicted proteins | sample 7446441 | NCBI WGS metagenome assembly JACCDS01 (sample SAMN15323445, study PRJNA562643) | freshwater metagenome | isolation source: river surface water | place: USA:Blue River Watershed | collected 2017-08-17 | reverse complement strand
TGCGGATGAAGAACGGACCGTAGTGGCCGTAATCGGCGGGCCACCAGTCCTGCGAATCGGTCATCAGGGCACGCAGGTCGGCCACAACCGCGTCCAAATCCAGCGTCTTGAAGGCCTCGGCGTAGTTGAACGCCACACCCATCGGGTCGGACTCGGCCGTGTGCTGGTGAAGGATGCCGAGCTTGAGCTGGTGGGGCCACCAGTCGGTGTTGGTGGTGGGCTTCGGAGCGGACTGGGCTTGGTGGAACGGGCACTGGGATTCGGTGGTCATGTGTCTCTCCTTCGTTCGACGAATGCCGGGTCAGGCGGCGTGGAATGAATCTTGAAGTCAGACCGCCACGGGGTCCATTTGGTTCTGCCAATGCCAGCGATAGGCAGGACGCACTCACCCATCACCGGCCCGCCTCCACCCCTGGGCGAAGAAGAGCCGTCCCCTAAAATCCCTCGCCGACCCACGTCCCAGACCCGACGCACCAGGATCCGGACCGCCCCCTAATCATGAGGCTTCTCGACCATGACCGAACGCGCCTCCACCTCGTGCATCAGGTTGCTGTACAAGTATCTGGAAAGTCGCGGACTGGACCCGCACGCCACCCTGGGCCAATCCCCCCCACCCTTCGACCCGACGGGACGGTCATTCATCCTGGTGTCGCATCTGGTGGAAATGCTCGAACGCGCCGACCAGGTCATTCGAGAACCCGCCCTCGGCCTGTCCGTCGGGTCCTTGATAGAGCCCGCCCATCTGGGACTGGTCGGATATCTGCTGCTCAATTGCAAGAATGTGGCGCAGGCCATTGCCAGAGACAAGGAATTCGCACGGCTGTACTGGGATCAGAACCAGGGCAGTTTCAGACCCGAACTCCGGGGGATTCGCGTGCACTGGAAAACCACCCCCAATCTACGCAATCGGCTGCTCCAGGAACACAACCTGGCCTCCATCGTCGCTTTTGCACGCAACCTCTGCGACGCCCCCAACGACGCGCCCCTCGAGGTCCATTTCACTTTTCCCCGACCGGCGGACACCGCACCTTACGAGCACTTTTTCAAATGCCCCGTCCACTTTGACGCCCCCATACTCTCCATGCTGTTCTCATACAGCATCCTGAGGGTTCCCATTCGTGAGCCGGATGAATCCCTGTACCACATTCTGGAAGCACAAGCCCGGGAAAGAATCGCCAAGGCCTATCCCAACCACGATTTCCTGAGCGACCTCCAGAAAGTCATTGCCGAGCAACTGGCCAACAGCGAATCCACGCTCATCACCTGCGCCCCGAAAATGAACTGCTCGGCCCGGACACTCCAACGCCGGCTGGAGGAACTGGACACCAACTTTCAATCCGTTTTGGACCTGACCCGGCAGAATCTATCCAAATCCTATTTATCCGATCCAGCGCTGCGCATGGCGGAGCTCTCTCAACTGGTCGGATATGCCGACCAGGCGGCTTTCACTCGCGCATTCAAGCGCTGGACCGGCATGAGCCCGTCACGCTGGCGCAAACAGGCGCAGCAAGTCCCTCAACAGGCCTTCCTGTAAGCCCATGTCCTCGCGCGTCTCCAACTCCTACGTCCGACTGCTGTACAAGTACCTGGAGCAGCGGGGGCTGGACGCCACCACCATCGTCGGCCGACCGGCACCGGCGGACGATCCGACAGGCCGGTCCTTTTCCCGGGTGTCGGAGTTGGTCGAATGGCTGGAACGGGCCGATCGGGCCATCGGCGAGCCGGCCATGGGCATTGCCGTCGGTGCGCTGATCGAGCCGGCCCACCTGGGCCTGGTCGGTTACTTGCTGCTCAGCTGCAAGACCCTCGTCCAGGCCGTGGCCCGCGACAAGGAGTTCGCCCGCCTCTACTGGGACCAGAACCAGGGCCGTTTCCGCCCCGAGTTGCGGGGGCTGCGCGTCTACTGGAAACCCGACGCCCACACCGGCAACCGACTGCTGCAGGAGCAGGGCATGGCCGCCATCGTCGCCTTTGCCCGAAACGCCTGCCAGGCCCCGGACGACGGCCCGCTGGAGGTTCACTTCTCGTTTCCACGCCCTGCGGACCTCTCGCCCTACGAAGCCTATTTCAAGTGCCCGGTGTTTTTTGGGGCGGAGCACTACTCGATGCTCATCCCATACCGGGTGCTGCTGTCGCCCATCCGCGCCCACGACGAGTCCCTGCTGCGCCTTCTGGAAATGCAGGCACGGGACCGCATCCGCCGCTCGGCGCCCCACCACGACTTCATTTCATCGCTCCAGGAGACCATGGCCGAACAGTTGTCCCGGGGCGACACGACCCTGCAGTCCTGCGCCGACCGGATGAGCTGCTCGCCCCGCACCCTCCAGCGCCGGCTGGACGAGCGCCACACGTCGTTCCAGGAGGTGCTGGACCAGACGCGCCAGAACCTGTCGAAGTCCTACCTCTCCGACCCGGCCTTGCGCATCGCGGAACTGTCCCTGCTGGTCGGGTACGCCGATCAGGCCGCCTTCACCCGGGCTTTCAAGCGTTGGACTGGGATGAGCCCTTCTCACTGGCGCCGTCATGCGCAACGGGTGCACGACCACTCGTTCCTCTGAGCCGGGCCGCCAGCTCGCCCACAAAGCCGTCGAACCCCGAGAGCAGATCGGCATAGCGCCCCCCGCGATCAGGCGCCTCACCCTCTGGCCGAGGTTCCAGCGCTTCCAGGGCCAGGCAGGTCGCCTCCAGGGTGGAACGCTGCTCAGGCCGCCGGGCCGCCCGAATCGCATAGCGGGACGAGGGCAACGCAGTCAAGGCCAGCCGAGGCAAAGCCAACAAGGCCGGGTTCTCAAACAGCAGCCGCAGACTCTTGCGCCAGGTGGCATCGAGAACGACCAGCCCGCTGGGCGTGCCCACCCCGGCCGGCGCTTCCGGCAACGCCGGGGTGTCGGGATAGAGCAGCACCGGCATCGGCCCCAGCTCGTTCAGCCAGCCCGTCAGGGCCTGGGGATCAAACACCGCCCCCACCTCCAAACGGCAGCGCGCCAGGCCCAGCGCCAGCAGGCGCGCGCTGCCCTTGGCCTGTTTCTCCTCCAACGGGTGCTGCAGCAACAGGACCGGCAGCACGTTCGGCGTGGGGCACACCCAATGGCAAAGACAGGTGGCTTGGGGTCTCAGGCAAAGGGGACAAACGGCTCTCACCCGCAAATGTTAGTGCGCGATGTCCCATCTGCCACAGGGGTTGCGGGCCAACCCCGATGCGCAACAGCCCGGCAAGGCCGACATTGCGGACATGGTCATCAGCGTTTTCGACCTCTTCAAGATCGGCATCGGACCGTCCAGTTCGCACACGGTGGGGCCGATGCGCGCGGCGGGGCTCTTCCTGACCCGGCTTACGCAGGCCGATCTCCTGCGACGGGTCGCCCGGGTGCAGGTCGAGTTGTTCGGCTCGCTGGGCGCCACCGGCCGGGGCCATGGCGCCGACCGTGCTGTGCTGCTGGGACTGGAGGGCGAAGACCCCGAGACCGTCGATCCGGACCACATCGGCCCCCGTCTGGCGGCCCTCCGCAGCGGCGCCCCGCTGCAACTGGCTGGACACCACCCGGTGGACTTCGTGGAAGCCCGGGACCTGCATCTCCTGGGTCGGCTGCGCCTGCCCTTCCATCCCAATGGACTCCGATTCCAGGCCTACGATGCCCGTGGAGACGTCCTGGATCGGCGGGATTTTTATTCGGTGGGAGGCGGTTTTGTCGTCGACGAGTCGCAGGCCGATGCCCATGCCGCCGAGGACACCGATGCCGCCCCCTGGCCCTACACCCACGCCACCGAACTGCTGGCCCAGGTCCACCGCCGCGGTGGCACCATCGCCGATCTGGTGCGGGACAACGAGCGCGTGTGGCGCACCGATGCGCAGATCGACCATCAGCTCGACCGGCTCTGGAGCGTCATGCAAGCGTGCATGACGCGGGGATTCTCGGCCGACGGTGAATTGCCGGGTGGGTTTCGCGTCCGTCGGCGGGCGGCCGACTGGCATCGCCGGCTCACCACCCCCTCGGCGCCGTCCGATCCCCTGGTGGCGCTCGACTGGCTGAACCTCTGCGCCCTGGCCGTCAACGAGGAAAACGCCGCCGGGGGACGGGTGGTGACCGCCCCCACCAATGGGGCCGCAGGCATCGTGCCCGCCGTGCTGGATCACTACACCCGCTTCGTGCCCGGTGCCTGCGCGGCGGGACGGCGCGATTTCCTGCTCACGGCGGGGGCCATCGGCGGGCTCTACAAACGCAACGCCAGCCTGTCGGGCGCCGAAGTCGGGTGCCAGGGCGAGGTGGGGGTGGCCTGCTCCATGGCTGCGGCCGGGCTGGCCGCGGTCCTGGGCGGCACACCCGCCCAGGTGGAATGCGCCGCCGAGATCGGCATGGAACATCACCTGGGGCTGACCTGCGACCCCGTGGGCGGGCTGGTGCAGATTCCCTGCATCGAACGCAACGCCATCGCGGCCGTGCAAGCCCTCAACGCCGCCCGCATGGCCTTGCGGGGCGACGGTACGCACCACGTCAGCCTCGATCAGGTCATCAAGACCATGCGCGAGACCGGCGCCGACATGAACGCCAAATACAAGGAAACCGCCCTGGGCGGACTGGCCGTCAATCTGGTGGCCTGCTGAAGCCCTGCGGGGCAGGCCGCCGGGAATCGCCAGGCCTCACGAGGGACGGGTTTCCGCCTCCAGGCGGGAGGCCTGCGCGGCCTGTTGGCCCCGGCCAGCCTTCTTGGCCCGGTAGAGCAGCTGATCCGCCTGGTGCAGCAGCGCTCGCCAGTCCTGTTCGCCCCCTCGGGCCATCGACACCCCCACGCTCGCGCTGACCTGAATCCGGCGGCCCTCGATCTCGAACGGTTGACTGGCCGCCGCCAGCACCTTGTCGGCCACCCGCCGGGCCGTGGTCAGGTCGGACACCCCTTCGAGCAGGATGGCGAACTCATCGCCCCCCAGGCGGGCCACGACGTCGGAACTGCGCACGGTCTCCGAGAGGCGTTTCGAGAACATCTGCAGCAGTTGGTCGCCCGTCTGGTGCCCGTAACGGTCGTTGACCGGCTTGAAATGGTCCAGATCGATGTAGAGCATGGCCAGTGAGGGCCCTTCCCCGCTCCACACCTTGCACTCGACCCGGCTCTCGAAGCCGGCTCGGTTGAGCAGGCCCGTCAACGGATCGCGCTCAGCCAGGTGGGACAAGCGATCCTGCTCGCGCCGCTGATGGGTGACGTCCTGGCTGATGCCCACAAAACCGTCGACCACGCCGTCCAGCGTCAGGGGAATGCAGCTCAGTGCCAGGTAGCGGGTGCCGTCCGGCCCTGGGTAGTCCAGCGTGAACTCGACCGCCTCACCACCGACCGCCCGGATCATGTACGGCTTGCGACGGGCCACCTCCTCGGTCCCCAGCACCTCGATCGCGGTGCGGCCAAGGATCTGAGAAGCCTCGCGCCCCACGTAATTCTGGAAGGCCTGGTTCACGTAGCGGTAGCGGCCCTGGGCATCGACGATGACCACGGTGGCGGGAATGGCCTCGGTGATCGCCTTCAGGACGTCCACCTGCCGCTGGCCCTGCTGGCGGACCTCGACGTCGGACGAGATGTCGCGCATCACCGCCGAGTAGCGCACCGGCTGGCCGTGGGCGCCCCGGTGGGCCAGCAACATGTGACTGAACGGCACGGACTTCTGCCCAATGCTCAGGCTGGCCTCCCCGACCCACACCCCCTGGTGCAGGAGCGCGGGCAGGATGTCCATCTCGAACTGCCGACGCGTGGCCGGGGTCAGGAAAGCCGACAGCCGCAGCCCCGCCACCGGCGCGGCCGGACCGAGGCCCAGGGCACCGCGTGCCGCCGGATTCAAATAGGTGATGACCCCTTGCGCGTCGGTCTGGACCACACAGTCGGGGCTGCGCTCCAGCACCTCGCCCAACACGTCGTGCTCCGGCCGCCACGGGGTCGGCGCCTGCGGTTGTGCGCCGTCGACCCAGCCCGCGCGCGCGCCTCGCCAGGCATCTCTCATGCGCGCCAGGACCGGCCTCTTGCCTGCCATGGATGGACTCCTTCGATGAGGGGGGCCTCAATGCCGCCACCCCTTTGGCGTATCGGCGGAAATCCGGGAACCTTGAGGGCCACCCAGCTCGGCAAACTCGACCTGAATCGTGCAAACCCTGACGCCAACGCGCCTTGGTGGCGGCAGTATGGTGGCCATGCAGCACCGGGCTGCGGGGAGCTTTCACATGACGACAGCCGCCGATCTGCTCAAGATCAAGTCACACCAGACCGTGTTCAGCATCGCACCCGATGCGCGCGTGTTCGAGGCCCTGCAGCTGATGGCCGAGAAGGACATCGGAGCACTGGTGGTCCTGGAGGGGGAACGTGTCGTGGGCATCCTGAGCGAGCGCGACTATGCCCGCAAGGTGATCCTGCGCGACCGCAGCTCGCGGGAAACCCCCGTGCGCGACATCATGAGCACCCACGTGCTCTACGCCCGCCCAGACCAGAACACGGACGAGTGCATGGCCGTCATGAGTGCCAATCGCCTGCGCCACCTGCCGGTGGTGGACGACGGCCGCCTGGTGGGCATGGTCTCCATCGGCGACCTGGTGAAGAACACGATCTCCGAACAGCAGTTCATCATCGGCCAACTGGAGCACTACATCACCGGCGCGCGCTGAGCACCCGCCGCCGCGGGCCCGAGCCGGAACCTCAAGGCGGCACGCCCCTCCAACGGACACCCACCCTTGAAACGAGAGGAGACCCCATGGACCAGGCCTTCGGCAACACCCGCCCCGAACACCACACCCAGGGGGCCGTCCACCGGCCGTCGCGCTATCTCGTGATCATCGAGTCCGAGGGCGCGCCGGTGGCTCGCCTGTTTCTCGACAACCGCGAGGAAGTGGCGCAGTTTGACGCCAGTACGGAAGAGACCGCTCACATGACCCGCGGCCTGCGTGCCGTGCACGGCGCCACCGGGCCGGAATGGAACGAGGCCCTCTCCGGTCACAGCCCCCGCGAACGCGAAGGGGCTGAGGTCTACACGCTCGACGTCTGAGCCCGACGGCACGGGGCCGGCCTGCCGGGTGTACCCCGATGCCGGCCCCCACTGCGACACGCCAGAATGGGACCACGACCGGAGCGAACCATGCACAAGACCTGGCTCAAGCACTATCCGGAGGGCGTACCGGCGGAGATCGATCCGACTCTCTACCCCTCCTTGGCCGACCTCGTGGAAGAGGCCTTCTCCCGCTATCGCGACCGCACCGCCTATCGGTACTTCGAGAAGGACGTGTCGTACGCCACGATCGACGAGCAGTCGCGGGCGCTGGCGGCCTGGCTCCAGGCCCAGGGCGTGACGCCGGGCGAGCGGGTGGCCATCATGCTGCCCAACGTGCCGCAGTACCCTGTGGCCGTGGCGGCGGTGCTTCGCATCGGCGCCGTGGTGGTCAACGTCAACCCGCTCTACACCCCGCGGGAGCTCGAACACCAGCTCAAGGACTCCGGGGCGCGCGTGCTGCTCGTGCTGGAGAACTTCGCCACCACCTTCGAGCAGATCCAGGCCCTCGTGCCGGTCAAGACGGTGCTGCTCACCTCGCTGGGCGAGATGTTGCCGTTCCCCAAAGGCACCTTGGTGGACTTCGTGGTCCGCCACGTCAAGAAGGTCGTGCCGGCCTTCCACCTGCCGGGTGCGGTGCGCCTGAGAGACGCAGTGGCCGCGGGCCGACACCTGCCCTACCAGCCCATCAAGACCGGACCCGACGATCTGGCCGTGCTGCAGTACACCGGCGGCACCACAGGCGTGAGCAAGGGAGCCATGCTGCTCAACCGCAACCTGGTGGCCAACGTGCTGCAGTCCGAAGGCTGGTACCAGCCCGCGCTGCACCGCATCCCCGAAGGCGAGCAGCTCACGCAGGTCTGTGCGCTGCCGATCTATCACATCTTCGGCTTCAACATCAACATGATGCTGGGCATGCGCGTGGGGGGCTGCAACATCCTCATTCCCAACCCGCGTGACCTCAAGGGCGTGTTCAAAGCCCTGCACGGGCAGAAGTTCCACACCTTCCCGGCCGTGAACACCCTGTTCCACGCCATCGCCAACCACCCCGATGTGGGCACGGTCGACTGGAGCCATCTGCGGCTGTCGGTGGGCGGCGGCATGGCCGTGCAGCGCGCCACCGCCAAGCTGTGGCTGGAAAAGACCGGCTGCGCCATCTGCGAAGGCTACGGCCTGTCCGAAACCTCACCCACCGTGGCCTGCAACCCAACGGACAGCAAGGCCTACACCGGCACCATCGGCCTGCCCCTGCCCAGCACCGAACTGAAGCTGCTGGACGACGACGGACACGAAGTGCGCGTGGGTGAGCCAGGCGAAATCGCCATCCGCGGTCCGCAGGTGATGGCCGGCTACTGGCAGCGCCCGCAAGAAACCGCCGACGCCATGACCCCGGACGGCTACTTCCGCTCCGGTGACATCGGCGTGGTGGACGAGCGCGGCTACTACAAGATCGTGGACCGCAAGAAGGACATGATCCTGGTGTCGGGCTTCAACGTGTACCCCACCGAGATCGAAGACCTGGTGGCGGAGATGCCCGGCGTGCTGGAATGTGCCGTGGTGGGCATGCCCGACGAATACTCGGGCGAGGCCGTGAAGCTGGTCGTCGTCAAGCGCGACCCCACGCTGACACAGGAACAGGTGCGCCACTACTGCGAGCAGAACCTCACCGGGTACAAGCGCCCCAAAGTCATCGAGTTCCGCAGCGAGTTGCCCAAGACCAACGTCGGCAAGGTGTTGCGCCGCAAACTGCGCGAAGCAGAGCCGGCCCACGGTTGACCTGACCCCCTGTGCGACGCCTTCGGGACGCCGCACAATCCACGGGACACAGGGAGAAACACCGTTGGGCGTCCGCCCAGGAGAGTCACCTGATGAGGGTCTTCATCACGTGGATCGCGATGCTGCTCGTCTCCGTGGCCAACGGCACGGTGCGGGACTTGGGTTATGCCCCGCACCTGCATCTGTCCGAACTGGCCGCACACCAGATCTCCACCGTGACGGAGCTGGTCCTGCTGTGGGCCGTGATGGCCGCTCACTTCCACTGGCACCCGCCTCGCTCGCGTTCGCAGGCTTGGGGCATCGGCGGGGTCTGGATGCTGATGACCGTGGCCTTCGAGTTCCTGTTTTTCCACTACGTGGGTCACCGTCCGTGGAGCGAACTGCTGGCCGCCTATGACCTGAGTCGGGGGCGGCTGTGGGCGCTGGTGCCGCTGTGGCTGCTGCTCGGACCGGTGCTGTTTCACCGCGCGAGGGTGAAATCGTCGGATCGGTCGCTGTTCCACTCCCTGTAGACCCGCGCCGACCGAATCCGCGGGCGGTATGCTGGCGCCACATGAATCCCGCAGCCCCCACCCCGAACGAAATCCCCGCGCCCATCGCGCACGAGCACCCCATCGCCATCGTCAGCGCGATGGCACAGGAGCTCTCGCTGTTGCTGGAGGCCGTCGGGGACGCCCACGTCGAGACGGTGGCCGGACGCCGTTTTCACCACGGCCACCTGCACGGCGTGCCGGTGGTGCTGGTGCTGGCCGGCATCGGCAAGGTGGCCGCCGCCGCCACGACGGTGCTGCTGCACCAGCGCTACGGCGTGCGGGAGCTGGTCTTCACCGGTGTGGCCGGGGGGTTGGGCGAAGGGGTCCGCGTGGGCGACGTGGTGGTGGCCGATGCCCTGCTGCAGCACGACATGGACGCCTCCCCGCTGTTTCCCCGCTACGAGGTGCCGCTGACGGGCCGCTCGAACTTCGAGCCCGATGCCGCCCTCAGCGCCGAGTTGCACGCCGCGGCACAAGCCGTTCTGGACGAACCGGACCACTTCGGTCCGGACGCCGCCGCGCTGGGCGTGACCCGGCCCCGACTGCACCGGGGCTTGATCGCCAGCGGCGACCGTTTTGTCTCGACCACGGCCGAGGCCCAAGCGCTGCGCGAAGGCATCTCCGGGGTGATGGCAGTGGAAATGGAGGGGGCCGCCCTCGCCCAGGTCTGTCACGACCTGGGCCTGCCCTTTGCAGTGCTGCGCACGATCTCCGACCGGGCCGACGATGCCGCGCACGTCGACTTTCCGCGGTTCATCGAGGCCGTCGCGGCCAAGGCCAGCGCCGACATCGTCGGCCGGTGGATCAGACAACGCGCGGGAACTGCCCCTCGATCGCCGCATACAGCGCCTTGAACCGGGCGTGACGGCGCGCCAGGCGGTCCGCCTCGGCCGCCTTGGGCTCGAAGCGGGCCGCTTCGTCCGGCGCCGTGCACACCGCGTCGAGCGTGCCGCCGTCGGCCAGCCACGCCAGACGCGCGGCCCCCAGGGCACCACCCGCTTCGCCGCCATGGCGGGTGACCATCGTCACCCCCAGCGCGCTGGCCAGCTGCTGGGCCCACAACGCGCTGCGGGCCCCGCCGCCCACCAGAGACAGGCTCTGCACCTCGCCGGGCCGGGCCTCCAGCGCCTGCCAGCCGTCCAGCAGGCCCAGCGTCACCCCTTCCATGACAGCGTAGCCCAGGGCTGCGGCGCTGTGCTCGTGGGTCAGGCCGAAGAACACGCCCTGCGCGTGCGGGTTGTTGTGGGGCGTGCGCTCGCCGCTGAGGTAGGGCAGGAACAGCGGGGCGCGTTCCAGTTCCTCGGTCGACAGCCGGGCCGCCTGGGTCAACAGGGCCGCCTCGCTGGGAGCGCCCACGAGTTGCTTGACCCAGCGCAGGCCCGCGGCCGCACTGAGCATCACGCTCATCTGGTGCCAGCGGCCCGGCACCGCGTGGCAGAACGCGTGGGTGGCGCTGGCCGCGTTGGGCTGGTAGTCGGGCGTGACCAC
>JACCDS010393616.1_pt1 | contig 10813 bp, 9 predicted proteins | sample 7446441 | NCBI WGS metagenome assembly JACCDS01 (sample SAMN15323445, study PRJNA562643) | freshwater metagenome | isolation source: river surface water | place: USA:Blue River Watershed | collected 2017-08-17 | reverse complement strand
GTGGGTCGTAAAGAGGCAATAATTGCCCAAGCCGTCGTGCTGCTGGGTGAGCTAGCTGACGAAGAGGATCATGATCACGATGACCACGATCATCACTAATTTATCGATGGCATGATGCACTGACCATGTTACGTGTATTGAGCCTTGAAACAGCCACTGATCGGGGTGGTTTTGCCCTCTGGTCTGGTGACGCCACACCGGATACGGTCACCACGGAAAGTTGCCATGTTTTCCAGTGCCCGGTAGGCCAGCCACATGCCGAAACATTGCTGCCGGCCGTTCGCGAATCGTTGGCAAGGCTAGATTGGGCGCGTTCGAGCATCGATGCGATCGTTTTTGATGCCGGTCCGGGCATGTTTACCGGCCTTCGGGTTTCTGCGGCTTTGGCACAAGGCTTGGCATTGGCCCTGGACAAGCCCGTGGTGCCCATCTCATCACTCCAGGTGCTGGCTGAATCTGCTTATGTCGTATGTGGTGCAACGCGGGTGCTGGGTCTGCTGGATGCAAGAATGAACCAGATCTATGCAGGCTGCTGGATCAGACAGACGACTGGCTGGGTCGCTGAAATGGATGCTTGTCTGGTTAATCCATCCGATCTGACGCAACTCGCACTGCGCCAGGAACCTGGCTTGCATGTGGCCGGTACTGCGCTAGATGAATACCCGGAAGCTGCTGCCTGGTGTGCGCAGCATTTGCTGACCGACAGCCGGATCCGTTATCCGGCTGCTGACGCTCTGGCACGTTTAGGCGCTCATGGCTTCGTCACCGGGGCGGGAGTCGACCCTTCAGAAGCCTTACCCGTTTATGTTCGAGACCGTGTCGCCCTGACCACGGCAGAGCGTGCTGCCGGCCAAAGCCTGTAATGGATCTGACCATTACCCCTTTGATGGCATCTGATATAGGGCAGGTTGCAGCGATTGAAGCCATGCAGCACCATGCCCCCTGGAGCGCCGCCAGCTTTTCGGATGTGTTGCGCCAGGGCTGGCACAGCGGGGTGTTGAAAGATGCGAACCATACGATTCAGGGGTACTACATTGCGATGACCGCCGGCGATGATGAAGAATTGCTGACCATCACGGTGCACCCTGATGCAGTCAGGCATGGGTATGGCAAAAGGTTGGTGCAGGATCTGCTGGGTCATGCCAGGCAAAGGGGGGCTGCCCGTCTTTTTCTGGAGGTGCGCGCCAGTAATGCGCCGGCGATCCGTCTTTATGAGCAATTGGGCTTTAAAATAACCGGCATGCGCAAGAACTATTACTCCTTACCAGCGAACCTGCAGACTGGAACCCCTGCCGGTCGTGAAGATGCGCTGCTGATGTGCCTGCCTCTCAATGGAGAAATACACTGATGCCAGTGCAGCGTCGGCAGCTCACCGAGGCGCAGTGGCTGGATGCCATGGGGATTGATTCATTCTGGATCACCCAGGGATTGGCTGCGGCCACCCCGGCACCAATGTCAGACAACGATGCGCCCGCGCGTTCGAGTTCGACGCCTGCGATGGCTTCGGCTTCCCTCAATTCAGACGCGATGCAGACCGTTGGTGCAGACTGGGTCAGTCTTGAAGCCCGGATTCGCAGTTGTCAGTCATGTGGCCTGTGCCGGGATCGTAAACAGGCGGTGCCGGGCAGTGGCGACCATCAGGCGACCTGGCTACTGGTGGGCGAAGCCCCCGGTGCAGAAGAGGATATGGCTGGTTTGCCCTTTGTCGGCAAGGCAGGCAAATTGCTCGATGCCATGATTGATGCGCTGGGATTAAACCGGGAGCAAGGCGTTTATATTGCGAATGCAGTGAAATGCCGCCCCCCTGAAAACCGGACGCCAGAATCGGCTGAAATCGATGCCTGCAACGGTTTTCTGAACCAGCAAATTGCCTGGATACAACCCCAGGTGATTCTGGCACTCGGGCGACCAGCGGCCTATGCCGTACTGGGGCAAGAGGCGTCTATTCAGAGTATGCGGGGTTCGGTGCATTACCGGGTACAGGATGGTCGCAAGATTCCTGTTATCGTGACGTACCATCCGGCGTATCTACTGCGTCAACCTGCCGAAAAATGGAAGGCGTGGCAAGATTTGCTACTGGCCGACGCCACGCTGAAAACAGCGCCTCAATAAAGCAAACCGGGTTCACCCTTCGGGGTGCGCATTAATGACAGCAGTTGTCATCCAGGTGGCTGGCATCGTCATGAATGCGCTGGTTGGCCTCGAAACGTCGTTTGACCAGATACATCGTCCCGGCCACAAAGAGCCCGAATGTCACGATGACGGTATAGATACTAAAATTTGCCCAGATCATGACGGCGTAGAGACCGGTCATGACCAGAATTGCCAGGTTTTCATTGAAATTTTGAACGGCGATCGAGTGACCGGCACCCATGAGGATGTGGCCACGATGCTGTAACAGCGCATTCATGGGCACCACAAAGAAGCCGGATAGGGCACCGATGATGATTAATAACGGGACGGCAGCCCAGAAGGATGTAACGAAATTCATCAGCATGACAACGAAGCCCATGGCAATGCCCATGGGAATCACCCGGACGGATTTGCGTAGCGTAATCATCCGGGCGGCCATGGCCGCACCTGCCGCCACACCGATAGCAGTAACCCCCTGCAGCATGGATGCCTGACCCAGGTCATAACCGAGTGCATCGGCTGCCCAACGGATCACAATAAATTGCAGGGTTGCACCGGCACCCCAGAACAGGGTCGTGGTGGCTAGGGAAATCTGCCCCAGTTTGTCGCGCCAGAGGAGTTTGAGGCAATGATTAAACTCGTGAAACAGGTGCCCCGGGCGCAGTGACAACGGCACATGATCGACGCCGGTATTCGGGATGTAAAGGTTAAACAGAGCGGCCAGCACATAAATGCCGGTAATAATGAACAATGAGGACTCAAGCACGGTATCAATCGGTGTTTCAATCACCGGCATGTCAAAACTGAGAAGTGCTTGTGCGATGGCCGGGTTAATCAGCGCGCCCCCCGCGACGGTGCCGAGAATGATGGCGAGCACGGTCAGCCCCTCGATCCAGCCATTGGCGACCACCAGCAGGCGGTGCGGTAAAAGTTCCGTCAAGATGCCATATTTGGCGGGCGAGTAGGTTGCTGCCCCCAGGCCGACAATGGCGTAGCCAAGCAGCGGGTGCATGCCCATGAAAACCATCAGGCAGCCACCGATTTTGATCGTGTTGGAGATCAGCATGACCTTGCCTTTGGCCATGGAATCGGCAAAAGCACCGACAAAACCGGCGAGAACAACATAAGAAACTGTGAATAACAGTTTAAGCATCGGGTCAAACCACAGGGGGGATTGCATTTCGTGGAGTGCGTAAATCGCTGCAATCAGTAGTGCGTTATCGGCCAGCGCTGAAAAAAACTGCGCTGCCATAATGATGTAGAACCCGAATGGCATGCTTCTCGCCCGTAAAAACCAGACCGCTTTATAGCATGAATAACATGACAACCGCTTGTGCGCTGCAGCGAATCCGGTGCACGTTGATCCCGAAGCAGATGAGAGCGGGTAGAATCCGTGCCTATGACTACCCATGCTTCTAGGCGCCCGATTGTTGCCGAATTTTCCGGTAGCGCGTTGCGTCAAAACGCCGATCGGGCGAGGGCGCTGACAGCCCCCTCCGGGAAGGTGTTTGCCGTTATCAAGGCAGATGCCTACGGCCATGGTTTGCTCGAGGTCGCGGCCCGCTTGAGCCCGGCTGTTGACGGATTCGCCATTCTCGAACTGTCTGCGGCTCAGGCACTTCGGCAGCATGGCTACGATGGCCCGATTCTGATGCTGGAAGGCTTTTTCAAGGCAGATGAGCTACAGGTTTTCAGTCAGTGGCAACTCGACACCGTGATCCACTGTACGGATCAGATTCAGACGCTGACCCTGACCCAGCTGTCACAGCCCCTTAATGTCTTTCTGAAGCTGAATACAGGCATGAACCGTCTCGGGTTTACCCTGGAGGAGGCTGCTGCAGCCTTTGATGCGTTGAAACAGCTGCCACAGGTGCGCAGCGTGTCAGTCATGACACATTTTGCGGATGCCGATAACGACCGGGGAACCGGTTGGCAACTGGAACGTCTTGCGGCGGCATGGCCCGAGGCCGGTCTTTACCGTACGTCCTTTGCCAATTCGGCCGCTTTGTTAGCAGGCCCTGCCGACCGTCAGAAACTCGGTGATCTGGTGAGACCCGGCATCATGCTTTACGGCGCATCCCCCTGGGGTGCGACTGATCCTGCAAAAACAGCAACAGCACTTGGCCTGTCACCGGTGATGTCGCTCAAAAGCGCGATTATCGGCATTCAACACCTGCAGCCCGGTGATCGGGTGGGTTATGGTGGTACCTTTACCGCAGATCAGGCAATGACGATTGGTATTGTTGCCTGTGGTTACGCGGATGGCTACCCCCGTCATGGCAGCAACCAGGCGCCCCTACTGGTTAACGGCGTGCGAACCCGTGTTGTGGGGCGAGTCTCCATGGATATGATGTGCTGCGATTTGACCAACGTTCCCGATGCGCAGATTGGCAGCCCGGTGGTGCTCTGGGGAGAAGGTTTGCCGGCGGATGAGGTGGCTGATGCTGCCGGTACGATTGCCTATGAGTTGTTCTGTGCGTTGGCTCCCCGCGTCCCCCGCATCTGGCGAGATTAGACATCCGGAATGACCATGGCCAAAGCCAAATCACTTTACATTTGCACCGAATGCGGTTCCAGCCAGCCCAAGTGGCAAGGGCAATGCCCGGATTGCAACGCCTGGAATACCCTGGTGGAAACCGTGGCAGAAAAAGCTGCTGCCAGCACCCACCGCTTTGCCAGTCTGGCGCCGGCCAGCGGTGTTCAGTCCCTAGGTAAAGTCGAAGCACGGGAAGCCCCGCGTCTGACCTCCGGTATTGACGAGTTTGACCGTGTGCTGGGGGGGGGATTGGTCTCGGGTGGTGTCGTCCTGATTGGCGGCGACCCGGGGATTGGTAAAAGCACGTTGTTGCTGCAGTGTCTGGCGGCCGTTTCTGAACGCGTGCCCGTGCTGTATGTAAGCGGCGAAGAATCTGCCGAGCAGATTGCCTTGCGTGCACAACGTCTCGATGTGGCTGCGCCAGACATGCCCCTCTATGCCGAGATCAACCTCGAAAAAATTCTGGCTACCCTGGAAGCACGTCAGCCCCGTGTGGCAGTGATCGATTCCATTCAGACGCTCTGGTCGGAGGCGCTAACGTCGGCCCCCGGTTCCGTTGCGCAGGTGCGCGAATGTGCGGCGCAACTGACCCGCTTCGCCAAGCAACACGGCATCACGCTACTGTTTGTGGGCCACGTGACGAAAGATGGTGCACTGGCCGGTCCGCGCCTTCTGGAGCATATTGTCGATACAGTGCTGTATTTTGAAGGCGATACCCATTCCAGCTTCCGTCTCGTGCGTGCCTTCAAGAACCGGTTTGGTTCCGTGAACGAGCTGGGCGTTTTTGCGATGACGGAGAAGGGGCTGAAGGCAGTCACGAACCCATCGGCGCTCTTTCTCTCCCGCCATCCGGAACCCGTGCCCGGTTCTTCAATCGTGGTGACGCAGGAAGGTTCGCGTCCCTTGCTGGTCGAAGTTCAGGCGCTCGTTGATCAGGCGTTAGGCAATCCGCGTCGCCTGACCGTAGGTCTGGAATCGCAACGTTTATCGATGTTGCTGGCCGTGCTTCATCGTCATGTCGGTATTCATTGTGCCGATCAGGATGTTTACGTGAATGCCGTGGGTGGTGTGCGCATCAACGAGCCGGCAGCTGATCTGGCCGTGATTCTATCGATCTTGTCGTCCTTCAGGAACAAGCCGCTGGACCAGAAACTCTGCGTTTTCGGCGAAGTGGGCTTAACCGGTGAGTTGCGACCGTCTCCCCGTGGCCAGGAGCGTCTGAAGGAGGCGGCCAAGCTAGGCTTTACGCATGCCTTGATTCCCACGGCTAATGCCCCAAAATCCGCGATACCGGGTTTGACGGTTATCGCTGTTCGCCGGCTGGATGAAGCCGTCGAACGCGCCTTTGCCCTTTGAATTTCAGGAACATGGATGTCCATTGATTTTTCGGCACCGCCGAAGCCTCTCTTTAGCTATCGCAAGTACTGGGCTCACCGCTTCGGTACGGCACCGTTTCTGCCGATGTCACGTGCGGAAATGGATCTGTTGGGTTGGGATGAATGCGACATCATTCTGGTGACCGGGGATGCCTATATCGATCATCCGAGTTTCGGCATGGCGCTGGTTGGTCGATTGCTGGAGGCCCAGGGGTTTCGTGTAGGCATCATCAGCCAACCTGACTGGCATTCCGCCGAAGACTTCCGGAAACTGGGCAAACCCAAACTCTTTTATGGCATCACGGCGGGCAACATGGATTCCATGGTCAACCGCTATACCTCGGATCGCAAGATACGCTCGGACGACGCCTATACGCCGAATGGTGAACCGAACAAGCGACCGGATCGTGCCGTTGTCGTTTATAGCCAGCGCGCCCGCGAGGCTTATCCTGATACCACGGTCATTATCGGTTCCATCGAAGCAAGTTTGCGCCGTATCGCCCATTACGACTATTGGTCAGATAAAGTCCGTCGTTCGGTACTGCCCGATAGTAAGGCCGATCTGCTGCTCTTTGGTAACGCCGAGCGGGCACTCGTTGAAGTGGCACACCGTCTGGCCCGGGGTGAAACAGCGGCGCAGATTCGCGATGTGCGCGGCACGGCCTTCATGACACCACGCGACTGGTTACCGGGTGACGACTGGCAAGTCGTTGATTCCACCCAGATTGACCGCCCCGGACGGATTGAGCCGCATACCGATCCTTATGCGATGGCAGAGGGTGGCCCCTCGACACCGAAAGATGGCGACAAAATCGCCAGCGCCGGCACTGAGAGTCAGCCGATACGCATCGTGCCCCGCGTTGCGCAGACGGCGTTGCGCTCGGAACAGATTGCCGCCCATAAAAAGACCCGTCAGCATTCGGCGATCCGACTGCCATCGTATGAGCAGGTCATGGATGATCCGGTGCTGTATGCGCATACCTCGCGCGTGTTCCATCTGGAATCCAACCCGGGTAATGCCCGCCCACTCATTCAGGGGCATGGCGAACGCAACGTCTGGTTGAATCCGCCCCCTTTGCCACTGACGACGCCGGAGATGGATGCGGTTTTTGATCTGCCATTCGCACGTGCACCGCACCCGGCCTATGGCGATGCGAAGATTCCTGCCTGGGAGATGATCCGTTTTTCGGTCAACATCATGCGCGGTTGTTTCGGTGGCTGCACCTTCTGTTCGATTACCGAACATGAAGGGCGCATCATCCAGAGTCGTTCCGAGGCATCTATCCTCAAGGAAATCGAGGCCATTCGAGATAAAACACCCGGTTTTACCGGCATTATCTCCGATGTCGGTGGCCCAACGGCCAACATGTACCAGCTGACCTGTAAGGACCCGAAGATCGAGTCTTCATGCCGCAAGCTGTCCTGCGTCTATCCGGATATCTGCGATAACCTGAATACCGATCATGGCCCGCTCATTCAGTTGTATCGCAAAGCACGCGCACTGCCGGGTATCAAGAAGATCCTGATTGGCTCCGGGCTGCGTTACGACCTGGCCGTGCGCTCACCGGAATACATCAAGGAACTGGTGACATACCATGTCGGCGGTTACTTGAAGATCGCGCCAGAACACACGGAAGCGGGACCGCTCTCCAAAATGATGAAACCGGGCATCGGTGCCTACGAACGTTTCAAGCAGCTTTTCGAGGCAGCATCACGAGCCGCCGGTAAGGAGCAGTATCTGATTCCGTATTTCATCGCGGCGCATCCCGGCACGAGCGACGAGGATATGTTGAATCTGGCCCTCTGGCTCAAACGCAACAACTTCCGCCTGGATCAGGTGCAGACTTTCCTGCCAACGCCGATGGCATTGGCCACAACGATGTACCACACGCGCAAGAACCCGTTGCGCGGCTTGAAGGGCGGGGGAGAGAACGTCGAGGTCATTCGTGAGGGTCGTCGCCGTCGTCTGCATAAGGCGTTTTTGCGCTATCACGATCCGGCGAACTGGCCAATGCTGCGCGAGGCACTCAATGCCATGGGTCGCGCGGATCTCATCGGTAATGGTAAGAAGCAGCTGATTCCTGCCTGGCAACCCAAGGGTTTCGAGACTGGCTATCGTTCAGAACCGCGCACGGCGCGCGATCATGTGCACGCGCCCACACGTTCATCCGTATCGCCAGCGCGTAAGCCCGGCGCTAGTCATGTCGGCAAACCGGGGGGTGTCAGGACGAAATCTGCGCCAGTTGGCCGTCGATCAACCAAGCGTTGAGGTACAGGCCGGGCAGCGCTTGGCGGCCAACGGGATTTGCGTACAGCATTCCGGGCAAGCCTTGGTAGTTGGTGCAGCCTCTTCCTTGGGAAGCAGGGTGTCAGCGGCTTTGTTATACGCTTTAACCACCCAGAAAACAGCGAACGCGATAATGAAGAAACTCACCATGGCATTGGCGAACAAACCATAGTTCAGGGTAACCGCACCAGCCGCTTTGGCAATGGCCGGGGTGGCGTAAGGTCCGGGCGTTGTGCCTTCTTTGAGTACGACAAACAGGCTTGAGAAGTCCAAGCCGCCGAGTAGCAAGCCCAGAGGTGGCATCAATACGTCGTTCACAAGACTGGTCACAATCGTGCCAAAGGCAGCGCCAATGACGATACCGACGGCCATATCGACCGCGTTACCGCGCACAGCAAATTTTAAGAAGTCTTTGAGCATCGGTTTTCTCCAGTAGCCGGTAAAATTGACAACGTTACAGCGAATGATACAAAGGATTGAGGATGGTTGTCCCGCATATTGACCATAGCTATTACGACTTGCTCGGTGGCGAATCCGGCGTGCGCACCCTGGTGGATGATTTTTACGATCATATGCAGCTCGATGAAAGATTCGCCGGCATCCGTGCAATGCACCCGCAGGATATGAGCACATCACGTGACAAGCTATTCTGGTTTCTATCCGGCTGGTTAGGTGGCCCACCGCTGTTCGAAGAAAAGTTCGGGCATCCACGCTTGCGCGCGAGGCACTTGCCATTTTCGATTGGCGAATCCGAGCGGGATCAGTGGATGACCTGTATGGCCGAGGTGATGGAAAAGTCGGCTTTGAGTCCGGAAGCTAGAACGGCATTAATCGGCGCGCTTTTTAAAACAGCCGACTGGATGCGCAACCGGGACGTTTAAGCCCCGGAATACGCCCCGAAATCAACGACTTTCTGCTATAATTTAAAGATTATTTCGGCCTGTTGCATCGCATCAAAGCGGTGTGCCGGCCGCTTACGGTTTCAATTAATCACACTAATCATCACCCGGTTGAATACACATGTCTGCACGTCCGATTCGTAATATCGCTATGATTGCCCACGTTGACCACGGCAAAACCACGCTGGTTGACCAGCTACTGCGTCAATCCGGCACCTTTGCCGCCCACCAGCAGCTGGTTGAGTGCGTCATGGACTCGAACGATCTGGAAAAGGAACGTGGTATTACGATTCTTTCCAAGAATACGGCCGTTGAATACAACGGTGTCCATATCAACATCGTTGATACCCCGGGTCACGCCGATTTCGGTGGCGAAGTGGAACGTGTGCTGGGCATGGTGGATGGTGTGGTACTGCTGGTCGATGCCGCCGAAGGCCCGATGCCGCAAACCCGTTTCGTGACCAAGAAGGCGCTGGCGCTGGGTCTGCGCCCGATCGTCCTGGTCAACAAGGTTGACCGTGATGGTGCCGATCCGGATACCGCAGTGAACCTGACGTTCGACTTGTTCGACAAGCTGGGTGCGACGGACGAGCAGCTGGACTTCCCGATTGTGTATGCATCTGGCCTGAATGGCTGGGCAGCGATGGAACTGGATCAGCCGCGCGAAAACATGAAGCCGCTGTTCGACACCATTCTGGCGCATGTACCCGCACCGGATGCTGATGTTGATGCACCGTTGCAGCTGCAAATCACGGCACTGGACTATTCCTCCTACGTGGGTCGTATCGGCGTAGGCAAGATTATTCGTGGTCGCGTCAAGACGGGCCAGAACGTGATGGTGATGTTCGGTACGGAAGAAGAAGCAGCCGCACACGACCGTAGCCCGATCAAGGCGAAGATTGGCCAAGTATTCGGTTATAAGGGTCTGAATAAAGTTGAAATGGCCGAAGGCCTGGCCGGTGACATCGTCCAGATTACCGGTATCGAAGATCTGGTCCTGGGCTGTACGGTGACCGATCCGGAGCAACCGGAAGCCTTGCCGTTGCTGAAGATCGACGAACCGACCCTGGAAATGCAGTTCATGGTGAACACCAGCCCGTTGGCCGGTACCGAAGGTAAGTTCGTCACCAGCCGTCAGATTCGTGACCGCCTGCACAAAGAGCTGCTGACCAATATGGCGCTGCGCGTTAAGGATACGGCGAACGGCGATGTGTTTGACGTTGCCGGACGTGGTGAATTGCACCTGGGTATTTTGCTCGAAAACATGCGTCGTGAAGGTTACGAGCTGGCTGTTGGCCGGCCACGCGTGGTGAAGAAGATGATCGACGGTGTCGAGTGTGAGCCGTACGAGATGCTGACTGTGGATGTTGAAGAAGACACCCAGGGTGGCGTGATGGAATCACTGGGTATGCGTAAGGGCGACCTGCAGGATATGGTTCCGGATGGCCGTGGTCGCGTGCGTATCGAATACAAGATTCCGGCGCGTGGTCTGATTGGTTTCCAGGGTGAGTTCATGAACCTGACCCGCGGTAATGGCCTGATGAGCCATGTGTTCGACGAGTACGCCCCGGTGAAAGAGGGG
>JACCDS012401495.1_pt1 | contig 10815 bp, 9 predicted proteins | sample 7446441 | NCBI WGS metagenome assembly JACCDS01 (sample SAMN15323445, study PRJNA562643) | freshwater metagenome | isolation source: river surface water | place: USA:Blue River Watershed | collected 2017-08-17 | reverse complement strand
GCCGTCACCGATGTGAACGACGCGGTCGGCCTGCACCGCGATGCCGACATCGTGGGTGATGAGGATGATGGTGTGGCCCTCGGCGTGCAGCTCGTGCAACAGCCGCAGCACCTCCTCGCCGGTGGCGCTGTCGAGCGCACCGGTGGGTTCGTCGGCAAGGATGACGCGGCCGCCGTTCATCAGCGCGCGCGCGATCGAGACGCGCTGCTGCTGGCCGCCCGAGAGTGCCGATGGGTGGAAGGTGGCGCGGTCGGCCAGGCCGAGCCGCTGCAGCAGTTGCTGCGCACGCGCCTCGCGCACCAGGCTGCCGGCACCGCGGTAGAGCGCCGGCATGGCGACGTTCTGCAGCGCGGTCTCGGTGCCGATCAGGTTGTAGCGCTGGAAGACGAAGCCGAAAACCTCGCTGCGCAGCGCCGCCAGCTCGTCCGGGGTGCAGTGGGCCACGTCGCGGCCCTCGAACAGGTACTGGCCGCTGGTCGGCGTGTCGAGACAGCCGAGGATGTTCATCAGCGTGCTCTTGCCGGAACCCGACTGTCCGCAGATGGCGACAAACTCGCCGTGCGCGATCTGCAGGTCGATGCCGTGCAGGACCTGCACGGCGGCGTCGCCACTGCCGTAGGTCCGGGTGATGCCGCGAAGCTCGATGATCGGGGTCGTCATGTCCTGCCGGGGCTAGTGCGGACGAACCTTGGGCATGCCACCGCCAGAACCGCCCTTGCCGCCCTTGCCGCCCTTCCCACCCTTGCCGCCTTCATCTTTCGCCACCGGCAGCACCAGCGTCTCGCCCTCGCGCAGGCCCTCGACCACCTGCACCTCCTTGCGCGTCTCCAGGCCCAGCTTGACCTTACGCTCCACCGGCTTGCCCTGATCCATCACCTGGACGCGCGGCGGACGGCCCGGCAGCAGCGCCTTGGCCGGGATCACCAGCACGTCGTCGACCTTTTCCAGCAGGAACGACACCTGCGCGCTCATCTGCGGCAGCAGCGCGCCGTCAGGGTTGTCGACGTCGAACAGGACCTTGTAGAGCACCACGTTGTTGACCGTCTCCGGCGTCGGCAGGATCTGGCGCACGGCACCGGCCCAGCGCCGGTCGGGCAGGCCGAGCGTGTTGAAGGAGGCCGCAGTGCCGACCTTGATGCGGCTGATGTCGGCCTCTGAGACCTCGGCCTGCACGGTCATGGTGCCGAGGTCGGCGATGCGCAGGATGACCGGCGCCTGCTGCGCCGCCACCAGTGTCTGGCCCTGACGGGCGGTGAGAGACACCACGGTGCCGTCCATCGGCGCGAAGATCTTGGTGTAGCGCAGGTTGGTGCTGTCGAAGGTGAGCGCGGCCGATTGCTGGCCGATCTGCGCCTCGATCGCCTTGACCGCGGCCTGGGCCTGCTCGTAAGCGGCCTCGGAGGCCTCGAGTTCCTGGCGGCTCACCGCGTCGCTGTCGATCAGGGTGCGGTTGCGCTGCACGCGCTGGGTTGCCAGCGCCAGTTGCGCGCGACGGTCGGCCAGCAGCGCCTTGCTGTTGATGATCTGCGCACTGGTCTGGCCAACGCGCGACTCGAACAGGGTCGGGTCGATCTCGGCGATCAGTTCGCCCTTCTTCACCGCCTGGCCGATGACCACGTGCAGCTTGCGCAGCTGACCGGTGACCTGCGTGCCAACGTCGACGAACTGCAGCGGCTGCAGCGTCCCCAGCGCACTCACCGTGACCTTCAGGCTGCCGCGACCGACCGCAACCGTCTCCAGCGGCGGCGCGTCCTCACCCTTCCACGGTGACCACCAAATCAGGCCGCCCAGCACGGGCAGCAACACCACGACCCACCACCAGCGACGCACTGCGATCCTCCCGGAAACCCGCTTTCTTGCGGCACAACAAGGTCCTCTGGCCGCATTCGCGAGAACTTCGCGCCAACCGGCCCGCGTGGCCAAACAGCCCGTGCCGACTCGGCAAAGCATTGGATGATGTCACACCCACTCTTGCAATTCGTTTACAGGCGCACGGCGTCTGAGTATGGCTTGGCGGAATCGTTCAGCCCCTGGGGCGCTGCTTGACGGTCCGTACGCACTCCGGCCTGCCCTGGCGGCTGCTCGCCACCGTCGCCATACTCGGCGTGATGGCGGTGCAGTCGTGGTTCGACCACATGGACCAACTGGAGCGGCGCCTGGCGCTGGAGGCCACCGAGACCGTGCACATGGCCGATGCGCTGATCTACGAGATCTGGCGCCATGAGCCGATGACCAGCGACCGTGGCCACACCGGGCCGGCCATCACCGATACCCTGCGCGGCCCCGAGGCCCTGCCGCGAAACTTTGCGCCGGCGCTGGTGGCGCGGCTGCGCCCACCCACCGGCTACTCGCGCCTGGATGGCCCCGATGGCCGGGTGCTGCTGGTGCGCGGCAACCCCATCGGCATCCCCAACCTGTCGGCGGCGTCCGCTTCGTTCGGCCCATCGGCAGGCTGGATCGAGGGCCGCAGCCATTCTGCGTTGACCGGGCTGAGCAGCGTCAGCGGCGTCAGCTTTGGCGGTGCCGTGCTGCTGTGGGCAGCCAGCATCGCCCTGCCCGGCCTGCTGCTGCTGTCTGCCGGGGCACTCATATCGGTCGTCGCCAGCCGCCTGGAAGACGCACGCCGCAAGCTGCGGCAGGCCAGCCGGCACGCGCTGCAGGATGCCCTGTCGGGTCTGCCCAACCGCCGCGCCTTCACCGCCGCCTTTCACGTCATGAGCCGCGCCAGCGTGCGCGACCAGCGGCCGCTGAGCGCGCTGTTCATCGACATCGACCAGTTCAAGCAATTCAACGACGAGCAGGGGCATGGCGCCGGAGACCGTGCACTGCGGGCTGTCGCCAAGGCCATCCGCGAAAGCTTGCTGCGCCCGACCGACTTCTGCTGCCGCTGGGGTGGCGAGGAGTTCGTCGTGCTGCTACCCGACACCGACGACCGTGGCGCCCTGCAGACCGCGCAGCGCATCCTCGACCACGTGCGCGACCTGCGGCTGCGTCAGGCCGATGCCGGCGAGCAGCACATCACGGTGAGTATCGGCATCGCTTCGCACCCCGGCGGCAGCGGCCCGGCGGGGCCAGAACTGGCGCTCCGTGCGGACGAAGCCATGCTGCAGGCCAAGCGCGCCGGCCGCGACCGCTGGGTGGTGTGGCGCGCTCCTGCAGCGGCGGAGGCCGCAGCCGCCGGCGAGGCGGCTGACGCTGCCGCAACGGCCCCGGTCACGCGACCACCGGCGCCGACGGGTCCGGCGGGTTGAACAGCAGCCCGCGCGCGGACTGGTGCAGCACCCAGCGGTTGCGGCCACCACGCTTGGCCTCGTACATCGCCTCGTCGGCCTGCTTCAGCAGGCTCTCGGCGGTGTCGTCACCGGAGTAGCGCAACGCCACCCCGATGCTGACGCCGACGCGCAATGGCTTTCCCGCGGCGGGGACCCGCTGCGAGATACGCGCGATGACACCCTCCAGGATGCCCAGCAACTCGCCCGGGCGGTTCTCGCCCTCGAGCAGCAGCACGAACTCGTCGCCGCCGAGCCGCGCCACCGTGTCGGTATGCCGCACGCAGGCGGACAGCCGCCGCCCCACCTCCACCAGCAGCAGGTCGCCGACGGCGTGGCCGTAGCGATCATTAACCGCCTTGAAGCCATCAAGGTCGAGGAAGCAGACCGCCAGCAACTGATCGCTGGCGCGGCGCGAGGCGAGCGAGCTTTGCAGTCGCTCCAGCAGGCCAAGCCGGTTGCACAGGCCGGTGAGGCGGTCGTGGTAGACGGCGTGGTGCAACTCGTCCCGCTCCGCCAGCAGGCCACTCTCGCGCCGCTCGACCAGGCGATAGGTCCACGCCAGAGGCGAAATGAGCAGTGCGAAAAGGATCAGCCCACCCAGCGCCGCCACGATCTCCGCGTATTTGCGGAAAGCGTCGAACCTGCCCCATGCGGGCGCCAGCGGAATGGTGGCGCGGACCCAGCCTGCATCGGCAGCGCCGTCGACCCTGCCCCATGCCTGCAAGTGGCCATCGACGTGTTGCATCGCTCCAGGCTTTGCCGGCGGATCGACCCTACCGCCAACACGCTCGACAAGTCGATTCGTGGCGCTCGCAGTGCGGGTGATTCTGCTGATCACGCTGCCATCGTTGCTTGCGACCAGCAAATCCACCGCCCCCGTATCCTCAGCGACGCTCTCGAGCGTGATTGCCACCCCGTCATAGTCCTCCGAGACCAGCAGCGGCCTTACGCGCGACGCCGCCGCGCTGGCGATGGCAGTGGCGAGCAGCTCCCTGTCCTCAACCACGATCTGCCGCACTTGTGTCTCGAGCCAGATGCCCAAGGCGCCGAACAGTGCGAATGCCCCGGCAGAAAGAAGCAAAGCGGCTCTGAAGAAGATCCTGCGGCTCTCGCCTTCGCGAGTTTCTACTTTCATGTCGGCACCCTTGTGTGGATGGCGGAATCGTTTGTCGGCGGCGGGAGTTGTCAGCGCATGGCGGCGCACCCCGCTGACAAGCCTGGGACATGACTGAAGTCTTCAACGTACTCGGCCCGATCGCTACGTACCGGGTCGGTCATTCGAACTGAATCGAGCAGCTTCCGACCGGCAACGTCGTCCTGCATGTTCAACAGTGCCTGGGCGACAGCCTCGCGAACGTCAGGCGCGACCCGCGGATGCGCCGCGAGCGGCGGCGGCAGATAGGGGCGTGTGGCAAAGATGATGCGCAGTTGCTTACGGATAGCCGGTTCGTACTCGGCGAAGATCAGGTCGATCGAGGCCCCAACCGGCACCCGACCCAGCGCGACGGCCCGAAGCACATTCGATGGATCACCAAAATCGACCGGGCGACAGCGAACACCAGCCTGGCGCAATGCTCGCTGTGGCTCGATCGACATGAAACGGGCCGTCGATGACGCCACGCCGACATCGACCATCGGTAACGAAGCCAAGTCAGCGATCTCGTGGATGCCAGAGTCGATCCGGGTCACCAGCACACCCCTTACCCGACGCACACCGCTCCTCACCAGTGGTTCGTAGCGGAGAGCGCCACTCGACCTGAGCAGTGCACTCGGAGTAGGCACTGCAAACGAGGGCTCGCCGAGGGCCAGGCGGGAATCAAACTGGGACCCCCCCGAGGACATCCGGGTCGTGAGACAGACCCCGGACCGCTCGGACAGAGCGACTATGAACGGTGTCCACTCTGACTCTATTCGGACCGGCGAGGCCAGCGGGGGTGGTGCGACCGAGTAGCAGGCTTTGCCGGCGTGCACGGGATCGGGTGCCGAGAAAGCAGTCACTGCAGCAACAAGCAGGGCGAACATGGAAAAGGCCGACGACTGCCGCGGGCGAGCGCCCTTTGCGGCGCGGACAAGCGGAAGAGACCGTGGAAGGTAAGAGTTGGGCAGCAACGGATACCTTGTCTGTCTGTCTGTCTGTCTGTCTGTCTGTCTGTCTGTCTGTCTACAAAACAGTTTGAGTGTATATCGTTTGTTCAAAACGTACATTGAACATCGATATTTTTGAATACATCTAAGACACGACGCTGCGCCCGGCCCCTGACTGCCTTCAGAGGCTAAAATCCGGGCCGTTCAAAGAATCAAACCCTGCCGAGGAAGCCAACCATGTCCCAGACCCCCCTCATCAACCGCACCCTGCTGCTCATCGCCGCCGTGGTGGCGCTGCCCATCACCGCCGCGCTGCTCGGTGCCTTCTCCACCGCCGACGATGTGCCGCCCCTGCCCAAGGCTGGTGCCGAAACGCCCGAGGCGGTGATGGCGCGCCTGAAGCCGGTCGGCGAGTACGTGCTCGCCGCTGTCGACCCGGACGCCGCGGGCGGTGCTGTGGATGGTTCGAAGGTCTACAACGGCCTCTGCGCGGGCTGTCACGCGGTGGGTGCGGGTGGCGCGCCAAAGGCTGGCGACAAGGGCGCCTGGGGGCCGCGCATCGCCAAGGGCAAGGACACGCTCTACAGCCACGCCATCAACGGCTACCAGGGCAGCAACGGCGTGATGCCGGCGCGCGGTGGTAACCCGAATCTGAGCGACGACGAGGTCAAGGCCGCCGTCGACCACCTGGTCAAGCTGGCCGGCTAGGCGCCGCCCTTCTGCAGGCGGGCGCGCATCGCCGCCAGGCGTGCGTTGCCCTCCTCGCGCGACACCGGGCCGCGGTCCGGCTGCCTCACCGCCTCGCCCATCTCGCCGATAAAACGCGAGGCCTCGCAGCCCATCCACTCGCCGGCGCGCTTGCGGCGCTCGCAGTGGCTCACCCACAGCGTGCGCCTGGCGCGGGTGATGCCGACGTACATCAGCCGGCGCTCCTCCTCCAGCCGGCCCTCGTCCACCGCGTCGCGGTGGGGCAGGATGCCCTCCTCGACGCCGACCAGGAACACGTGGTCGAACTCGAGCCCCTTGGCGGCGTGCAGCGTCGACAGCTGCACCACGTCAGGCGTCTCGCCCTCGCGGCCCTCGAGCAGGGTGATCAGCGCCACCGTCTGCGCCACCTCCAGCAGCGTCTGCGGGTCGGCATCGCCAACCCCATCGCCCTTGCGCGCCACCCAGTCCATGAAGTCGCAGACGTTGGCCCAGCGCGTCTCGCCCGGCCGGCCCGGGTCGGTGTCCTGCAGGTAGAGCTCGTAGTCGATGGCGCGCACCAGGTCGCGCATCACCTCCCCCGCCGGCTCGCCCGCGGCGCGGTCCTGCATGCGGGCGATGAAGTCGCGGAACTCGATCAGCAGCTCGAGCTGACGCTCGGGGATGATGTCGTGGCAGTCGGGGCGGTCGAGCGCGGCGAACAGGCTGCAGCGGCCGCGTGCAGCCAGCCCGCCCAGCTTCTCCAGGGTGACGGCGCCGACGCCCCGCTTCGGGGTGGTCACCGCGCGGATGAAGGCGGGGTCGTCATCCTCGTTGCAGAGCAGGCGCAGGTAGGCGCAGACGTCGCGGATCTCGGCGCGGTCAAAGAAAGACTGCCCGCCGGAGACGCGGTAAGGGATCTTCTGGCCGCGCAGGGCCTCCTCAAAGATGCGCGCCTGGAAGTTGCCACGGTAGAGGATGGCGTAGTCCAGCCAGCGCGCGCCGCTGCGCAGCTTGTGCGCCTGCAGTCGCATCACGACCGCCTCGGCCTCGGTGGCGTCGTCGCGGTGCGCCAGCACCTCCACCGGGTCACCCGGCCCGTACTCGGACCACAGCGACTTCTCGAACTGCTTGGGGTTGTGCGTGATCAGCGCGTTGGCGGCGGCGAGGATGCGGCCCGACGAGCGGTAGTTCTGCTCCAGCTTGATGACACGCAGTTGCGGGTAGTCGCGCGCCAACTGGCCCAGGTTGTCGGCCGAGGCGCCGCGCCAGCCGTAGATGGCCTGGTCGTCGTCGCCCACCGCGGTGAAGGCGTGGCGCAGGCCGGTCAGGGCACGCAGCAGACGGTACTGCGCCGGGTTGGTGTCCTGGTACTCGTCCACCAGCACGTGGCGCAGGCGTCCCTGCCAGCGCGCGGCGATCTCGCTGTCGCGCTCCAGCAGCCGCAGCGGCAGCGCGATGAGGTCGTCGAAGTCGACCGCCTGCCAGGCCAGCAGCGTCTGCCGGTAGCGGCGGTAGAGCTCGACCATCGCCACCTCGGCCGCGTCCTGAGCCACCTCGGCGGCCTCGTCGGGTGTCAGCGCGGCGTTCTTCCAGCGGCCCAGCACCCCCGCCGCCTGACGCACCAGCTGGCGGTCGGTGGTGCCCAGCAGCTCGGCGATCAGGGCCTGGCTGTCGGTGGCGTCGAGGATGGAGAAGCGCGGCCGCAGGCCGGCGGCGACGTGCTCCTCGCGCAGCAGGCGCAGCCCGAGGGCGTGGAAGGTGCTCACCCACAGGCCCTTGGCGCCCTTCTTCATCGCCGCGTCGACGCGCTCGCGCATCTCGCGCGCGGCCTTGTTGGTAAAGGTGATGGCGGCGATGCTGTCGGGGCGATGCTCGCAGCGCTCGATCAGGTGGACGATCTTCTGCGTGATGACGCGCGTCTTGCCGGAGCCGGCACCGGCCAGCACCAGCAGCGGCGAGCCGAGGTGGCGCACCGCATCGTGCTGCGTGGAGTTGAGGGCGTCTGTCATGGCACGGGTGCGGGGCGCGTTGCGGGAGCGCGGGGAAGGTGCCGGAGGCGCGTCTACAATCTGTGAATGGATTTTACACGCGAGCGCCGCAGCCGCCGGGACTCATGGCCACCTACGCGATAGGCGACGTCCAGGGTTGCCTGGACGCCCTGCGCGCCTTGCTGGACCGCGTCAGGTTCGAGCCCGGTCGCGACCGCCTGTGGCTTACCGGCGACCTGGTCAACCGCGGCACACAGTCGCTGGAGACGCTGCGCTTCGTCCACGGCCTGGGGGACTCGGTCCGCTGCGTGCTGGGCAACCACGACATCCATCTGCTGATGGTGGCCGGCAGCCACGCCAACGCGCACCGCAGCGACACCCTCGGCGATGTGCTGGACGCCCCCGACCGCGACGCTCTGCTGGGCTGGCTGCGGCAGCAGCCGCTGCTGCACCGCGAGGGGCGATTTGTGATGGTGCACGCCGGGCTGTTGCCGGAGTGGAGCCTGGAGCAGGCGGAAGCGCTGGCCGAGGAGGCGCAGCGCGCACTGCGCGACGATTTCGAGACGCTGGCTGGTTCGCTCTACGGCAACCAGCCCGAGCGCTGGGACCCGGACCTGCGCGGCCGCGACCGCATCCGCTTCATCGTCAACGTGTTCACGCGGATGCGCGTCTGCCACCCCGATGGACGTCTCGACCTGAACCACAAGGGCCTGGTGGAGCGCCGCCCCGAGGGCACCGAGCCCTGGTTCGACCTGCCCCATCGGCATGGCGACAGCACCGTGGTTTGTGGCCACTGGTCGGCAGTGGGTCTGCTGCTGCGGCCCGGCCTGGCGGCGCTGGACAGCGGCTGCCTGTGGGGTGGCTGGCTCACCGCGCTGCGCCTGGACGATGGAGCAGTGTTTCAGGTGCGCGGCGAGGCGCACCCAAGCCGGCCCTGACGGCGCGCGCGGCGCGAAGCCGCGTCGAAAACAGGCCTGCGACAGCGCCTCAGGCGGCGCGCAGCCGCGCCGCCACCGCCTGCGTGATGGCCGCCTCGGTCATGGCGGCGAGCTGGTTGCGGTCGAGCCCGGTGCTGTCGATCGGCGGGTGCAGAACGACCTCGGCCTGCAGGCCCCGCGCCGCGACGATATTGCGCAGGGTGTCGACAAAGCTCATCTCGCCGATGAACGCGGCGGCCTGGGTCGGCCGGCCGTCGGCGCCGGTGTAATGCAGGCTCAGCGGCACCACGCAGGCGCCGGCATCGATGGCGGCCTGCAGCAGCATGGGCTTGAACGGCAGCACCTGCGTGCCGTCGGTGGTGGTGCCCTCGGGGAAGATGACCACGTGCTGGCCATCCTGCAGCGCCTCGGCGAGGGCGGCCGTCATGCGGTGTGCGGCGCGGCCGCTGGCGCGGTTCAGGTAGAGCGTGCCGGCGCGTGTGGCCAGCCAGCCCATCACCGGCCAGCCGCGAACGTCGTCCTTCGACACGAAGCGCACCGGCTGTGCGGCCAGCACCAGCGGGATGTCGAGCCAGGAGACGTGATTGGCGACGAACATCACCGGGCGGTCGGGCAGGTCGGTCTGCCCCGCCACGCGCAGTCGAACGCCCAGCGCCGCGTTGACACGGCGGCTCCAGTGGCGGCCGACGCGTGCTCGGGCGCGCAGCGAAAGGCGGCCGAAGGCGACCAGCGAGATGGCGACCCCGGCAAGGATGACGGCGATGATCGAGACGTAGCGCCATACCCTGACCGGGTATGGCGACCGTGGGTCAGGCATTGGCGAGGAAGCGCCTCAGGTAGCGTTCGGACATGCGCGAGAACGACATCAGCACGAACACGTCGGCGGTGTTGAAGTCCGGGTCCCAGGCCGGCTCGCCGCAGATCTGCGCGCCGATGCGGAGGTAGCCCTTGATCAGGGGCGGGATCTCGGTGGAGAGGTTCCAGTCGAGGTGTTCCATGGGCAGGCCGCAGCGCGGGAAGACGCGGTACTCCAACGGCGACAGGTGCTTCTCGCGCAGGGTGCGGTAGACGCTGGCGGCCACGTGGCCACCGTCGGCCATGCTGATGCTGGCGCAGCCCATGGCGTACTCGTAGCCGTTGGCCAGCGCGAAACGGGTGAGCGCCGCCCACAGCATGGCGATGGTGCCGCCGTTGCGGTAGTCGGGGTGCACACACGAGCGGCCGACCTCGAGCAGACGGTCACGCAGGTTGTCCAGGCGCGAGATGTCGAACTCGGCTTCCGAGTAGTAGCCGCCAAGCCTCTTGGCGACATCCGGCGTGATCAGGCGGTAGGTGCCGACCACCTCGCCGGTGTTGTCGTCGCGGGCGATCAGGTGGACGCAGTGCTCGTCGAAGCGGTCCTCATCCACGCCCGGTTCCGGACCCTCCAGATGGGCCCCCATCTCCTCGGCGAAGATGCGGTAGCGCAGGCGCTGGGCCTCGCGCACCTCATCGGCGTTGCGGGCAAAATCGACGGTCAGACTTGGCGCGACGCCGACATCGGCGGTCTGCCTGAGGTTCAGCATGGGAGCTCCCCTAAGCTTGCGACGTGCGGCCACACTACGTCGCCAGCATGACCGTCATATTACATCGACAGTCTGTCACCAAGGGCACCGTGGCCGCGCCGTTCAGCGGGTCACCCGGCTCACGCCGCCACCCGAAAGGATGCGCACCGGGTCGCCGGCACGGAAATCGTCGCCCTGCTCGTAGGCCTGGGTGATGGCGACGAGTTCGCCATTGCGCAGGCGCACGGTGATCTCCAGACCACGGGTCCGGCGCAGGTTCTTCTCGGCCAGATTCCCGGCG
>JACCDS010128638.1_pt1 | contig 10815 bp, 16 predicted proteins | sample 7446441 | NCBI WGS metagenome assembly JACCDS01 (sample SAMN15323445, study PRJNA562643) | freshwater metagenome | isolation source: river surface water | place: USA:Blue River Watershed | collected 2017-08-17 | reverse complement strand
GAACTGCAGCCGGCGAGCGTGGTGCAGCAGGAGCTGGCGCTGGAGCCCACTGAAGACGAAGAGCCCACCCGGGACCGTTCACGCCTGATGGCGGCTGTCGATGCGATCAACGGGCGCTACGGCAAGGGCACAGTCCACTCGGGCGCGACCGGGCAGACCGGACCGCAGCGGACTTGGGGCATGAAGCAGGAGGGAAGGACACCGCAGTACACGACGCGGTTGGAGGACGTGCCGGTGGCCAGGGCATGAATGTCAGGGCACGAGCCACTGCCCAGCCCATTCGTTGTTCCGGCTGAACAGTGCCCCACGATGGTGCTGCACCCCCAGATGCAGCAGGTCCATCTGTCGAAGCTCCAGACTCAGGATCGCGAACGCTTGCGGATCGGGCGTCTGTTCGTAGGCCAGCGCGGAGGCAATGGGCTTGCCTGGTCGGTGATCGCTGCTTTAGGACCGCCGCGACCTGTCTGGCACGGCCGACCAGGCAGCTGCCGCATCCGCGCCGGTGGTGATCGTCGCATCGGCCCGCAGTCGGATCTGCAGAATCGACCCATTGTCCCGACATCCTTGCGTTAGTCTGGCTCTATTTCGGGCGGTGGGCATTCGTATGCAACTACGCTGATGCGTTCATCTGAGTTTTCGTACAGATAAAAGCAATCTCTGGCATTTGGGTATCCATGTCTTTTGGCGTATTGCTCAAGAGCATCAATCGGTGAGTTGGCTAATTCATAGCCCATGATGTCCTCATCATAGATGCATCCGTTGGTGTACTCCTCCATTTCCAATGATTCATAGTCGGCTAATGAGGCCCAATAGTCATCCTCAGGCGAAAAGTACACGAACGTGCTTTCTACTATTGCGATGCAATACCATTGCTTTTCCATGACCTCATCCATTTCATGGCTTTTTCAGGCGATTTGGGGTGATGGCCCAAAGCATGCGCGTTGCTAGGCTTGCATTTCGAAACTTGTCTAGCTGATTTTGTGCTGCTCTTCGCAACTCATGTATCTCATTTTTTTCTGAGGCGACTAGCTTTTTGAGTTGCTCTTGTTTTTGAATGAGTTTCTCGAACTCATCTCTTTGAAGCTTGATGCTCCGCTGAAGTGAAATCTGGTGATCGCGATTCGCTTGTTTCAGTTCTTCCAGGATTTCAGTGCGCATGGCCACCATCTCTTCTAGGCTGGCTGTCAAGGAGGCCTTGATGGTTGCCGTCTGCTTTGTCATGATCGTCTGTAAATTGGTTGCGCTTTCATGCAATACCATCACCTGAAGAATCGCTTGCTGATAAGCATTTGGCCATGCCTTCCTAAAATCCTCGGCACGGAGTCCATCGGTTTCTATCATGCTGGGCTCCTGATCGCTGATGCCAGTGGGGTGCTGTCGAAGACGGCCAACAGGTTCTTGGCTGCTGTCTTCGAAAGGCTGTAAATCAACATCTGGTTTCCCAGCTCCAGCATTTTTTCTTCATTTCCAATGGATTCATTTCGCATGGCTTTGAAGTCTGGCTTGCTTGCGGCGATCTCGAAGACTGATCGATCTTGATTCTTCAGGATGTTATACACCTCGTTGTATAGAACGGGTTGTGCCGAGAAGTGGATTCCAAGTACCTCTGTAGAATTCTTCAGATCCCTGAAGTCATTTTCGTAGGTGTCTACGTCCTGGATCGCCATTGGAATTACGACAATGCTGTTCGGATCAATGCCCAGTTCAAGCAGTTGATCCAATGTGCGCAATGTGTCGATGCGCTCTTTACTACCAGCTCGCACAGGGACAACCCAGTAGTCGATCGCTTCTTTCGTTAGCTCCAGGTCGCCAAAGTGTTGGAACATGGTTTTTGAGTTGCTGGTTCCAATGTCCAGTAGAAAGCTCTGCGAGGTGTCTGCGTTGAGTTGAGCAGCAAGCGAGTAGAAGGATTTTGCGCTCAGCCGGAGGTCTGCTTCGCCATCCCCTGAGTTCCAGTCTTCGATTTCGATGCGAGCAGCGTGCGGCACCAGTGACTGCAGACAGTGCTTTGTGAACGTGGTTTTGCCAGCACTCCCTGCGATACTGATGATGGCGATATTGCGGTTCATTTGTTTTCCTCGTTGAAATTCTGCGATTTTGGTGGAACAGGTAATTTCTTCATGGATGTTGTGAAGGGGGTTGATTTCAAGAGAAACTCTTCCCTTTCAATCTGCTTTTTCAAGCCTGGTGTCTTCATGCTGCTGGTGGTCGCAGTGAACGCGTTCGGGGTATTTCTATTCGAAGAAATTGTGGGCTCGCTCCTCCCGGGGCGGAGTGCACTGAGATCCACACCCTCCATTTTTTGAGAACGAAGACTGATCTTTCTGCAGCGTCGTCGGTACCACGATTGAAGGGATTGCGGTGTGATCGCCACGCCATGTTGCTGTAGCTCTTTGCAGACGCTTCTAAAGCTGCTGCCATGTAGGGTCAGGAGTTCAAAGATCAATAGTGTGTGAGGGTCGAGTCTGGATGCCATGTGAGAGTCCAAGGTTCTTGTACCTTTTTTATGATAAGCACAGAACTACGTTTCACACAAATCTGACAGCATCTACTACAGGAAGGCGCTTATGCGAAACAGTTTGTCAGCTGTTTGGCAGCCGTTTATCAGCACTTTCTTTGACGTCAGCTGTTTGGCAGTCACTTGTCAGGCACCTTGATGTGTCTACGTCACCCCCTGTGCAAAGCTCCTGCCTTCGAGTGTCTTTTTTCCTCTTCTGATGGGGATCACACCGTTACGCACTCGATTGCTGTTGGTGCGTATCAGTGTGGAAGTGGGCACCCGGTCGAATTGATGTTGGTCAAGGTCCTGCTGCGCGTGTTCCAAGGCAGGCCTGCCATGGCTCTTTTGACTTTGCAGATGTCGCCTGTTAGCCTCTTCGAGGGCATCTCATTTGAAGGCTTGCCCATGCTTGAACCAACACAGAGGGGTTATGACTGTCTCGTTCCGAAAATCGAAAGCCGCTGGCGTTTCTTACTACCTAAATTCGCACGATGACTTGCTGATGCCTTCTTGCTTGCTGTCATTGGGGCAAACTAATGCTGAATGGTGTGTGGCTGGTGATACCAAAGACTTAACGCTGGCTCGCTTGGCCTTGCTAGAAGGCGCCTGGAAGGATGCGGTAGAGGATGAGCGCTTCAAGGCCATGGCTCAGGGGTACTCCCTCTCCGCTGTCGGTGAGCGTGTGGCACTGGTTAGGAACGCCGGCAGTGATACAAGGGTGGCACTCCATGACTTCACTTTGTCAGCCCCTAAGTCGGTTTCGGTGCTTTGGGCGTTTTCCCCGATAGAGGATCGGTTGCATATTGAGCGGACCCAAACATCAGCTGCACTTGCGTTTGTCGAGGCGATGTCGGCTCATGTCTACAGCCGACGGGGCCGAGGTGGAGCAGTGATGGTCCCGTGTGCGGTCGTGGCGGCCCTGTTTTCACACCGACTCAGCCGCAGTGGTGATCCTCAACTTCACACCCATTGCACGTTCCTGAACGTGGCTGTGCGTTCTGACGGGTCCACTGGGTCGATTGAAACCCTCAGCATGATGCGCGCGCTTGGCATGGCAGCCACCAGGTACCACGCGGTACTCGCAGCTGGCATGCATGACCTGTGCTTTTCCGTGCGCAAGATGGGAGGGCTGTTCGAGATCGATGGTGTTCCCGAGGCGGTCTGTCGTGCATTCAGCCTTCGAAGAAACGATGCGCTGGCATTCGCCCAGGCGCAATCGGTACGGTCTCTGGCGGGAGCTTCCGCGAACGATTGGCGTCCTTCGCGCGCGGCCATGGCTCGTGCGGTTTTGCGTACTCGCCCCAAAAAGCGGGTCCACGACCCAATGGATTTGCTTCACCGGTGGCGTCACCGTGCTGCTGCGCTTGGATTCGACTCCGCGGCAGTCCAGCGGCTGAAACGCATCAAAAACGACCTGCACGTGCCCTTGGAGTGGGTCCCCGTTGAGGACGAGGGCCACTCGGTTGGTCCAGAAAGGCCGAGATGCCGCACGTGATGTGGGGCAATATGGACGTTTCGATGATGTCGTGGTCGTGCGTAAACTGGCGATTTTCTATTCTGCCATCACCCCGACAAAGACAGGCTTGCCATGGTCCGTTGCCATCTGTCTACCCTCATGGGCCGCGACAAGCTGCGCAGCTCGGATGTCGCACGCCTGACCGGCCTGAACCGCAGCACGGTCAGTGCCTTGTACAAAGAGACAGCCATTCGGCTCGACGTGTCTGCCATCGATGCGCTGTGCAAGCTGTTCCGCTGCTCCATCAGCGACCTGTTCGAGCATGTGCCCGACGCCGGCGGGAGTGCCTCGTTAGCCTGAGCGCATCCCGGTGGCACGTCATCGCCGAGTCCAACTTCGCCGGGGAGCGTGAAGCCCTGGAGTGGCTGCGCGCCCATCTGCCAGACCGTGATTTCTGGCACGTCTGGACCAACTTTGAGTTCATTGATGACGAAGGCAAGGTCAATCAGGTCGATGCCCTGGTGCTATCCCCGGCAGGCCTCTTTCTGATGGAAATCAAGAGCCGGCCCGTCACCCTGCGTGGTGACGTCCACACCTGGACTTCGACCACAGACGGCCGCACGTCTACCTGCGACAACCCGCTGATCCTCGCCAATCGCACAAGGCCAAGCGGCTGGCCAGCCTGCTGCGTCGGCAGCCGGCGATCATCAAGGCCAAGATCCGCCTGCCTTTCGTGGAGACGGCCATCTTTCTCTCGTCCACCAGCCTCTCGTGCCAGCTCGAAGGGCTGGCCAAGAGCGCCACGTTCCGGCACGGCCGCCCCGGCGCGCTGGACGACACTGGCATCGTCGCGGCACTCAGCGACGGCATCACCCAGCAGACACCGTTGCCGGTGGACGTCATCCAGGCCCGGGCCATTGGCCGAGCCGTCATCGAGGCGGGCATCCGCCCGTCCAACGAGCACCGCCAGGTGGGCGATTACCAGTTCACCCGGCTGATGGCCGAAGGCGAGGGCTTCCAGGACTGGGCAGCCCGGCACGTGAGCATCCAAACAGTGCACCGCCGGGTCCGGGTGTACACGCTGGCCTCGGCCTCCAGACCAGAAGCCCGGGCTATGCGGCTGCGCCAGGCGCGACGCGAGTTTGAAATCCTCGAAGGCATCGACCACCCGGGCATTCTGCGCGTCAACGACTACGAGGAAACCGAACTTGGTCCGGCTCAGATCTTCGAACACGACCCCAAGGCCGTCCGGCTCGACCAACTCCTGCGCGAAAAGGGCAAGTGCCTCACCATCACCCAACGCCTGCAGCTCGTGCGCGACCTGGCCGAAACGCTCTAGTACGCCCACGCCAAGCGGCTCTACCACCCCGCTTTGGGGCCACAAAGCGTGCTGGTGCAGGGGGCTGACACCGGCACCCTGTCGCTGCGACTGATGAACTGGCAGACCGCGTCGCGCAACGTCGGCGCTTCTGCCGCGCCCGACACGGTTCACCGCACCATCGGCACCCGCCATGTGGAGGAATTCGCCGAAGACCCGGGCCTGGTGTACCTCGCGCGCGAAACCACCCGGGCCGACCCGGCGCAGGGCGCCAGCCTCGACGTGTTCTCGCTCGGCTGCATCGCTTACTACATCTTTACCGGCCAACCGCCGGCCGAATCCACGCTGGAGATGTCCGACAAGCTGCGCATCGGCCAGGGCTTGCGCCTATCCGACACGCTGGACGGCTGCGGCGCCCGCCAGCAAGAGCTGATCCAGTTCGCCACCGCGCCCGACCTGCTCGCCCGCTACGACACCATCCAGGGCTTCCTGGACGACCTCGACCAGGCAAAGACGAACTCACCACGCCCGATCCCGAAGCCACCGTCGACCCCAGCATCGCCAGCACGGGCGACAGGCTCGAAGGCGGCTTCACCGTCGTCAAGCGCATGGGCCGTGGCTCCTCCAGCGACGCGCCGCTCGTGCGGCGTGATGGCAGCGACGAAGAGGCCATCCTCAAGGTGGCTTGCGGCATCGCGCACAACGAGCGCTTGGTCGCTGAGGGTGAGGTGCTCGCCCGCCTGCACCACCAGAACATCGTCGCCCACCGCGAGACGCTGGTTGTTTCCGGACGCACAGCCCTGCTGCTCAAGAGTGCCGGTGCCAAAACGCTGGCTGAAAAACTCAAGGAAGACGGACGCCTCTCGCTCGACATGCTCCAGCGCTTTGGCGAAGAGCTGATCGAAGCCGTCAACCACCTCGAATCGGAAGGGGTCGCCCACCGCGACATCAAGCCCGAGAACATCGGCATTGCCGAAAACCGCAGCGGCAAATTGCAGCTGGTGCTGTTCGACTTCTCGCTCTGCCGTACCCCAGCCGACAACATCACCGCCTGCACGCACCCCTACCTGGACCCGTTCCTGTCGCTGCGCCGCACCCCGCGGTGGGACCTGTACGCCGAGCGCTTCGCGCTGGCCGTCACCTTTTATTTGAAATGGCCGTGGGCCAGCCGCCCGAGTGGGGCGACGGGCATACATCGCCCGCCATGCTCGACGTCGAAGCCACCATCGAATGCGACGTCTTCGACTCCGTCACCCGCGAAGGCTTCGCCAGCTTTTTTGAAAAAGCCCTGACTTCCGTGCCCGCTTCGACAACGCCGAAAACATGCTCCGCGCCTGGCGCAGTATCTTCGCTGCGCGCCAGACGGTCCACCCCGGCGACACCCCGCCCGCAGTGGCCTGGCGGCCATCGGCCCCACCGCCACCCCGCGAACCACCATGGCCGCACTCGGCTACAGCCTTGAAGCCCAGGTGGTGCCCGAACGCATGACCGAGCAGCAACCGGGCCTGTTTACTGTCATGGATCCGCTCCTGCCAGTGGTGTAGGTTGTGGCGCAGGATTGGATCGGTTCGTTGTTGGCCAGTCCCATCTATGCGTCACAACGGCAACTGGCCGCGCGCGTGGCGCTGCACGACGACAAGATGAGGACGCTTCTGGAGGCATTGACCGAAAGAGGTGGAAAGCTCTCGCGTTCCGCCCTGGCCAACCGGCTGGGGTTCGGTCGAGGCCACTACCGAGACCTGCTGGCTTTCTTCAGTGGCACGCAGCTGTTGACGGGGCGGTGCGGCAGCGCCGAGGTCGGCTACATCGACCCCAGTATGTTGACAGGCGATGAACCGCGAAGGCTGCTTCTCTTGGCCGGGCGCAGCTGGTTGGTCAAAGAGATTGAGTGGAACAAGAAAGTCGTGTGGTTGGAGCCGGCGAAAGAGGAGGGCAAAGCGCGCTGGATGGGAAGTGCGCGCAGTCTGACTAGAGAGGTCTGTCAAGGCATACGTGCAGTGATTCTGGCAGGCGATATCGCCGGTGCCCACCTGTCACTGCGAGCCAAGTCCGAACTGCAGAGCGTGACGGACGATTTGGCACTGTCCCCCGACGCCGACTTCATGTCCCGAGCGGAGGGCGCTCAGGTCCGAACCTGGACCTTTGCTGGCACCAAACAGAACCGGACTTACGCGAGAAACACATCCATAGCCGGATCACGTGTCCGGTTTGACGCTTTGAGTGTTCAGGCACCGGCCGATGCGCTTTTCTCTCGGGCCGATGACACATCAGCCGTGCAATTGACAGCCCAGGAGCTGACGGCTGATGCAAAGGGAATTAAGTTCGCAAACTTGATTCCCTCAGTGTTGCTTCATATGACCGTAGTCGCTCGGCATTTTTCTATGTGAGTGCGATCAACTGCTGCTGAATGAAATTCAGCGGGAACCGTTGTTCTTGGGCGGTTGTCGGCTGTAGCGAGTTGGCTTGATTCCAATCGTGTACAGCGCGTTGTGGACTGTTCGCTCTGACCAATCCTTGGCGCGCCCGGCGCCCCAGCGTGACTGGACCTCGGCGATCACTTTTGTGGGCGGCATCAGTTTACGGAGGCTTTTTATTGCGAAGCGGAAGGCCTCACCAGACTCTGTTTGGTCGTGACCGCTGGATGTCTTTGTTGGGAGGTTTGGTGCTGGAATAATCTGCTCGGCCTTGTTGGGTAAGTCTGCATCAATAGCGGTTTTTGATGATTTGGAGTTCATGGTACTTTTTAGGAACGCCTCTGCATCTTCTGCGGCTCCAATTTCACCTCTCATAATCACGATATTTGAATAAAAAGGCTTGCCATCATTGAGGTGACTATTTTTGTAGTTGGGTGACCCTGCGAATCTGTGGAATTGTCCGGCAGCCACTGCGCCAGTATCGCCTTCGTATTTTTGCGCAAGACCCCGCTGAATTTCTAGGACCTCGGATTTAAGAAGTCCTCGGAACTTCGTTCGCGTTTGATCTTTGGGAAAGCGCGGGGCTATCAGTATTGCTTGGTAGTTGTAAGTCGAGGTCTCAATAGCCACAAGCGGCCCAGGATAGTCCTCGCTCAGTTGTTCTAAAAAATACAACTCTAGATCATCGATTAGGATTGTTCGATGAAAGGTATCAACTTCTGGCGATTCTTTTATATGAATGTCGGCCTTTTTCTCTAGGCTAAGCATGAATCCGTGGGCTCTGCGAATGGAGTTGGTGATCTTGTGAGCTCCTCCGAAAGGTTTGTCGAAACTGAGATTTTTGAAGCGCGATAGGATTGGGGCGCCTCTTTTCCCGTCCAACTTTCTTGGAAAGGCTTCAATAAACCAATGGTTGACATCATAACATTCGAAGAATTCGAAAAAATTTCGCACCTGGCTTAAATCAATTTCGCATTTTTCAATTTTTTTGGCGCCAATCCCATTGGAAATATATTCTTTACGTAAATGTTTCATTTTTAAACTCCTTTAAGCACACATGAATGCCCTTCAGCCTCACCCCTCACCCCTCGGCTTCACCCCTCGGCCGGGGCTGCCCCCCTCGGCTTCTCGGGGAGTCAGCCGAAGTCCTTGCACAGCGCGCGCCGCGCGCTGTGCCTTTTACTTAATTCACCCCTGGGTTTTGGGTGATCGCTCGTGATCCCCGGGTTGATGCGGAGGTGGATCGTCTGGTGGGCGTGATGACACAAGTTTGGTGAAGTCAAAGGTCACCTGCCACTTTGTGCTGCGGTCCTGCAACACGTGTTTCCTCACAGTCAGAATGCCCCTGGAAGCGAGTTTTTCGCGCGTAGTGACCCAGCGGTGCTCCCCCCACCCCAAACGTGTTCTGAGGCCTGATACAGTGATAACAAAGCCGGACGACTGATCAAGGACATACCAGAGAACGGCTCGGCAGTTACCATCAAGATCAGCACGATCTTGAATCAATCGTTTAACTTCGAATCGCTGGTAGCCATGTGGAATAACAACATGGGATTCGTTGTGTTTAAAGTTGGTCATGCGTGTTCGCTCGGCACTAACGGCTTGCCCGCTCAGCGATCTAGATAAAAGGTGAGGGCACTTGACGCGCATGTGTCACGCACGAGAGCCCGCACTATTTCATCTGCTGGCAGACGGGATGGTCAGTAGTGCTGTGGCGCCTCCTTGCTGGTGATCGTTCCCTTTCCTACGGAGTATCGATAGATCTTGTTGCCCTGGTGCTGGGCCTGGATGGCGCTCTTCCGCGGCCGGCCAGGTTTACGTTTAACAAGTTCTTCTCGAACGTTGCCCTCCGAGCTTGCTCCAGAGGCTGGCAAGTGGAAGGCGTCGTTGAATTTCTCACGGGCACGAAGCCATTGATCAATTGTTTCGATGCGCCAAATCCGTGGCTTGGTCCCCGGTACATGTGGAGGCAATGTTCCCGGAGCGCTGCTCATTTGGCGGGCCACCGTTAAAGGTGACCGATGAAGAATACGGGCCAAACCGGCCCTATCAACAGTCAGTTGAGATTCCATTTTTTTCTCCTACCTCACCACAGGTTTGGTGAGGATTGCTAATCCAGATGCGCAGCCCAAAAGGCTGGCTTGACGAGATCAGTGGAGAAAACAGGGAGGCCGCTCCTCAGAATAATGCAGGCGGGGGAGGGATAGAGCGGAAGATGTTGAAGGTATACGCAGAGATTCGAAAAGACATTTTTTGACCAGCGTGTCGAGCCATATCCCCAATGTGCATATTACCAACCCAGCTGTTGTTACAGCCGTCCAGAGGGCTCCAAATGCATTTACAGATCCAGAAATGGTCTGGAGGTCTTCAACTGCCGTCATGCCAGTGAGAACGAAGCCACCTATGAAAATGAGCATCGTCAAGATGGTCAAAACCACCAGTCCACGACCGCCAGAAATGACTTGGCTGTGTTTTCGAGGCTTTGCTATGTTTTGCATGCCTGCATCGTAAAGCAGAAAATACGAGTATGCAAAATAATATGAAGTGTAAGCTGTTGATTTTTAAATACATTTCGCCGGAGCATGTTCCTGCAAAGTGAATTTCCGTTGACTTGAAGTCCCCCTGAAAACCTGAACCACCCGGATGTAGAGAAGTCCCCAGACGGAGTCTTTACATGATGAAATCCAGATTCTGCGAAACGCAGATAGTCGGCTTCTTCAAGGAAGTCGAGCTGGCTGCGAAGGTCGGTGAGACGTGCAGGAAGCACGGCGTCAGCGAGCCGACGTACTACAACAAGTGGAGGAGCCATTTCTCGGACATGACGGTCTCGCAGCTGGCGCAGCTTCGCCAACTGCAGGATGAGAACGCCAAGCTCAAGTGCATGTACGCCGCCTGGCGTTGATGCACAACGCGCTCATAGACGCTGTTGACCGAAAGCTCTGACCCCGGAGCGTCGCGAGATGGTCGTACAAGTCCTCATGGCCGAGCACGGCTTGAGCGAGCGCCGAGCCTGCCAAGCCTGCGGCATCGCCCGCTCCACGCTGCGCCACCGACCTTCTGCACGCAACGACTCCGGAGTCATTACCTTCATTCGCCTGCGCCACGCCAGCACAGTGCCTGGACGATT
>JACCDS012144457.1_pt1 | contig 10816 bp, 9 predicted proteins | sample 7446441 | NCBI WGS metagenome assembly JACCDS01 (sample SAMN15323445, study PRJNA562643) | freshwater metagenome | isolation source: river surface water | place: USA:Blue River Watershed | collected 2017-08-17 | reverse complement strand
GTCAGCGTGATCGCCGCCGCGGGACTGGACATGGCGATCTGGGACGCGCTCGCGAAGGCAGCGGGACTGCCGCTCGCCGAGTTGCTCGGTGGCAGCGCCGGCAAGATGCGCACCTACAACCCGAACGGCCTGTGGCTGCTCCCGCTGGACAAGCTGCCGAAGGAAGCCGAAGAGCTGGTCGCCGAGGGCAATTTCAGCGCGATCAAGATCCGTCTGGGCCGCGCCAAGCTGGCCGACGACCTGAAAGCGCTCGCGCTGGTGCGCGGCGCCATCGGCGACGATGTGCAGCTGATGTGCGACTTCAACCAGGGGCAGACACTGCAGGAGGCAATCTGGCGCCTGCACGGCCTGGACGACCAGGGCCTGGTCTGGTTCGAAGAGCCGGTAGTGTTCGACAACTACGCGCAGAGCGCGCAGCTGGCGCGCGAGCTGAAGACGCCGGTGTCGATCGGCGAGAACATCTACGGCCCGCGCTCCTTCCTCGATGCGGTGCGCAATGAAGCGGCCGACCTGTACATGCCGGACCTGATGAGGATCGGCGGCGTCACCGGCTGGATGCGTGCGGCCGCGATCGCCGGCGCGGCCAACCTGCCACTGTCGAGCCATCTGTATCCGGAAGTGTCGGCGCACCTGCTGCGCGCCAGCGAGAGCGCCGACTGGCTTGAGTACCGCGACTGGGGCAACCCGATCATTGCCGAGCCGTTCGAGGTGGTCGACGGTCAGGCGATCGTGCCCAATCGCCCGGGCAACGGCATTGAATGGAACGAGGCGGCGGTCGCGAAGTATGCGTATTAACTGCGCGTACTGATTCCGTCGTTTTCTTTTCGCAGCGGCCGGCCGGCATGGCCCGCCGCTGCCGGCCGCGATCTTCCACAGGGCAGCCATGTCCTGGTCAGCTATGATCCGCGTTGCCATGTTTTCACATTCCTTTTTGTCTTCCCCGTTCTCTTCGTCTTCGTCAGTGGCCATGTCGCTGCGTCGCTGGCGTGCGCCCGCGTTGCTGGGTGCCTGCATTGCTGCGCTCGCGCTGTGCTGGCTGCCAGCCTCGGCGCGCTCGGCTGACGATCCGCCCGAGGCCGCGACCGGCAGCGAGGTCAAGCCGCTGGTGACCGCGCAACGCTGGATGGCCGTGGCGGCCAACCCGCTGGCGGCCGACGCCGGCCGGGCGGTGCTGCGCGACGGTGGCAGTGCGGTCGATGCGGCCATCACGATGCAGCTGGTGCTCGGCCTGGTCGAGCCGCAATCGTCGGGCCTGGGCGGCGGTGCATTCATCACGAGCTTCGATGCAAAAACCGGCAAGGTGCAGACCTACGACGGCCGCGAGACTGCGCCGGCCGGCGCGACGGCGTCGCTGTTCCTGCGCGATGGCCGTCCGCTGCCGTTTGCCGACGCGGTCAACAGCGGCCTGTCGGTCGGCACGCCGGGGCTGTTGCGCGTGCTGGAGCTCGCGCACCGTCAGCAGGGCAAGCTGCCGTGGGCACGATTGTTCGCGCCGGCGATTGCGCTGGCCGAGCAGGGCTTTCCGGTGTCAGCGCGCTTGCACCGGCAGATCGCCGGCAACCGAGCGCTGCAGGCGCAAGACGCTGCGCGCGCCTATTTTTTTCCTGACGGGCGGCCGGCACCGGTCGGTCATCTGCTGAAAAATCCCGCCTATGCGGAGGTGCTGCGCCGCGTTTCGCAGCTGGGCGCGCAGGCGTTCTATGAGGGCGAGATCGCCGAAGCCATCGTCGCTGCGGTGCGCGCCCATCCGCGGCCCGGCGCGCTGTCCGTCGACGACCTGAAGGCGTATCGCGCACAGTCGCGCACGCCGGCCTGCGGCGACTATCGGGTGTACCGAATCTGCGGCATGGGGCCGCCGTCGTCGGGTGCGATCGCCGTGCTGCAAATGCTGGGCATGCTGGAGCAACATGCGCCGGCGGCGATGGCGCCGAACTCGCGCGAAGCCGTGCATTATTTCTCCGAGGCCGGACGGCTGGCCTTCGCCGACCGCGAGCGCTATCTCGCCGACCCGGCGTTCATCGACGTGCCGGTCGCCGCGCTGCTCGATCCTCAGTACCTGCGCTGGCGTGGCGCGTTGATCGACAGCCGGCTGTCAATGGGCGTGGCGCCGCCGGGCGATCCGCTGCGGCTGCTGCAGCAGCGCGGCGCGGCCACGACGGCCGATGTGCCATCGACCACGCATCTGGTGGCGGTCGATGCGGCGGGCAATGGTGTCAGCATGACGAGCACGATCGAGTCTGAATTCGGCAGCAAGATCTTCGTGCAGGGCTTTTTGTTGAACAATCAGCTGACCGATTTTTCGTTAAGCCCGATCGATGCCGAGCGGCGACCGGTCGCGAACCGCGTTGAGCCCGGCAAGCGGCCGCGCAGTGCGATGGCGCCGCTGGTCGTGACGCGCGACGGCCGCCTACATTTGTTGCTCGGTTCACCTGGCGGCAGTTCGATCATCAACTTTGTCGCGAAGACCCTGATCGGTGTGCTCGATTGGCGGCTCGATATACAGCAGGCGATTGCCTTGCCGAACCTGGGCAGCCGCAACCGCGATACGGAGCTCGAGCGCGGCACTGTGTTGGAATCGCTACGCGACGACTTGCGCGCGCAGGGCCATCGCGTCAATATCATGCCCCTGACCAGCGGCCTGCACGCGATCATGGTGACGCCGCAAGGTCTCGCAGGCGGTGCCGATCCGCGCCGCGAAGGCGTGGCGCTCGGCGACTGATCGCTTCACTCTGAATAAAAACACACCGGCCGGCGGCCGCAGCGACGGAGGATGGATGACTAAGCGGTCGGTGCAAAGTGGGTGCTTTACCGCGCTCGCGGTCGGGCTGTTGATGGTCGCGACACTACCTGCGGCTCGTGCCGATCGACCCGCCACGTTGCAGAAAATTGCTGACAGCGGCCGCATCACGCTGGCCTACCGTGAGTCCTCGGTGCCGTTCAGTTATCTCGACGGCCCGCACCGGCCGATCGGCTTTGGCATCGACATCTATGCGCACGTGGTCGAGGCGGTCAAGCTGGCCACGGGCCGCCGCGATCTCGAGGTGCGCTATCAGGCGGTGACGTCGCAGAACCGGATACCGCTGGTGGCCAATGGCACTGTCGATCTCGAATGCGGCTCCACCAGCAATACTGCCGCACGTGCGAAGAGCGTGGCATTTGCGACGAATTATTTTTATACCGGTCCGCGTCTGTTGGTGAAGCGTGGCAGCGGCGTGACCGGTTTTGCCGACCTGGCCGGCAAGCCGGTGGCGGTGACCACCGGCACCACCAGTTTCAAGCTGTTGAGAAAGCTTGATCTGGAGCGCGGCATGCACATGACACTGGTGGCCGGGCGCGACCATGCGGACGCTTTCCTGCTGGTCGATGCCGGCCGCGCAGCGGCTTTCGTGATGGACGACATTCTGCTGTACGGGCAGGTGCTGAACGCGAAGCGGCCCACCGAGTGGCAAGTGGTCGGCGAGCCGCTGCAAGTGGAGCCATATGCGTGCATGCTGCGCAAGGACGACGCCGCGTTCAAGCAACTGGTGGACAAGGTACTGGCGTCGCTGATGGCGTCGGGCGAATTCGAGCGTATTTACGATAAATGGTTCATGTCGCCGATTCCTCCGCGCGGGCGCAGCCTGAATTTGCCAATGAGCGCGCCGCTGCGCGCGAACCTGACCGCGCGGTCGGACCGACCGGCCGACTGAGTCGGCAGATACTTCCCGTTCCCCTGATATCCGACACCTGACACCTGCATCCCCATGAGCCTCGACTGGGATATTTTCTGTAGCAGCACGACCGGCGGCAGCCTGCTCGCCGGCTGCTTTGGCAAGGGCGGCGAGACCAGCTATCTGCAATGGCTGATCTCGGCCTGGGGCTGGACGGCCACCGTCGCCGTGCTGGGCTTTCTGCTGGCGCTGCTGCTGGGCGTGACGGTGGGCACGCTGCGCACCTGGCCGGCGCGGCCATGGCTGCAGGTGATTGCGGCCGGCTGGGTCGAGCTGTTCCGCAATATTCCTCTGCTGGTGCAGGTCTTCCTCTGGTATCACGTCGCCCCGGTGTTTGTGCCGGCACTCAAGAGTGTGCCCTCGTGGTTGCTGGTATCGGTCGCGCTGGGGCTGTTTACGTCGGCGCGGATCGCCGAGCAGGTGCGTGCCGGTCTGGGCAGTCTGCCGCGCGGCCAGCGCAATGCGGCGCTGGCGCTCGGACTGTCGAATGTGCAGGTATTTCGGTGGGTGACCCTGCCGGTGGCGCTGCGGATCATGCTGCCGGCGCTGACATCGGAAGCGATGAACATCGTGAAAAACTCGTCGGTGGCTTTCGCGGTATCGATCGCCGAGCTTACGCAGTTTGCGCTGCAGGCGCAGGAAGAGACGGCGCGCGGCGTTGAGATCTATCTGGCGGTGACGCTGCTGTATGCGGTCACGGCGCTTGCCGTCAACCGTGTGCTGGCCGCCATCGAAAGCGCGGTACGGGTGCCGGGCGTGGGCACGGCCGCAGCAACCGGTCGCGAGGGCTGAGCATGGAACTCGACCTCGCCTTTTTCAGTGCGGACCTGATGGGCCGCTATGTGCTGGGCGGCCTGCTGTTCAGCCTGCAGCTGACGGTGGTGGCGACGGCCGGCGGCCTCCTGTTCGGCAGCGTGCTGGCGCTGATGCGCATTTCCGGCAAGCGAGCGCTGGCGCTGCCGGCGGCGGTGTATGTGAACACCATGCGCTCGGTGCCGCTGGTGATGGTGATTTTGTGGTTCTTCCTGCTGATGCCTTTTGTGCTCGGCAGGCCGATCGGCGCGGAGCTGTCGGCCAGTGTGACCTTCATTGCGTTTGAGGCCGCGTATTTTTGCGAGATCGTGCGCTCGGGCATACAGGCGATTCCGCGCGGGCAGCAGCAGGCCGGCATGGCGCTGGGCATGAGCTATGCACAGAACATGCGGCTGGTCATTTTGCCGCAGGCACTGCGCGGCATGCTGCCGGTGCTGCTGACGCAAGTGATCGTGCTGTTCCAGGATACCTCGCTGGTGTATGCGATCGGCGCGTACGACATGCTGAAAGGCTTCGATGTGGCCGGCAAGATCCTCGGCCGGCCGGTCGAGGCCTATCTGGGTGCGGCGGTGGTGTACTTCGTGCTGTGTTTTGCGTTGTCGCGGATGGCCGCCCGGCTGCAGCGGCGCGTCGCTGTTTTGCGCTGAAAGGAGGGGTGATGATCTCGATGCGGCATCTGTCGAAATGGTACGGCAGCTTTCGTGTGCTGGATGACTGTTCGACCTCGGTGGCGAAGGGCGAAGTTGTGGTGGTGTGCGGGCCGTCGGGCTCGGGCAAATCGACCTTGATCAAGACGGTGAATGCGCTCGAGCCTTTTCAGCAAGGCGAGCTGGTGGTCGATGGCATCGCGGTACATGACCCGAGGACCGATCTCGCCGCACTGCGCGCACGGGTTGGCATGGTGTTTCAGCATTTCGAACTGTTCCCGCATTTGTCGGTAATGCAGAATCTGACGCTGGCGCAGCGCATGGTGCTGGGCCGTTCGGCCGACGAGGCGATTGCCCGTGGTACTGCGCTGCTCGAGCGCGTCGGCCTGGCCGCGCAGCGCGACAAGTTTCCCGCGCAGCTGTCGGGCGGCCAGCAGCAGCGGGTAGCGATTGCGCGCGCGTTGGCGATGGACCCGGTCGTGATGTTGTTCGATGAACCGACGTCGGCGCTGGACCCGGAGATGGTCGGCGAAGTGCTGGATGTGATGGTGCAGTTGGCCGACGAGGGCATGACGATGATGTGCGTGACCCATGAGATGGGCTTTGCGCGCCGCGTCGCCGACCGCGTGATCTTCATGGACAAAGGCAAGATCCTCGAAGACTGCCGCAGTGCCGAGTTCTTCGGCGACCCGGCCGCGCGAGTGCCGCGCGCACAGGAATTTCTGGCCAGGGTGCTGGCGCATTGAGGGACGGACGCCCTCAATGCGCTGATCGTAGCGATCAGATCTCGATCTTCGTGCCCAGCTCGACCACGCGGTTGGGCGGAATGCGGAAGAAGTCGGAAGGCTTGGCGGCGTTCTGCATCATCCAGCCGAACAGCCGCTCACGCCAGATGGCCATGCCCGGCAGCTTGCTCGGCACCACGGTGTCGCGCGCGAGGAAAAACGAGGTGTCGGACAATTCCAGCTTCAGGCCGTGCTGCTGCTCCAGCAGCGTCAGTACATGGTTGATGTCCGGCGTTTCCTTGAAGCCGTGCACCGCGCGCACCACATAGCAGTTGCCGCCGAGGTCGCCGATGGTGATCCGCTCTTCATCGCTCACATACGGTACGTCCCAGGTCGAGAGCTTCAGGAACAGCACGCGCTGGTGCAGTACACGGTTGTGCTTCAGGTTGTGCAGCAGCGCGACCGGCACGAAATCGATATGCGCGGTCAGGAACACGGCCGTGCCTTCGACGCGGTGCGGCGGATGCGCAAGCAGTGCCTCGACGAATTCCGGCAGGCGGATCGAGTCGCTGACGACGCGCTCGCGCAGCAGCTTGCGGCCCTGGTACCAGGTGGTGAGCATCGTGAAGCAGATCGCGCCCAGCATCAGCGGATACCAGCCGCCGTCTTTCAGCTTGATCACGTTCGCCGTCCAGAACGAGAAGTCGATCACGAAGAACAGCAGCGCCAGGATACCGACCAGCACCGGCTTGATCTTCCACTCGTGGTACATCACCACGGCGAGGAGGCAGGTGGTGATCATCATGGTGGTGGTGACGGAAATGCCGTACGCGGCGGCGAGGTTGCCGGACTCTTTGAATTCGATCACCGTGAAGATCACCAGCACCAGCAGCACCCAGTTCACCATCGGCATATAGATCTGGCCGCGTTCTGTGTCCGACGTGTGCATGATCTGCATGCGCGGCAGGAAGCCGAGCAGAATGCCCTGGTTCGCCAGCGAAAACGCGCCGGAGATGACGGCCTGCGACGCAATCACGGTGGCGGCCGTGGCCAGACCGATCATGGGCCACAGCGCCCATTCGGGCAGCATCAGGAACAGCGGATTGGACGCGGCCTCCGGGTTGGCGAGCATGTTGGCACCCTGGCCGAAGTAGTTGATCAGCAGTGCCGGCAGCGCGACCAGCAGCCAGGCCAGGCGCACCGGCCGGCGGCCGAAATGGCCCATGTCGAGATACAGCGCCTCGACACCGGTGACCACCAGCACCACCGAGCCCATCACGATATAGGCCTGCAGCGTATGCTCGGCGATGAAATTGACCGCGTGGATCGGATTGACCGCCTGCAGGATCGATGGATTGTTCAGCACCGACATCAGGCCGAAGCCGGCCAGCGAGCCGAACCACAGCAGCATCACCGGGCCGAAGAAGCGGCCGACGGCCGCGGTGCCGTAGCGCTGGATCGCAAACAGCGCAATGACGATCGCCAGCGTGATCGGTATGACCGCGCGCTTCATGCCCGGCTCAATCACCTCCAGCCCTTCGACGGCAGACAGCACCGAGATCGCCGGCGTGATCACGGATTCGCCCAGCAGCATGCAGGCGCCGAGCGCGCCGACCATCAGGATCACGAAATAGCGCTTCTTGTCTGAGCGCGCCGAGCGCAGCGCCAGCGCCATCAGCGACAGCACGCCGCCTTCGCCGTTGTTGTCGGCGCGCAGCACGAAGATCACGTACTTCACGGTGACCACCAGCACCAGCGCCCAGAAGATCATTGACAAAATGCCGAGCACCGCGCTTTGTGAATAGGGAATGCCATGCTCCGGGCTGAAGCACTCTTTCAGCGCGTACAGCGGGCTGGTACCGATGTCGCCGAAGACGATGCCGACAGCAGCCAGCACCAACGCAGCGGTGGAATTGGGGCCATGGCCGCCATGCCCGGACAACGACACCGGGCGCAGCAGCGACGACTGAGAAAATTCGGGATTACTGATGGACAAGATAGTTTCCTTGACGCGGCAGGGACAAAGCGGCTGCTGACGAGCCTGACCCGGCCAGACTTACATTGGACGGGTAACGACCACGGCGCCACGCAGCTTGCCAACGCTGTAGCCGGTGGCCTGATCGGCCGGATATTCGGCGCGGATCTTTTCCATCAGCGGTGCGGGAATGTCTTCCGGCTTGCCGTGGCAGGTCACGCAAAGTGGCTGGGTGACGATGGCTTTCGCGTAGTGCAGTTCGCGCTGGCCGTCGCTGCGTTCGACCACTTTCCAGTATTCGAGGTCGCCCGGCTTGTCGCCTTTGTCGAGCCTGGCCTCAAACTCGGCCAGTGCGTCTTTCTGCCAGCCATTCGGCACGCCCATGTTCGGGTTGCGCACACGCGTGCCGACGCGCGTGACCTGCGCGCCATGCTGCGCCGACAGGCCGCGCGCGATCGACGGCGCGGCTTCCTTGCAGACGCTCACCGCCGCGACTGGACCATCCGCTGATAGCGCCGCCTTCAGCCGTTGCCCGAGCTGATTGACCAGATCGGCGGCGATGCCGCGCGTTGCTTGCGCAATCGTCGGATCGATGGCGGCGGCGTCGCCCGCATGGGACGGCAGTGCCACAGCGAGCGCGAGCAGGGCGGTGCCGGCAAGGCCGGTCAGGGACGGAAACGGACGAGACATTGGGTTGTTCCTTGGGACGAGGGCGAGGTGTGCCGAGGGAGCAGGGCAGGCAGGCGCGTACCGGCGATCCGGCATGCACCGTCGATAGCAGATGTTATCGATCTGTTATTGCGACTGCGAACGGATAAGTAAATTGTGCCTTGCATAGCTTGTTGCTGGTCATTTTGTCGCCAGCGCGCCGATTATAGCCCTCGGCCAGCGCCGTCGGGCAGGCGGCTGCGTAGGGCAGGGCGTTCCGGGGGCATCGTCAGCTAGTACAGCAGCGATCTCCCGGACCCTCACAACCGATTCGCACTGATCGATTAAAATTTTTGTGCGCCCGTCCGTCGGCGCGATGGCTAACCACCGTAAGAGAGGGAGGTCGCGTCGATGAACATCTTCACTAGGCCCGGTCGCCGCTGCGCTGCTGCGCTGCTGATCGCGGCCTGCTATGCCGGTACGCCCGCTGTGGCTGGCGAGACGGTGGCCGGCGGCGGGCGTATGGCCTGCGACGAGTACCTGGGCTCGGACGAAGCGGTGAAATTGTCGATCGAAAACTGGGTGATGGGCTTTTTTTCGTTCGCCAACCTGCGCTCATTTCATATCGATTTATTACAAAACCTCGACAACGGCACGCTGATTACTGCGGTCGAAAGCTTTTGCTATTTGCATCCGTCGGCGCGGATCGCGGATGTCGCCGTGGCGCTGCTGAAAGAGCGCGTGGCCAGCGCTGACGGCCACTGCGGCAGCGGCCGGCTGCCGCCGACCGACCTGCTTAGCCTGTGCCGTACCCCCGGCACCGATGGTATCGACAGCGCCGGAGTGGACATGATTGTTCCTGCCGTGGAATAACGGCAAGGCCGCTGCGAACATCGATGGCTGACCGCGCCGACGTGCCGTCGGACACCTGCGCGTTGCTGGACAGTGGGGCGTGGCCAGCGAATTTTGCAGCGAAGTCGATCTCGATCAGTGTTGTTCCAATCAACAACAGCGCCGCCGACACATTCGGTCTCCCGGTGTGATAATCCGTATTCGCGTCAGTCACCGGACAGCCCCAGTGAGCAAGAAAACCTCTCGTCACCCTTCGTCGGACGGTTACGATCCCGGCCGACTGTTCGATGCACTGGAGTCGCAGCTTGGACTGCGCTCCGATGCCGCGCTGGCGCGTGTGCTGGAGGTGCCGACACCGCTGGTGAAGCTGATGCGCTCGCGCGAGATACCGGTGACGCCGGAGCTCTTGATCCGGGCCGAGGAAGTCTGCGGCTGGCCCGGCCGCATGCTGCGCGACATGATGGGCGACCGCCGACGTAAATTCCGCTTCGACGAAGTGCGCGACCCCGAGCTCGGCGAGATCATTTCCGACATCTACGACGCTGCCGGACCGAAAAAGCCCTGCTAGCCGGGCAGCGACTGCGGAGGTGCCGGCCGGATGATGCGCTGCAAGATTGGCAGGAAATCAGGCAGCAAGCAGCGCTGCGCAGGTGCGCAAATCCCCCTTCAAAATTCGCAAATTGTCCGCGCCTGGGCGCTGCCGGACAATGCCGGGTCATTTCTCAATGGTGCGACGCCATGTCTTCCCCAGCTCTCGATATCGATCTGCTGAAACAGTGGATCGGCCGCCGCGAATCCGGCCGCGACCTGATTCATGCCAGCCACGCGAATGCGCTGGCGGCAACGCTGGATCGCGATGAGGCATTCGACGACGGCGATCCGTTGCCGCCGCTGTGGCACTGGGTCTATTTTTGGTCGACGACGCGGGCTTCCGACGTCGGCGCCGACGGCCACGCCAAGCGCGGCGGCTTTCTGCCGCCGGTGCCGCTGCCGCGCCGCATGTGGGCTGGCGGCCGCCTGCGCTTCATTGCGCCGCTGCCGGTCGGTGAGATCGCGGAGAAGACTTCGACGATTCTCGACGTCAGCATCAAAGCGGGCGCGACCGGGCCGCTGGCCTTCGTCACCGTCGAGCATACGGTGTCCAGCGGCGGCACCGCCTGCATCATTGAAGAGCACGATATCGTCTACCGCGACCACGCGGCGGCCGGCGCGCCCGCGCCCAAAGGCAAGCCGGCGCCGACTGACGCGCACTGGACGCGCCGCATCGAGCCCGACCCGGTGCTGCTGTTCCGCTACTCGGCGCTGACCTTCAACGGCCACCGCATCCACTATGACCGCAGCTATGTGACCGGCGTCGAAGGCTACCCCGGACTGATCGTGCACGGTCCGCTGATTGCGACGCTGCTGATGGACTTGCTGCGCCGCGAGCAGCCGCAGCGCGCGGTC
>JACCDS010882093.1_pt1 | contig 10817 bp, 6 predicted proteins | sample 7446441 | NCBI WGS metagenome assembly JACCDS01 (sample SAMN15323445, study PRJNA562643) | freshwater metagenome | isolation source: river surface water | place: USA:Blue River Watershed | collected 2017-08-17 | reverse complement strand
GCTACTAAAGCCGTTGCTTTGTCTCCTTTTAAGAAAGCAGCTTCTGCTCTTAAGAAAGCCATTTCAGTTGCAGTCATGACAGGGAACGGTGCGTTGTTTCTAAAGATAAAACGACAGTTTACATCTGTAGTTGGTGCTGTATTATTCGTTCCAGTTGCTTGAGACACACCATGGAAACTTTCTGGACGATCTGCTGCAGCCAATACCAACTGTCCTTTTACTGGTTCAACACCTTTAAAAGTGCCATTTGAATTTTTTCTCAACATGTAAATAGCTCTTGGATCTACCACACCACTAAATGCTGGGTTTAAACCACTCATTAAATCAGCAATAAATGCAGATTGTCTGATTGCAGTAGGAGATGCTGTTGTAGCACCACCCAAGTTATTTCTAAATGGACCAAAGAAGTTGTTCGTTGCACTTACAGAAGTTGCTTCGAATTTTACCAACGCATCATCTGATGTTTCTTTCATTGCAAGATTTGTATAGTACAAAACTGAATCTGCTTTGTAAATAGACTTATTAGACAAGTGGTGGTGTGTTCTAGCCAATACGCCATATACAAATTTCTTCCACTTTGAAACATTACCAGCATACAAGAATGCATCACCTTTCGCTAATGCAGCCTGTCCGCCATTCTCTCCAGTTTTATTTAATAAATCTAAAGCTTCGAAGGAAAGTTTTCTTGCGTGTGCATATACTTCTTCTTGCGTATCATATTTAAACGTAATTAAGTCTGTATTGAAAGCCTCTTTCAAAATAACTTCACCATGATAATCTGTTAATGTTAACCAGCTCCATGCGAAAATTGCTTTTCCCACACCAGCTAATTCCCATTGTTTATTTTCAATCGCCCAATCAATCATTTTAACATTGTTTTGACCGATATCATAATAATGAGAACGCCAAAATGATTGCGCAACGTCTGTATTCGTATGGCCCATTCTGTCAAAGTTGCTTTGTGTTCCTGCGAATGCAAAGTTTTGTACGTATGCACCAATGTATCTAATATCATTCATTGGTCCGTGTCCACCATAGTTGCCTGCCATTGAAGCAACTATTTGAGGCATTAAAGTTTCTGGAGCCACCTTCACATCATAGTTCGGGTTTTTATAGGCTTCGTCTATTTTTTTAGAACAAGACGCCACCAATACAAGTAAGGCGCTTATTGCTAAAAGATTTTTAAAATTATATTTCATAAATAAAAGTTTTTATTGATTAAAAAGTAGCTCTAAATCCAAAGTTGAAGCTTACTGGTGCACCCATGTTTCCGTAGTCAAAACCAAATCCACTAACACCACGGCTAGCAGAGCTTGTTGCGCCTACAGCAGGATCAGCTCCTCTGTAATTGGAAATAAGAATTAAATCATTCACTGTTAAAAATAGATTTAATGATTTTGCTAATTTATCAACATCACCACGTAATAAATTCTTTACATTATAGTTAAATGTAAGGTCTCTCAATCTGAACCAGTTTACATCTTTTTCAATAAATGCCTCTTCTGGCATAGTTGTATAAAACAACGAGTTTGTTGCAGGTGTGATTGAAATGTTATTTTGAGTTGGAGAAGTTGTATTTTCTTTACCATCTCTTAAAACACCAGGTACCACTCTTGCAATATCTCTATCAGCTGTAATTGAACTTCTACCAATCGTGGTCAAGTATCTTTCAGTTGCGTTAAAGATATCACCACCCATTTTAACATCCCATAAGAATGAAACGCGTAAATTTTTGTAGGTAATATTATTTAACCAACCTAAAGTAAAGTCTGGATTACGGTCTCCTCTAACTTTGAAAGTAGCATCAATTAATGGAATTCCAGTTGTTGGATTGATTAAGATGTCTCCCGCATTGTTTCTTAAATAACCATGAGATGTAATTGTTGTTGTTGGACCACCATTTGTTAAACCACCTCTAGCATTCGCATAAACCCATGTATCAGAAATATAAAACTCAGGAACGTTCGAAGGTAAAGAAGTTACCTTGTTGCGCATTCTGTTAAAGTTGAATCTCGTATTCCAAGAAAAGTTCTTGTTGTTTACTACTAAGTAGTCTAACACCACTTCGACTCCTGTGTTTTCATTTGAACCTACATTCAAAGTATTTAAAACATAACCAGTACCATAACTTGCTCTAAAGTTTTCAGCAATCAAGTCTGTGTTTTCTGTTTTATAATAAGTTGCTTCTGTACTTAATCTACCATTTAAAAATTTCAATTCAGTACCAAACTCCATTGTCTTTTGACGCTCTGGTGTTAAGTATGGATTGGCGTTTGTGAAGTCATAGTAGTATCCACCACCGCTACCAGTGTTGAAGTTTAAGATAGATTGGTTTGCATAAGGTGCACTAGAACGAGCGGTGCTCGCTAATGATCCTCTTAACTTCCAATAGTTTGCAACCTCTTTCACTACAGGGAAGATGTCAGACATAATAATACTTACACTTCCCGCAGGATAGTTATACGCCCTGCTAGAAACCGGGAAGATTGAAGACTCTTCGAAACGGTGTGAGTAAGTAAAAAATACTTTATTATCATAGTTCACTGCTGCTTCACCAAAATAAGCAGCTTGACGATTGATATTATAGTTTGGTCTTCCGAAGCGTGTCATATTGCTATTACGAATTCTAGTAGCAACTGCTGTGTTCGCACTATCCGTTCTGTTAGCATCCGTTAAGTTATTACCAAAGATAGAAGTTGTTTGAGTTTCGTAGTCTTGCCACATATTACCCACCATCAATCTTGTATTTACCTTGCCAAAGCTTTTCTTAGCTGTTGCAGTTACAGTGTGGTTATAACCATAGTAATTACGGTAGTAATTTTCTAAAGCGCCTTTTTGTGCACGACTCAAGAAGTTAGAAGCAGAATCCCACTTCGTATAACCATTTTGTTGGTAAGTATCATAACCAACTCTTCCATTAATTGACAACCAAGTTGTTGGATTATAATTTACAGAAAGGGTGGCTACCGTTCTTTCAACCTCATCACGGCTTCTGTTTCTATATAAATTAAAATAAGGATTATCTAACTCAGCATTTGGATCTCCTGAAAACAAAGCCTTTTTAGTGCCATTAGGATTCAACCAATCGGTCGCATTGTTGTCTACCGGCCAAGATAATAAGCTTAATACATATCCTCTAACACCTCTTAATGGTTTGTCATTAGAACTTTTGATATAGCTAACGCTTGGAGAGATTTCTAATGTCTTACCAATCTTGTGATTTGATACAATTCGGAAATTGTATTTTCTGAAATTATTTGTAGGTACTGGAGAATTCTCATCTAAATAAGATGCAGACATACGAACAGAATGATTTCCTTTTCCGTATTCTGCAGACAAATTATGCGTGTTAGAGAAACTTGTTTGGAAAAAATCATGCAAGTTGTCGTATCTAGTTGCATTCTTGTCTCCTTTTATGTCATAAGGCAATCTTTGACCGAAGTAAGAGAAAATATTTTGATTCACTCCGTTTAATCCGGCATCAAATTCTGTCATGATTTCTGGGTACCTAGTATAGGTAGATAATCTAAAACTGTTGTCATAATTAACTTTCACCTTGCCATCGCTGTCACCACCTTTTTTAGTAGTGATTACAATTGCACCAGAACTTGCTTGGCTACCATAAAGCGCTGTTGCTTCTGGCCCTTTCAAAACAGTTACGTTTTCGATATCGTTCGGGTTTAAATCGGCAATACGGTTTGTATAGTCATTTGATCTGTTTTCAGAAGACACGTTTGCACTTGTTGGCTTTACAGCTAAACCCGTGTTTCTATTGTTTTCATTTACAGAAGAGTTATCAATAATAAATAACGGAGAGTTATCTAAAGACAAAGAGTTAAAACCTCTTAAAACTATTTGAGAACTCGCACCTGCTAAACCACTCGTTGGATTAATTGTTAAACCAGCGATACGACCTTGTAAACCATTTACAAAGTTGTTACGTTGTGTTTCCGCAAGTTCACTACCCTTTACTTTTTGTACAGAGTATCCTAATTCTTTAGGGTTACGCTTGATGTCCATTGCAGTAACAACAACTTCTTCTAGTGTATTGTCTTTTGAAGAAAGACGCACTTCTAAAGTTGAAGCGTTACCAACCTTTACATCTTTGGAATCGTATCCAACTAATGAAAAAGTTAATACTTGGTTGTTAGCAACTGAAATAGAAAACGAACCTGAATTGTCAGTCGTTGTTGCTACTCTAGTTCCTTTTACAAGGACGGAAACATTGGACAAGGGTGTTCTTTCGTTACCAACAACCTTACCAGTTACCAATTTTTGTTGAGCGTTTGCGATGCTGATACTTGCAAAAAGTACCATCAACAAACTCCATAAACCTTTGGTTTGCATAATTTTAAATCTTTGGTGAATAATTAACTCAGGGTTTCCCCGTTTGTTAACGTTAAGTTAACGCTTATTAGTATAAAAATTGAAAATATTATATGAAAATTTAAGTTGGATAGTGGCTTCATTATCAAAATTATATCAAAGATTTTTGAAGCTTTGGGTAGATGAGTAAGGCACGGCTATTTTGCTTTTTAAAAGATTCAAAGGTTTAATGTCGCAGATCGGTTGAAACCCGGACTTTTTTTAAATTTTAAAACACCCAGTTGATTGGTATGAAGCGTTGATTTGCCAATTGAAAACGGGGGAATATTGGAATGGTGGTGCCCGTAAATCCATGCATTTGGGGCCATTTTTAGTATAAAATCGTCTAAATTTGAGGCAAAACCGGCATTTATTGGGTCATTTTGGTGTTTTTTGGGGAAATTTAAAAAACTGGGTAAATGGTGCGTAATCACCAGATTTTTGACCGAATTGGTCTCCCAACTAGGGGTAATGTCGGAGGTTTTGGACTTATCAGGTTCTAATGCATTTGTTAAGAATTTTAGTGCTTCCTTGTGTAGTTGATTGTAGTTTTCAATATCAAACGGGCCGTCTTTCCATCGAATTTGCTTAAAATCAAGCATCCTTTGTACCATTATTTGGTTCAATTCAGCTGGAATATGGGACCACAAAGTCGAAAAAACGAGCCTAATCTTCCCTGCTTCATCGTCTAGCTCCTTGACCTGGTGGTTTAATAAAGCAATATTTGGACGAATAGCCTCTTCGAACTCGGTTGGCCAATTGGCCAAATCTGAATCAACATATTCATGATTGCCTGGTAACCAATAGGTCATTTTAAAATGATCCGAGATGTAGTTCAAAAAATCAGCATGATGATGGATTGCATGAAGCGGCAGGATATCTCCAGCCAAGATTAAAATTTCGGCTTTAGGCTCAAGTGGTTTCTTGAGCATTGCTTTTTTGTTAAGTGCAAGCTCAAGGTGTAAATCAGAAGCATATTGAAAATTCATTAAGATAAAACTAAACAAAGTAATTATCTTGCTCCTATAAAATTCAAAATATGAAAGAACAAAATTTTGCAAATCACGCCCAAATGGTTCCTGGATTTCATTATCTGACTTTTGGTGCCATTGTTGCATTAATAGGAGGATCGATCAATTATTTCTTAAAAGCTACTCCAGAAAACAAGTATTTAGCATCATTGATTATACTTACCTCCATCATTTTTGTATTCATTGCATGGTTCTCAAGAACATTTGCATTGAAAGCACAAGACAGAGCAATTCGTGCGGAAGAAAATTTACGTCACTATGTATTAACGGGTAAATTACTTCCATCAAATTTAACCGTTGGACAAATTGTTGCATTACGTTTTGCACCAGATACGGAATTCCCTGCATTAGTAAATAAAGCTGCAACAGAAAATTTACCTGGAAAAGCTATCAAAGCGTCTATTCAAAACTGGAAAGCAGATTATTATCGCGTTTAATTAAAATAGTTTTAAATATATAAGACCCAGTTTAAGCTGGGTCTTTTTTTTTGCTTAAATTTATTGGATCTAAAACAATTTTATGATTAAAAAGTTTGTCGTTTTATTAAGCTTGGTTGCAACCACTGAATTGGGTTTTGCGCAAGAATTAAATAAAGAGCTTGCACCAGTTAAGTGGAGAAGCATTGGACCATTCCGAGGCGGGCGCTCTAATACAGCAACGGGGGTGTTAAATAACAGTGCTATTTATTATATGGGTACCACTGGAGGGGGCTTATGGAAAACAGATAACAGTGGAATTAGTTGGAATAATATTTCGGATGGTTTTTTCAAAACAGGATCTGTGGGAGCGGTTGCAGTTGCGGAATCAGATGCCAATATTGTTTATGTGGGTATGGGAGAACATGCGATTAGAGGGGTGATGACACATCATGGAGATGGTGTTTATAAAAGCACAGATGCAGGAAAGACTTGGAAAAAAATGGGGTTAGATGCAACACAACATATTTCAAGAATTGCGATTGATCCAAAAAATCCAAATATTGTTTTTGTTGCGGCGCAAGGTGCATTGTATAGTAAATCTGCAGATCGCGGCATCTACAAATCAATCGACGGTGGCGTGAGTTGGAAAAAAGTTTTATACGTAGATGATAAAACAGGCTGTGCAGAAATTTCTATGGACATGCAAAACCCATCTATCCTTTATGCTGCGATGTGGGAACATGGACGTTTGCCATGGCAAGTAATTAGCGGGGGACCTGGTAGTGGATTGTATAAATCAACTGATGGTGGTAACAATTGGGAGAAAATGGAAAACGGATTACCTAAAGAAATGGGTAAAATGTCTATTGCAGTATCAAGAGCAAATTCAGAAAAAGTATATGCATTAATTGAAAGTGACTTTAGTAAAGATGCTGGCGGATTGTATGTATCAGAAGATGCTGGTGCTAGTTGGTCACAAATTAACAAGAGTCATAGATTAATTCAAAGAGCTTGGTATTACATTGAACTATTCCCAGACCCAACTGACGAAAACACCGTATATGTAATGAGTGCGCCTTCACTAAAATCAATTGATGGTGGAAAAACATTTGATGACTTTGCAGACACACATGGTGATTACCATAATTTATGGATACATCCATCGAATGGCAAAAACATGATTATCGCAGATGATGGTGGAGCAGCGGTTACACATGATGGTGGAAAATCTTGGAGCAGTCAAAACAATATGCCTACTGCACAATTTTACAGAATCAATGTAGACAACGAAACACCTTATAATATTTATGCTGGTCAACAAGACAATACTTCTGTAAAAATTGCTAGTCGTGCAATTGGCAGCGGCGGAATCGATGAAAGAAATTGGTCTGCATCTGCAGGTGGTGAAAGTGCCTTTTTAGCATTTGATCCAAACAATCCACGCTATGTTTTAGGTGGCTCTTATCAAGGAACGATTGAGGTTTTAGATACTAAAACAAAAGCGAGTACAAATATTATGGCTGCACCAATTCAATACTTAGGAAGAGATGCGAAAGACATCAAGTATCGATACAATTGGAATGCACCCATCATTTGGAGCAAACACGAACCAAATACTTTTTATCATGGAGCACAATACTTATTGAAAACTTCTGATATGGGAAAAACATGGAAGGAAGTTTCTCCTGATTTAACTCGTAATGAAAAATCAAAACAAGGTAAGCCGGGCATACCTTATACAAACGAAGCTGTAGGTGCAGAAAATTATGGCACACTAGCTTATGTAATGGAATCGATACATGAGAAGGGGGTAATCTATACAGGAAGTGATGATGGCTATGTTTATCTGACAAAAGACGGGGGTCAGTCTTGGAAAAATATTACACCTACCGGATTAGATGAGTGTTTAATCAATGCGATAGAAGTTTCTCCGCACGATAAAGGAACGGTTTATATTGCAACGACTAGGTATAAGTTTAACGATCACACACCAGGATTATATAAGTCTACAGATTATGGAACTACATGGACAAAAATAAATAGCGGTATTGCAAACAACGCATTCACTAGAGTGGTGCGTGAAGACGATGTAATAAAAGATTTATTATTTGCTGGAACAGAGTTAGGCGTTTACATTTCTAAAAATGGCGGAGAGAGCTGGAGTCCATTCCAATTGAACTTACCGCTTACGCCAATTACGGATTTAAAAGTGCACCAAAATAATTTGATTGCTGCTACATCGGGCAGGTCTTTTTGGATTTTAGATGATTTAAATTTAGTACGACAATTTGTTAATGACTCAAGTAAGTTAAAAGTGTATGCGCCAAGCACAACGATGTTGGCAAGTGGCTACAGCGAACTTGACAACAACGATAACAGCTTTACCGGAGCAAAAGCTTTTACAGGCGTTAATCCAGCAACGGGCATGGTTTTATATTATCAGTTACCAAGTTTAGCTGATTCGGTAGAATTGAAAATAGAAATAAGAAACGAAGTGGGTCAATTAATCCGCAGTTTTAGTTCTAAAGAAGACGAACAATACAAAAGATATGATGGCGGACCAAGAAAAGAACCTACATTAAGTAAATCAAAAGGGTTAAATCGTTTTGTATGGAATCTACGTCACTCAACAGTGACTGCGATACCTTATGTGTATATTGAAAGTAGTTTTAATGGACACAAGGCCATCCCAGGAAAATATAGCATTCGTTTAATTGCTGGCGAAAACACAGCGGAAACAACTGGAACAATTTTGGCGAATCCAAACTATACAACAACCGCAAGCGATTACCGTCAGTATGATTCAGTAATGCGTTTTATGGAGCAAACCGTATCCGAAATGCACCAGATGGTGAATCAATTAAAAGACAATAGTACACGATTAGAAGTCTTATCTAAAAAATTACAATCTGATGCAAATTTTAATGGAGAAAAATACGCAAGCTTAAAACAAAATGTACGCGAACTGATTTCAAAATTGAAAGCATGGGATGAAGATATGATTCAAAGAAAATCTACTTCTTATGATGACGTGGAAAATTTCCCAAATAAATTTACTGCCAACTATATGTTCTTGATGAATCAAACAGAAAGCGACATTCCACAAGTGAACCAACCTTCTTTAGATTTATTAAAAAACTATACCGAAGAATGGAAAAAATTAAAAGCAACTGGCCTTCAATTAAAAAATGAAGCCATCCCAACATTGAATAAACAATTATGGGATCTAGGCATGGGCGCTATCTGGTAAGCCTCATTACTGTTTTTAAATAAAGAACGCAATCCAATTGGTTTTAGTTGTCCGCGTGTAATATACTCGGCCTCGAATCATTTGGATTGCGTTTTTCGTATTGGAGTACCTGGTTTGACAATTTTGGTTGAAATGCTCTAGGGCGATTTAATTCAAAATTATAAAAAGCCTCCCCGATACTTTTAAAAAAAGGAAAGCCTATCGTTTTTTCATCATATTTGGAGTCATTAACCACCCCATCACTATTGACATAAATAGTAGCCGATAGCATATAATCAATATTGTTTTTTGTATCCAATATATAAGAGACGTCGGTGATAAAACCATAAGCCCATCCCACTTTATTAAAGACCCTTATATGGCTTGGCATTTTATGCGTACTATCTTGGAAGAAGAATTTAACATAGCTATCATAAAAACTGGCAGTATCATATTTTGGATAATTTGTCTCTGAAGGATACTGAGACAGGTATTGTAATAAAAATAACCTGTCAGACTCCTTTATATTAAACCTTTGCGCTGCAGGAACTGAAGCGGGAAAAACAACTGCTTGCAACATTTTTTGCATATCGGACAAAGAAATATTATTATGCTTTGTAAAATCATAAGGGGTATTAATCACCTCATCTCTACTATTCCAGTGTGCATTGCCAACTAAGATAGGTGCACCAAATTGAAAACTATCTGTATTGTATTGGGGCGAAAGACTTAAAATAGTGGATCCATTTTCGTTTTTAAATTGAATACCGTTGGTATGTCTATTTTGATCTTCTGTATAGCCCATAAACTGCCTAGTAATTCTTGCAGATGTATAACCTTTGGTTTGAAGTTTTCTATTTGCTTCGCCTTGTCCAACAAATTGATACATTCTATTGTATGGATCATTCTCGGAAATTAAAAACGCGCGTTTAATAAAATGTGCAATAGATGGTTTTTTGTTTTCTGAACTTGAGTCGGCAACCATCGCCACTTGTCTTTGATAACTGCTATCAAAGCTAATACTGGTATACTTATTAATAGTTGGGATATTCAATTCGTTTAACTTCTCTAGTGATAAAAATGCAAGGGGCATCTTAACCATAGAAGCAGGGTTAAAGTATTTATTTGGATCTACCTGTAAATGATAATTAGTAAAACTTGGCTGTCCATTTTTAGCTCTGTTTATTTGAGTATAGATAATTTGATATCGATACTCGTCCGGGTTTGACAAGACTTTGTTTGTAATGCTATCTTTCATGCCACTAAACACTTTATCAAATGGTGCGGGCATTTGAGCCATAAGTTTACTAGCGCTTGTGCAGAGTAAAAAACAAAGGGTAAGAAGGATATTTTTCATGATCAGTAGTCTTGTTGTATTGCAAATAAAACAAAATAGTTTATATTCACTCAAACAAAAAAATATGGATAAAAATTTAGTCATTGGAATATGGATCGTTTCCGCAATTTATTGTTTGTACAAACTCTTTAAAAGATCCAAAAACATCTCGCTTGATGGTGTTATAGGCTACTCCCCAGGTTTAGAAATTGTAATGGTAATTCTAATTGGACCGCTTTTGGCCATTATTGATTTCTCAATGACTTGGATTAGAATCTATAAGGAAGCCGAAGAAGCAAGAAGAAGAAAACAATAAAGTCAACTCGTTTACATAATAAAGGGTCCCAAAAATTCGGGACCCTTTCTATTTTAATTGAGTATCGTGAAGGATACTGTATTCCTTTAAGGATTGGCTTTGTTATTTAATATTGCCCATG
>JACCDS011387298.1_pt1 | contig 10819 bp, 11 predicted proteins | sample 7446441 | NCBI WGS metagenome assembly JACCDS01 (sample SAMN15323445, study PRJNA562643) | freshwater metagenome | isolation source: river surface water | place: USA:Blue River Watershed | collected 2017-08-17 | reverse complement strand
GCCCCGCCGGGCTGTCGATCCTGCGTGCCGGATCAGGCTGCCAGAGCCAGGGCCTTGACCTTGGCGCTCAGGCGGCTCTTGTCACGAGCGGCCTTGTTCTTGTGGAAGATGCCCTTGTCGGCGATCGTGTCCACAACAGCTTGCATCTTGCCAAACAGCTCAGCGGCCTTGGTCTTGTCGCCAGCCAGAACAGCCTTCTCGACGTTCTTGACAGCGGTGCGGTATTTGGAACGCAGCGAGGAGTTCGCAGCGTTGAGTTTGACGTCCTGGCGGGCGCGTTTGCGACCAGAGGCCAGGCGGGGGTTCTTTTTCTTCGGCTTTCCAGATGCCATTGTGAGTAACCTTTGATGTCTGAGGATGATGTCAGCGAACCCGGCATTCTAGCAGACTCGCCAAACCGGCCCGTCCTCTGCACTGTCGCCGCTACACTTCGGGGGTGAGCATGCTTCGATCTGCCTCTGTTGTTTCCCTCTTTACCCTGGCCTCCCGGGTCACGGGCTTGGCGCGTGAGCTGCTGATCGCGGCCTTGTTCGGGGCAAGTGCCCTGACCGACGCCTTCAATGTGGCGTTCCGCATCCCCAACCTGTTTCGCCGACTGTTTGCCGAAGGCGCGTTCAGCCAGGCTTTTGTGCCGGTGCTGGCTGCCACTCGGGCAGAACATGGCGATGAGGTCACCCGCACTGCCATCGACAGCGTGGCCACCGTGCTGGCCTGGGTGCTGCTGGTTTTTTCCTTGCTGGGCGTCATGGCCGCCCCGGGGCTCGTCTGGTTGCTGGCCAGCGGCCTGCAGCAGGGGACTGGTTTTGATGCGGCCGTCACCATGACCCGCTGGATGTTCCCCTACATCGGCTTCATGTCCCTGGTGGCGCTGTCGGCGGGCATCCTCAACACCTGGAAGCGCTTTGCCGTGCCTGCGGCCACACCAGTACTGCTCAATGTGTCTGTGATTGCAGCCGCCTGGCTGGGCGCGCCCTGGCTAGAGAGGCAGGGCATGGAGGCTATTTTTGCCTTGCCTGCCGGTGTGATGCTGGGGGGCATGCTGCAGCTGGGGGTGCAGATTCCGGCCCTTCGCCGTTTGGGCCTGCTGCCGCGACTGGGTCTGTCCATTCGCGCCATTCGCACGGCCTGGGGGAACGAAGCCACCCGCCGCATCCTGCGTCTGATGGCGCCTGCCCTGCTGGGGGTGGGGGTGGCGCAGATTTCCTTGCTGATCAACACCCAGATCGCGTCGCACCTGGCCGCAGGCAGCGTGAGCTGGCTCAGCTATGCCGATCGCCTGATGGAGTTCCCGACCGCCATGCTCGGGGTGGCTTTGGGCGTGGTGCTGATGCCGCAGCTGGCTGCGGCCAAAGCCACCGGCGATGCCGACCGTTATGCCGAAATGCTGGACTGGGGCTTGCGTCTGGTCGTGCTGCTGGCCGTGCCCTGTGCGGCCGCCCTGCTGGTGTTTGCCCAGCCGCTGGTGGCAGTCCTCTACCACTACGGCGCCTTCACCGACCGCGATGTGCAGCAGACCACGCTCTCGCTCACCGGCTACGGCGTGGGTTTGCTGGGGCTGGTGGCCATCAAGGTGCTGGCGCCTGGCTACTACGCCAGCCAGGACATCCGCACGCCCGTGAAGATTGCGGTCGTGGTGCTGGTCATCACGCAGCTGTTCAACCTGGTGTTTGTGCCCTGGCTGCAGCATGCCGGGTTGGCGCTGTCGATTGGCCTGGGGGCCACCGTCAATGCCCTGTGGTTGCTGGCGGGTCTCTTGCGCAGCGGCAGTTACCGGCCGCAGCCGGGCTGGCTGGTGTTTGCGCTGCGGGTGGTGTTGGCCACCGCTGTGCTGACGGGCCTGCTGTGGTGGGCGACGCAGCAAGTGCAGTGGGTGGGGCTGCGCGCGCAGCCCTGGCTTCGCATTGGCTACATGCTGGCCGTGCTGTTGGCGTCTGCCATGCTGTATTTCGGGGCGCTGTGGGCCATGGGGCTGCGCCTGAAAGCCTTTCTTAAGCGCTGAGCATGGGCATGAAACTGCATTTCAAAGCCCCCACACCGCTGGATTACTTTGCCAGCCTGGTGCGCAGCGATGACGATCTGCCGCTCCTGGAGGCTGCGGCCAGCATCGCCCAGGATGAAGAGCCTGGGCTTGACGTGGAGCAGGTGCTGGACGATGTGGACCGGCTGCTCAAGCGTGTGCGCTCGCGTCTGAGTCCCGATGCGGACGACCTGACCCGGCTGGCCGTACTGACTCAGGTGTTTTACAAGGACCTGGGTTTCGGTCTGAACGCCAACGATTACTACGCGCCCGAAAACAGCTACCTCCACGAGGTGCTGCGCACACGCCGAGGCATTCCGATTTCGCTGGCGGTGATCTGGCTGGAACTGGCGCAGGGCCTGGGTCTGCACGCACAGGGCATCTCGTTTCCCGGTCACTTTCTGGTCAAGATTGCGCTCGATGCCGGTCTGGTGGTGATGGACCCGGTCAGCGGGGAGTCACTGGGCCTGGACACGCTGGCAGAGCGACTGGCGCCTTACCGCGATGAGTCGGACCGCCAGGCGGGTGCCGATCTGGACGAGGGCGAGACGCCGCTGGGGTTGTACCTGCAGGCATCCCCGCCACGCGATGTGCTGGCGCGCATGCTGCGCAACCTCAAGGAAATTTTCCGCAGCCAGGAAGACTGGCCGCGCATGCTGGCCGTGATGGAGCGGCTGGTGGTCTTGCTGCCGCAGGACATGCACGAGCGCCGTGATCGGGGGCTGGTGCATGCCGAGCTGGGCCATGCGGGGCAGGCGCTGTCGGATCTGCAGGCTTATCTGGAGGCGGAGCCGCTGGCGGCGGACCATGGGGCGTTGGCGGCGCGCATGAAAGAGATAGCAGCGGGGCTCTGAGTCCTGGTTTGGGTCGCGGATGGCGCCGTGGCGGGCGCGTCTGACCTCATCAGTCGCTTTGCGCCAGCAAATCGGCCAGCCGCGCCCGCCACAACACCATCCGCTGCGGCGCAGGTATTGAGGTGTGGCCCATGAAAAACCCGGCACGCGGCCGGGTTGGGAGGGGCGAGGTCAGGGCGAGGACAAGGTGCTTAGGCCACCACCACCTGCGCGCCGTCGCCTTGCGCAGCGATCCGGCCGATCGTGTAGACCGTCTCACCCAGACCGCGCAGCGTGGCGGCGCAGGCCTCTGCCTGATCGGCGGCGATCACCACCACCATGCCGATGCCGTTGTTGAAGGTGCGGTTCATCTCGATGTCGTCGATCCCGGCGGTCTTTTGCAGCCAGGCAAACAGCTCGGTCTGCGGCCAGCTGCCTTTTTGCAGATGGGCGGCCAAGCCATCGGGCAGCACGCGGGGGATGTTTTCGAGCAGGCCACCACCGGTGATGTGGGCCAGGGCCTTGATGCCAGAGGCATCTTCCTTGCTCGGGTGAGCGGCCAGCGCGGCCAGCACATTCTTCACGTACAGACGGGTGGGCTCCATGATGGCTTGCTTGAAAGGCTTGCCGTCCAGTGTGGCGGGGGTGTTGGCACCGGCACGCTCGATGCACTTGCGCACCAGGCTGAAGCCGTTGGAGTGCACGCCCGCAGAGGCCAGGCCCAGCACCACGTCACCGGCCTGCACATTTTGACCCGTCAGGATCTTGCTCTTTTCGACAGCGCCCACCGCAAAACCGGCCAGGTCGTATTCGCCCGCGGGGTACATGCCCGGCATTTCGGCGGTTTCTCCGCCGATCAGCGCACAGCCCGAGAGTTCGCAGCCTTTGGCGATGCCGCCGACCACGGCAGCGGCGGTGTCCACATCCAGCTTGCCGCAGGCAAAGTAGTCCAGGAAGAACAGGGGCTCGGCGCCTTGCACCAGTACGTCGTTGACGCTCATGGCCACCAGGTCGATGCCCACGGTGTCGTGCATATTCCATTCAAAAGCCAGCTTGAGCTTGGTGCCCACGCCGTCGGTGCCGCTCACCAGCACCGGCTCTTTGTAGCGCTTGGGCACTTCAAACAGGGCGCCGAAACCGCCGATCCCGGCCAGCACGCCTTCGCGCATCGTCTTTTTGGCCAGGGGCTTGATGCGTTCGACGAGTTCGTCGCCGGCAACGATGTCCACGCCAGCGTCTTTGTAGGAGAGAGGTGTTTGGCTCATGAGGAGGCCTGCAGCGGTGCAGGTCGAATCAGGGTCGAAGGGGCCCGATAAACGGTGGGCAGACTAAAATCAGCTGCAATTTTAAGGGTTCACCCTGAACCGATTGCATACACCTCAGCGAAATCTCAGTGCACATGCCCTCCCAACTCCCTGTGAACCGCATTCTGGCCTGGCTGGGGGTGCTGGCGTTGGCGGTGCTTTGCCTTTGGCTGCTGGCACCGGTGCTGGCGCCGTTCATGGCTGCGGCCGTGTTGGCGTATGTGCTGCACCCACTGGTGCTGCGCCTGCAGGGCTGGCGTGTGCCCCAGACGCTGGCTGTGCTGCTGGTAGAGGTGCTGGCCCTGCTGGCCTTGCTGGGGCTCTTGTTGTTGCTGGTGCCGGTGCTGGTACGCGAATGGCCCTTGCTGCGCCAGCAATTGCCGGTTTTGCTGGACCGCCTGGACAGCACCTTGCAGCCCTTGCTGGCGCAACTGGGCATTGCGCTCTCGCTGGACCTGGCAGACCTCAAAGCCCAGCTGATCGCCTGGTTGAGCGACAACCGGGAAGACTGGATGGCGCCTGTGCTGGCCTCTCTCAAGGTGGGTGGAAGCGCTGCACTGGCGGTGGCAGGTTATGTGGTGCTGGTGCCGGTGGCCTTGTTTTTCATGCTGCACGACTGGGACAAACTGGTGCACAGCCTGTTTGAACTCGTACCGCCGCGCTGGCGTGCGGCGGTCGACGGCTTTGCCCACGAAAGCGATACCGTGCTGGGTGAATACCTGCGTGGGCAGCTGCTGGTCATGCTGGCGCTGGCGGTTTATTACGCCTCGGGCCTGGCCTTGTTCGGGCTCGATCTGGCCCTGCCAATCGGTGTGTTCACCGGACTGGCCGTGTTCGTGCCCTACCTGGGCTTTGGCCTGGGGCTGCTGCTGGCTTTGCTCGCCGGTCTGCTGCAATTTGCGGCGCCAGCCCAGGCCCTGCTCATGGTGGCCGTGGTCTATGGCCTGGGGCAGATGCTCGAGAGCTTTGTGCTCACGCCCCGTCTGGTGGGCGAGCGCATTGGCCTGCACCCGCTGGCTGTGATCCTGGCCCTCATGGCTTTCGGTCAGTTGCTCGGTTTTGTCGGGGTGTTGATCGCCCTGCCTGCCAGCGCCGTGTTGCTGGTGGCGCTGCGGCGCCTGCGTCAGACGTATATGGCCAGCCCTTTGTACCGCCATGGCCCCTCTGGCCCGGATGCCGGGATGGACGCATGAAACAGCTGGCGCTGGACATCGGCCTGTCCACCCGACCCACCCTTGAATCCTTTTTTGCAGGTCCCAACCAGGCGGCCCTGAGCCATCTTCGACTCTGGACTTCCGGGGGAACCCGTGCGCCGGTCCCCACCTACCTGTGGGGCGAAACCGGTTCCGGCAAGTCCCACCTTTTGCAGGCCGTTCACCACGCGCTGACGGAGCAGGGCCTGGCCGTTGGCTGGCTCGACAGCCATACCTTCAATCCACCCGAATTCCAAGACGACTGGATGGCGGTGCTGATGGACGATGTGCACCTCTACACGGTCGAACAGCAGCACACCGCCTTCAACTGGTTTGTGAACGCGCTCACGCCACGCACCGGCACACCCCGCTGGGTGCTGGCCGCTGGAAGCTTGCCGCCTGCCGACCTGCAGCTGCGCGACGATCTGCGCACCCGCCTGGGCTGGGGCCATGTCTACGGCCTGAAGGTGCTCGACGAGCCCGAGCGCCGCGCCGTGCTGCGCCAGGCGGCCGATGCGCGCGGCCTCTTTTTGAGCGACGAGGTCATGAGCTACATGCTCAACCGCTTCTCCCGCGATCTGGGCAGCCTGATGCAGCTGCTCGACCACCTTGACCACTACGCCTTGCAGACGCAACGTGCGCTGACCATTCCTTTGGTGCGCGCCATGCTGGAAAACGAATGAAGCTGGCCCTTTTTGACCTCGACCATACCCTGCTGCCGATCGATTCGGACCACAGCTGGGGTGAATTCACCATCGACCTCGGCTGGACCGACGCCGCCACCTTCCGCGAGCGCAACGACAGGTTTTATGCCCACTACCAGGCAGGCACCCTGGACATCCACGAGTACGTGCGTTTTGCCACCGCGGCAGCCTGTGTGCGCGGCCCGGTCGAGGCAGCCCGGGGCCACAACCGCTACATGGACGAGGTGATCCGCCCGCGCATCCTGCCCGAGGCGCTGGAGCTGGTGCGCAGCCACCAGCGCGCGGGTGACACGGTGATGATCGTGACCGCCACCAACGAATTTGTCACCCGCCCGATTGCCCAGGCTTTTGGCGTGAGCGAGCTGATCGCCGTCGAGCTGGAGCGCAACGCCCACGGCTGGATCACCGGCGAGATCAAGGGCACCCCCTCGTTTCGCGAAGGCAAGGTGGCCCGGGTCGAGCAGTGGCTGTCCGCCCAAGGCCTGGGCTGGAGCGATGTCGAGATGAGTTTCTACTCCGACTCGATGAACGACCTGCCCCTGCTGGAGAAGGCCCAGCACCCGGTGGCGACCAATCCGGATGCCCGCCTGCGACAATTGGCGATCCAAAGAGGATGGCGCATCCTCGACCTGTTCCAAGAATGATCAAGAAACTCATCACCAAGCTGCTGGGCAAGCCCGCCAGTGGCAAACCCGATTTCGGCAAACGCACCGAGGTGCCCGCCAGCGTGCATGGCATTGACCCCAAACTGGTGGACGAGCGTGCCGTCAATGTCGTGCGCACCTTGCAGGACGCCGGTTACGAGGCCTACATCGTGGGCGGCGCCGTGCGCGACCTGCTGCTGGGCCTGCGCCCCAAGGACTTTGACGTGGCCACCGACGCCACGCCCGAAGAGGTCAAAGGCCTGTTCCGCCGCGCCTTTATCATCGGCCGCCGCTTTCGCATCGTCCACGTGGTCTATGGCCGAGGCCGCGAGCACGAGGTGATCGAGGTCTCCACTTTCCGCGCCTACCTCGACAACGCTGCGGCCGAGCAGGTCAAGGGCAACGAGCGCACCAGCAAACGCCAGCTCGAAGGCGTCAAGCACGCGGTCGATGCCAGCGGCCGCGTGCTGCGCGACAACGTCTGGGGCCCGCAGGACGAAGACGCCACGCGCCGTGACTTCACCGTCAACGCGATGTATTACGACCCGCAGACGCAGATCGTGGTCGACTACCACGGCGGCATTCAGGATGCAAAAAAGCGAACCCTGCGCATGATCGGCGATCCGGCCACGCGTTACCGTGAAGACCCGGTGCGCATCATCCGCGCCGTGCGTTTCTCGGCCAAGCTCAGTGCGCTGGGGTTCAAGCTCGAAGCCAAGACCGCCAAGCCGCTCGCCGAAGCCAAAGCCTTGCTGGCCGATGTGCCGCAAAGCCGCCTGTTCGATGAAATGCTCAAGCTGCTGCAGACCGGCCACGCGCTGGCGTCCATCGCCCAGCTCAAGGCGCTGGGGCTGGCCACGGGCATCTACCCGCTGCTGGACATCGTGGTCGAGCGTGCCGACAGTGCCTTTGTGAAGGCTGCGCTTGCCGACACCGACCGCCGCGTGGGTGAGGGCAAGCCCGTCGCCCCCAGCTTTTTGCTGGCCTGCGTGTTGTGGTCGGACGTTCGCGAAGGCTGGGCCCAGCGCATCGCGCGCAAGGCGCATCCGTACCCGGCCTTGCAGGAAGCCATCGATGAAGTCTTTGACAGCCGCATCGGCGATGTGTCGGGCCGCGGCAAGCTTGGCGCCGACATGCGCGAGATCTGGATGATGCAGCCGCGCTTTGAAAAGCGTGTGGGCAGCACCCCGTTCAGCCTGGCCGAGCAGCCCCGTTTCCGGGCGGGCTTCGACTTTTTGCGCCTGCGTGCCGATGTGCAGGAGGTGGACGAGCGCCTGGCCGACTGGTGGCAGGAGTTCAGCCTGGCCGACGACGCCTCGCGCGAAGATCTGGTGGCCCAGGCCCGAGCCGAGCAGCAGACGCAAACCCGCGCCCCCCGCGTGCGCCGGGTGCCGAAGTCGACGGCTGCGCCAGAGGCCACGCCTGAAAACGAGGTCGAGCCTGCGGGCGAGGGCGATGCCGCCCCCAAAAAGCGCCGCCGTCGCCGCCGCAAGCCTGCGGGCGGCGGCGCTCCAGCTGCGGAGTGAGCGATGCGCCGTGAGCCGGTCACGGCCTTCGTTGCCTTGGGCGCCAATCTGGGCCAGGCCCGGGCCAGTGTGCTGGCCGCCTTCGATGCGCTGGCAAACTTGCCTGACACCCGGCTCACCGGACGCTCACGCCTGTATCGAACGGCGCCCCATGAGGCCAGTGGCCCGGACTTCATCAATGCGGTGGCGCGCCTGCAAACGCGTCTGAGCGCACCAGCCTTGCTCGACGCACTGCAGGCCATCGAAAACGCCGCAGGGCGCGAGCGCCCCTTCCCGAATGCGCCACGCACGCTGGATCTGGACCTGCTGCTGTACGGCGACGCCCGCATCGACAGCCCCCGGCTGACGGTGCCGCACCCGCGCATGCAGGGCAGGGCGTTTGTGCTCCATCCCCTGGCCGATGTCGCTCCCGAACGGGTCGCTGCGGCCGAGCTACAGGCGGTGCAGGATCAGCCCATCGCCCCTTTGCCGGAGGACGCCCCTTGAACCTGATCGCGACGTTTCAGTCCTGGCCGGTGGGTGTGCAGACGACCTTGCTGCTGCTGGCCAGCAATGTGTTCATGACCTTTGCCTGGTACGGCCACCTGCGCAGCCTGGCAGGCGCACCGTGGTACACCGCGGCCATCGTCAGCTGGGGCATTGCACTGTTTGAATACCTGCTGCAGGTGCCTGCCAACCGCATTGGTCACACCGAATTCAGCGTCGGTCAGCTCAAGATCATGCAGGAGGTGATCACGCTGACGGTGTTTGTGCCTTTTGCCATGCTCTACCTCAAGGAACCCTTCAAGCTGGACTATGTCTGGGCCGCGCTGTGCATGGTGGGGGCGGTGTATTTCATATTTAGAAACGCCTGAGCGGTTAAACTCCGTTCGTCATCAAATTGACGTCATTTCTTCATGAAAGCGTCAAAAATCATCGGAGCTTATTCATGCTGTTCGGCAAACTGCTGCCCAAAGAGGGCAATTTTTTTGAGCTTTTCAACCAGCATGCCGAGCGCATTGTCGAAGCCGCCCGTGCTTTCGCCAACCTGGTGGCCAGCTACAGTGACACCCATCTGCGTGAAAAGTACAACCGCGAAGTGGACAACGCCGAGCATGCCGCCGACCGCGTCACGCAGGAAGTCAACCGCCTGATCCACACCACCTTCATCACCCCCATCGACCGTGAACAGATTCACGCGCTCATCAACCTGATGGACGATGTGGCCGACCTGATTCAGGATTCGGCCGAAACCATGGCGCTGTACGACGTCAAGCACATGACCGAGGAAATCACCCGCCTGACCGACCTGTCGGTGCGCTGCTGCGAGCGCGTGCAGGACGCTGTCAAGCTGCTGGCCCGCATCGGTGATCCGGCGGTGGCCGAATCGGCCCTCAAGACCTGCGAGGAAATTGACCGCCTCGAATCCGACGCCGACCGTGTCATGCGCAGTGCCATGAGCAAACTCTTCCGCGATGAGCCCGATGTGCGCGAGATCATCAAGCTCAAGGCGATTTACGAATTGCTGGAAACGATCACCGACAAGTGCGAGGACGTGGCCAACCAGATCGAGGGCATCGTCCTCGAAAATTCCTGATCCGGCGCCGGAGTCCTGACAGATGGAAACCGTACAAGCCGCTCTGTGGGTGGTGATGCTGCTGGTGGCGCTGGCCCTGGCGTTCGACTTCATGAACGGGTTTCATGATGCGGCCAACTCGATCGCCACCGTGGTCTCCACCGGAGTGCTCAAGCCGACCCAGGCCGTGGTGTTTGCCGCCTTCTTCAACTTCGTCGCTATCTTCGTCTTCCACCTCAGCGTGGCGGCGACTGTGGGCAAAGGCATTGTTCAGCCCGGTGTGGTCGACACGCATGTGGTCTTCGGCGCCCTGGTGGGTGCCATCTCCTGGAACGTGATCACCTGGTACTACGGCATTCCCAGCAGCTCCTCGCACGCTCTGATCGGTGGCATTGTGGGCGCCGTGATCGCCAAGTCGGGCACGAGCGCGCTGCTGTCCGCGGGCATCCTCAAGACCGTGACCTTCATTTTCGTGTCTCCTCTGCTGGGCTTTGTGCTGGGCTCGCTGATGATGGTCATCGTGGCCAACATTTTTCGCCGCAGCCGCCCGCTCAAGGTCGACAAATGGTTCCGCCGTCTGCAGCTGGTATCGGCAGGCGCCTACAGCCTGGGCCACGGCGGCAACGATGCGCAAAAGACGATCGGCATCATCTGGATGATGCTCATGGCCACCGGGTACGCCACCACAGCCGACAAATCTCCGCCCACCTGGGTCATCGTCAGCTGCTACATGGCCATTGGCCTGGGCACCATGTTCGGTGGCTGGCGCATCGTCAAGACCATGGGTCAGAAAATCACCAAGCTCAAGCCGGTGGGTGGTTTCTGCGCGGAAACCGGTGGGGCGCTGACCTTGTTCATTGCCACAGGTCTGGGCATTCCGGTTTCAACGACCCACACCATCACGGGTGCGATTGTCGGTGTGGGCTCTACCCAGCGGGCCAGCGCCGTGCGCTGGGGGGTGGCTGGCAACATCATCTGGGCCTGGATTTTCACCATCCCGGCCAGCGCTTTTGTCGCTGCGGTGGCTTACTGGGGCAGCATGC
>JACCDS010611468.1_pt1 | contig 10820 bp, 8 predicted proteins | sample 7446441 | NCBI WGS metagenome assembly JACCDS01 (sample SAMN15323445, study PRJNA562643) | freshwater metagenome | isolation source: river surface water | place: USA:Blue River Watershed | collected 2017-08-17 | reverse complement strand
GTCCGAGCCTGCGCCCTCGACCATGTAGCACGCCAGCGTCCAGGGGCTGCCGGAAAAGCCGATCAGCGGCACGCGGCCGTTCAGCGCCTTGCGGATGCTGGTCACTGCGTCGAACACGTAGCGCAGCTTGTTCATGTCGGGCACGGCCAATTCGGCTACGGCGGCTTCGTCGCGCACATTCTTGGCAAAGCGCGGGCCTTCGCCCTGGGCAAACGACAAGCCCAGACCCATGGCGTCGGGCACGGTGAGGATGTCGCTGAAAAGAATGGAGGCGTCCAACGGGTAACGGTCCAGCGGCTGCAGGGTGACTTCGGTGGCGTAGTCGACGTTGGTGGCCAGGCCCATGAAGCTGCCGGCCTTGGCGCGGGTGGCGCAGTACTCGGGCAGGTAGCGCCCGGCCTGGCGCATGAGCCAGACGGGGGTGTGGTCGGTGGCCTGGCGCAGGCAAGCGCGCAGGAAGGTGTCGTTTTGAAGGGGGGCGAAAGAAGAAGGACTTGTACTCATAGGAGGATTGTCGCAGGACTGCCTGCTTTGTCACCCCGCATCATCCCTTGGTTTGCCAGGCGCTCTAGCGGGGAGTTTGCGGCAGTGACAACTGGCGCAAAGCCTGCTGCACCTCGCCCACACTGGGCAACTCGGACAAGAGCACGGGCTTACGGTCTGGTGCATACAAGGCGTACACCGGCACACCGCTGCGGCCCAGGGCCGTCAGTGCCCGTGTGATGGCGGCATCGCGACGCGTCCAGTCGGCGCGCATCAGCACGACCTGGCGGGCATCGAAGTCGGCCAGCAAGGTGGCATCGGCCAGGGTGGTTTTCTTGTTGTATTGGCATGTGACGCACCAGGCGGCCGTGAAGTCCACGAACACCGGACGGCCTGCGGCCAGCGTGGTTTGCACGGCCGCTTCTGACCAGGGTTGCCAGCGCTCAAGCGGTGCCTGTGCGGTGGGGATGCTTGAGGGCTCTTTCAAAGCCTGTGGCAACACGCTGCCGGCGAGCCAGGCGATCGCGGCCAGGCCCAGGGCGCTCAAGACCCAGCGCAGACGTCCGGACAGCCTCCAGGCCCAAACCAGCCAGGTCACGCACAACAGCAGCGCCAGAAGACCGCTGGCGCCGTCGATCCCGGTTTGCTGGCCCAGCACCCACAACAACCAGATCACGGTGGCGAACATCGGGAAAGCCATGGCCTGGCGGAACACCACCATCCAGGCGCCAGGCCGGGGCAAGGCCCGGGCCACGGCGGGCCAGACGCTGGCGGCCAAGTACGGCAAAGCCATGCCCAAGCCCATGGCGACAAAGACGGCCAAGGCCTGCCATGTGGGCAAGGCGATGGCCAGGCCCAGCGATGTGCCCATGAAGGGGGCGGTGCAAGGGGAAGCCACCGCCACCGCCAGAACGCCCGACAGTCCGGCGTTGACCGTGGCGTGGCGGCTTTGCCAGCCCGCCAGGCGGCTGGGCACCATTTGCCCGAATTCAAAAAACCCGGCCAGGTTCAGGCCGAGCAGGGTGAACAGCAAGGCCAGACCCGCGACCACCGTCGGTGATTGCAGCTGAAAGCCCCAGCCCAGTTGCTCACCCGCGGCGCGTAAACCCAACAGCAGTCCGCCCAGCAACAAGAACGAAAGCACCACGCCAGCGGTGTAGGCCAGGCCCGCCGCACGGTGCTCAGCCCGGCCATGGCCGGGTTGGGCAAAGCCCAGCACCTTGATGGCCAGCACCGGGAAGACGCAAGGCATCAAATTCAGCAGCAAGCCGCCGACGAAGGCGCCCAGAAGGGCCAAGACCAGGCTGCCCAAGTTAGCGCTTCCGGGTGCCGGGGCCTTGGCGTTGTCTTCCAGGGCTTGGGCCAAGGCAGGCGACACGCTGGCGGGTGGGCGGGCCAAGGCCGGCCAAGTGCCGTTCACCGGGGTGCTCACCTCCAAGGCCGGTGCCCGAGGTGCGGTCTCGGGGCCTGTGGCGATCACCCATGTCATCGTGGTCGGGCTTTCGCTGCGCTCGTCGGACACGGGCACCTGCGCTGTCCAGCGGGCACCTTGCCAGCTTTGCGTCCAGGTTTGGCCTTGCACGGCAGCGTTGTTCACCACATGGGCCGTGACCGGGAACAGGCTCAGGGTTTGACCGCGCCAAGCACTGGGCAGGGCATCGATGCTCAGCGTCAACGCGCGCCCATCGGCAGAGACAGTGGCCTGGTGTGCGCCCGCAAGGGTTTGCGGGCTTTGCTTGTGTGCCGCGGCAAACAAGTCGCCATGCAAGGCGGTGGCGCCTTGCGCTGGCAAGCTCAGCTCAAATTGCCCTTCTTGTGGAATGCATTCCTGGCGGCAGACCAGCCATTCGGCTTGCAGCTGGATTTTCACGGGACCCACCACGGGCGCTTTGAAGTTGGGGCCGATCGTGATCGGCACGGCCAACACGACCGAGCCTTCGTAGCCATAGTTGGCCAGGGTGCCGATCGGGATTTTTTTGGGCAATGGCCAGACGATCTCCCCCGCTTGCAGGCCTGTGGGCAGTTGCCATTGCAGCCGGGTGGGCAGGCCCGAGTCGCCCGGGTTTTGCCAATAGGTATGCCAATGCGGCTGGTGCTGGATGTGCAGGCCCAGCCAGAATGGTTGTCCAGCCTGGATGCCTTGCGGCGCATGGGCCAGCAGCTCGGCACGGACTTGGTCGGTTTTGACCGTGGCGCCGGTCACCTGGGCATGAACGCCGGTGGCCAGCCCGCACACGAGCGCAGCGATGCCCCACGCCCATGGAAGGCACAGGGCGCGCAAAGCAGACAGGATCAAGGTGAAGCAGTTCAACATGTCAGGACCAAGCGCGGCCGTGACCGGCGCGCTTCATGGAAAGTGGCACTGTACACCGAGGGACTGGGCTCCATTAAGATGCGGGCATGCATACCCCTCGCCGTTTTTGGGCCGATCTGACCACCACCGACTTCGCCACGTTGGCGCTGGACCGCACCATCGCGGTCTTGCCTGTGGCTGCGACCGAGCAGCACGGGCCGCATTTGCCGCTGTCGGTGGACACCGATCTGGTGGACGGGGTGGTGGCTGCCTGCTTGCCGCATCTGCCTGCCGATGTACCGGTTTTGTTTTTGCCCACCCAGGCGGTGGGCTTCAGCCCTGAACATGCCCGCTTTGCTGGCACTTTGACCCTCAAGTCCGAAACCATCGTGCGTTTGTGGACCGACATCGGCGAGTCGGTGGCCGCCAGCGGCGTGCGCAAGCTGGTGCTGTTCAACGCCCACGGCGGTCAGGTCAGCGTGATGGACCTGGTGGCGCGCGACCTGCGAGCGCGTCTGGACATGCTGGTCTACAGCGTCAGCTGGTTCAACTTGCCTTTGCGCGATGCGAACGGGCAGGATGTGAACGCCCTGTTCAGCCCCGAAGAGCATCGCTTTGGCGTGCATGCTGGCGATGTGGAGACGTCCATGATGCGGGCCTTGAGGCCTGAGCTGGTGTGCATGGCCGCAGCGCAAAATTTCAGATCGACCTCGCAAGACCGCGCCGAGCGGTTTGACATTCTGGGCAATGGCCGCAGCGCCAAGCTGGGCTGGCAAATTCAGGACTACAACCCGAATGGGGCTGCGGGGAATGCGGCCGCGGCGACCGCTGAAAAAGGGCAGGCCTTGCTGGATGCGGCGGGCCGTGCTTTGGCTCAATTGCTGGTCGAGGTGGACCAATTGCCGCCGGACACCTTGCGGCAGCAGACAGCCTGATTTTTTGAGCGCAGCGCAGGCTCAGAAGCTGGGCAAGACCAGCTCGCAATGATCGCGGCTGACGCTGCGCGGGCATTCGCGTGTGGTGTCCAGGCAGCCCCCTTCGGCATAAATGCCTTTGGCATCGCGCATGCGCAGCATGCGCGCCAGCACCCTTTGCGTGGCTTGCGGATCGGCCAGGGTTTGGGCCACGCGCTGATCGACCACGCGCTCGTCCATTTGCAGCTGGCCTTGGGCGTCGGTGTGAACGCCATCACGCCAGTGGTAAATTTCGATGGCTTTGGATTCGAGGGTGAAAGGCTGGTCGCGTTTCCAGAAATTGCTGAACAGGCCACCGCCCAGATAAATCACCCAAGAGCCTTCGTAGCCCATGACATCCGAGGAGCGTTCGTCGGGGTTGCGAAACCACAGCCTGTCGCCTGGCACGAAATAGCGTGCAGGCAAGGGCTGGTCCATGCTGCCGTACTCGACCAGGAACACATCATGGAACTGGCCTGAGCGGATGGCGTAGATTTCGTTGACACCTTGCAAGGCGGCCAGCAAATCCGGGTGGTGGACTTGCAGCTCTTGTGCAATGCCCAGCAAGATCACGTATTCGGTGGCACGGTAACAAGAAAAGTCGTAGAGCTTGCCGGTGGCCTCCGGTTGCGTGGCGGCAATCAGCGCATCGATCAGGCAACGCCCGGGCTTGAGCGTGAAGCCCCGCTCTTCGTCGTATTGCCAGTGGTCTTCGGGGCGTTCGGCCGCTTCGGTCTTGAAGGCCAGCGCTGTCTTGCGAGCGGCCAATGTCATGTTGCGGCGCACCCGCACATGCGAGGCCAGGGCATCCAGGCTGCCAAAACGAAAAGGCACGGGAGAGCCCAGCAAGGCGATCAGGATTTCACGCTCGAGCGCCTTGATGTCGGGCGACAGGGCTTCATGCCCCAGGTGCCTGTGCAAGGTCAGGGTGTCGTGCTGCGGCATCCAGGCCGCCTGCACATCCGGTCGCAGTACCGCACTGCATTGCAGGCCTTGCAGGGTGTTCGCTGTCAGGGTGTCGACACACCCCTGCAGTTGGTGTTGGGTCAGCCAGTCTAACAGCTGATGTTGCACCGGCAAGCGGGCGGTGCGGTCATTGCAGGACAGCTGGATGCCGCCTTCCAGTCCTTCGACTGCCATGCTTGAAGCCAGACAATTCATGCAGGCATTTTGCCTACAGAATGTGGGGACTTTCCTCAGGGATTACGAGGTGTTGCTTCAGGCGTAAGTCACCCAATCGCGGTGTTCGTCCGAGTCCAGGTGTGGCAGCGTGTTGTAGGTCAGCAGCGTGTGCCGTTTGGGGTTGAACACGAATTCGGTCAGCGCGGTGTTGCGAATGCGCAGGTTCAGCTCGATGGTGGTTTCGGCAGGCGCACCCAGGATGCGGCCGACGGCGGTCGAGATGGGGCCACCGCTGGAGACGATCATCACATCCCCCGAATGGTTTTGCCGGACATGGTCAAGCGCTGTCTCGATGCCGCCCACAAAATCGGCGTAGCTGGGCATGTCACGCGGTTGAATGCGCCCGGCCATCCAGGCTTGCAGTGCATCGCGCAGCAGTCGGAAGTGGTGCCGGTACAGCTCGGGTGTGTCGGGTTTGGCCAGGGGCTCAGGATGGATCGCTTCGATCAGCGCGTGGCTGTCGTATTCGTTCAGGCCTGGCCAGACCTCGGGCGTGTGCGGCAGCTGTGCGCCTTGGGCGATGCCCTCCCAGGTCTGGCGGTGGCGTTTGAGGCTGCCCATCAGCACCGCCTCGATGGGCCGTTCTTTGAGCTGTGGCCGCAGGTATTGCCCCAGGCGCACCGCTTGTTGGTGGCCCAGCGGGCTCAGTTGATCGTAGTCGTCGGCCCCGAAAGAGGCTTGTCCGTGGCGGACCAAATAAAGCGTTCCCATGGGCTGCATTGTGCGCAGCCCGACCGTTCAGGCCTGTCGCTGGTGTGATTGGTTCACAGCGTGACCGAGCCGGTGATGCAGCTGACCACATCGCCGCCGACCCAGACTTGACCTTGCGCATCTTGCGACAGGAAGACCTGGCCGGCACGGCCCAGCACGGTGCCTTGCCGTGCGCTGTATTGGGCGGGCAGGTGCCCGTCGGCCATCAGCCATTGCGCCAGCGACGCGTTCAGGCTGCCGGTGACCGGATCTTCGGCGATGACCACGGGGGCGGCACAAGCCCGCACCTCCAGATCGGTCGGGTCTTGGTGGAGGCTGGTACGTTCTTGTGCAAAGGCGCGGGCTTCTCGGTTGGCACGGCGGATCAGGCCTGTGGCAGGTGCTTGCCGCCGGGCGGCCACGCCGACTTTGGTGCCCAGCTGTTTGAGCGTGCCATGGTCGGGCGTCAGGGCCAACACGGTGTCGACCTCGTCCACCAGCAAGCCCAGCCAGTGAGGGCCATTGTTCAGGTGTTGCGAAGCGATGACTTCCGAGGCGTTCAGGCCCAAAGCGTTGAGCACCGCGCTCAGTTGTTCAGGGGCGATGTCGCTGCGCTGCAGGGGCGGCGCGGCAAAGGCCCAGCGTGGGCCGTTGGCCGCCAGTGTGACCAGGCCCACGCCGCACTCTTGCACCAAGCGGCCTGCTTGCCGGGCTTGGCCACCGGCCTGGAGCCAGGCGTGGGCCGTGCCCAGCGTGGGGTGTCCGGCAAATGGCAATTCAGCGCCTGGTGTGAAGATGCGCACACGGTAGTCGGCACCACCGGCACGGCCTTCGGGCGTGGGGGGCAGCACGAAGGTGGTCTCGCTCAGTTGCGTCCATGCGGCAAAGGCTTGCATCTGCGCATCATTCAGACCTTCGCCGTCGAGCACCACCGCCAGCGGGTTGCCCAGGAAGGCGGTGTCGGTGAACACGTCCACTTGCTGGAAGGCGCGGGCTTTCATCGTGAGGTCCTGTCGATGGCGGTGGTCAGAGCGATTCGCGAATGGCTGCGGCCAGGGCGGCCATGCCGGTGTTGATCTGCGCCACGGTGGCGGTCACAAACGACAGGCGCAGCGTGCTTTCGTTGGCGCCCTGCGCATAGAAGGCAAAGCCCGGCACAAAGGCCACGCCTTTGTCCACGGCTTTTTCCAGCAGGGGCACGGCTTTGAGGCCCTTGGGCAGTTGCACCCACAGAAACATGCCGCCCACCGGGCGGTTCCACGTCAGGCCAAGTCCTGTCATTTCGCGGTCGAGCGCGGCCAGCATGGCTTCGCATTGCTGTTTGTAGAGGGCACGGATGGTGGGCACATGGCGCTCGATGAAACCGTCCTTGAGCACTTCGACCACCACGCGTTGGTTGAAACTGGGCGTGTGCAGGTCGGCTGCTTGCTTGGCTTGCAGCAGCTTGGGGTAGAGCGCCTTGGGTGCGACCAGATAGCCCGAACGCATACCGGGGGCCAGGATCTTGGAAAACGAGCCGAGGTACACGCTGCCTTCGGGGTGGCGCGAACTCAGCGAGGGCGCGGGCGGCGCGTCAAACCACAGGTCGCCGTAGGGGTTGTCTTCGATGATCGGCAGACCGGTTTCGATGGCCACCTGAGCCACGGCGGCGCGGCGCGCTTCGGTCATGGTGCGGCCGGTGGGGTTCTGGAAATTGGGCAGCAGGTACACAAAGCGGGCCTTGTCGGCCCCGGCGCCCACTTTGGCGCGCAGGTCTGCGGCATCCACGCCGTGGTCGTCGCTGTCCACACTCACCACCGTGGGCTCCATCGGGGTGAAGGCTTGCAAGGCGCCCAGGTAGGTGGGGGTCTCCACCAAAATGCGGCTGCCTGCGTCGATCAGGACCTTGGCCAGCAGGTCCAGACCTTGCTGGCTGCCGGTGGTGATCAGCACTTGGTCCGGGCTGACGTTCATGCCTTGCTTGCGCAGGTCTTGTGCGACCCATTCGCGCAAGGGGCCGTAGCCTTCGCTGGCGGCGTATTGCAAGGCGGCTTTGCCGTCATCTTTGAGCACCCGCTCGCTGGCTTCGCGCATGGCGTCGATGGGGAAGGTCAGGGGCGATGGCAGCCCGCCCGCGAAGCTGATGATGCCGGGTTTTTCGGTGACTTTGAGGATCTCGCGGATCACCGAAGGGTTCATCTTGTCGGCACGGTGGGCCAGGATCCATCTCATTGCAATCGTTTCGTAAAGGGTTGTGAATGGGCGATGCAGGTTGGCGGCGGGCAAGTCAGGCACTGGGGCGCAGGCCCAAGAGTATCCACAGCGCTGTCGCCATCAAAGCCAGTGCCATGCAGCGGTTGAACATCAACAATCGTCGGCCATGTGCCAGCCAGTGGCGAAGCATGGAGCCGGCGAGTGCATAGGTCAGGTTGCTGGTGAAGCCGTACGCCACCATGATCGGCAGTGCGACCAGTGTGCGGGCGGTGGCGTCCTCACGGCCAGCGATCCAGCCTGCCACGATGGCCAGTGCCAGCATCCAGGCCTTGATGTTGAGAAATTGCAGCCCCACGCCCTGGATGAAACCGACATGCAGTTTCTGCTGGTCTGCTTGTTGCAAGCTGCCGCTTTGCCATAAACGCGATGCCAGCCACAGCAAATAAGCGGTCCCCAGGCCTACGATGCCAAAACGCAATGGTGGAAAAGCGACCACCAACCCACCCAGACCGGTTGCACAAAGCGTCAGCAGGATGCCCCAACCCACGGGTACAGCGCAGACAAAGCGCATGGCATGTCGCAGCCCGTGGTTGGCCGCCATGGCGGTCGACAACGTGGTGTTGGGCCCTGGCGTGAAGCTGCTGACGGTGGCGAGCACCAACAGGGTACTGAGTTCGGCAGAAGTCATGCGTCGGAAGCGGGGTCTGGATGGTGGTGTTCAGCGAGCGCTCAGGGTTTCCCAGCGTTCCAGTGCTTGTATCAGCAAGTCATCGATTTCGGTGTCCCGTTTGAACAGTTGCTGGGCCAGCCCCGGGTCGCGTTGGTAGATGCTGCCATCGGCCAGTTGCGCGCGCGCATCCGCCTGCTCTTTTTCCAGTGCCTCGATCTGTGTGGGCAGGTTGTCCAGTTCACGCTGCTCTTTGTAGCTGAGCTTGCGTTGCGGTGATGTGGGCGGGGTGGGCCTTGTGCTGGACGCAGCTGTGGTCGTGACGGGCCCAGCTGCGGCGTTGCGCTGAGACGCCTGAACGGCGATGGTCTGGGCTCTTTGTGATTGGGTCAGCCAATCTTGGACCGATCCTTCGTATTCACGCCAGAAACCCGGCTGGTCGGGTGCACTTTCGCAGGCGATGATGCCTGTGACCACGTTGTCCATGAAGGCCCGGTCATGGCTGACCAAAAAGACGGTGCCTTCGTAGGTCTGCAACAATTCTTCCAGCAACTCCAGGGTCTCGATGTCCAGGTCGTTCGTGGGTTCGTCCAGCACCAGCACGTTGGCCGGCCGTGCAAACAGGCGGGCCAGCAGCAGGCGGTTGCGTTCACCGCCAGACAAGGAGCGTACCGGTGATGTGGCGCGTGCGGGGGAAAAGAGGAAGTCGCCCAGATAACTTTTGACGTGCTGACGTTTGTTGCCAATTTCGATCCATTCACTGCCAGGGCTGATGAAGTCTTCCAGCGTGGCATCCAGGTCGAGCGCGTCTCGCATTTGGTCAAAGTAAGCCACCTCCAGCTTGGTGCCGCGCCGCACTTCGCCGCTGTCGGGGGCCAGTTCACCGAGGATCAATTTCAGCAAGGTCGTTTTGCCCGCGCCGTTGGGGCCCAGCAGGCCAATCTTGTCGCCGCGCAGCAAGGTGCCGGTGAATTTCTGGATGATGGTGCGCACCGAGCCATCGGCTTGGGTGAAGCTTTTGCTGACCTCGGTCAGTTCTGCCACCAATTTGCCGCTCGGAACGCCAGAGGCCACTTCCATTTTGACGTTGCCGACTTTTTCGCGGCGGGCTGCGCGTTCGCTCCGCAGGTTCTGCAAGCGCGTGATCCGGCTTTGACTGCGTGTGCGGCGCGCTTCTACGCCCTTTCGGATCCAGACCTCTTCCTGTGCCAGAAGTTTGTCGGCTTTGGCTTGAATGACCGCTTCTTGTGCGAGTTGTTCTTCTTTTTGAATTTGGTATTGGGCAAAGTTACCCGGATATGGGCGCAGCTTGCCCCTGTCCAGTTCCACAATGCGCGTGGCGATCCGGTCCAGGAAGGCGCGGTCGTGCGTGATGGCAATCACGCTGCCTTTGAAGTCGATCAACAGGTCTTCCAGCCAGGTGATCGCGTTCAGGTCCAGGTGGTTGGTGGGCTCGTCCAGCAAGAGGACGTCCGGGCGCGTGACCAAAGCCTGGGCCAGTGCCACCCGTTTGCGCATTCCTCCAGACAATGACTGCACGATCGCATTGGGGTCCAGCTGCAGACGTTGCAGCGTTTCATCGACGCGCTGCTCCCATCCCCATCCGTCCATGGATTCAATCTGGCTTTGAAGCGTATCCAGGTCTCCGCGGCTGTGGGTGTAGTCCTCGATCCACTGGACCACATCGGACAGCCCCTCGCGCACAGCCTCAAAAATACTGTGTTCTGCCTTCAGGACAGGCTCCTGCGCGACGTAGGCGATGCGCGTGCCTTGCTGTACATGCAACGAACCATCGTCAGGCCGCTCCATGCCTGCCAGGATCCTCAGCAGGGAGGACTTGCCAGTGCCGTTGCGGCCGATCAAGCCAATGCGTTCGGACGTCTCCAGAGAAAAGTCTGCATGATCCAGCAAGGCGACGTGACCAAAGGCCAGCGAAGCGTTTAAAAGTGTGAGTAAAGCCATGGACCCATTATCCGGGCGCTGGCGCACAAAACTTTTTGAGGGATTTCAAATAGCGGGTCGCACAGAGAAAACTTGTGGCATAATCGAGGGCTTCGCTGCACACAGCGCAGTGCTTTCGCAAGGAAGTCCGGGCAAGTTGGCGAAGATGTTTTTGGGGTGATCTTGGTGATCAAGAAAAATTTCAAAAATTTGACGCAGCGACAAAAACTGTGTCATAATTCAAGGCTTCGCTGATCGCAGCGAGGCAAGAGCAGGCAGCAAGAAGTTGCTTGGGTTCTTTAAAAATATACAGCCGATAAGCGTGGGCGTTTGATGGTGATTGCCAAGTTCTTCGGAACTTAGCTTTAATTAGCTAACAAACGCTCATGAAGTAAAAAAGATGTGGATATCAGAGATG
>JACCDS010496943.1_pt1 | contig 10820 bp, 14 predicted proteins | sample 7446441 | NCBI WGS metagenome assembly JACCDS01 (sample SAMN15323445, study PRJNA562643) | freshwater metagenome | isolation source: river surface water | place: USA:Blue River Watershed | collected 2017-08-17 | reverse complement strand
TGGACGCCAGCAAGCTGCGTATCATCATCAGCAACTTGTTGGCGAACGCGATCCATTTCAGCCCGCACGGCGGGCGCATTCGCTTCATCGTCGAGCAGACCGATCAGCAGCTGGTGATGGACTGCATCGATGAAGGCTGTGGCGTTGCGCCTGAAGACGCTGACAAGATTTTCAATCCCTTTTACCAGGGCAGCCGACAGGTACCTGCAGTCAAAAAAGGGTCGGGCATCGGACTGTCGATTGTCCGGCTGCTGGCCGAGGCTCACCGCGGGACAGCGGCGTTACTGCCCAGTCAAGTCGGCGCCCATTTCAGGATCACGCTTCCACGTAATCAACCATGATTCATCTTCGTTTGCCTCTGTATTTTGTTCTGGCCTGGCTGTTCGCCGGCTGCGCTCAGCCACAACCGCCCGCACCAGCGCCGGAGCCTGTGGCGGCCGAGCGGCCGCCGATGATGATCATTCGCGGTGCGCGGCCGGCTGACCCGGCAGACGAGGCGTTTCGAGATATCAGCCGCTTCCACGGATTCAGCGAGGCCATGCTATTGAGCGAACTGGCGCAGCTGGACAGCAGCAGCGAGACCGGCCCTTATATCAACTTGCGGCGTCTGGTCTTGTTTTGGTTGCTGGGCAAACCCGAGAACAGCGCGCGCGTGGACACGTTGATCAACCAGCTGATGCATCATCCCGATGCGCGGATTTCGGCCATGGTCAGCGTGCTGAACAAGTCGATCGCCGCGCAGCGTCGCAGCAGCGAGCGCAACGCGCAGCTGGAGGCAAAAATGGAGTCGAAGCTCGCCGAGGCACAGCGGCGCATCGACCAGCTGACCGCGAAGATCCAGGCATTGAAGGCGCTTGAGAAAGAACTGCTGTCGCGCCCGGAATCGAAGCCTGAGCTTGCGCCCGGCAATCCGCCACCGCGGTGAAGACTGGCGGCGGACCGGGGGGAATGAAGCCGCGCAGACGATACTCTGCGCTACGCTGATCAGTGAATGTCAGCCAGCGGCAGAGCGATCATGAGTTGGCTGAGCCGCGGCAGAACGCCATGTTCTGCCGACTCGGCCGGGTTCAGATTTATCGGTAATTTCGGCGCTTCGGCGGTGCGACGGAAGATCCGCTGCGCGGTGCCAAATGCCGGAAAGTGATCCGCCCTTTGCTCAAATCGTAGGGTGAAAGCTCCAGCGATACGGCATCACCTGCCAGGATACGAATATGGTTCTTCCGCATCTTTCCGCCCGAATAGGCCACCAGGCTATGCCCGTTTTCCAAGGTCACGCGAAAGCGTGAATCCGGCAGAATTTCGTCGACGACGCCCTGCATTTCGATCAGTTCTTCCTTGGCCATGTTGGGTCCTTGAGGTGATGAATAAATGGGTGATAACGACTGCAGCCCGAGTCAGACATATCGTTGCCGAATCCAGCGATGGCCTTCGGCGAGGGCATATTCAGAGGCTGCTTCTTTGCTTAAAAACTGTGGCGTGAATCGAAATACACGATCATGAGCGCCGTTGCGAATCGATACGAAGGCCGTGTACCGGCCTGATTCATGAAGCTGAGTGAGTGGCGAGACAAGATACTTGCCCACCGAAATTGGTTTTTCTGGTGTAGTAATCAACAAAATAATGAGCACGCATTGACGCGTGCGGGAATTCAGTAAAAATCGATCAGCAAATTCGCTGAAGCGTTACGGCCAAGGCCGACAGTTTGCTGGCGCTGCTGAAGCAGCCAAAGCTATGAAGCTCGCCGAGATAGAGGGATTTGACGGACAGCGTACTGGTAAGATCAGCACGTCAGTGGAAGGGCGGCAGAGAGGATGCCGCAAACTGAGTCAGGCAATAGCTGCTGCAATGGAGAGCGTCCTGCAACAGCGCCGCTATCATACACTGTTTCTTTTAAAAATAATCTTTTGCGTTCCGCCGGCCGTCTGCGCCCTGCGGCCGCTGCCGACAAAGGCTACCTCACAACAGGGGGGCAGACGTTAAATTTCGTCCGGGATGCTTGTTGAGCAAGATCAGAACACCGCATGCTCGCCGAGTTCCACCCGTTCTTCGCCTGACAGCAGCCGATCGTAATAGTCAAACAAGGTTTGCGTCCCGTACGAGGGTGTCGCTTCCGCATCGTATTTCATCAACGTTGCATTCCAGACCAGCATCGATTCGGTGGCGTAATATCGGCCGATCCTTGCCAGCTCGGCTTTGTCCGCCAGCGCAGGCAAAAAACGCCCGCCGGCACGTAACGTGGCAATGATGGCATCGATCACGCCGATGGGAATATGCCGAATACGTGGCTTTTTACCCATGCGCTTGAACAAGTAATCGCCTTGCTCAATCGGGGTGATGGCGGCGCCCGGACCGCCGATCGGCAATAGGCGATTGTGCTTGTCGATATCGGTGAGGCAGCTCGCGATGAATTGCGCGAGATCGTGATCGCTGATGGGCTTGCAGGCCGTCAGGCGTCCGTCACCGAAGACCAAAAAGGGCTTACCGCGCTGCAGGCGTTCAACCTGTCCTGACAGTGATTTGAAAAACGCCGTTGGCCTGACAATCGTGTAGCGGATTCCTGAACTGATTAATTCCTTTTCAAAAGCGAGCTTGGCCTGCTGAAAGCCGAGTAGCGGCTTCTGTACACAGATTGCGGAGAGCAAAATGACATGCTGTATATCGGCGGATTTGGCGGCGTTTAAGATTTCCGCGTGCATCCGATAATCCACTTCCCAGGCATCGTGCGGCGTGCCAGTGCGTGAGGCGAGACAGGACACGATGGCGTCGATACGACCGCCCTGACGCAGACCTAGTGATCTCTCGAGGACAGAACAAGCATCGCTGAAGCGAAGGTCGACACCTGGAAGTGATTTGCGGATTCTGTCGATCGTCGAATCGTTTGCAGAGCCTGCCCGCGCCCGAACCGGGCAGATGACGTCATGTCCATCAGCGAGCAACGCCTTTGCCGTCGCTTGACCAATAGTGCCGGTGGCACCGAGAAGCAGAATATGCATGCAGGTTCAGCACTCCCAGGTCAGTGGCTTCATCCCCGATAAGCCGACGACGATGCCTATTCAGGGGAACAATCAAACTTGCTGGTGCATAGCAGGAAGCCGCAGTCCGTGCCGACATGGCTCAACCGCTGAGCTTTTGCTTCGCATTCCTTGCGTGCCTGACTATACGCGTTGCCCGAAAAATCGAAAGTGCTGTAGGTGTAGGCGGTCACACGGTCATCGATTTGGCGGGTCATGGTACATCCGGCGAGTGCAAAGAATAGTCCGCCCGCGAGCAAACCGATAGGGCACCGACGTGGTGATGTGGCTGTAGTCATCTGCGTGAGATTGGTTTCAGAGATAACTTTTCAATGTATCTATTATTGACCGACCTGAGACAAAGGTGCCGGATCTTGTAGAGTGCACCGTTGCGCCTTCCGCTAGTTGCCACTGTACTGATATGACAGAACCCAATCATCGTTCAAATCTCGTCGGCCATATTCTGCCAACGTCCGGCACCATGCTCGGCGTTTGCATGACCGTATTGAGCATCGTAAAAGCCTTTGGGATTGATGCCCAGTTCGGGAAGTGGATTGACGATATTTTGGCCGTTGATGCGCTGCTGTTTTTGGTGAGCGCATTTTTGTCCTATCTGTCGCTGCGAGGGACAAACAAGGGCATACCTTACGAAGAGCGGGCCGACAGAGTGTTTATGCTCGCCTTGGTCGTAATGGGTTTCACGGTCTTGATGTTGACTTACCAGATCCTGTGAGTTGTGCGCCAAAGGGCAGTCGGCAGAGAGTCCTCGGTGGAATTGAGCCGAGCTGACGATGCGAGATTTTGCGATCTCTCCCTCGCTCAGTGGTCGTGTTTCATTGCTTTCTTGCCGTTGCGCGCATTTGTTTTAACCACGACGGCATAACAATCTCTCCGGGCTCCGTTCCGGCCCGATAGGCCGACGTGCCATTGGGGCCAAGTTCCAACCAGTCTGGCATCCGATGCCCTCTATGCTCGATGCAGCACATGTCGGCCCATGCTGTTTGCCCACCGACTTCTCGGGTGACCGCAAAGCCCCGCTTTTCCCAGCTGGCGATAAAGCTATCGATCATCCCCGGATCCATCGCCCCGTCGTGGAATAAATGCTCGTCGAACCAAACACGGCCGCGGCTGATTTCTTGCTCGTGATCTTTCAGGCACTGTTCCCAGCCTCCCGGGTATTTTTCCCGGATGGTTTGGATAGGTACAAGGAAGTTCATGTAGATGAGCGCTACGGCCATTGAATCTTTCCCCGCTTCGTATTGCTATAGACACCAAGAGCCGTCTCGGCTGATCAATCCCTGTGACCTGCTTCTTATGCTAGAGCATTGTCTCAAAAGGTAGTGACATCAACCTCTGATGCTAAAGCGTCATGCTACTAAAAATGGCGAGCGTCGGAGGTATAAGATTTAGACCGCGCCGTAATCGACCGCTATAATTTCTGCCCGCTTGACTAAAGAAGTGGGCGTGCTCATTGGAGCAACAAGAGAAAGCCTTTGCGCTTGTCACCTTCCAATTGCTAGAGGCGAGGCGTTTGTGTTTCGCTATGGTCTCGCGCTTAATAAGTGCTGCATCTATTGGTAAAGCAGCTCGCAGCCGATTGCGTTCAGTTTTGAAGAGTTCTGTATTTTTGATTACTTAGTCGGCGTCTCTCTATAGAGGTGCCACCGAGGTCGCCGCCGTCGCTAATCTGTTATATTTATTAGAAATATTTTCTGAGGGGGTGTCATGCGGGCTAAGCACATTGCAGGGCTGCTCGCGCCGTTGGCATTTATCGCTGGCTGCGCATCGAACTCGGGTGTGGTGCCAATTGGGCAAGACACTTACATGGTGTCGCGACAGGCAGCGACCGGCTTTTCGGGTATGGGTACGTTGAAAGCAGACGCATTCAAGGAGGCCGATGCGTTCTGCAAAAGCGAAGGCAAGGTGATGCAGGTGGTACGCACCCAAGATGCTCAACCACCCTTCATTTTGGGTAATTTCCCGAAGACTGAAATCGAGTTCATGTGTTTAGCGAAAGGTGACCCCGAACTGGTGCGTCCAAAGTTACGCAAAGAAGCCGACACTGTCATTGAAGTCCGAAAGTAACGGTCGTGCGAAGAGTTCATGATTATTGAGATTGCACTTGGTATCGTGCTCGGAGTGCTGTTGCTGGCGCTACTACCGCTCATTTTCCGGCTCGCGTTATGGGCTGCGGGTCTCGTTATTGCCATCGCACTCATTATCGGGTTCGTGTATGTCGGACTCACTTATCCTAGCGAGCTATTCGAAATCGCTCTGGTACTTGTAGGGATGGCACTGGGTACTTTGGCCTTCTTGATTGCTGCAGTCATTGTCTTGTGCGCTGTTGGCTATCTGACCTACTGTGCAGGGCTATTTGGCGAGTTAACGATTCCACCTTTCCCTAAGAGACAGCCGCTGTCAATCAAATGGGCATGGATGGTTGAGCGGGCTAGCCTTGGTTGGCTGCCCTTGTTAATTTGGGTGTTCGGTGGGGCATTTATCGGGGTAGCGACGACGCAGCTGATTGGTAGTGGTGTATTGGGTATCGTGCTGGGACTGAGTTGTTTTCTTCCGGTCCCCGCGCTTGCTTGGCTCAGGACGAATCGTCACAAGCATCCCACGGACGCAACTAATGGCCGGCAGCGCTAAAGCCCCTGAAGTCTACGAAATCGAAGGCGATTCGCAGCAGCATATTGCTGCAATCTGGAAACTCAGATGTGTTGGGAAGTGGCAAATCAAAGAGCCTGAATAAATTTTAAGGAGCCATATATGTGGCAATCCGAAATCATAAAAGCAATTGAATCAAAAACATTAATTGAAGTAGTATATAAATCCCAGCGGCGCTTGGTGGAGCCACATGTTTTGGGTGTCATAAAATCGAAAATTGAACTCAGAGCTTGGCAACTAAAGAATTACTCCGACGCACTGATGCCAGAAGAGTGGCGGACATTTGAAATCAAAAAAATTACTTCGCTAACGAACACCGAGAACTTCTTTTCTGGACCTAGGTACACGAAGTCTTCGGCACACGAAAATTGGGATCGAATCATTGCTAAAGTGGTGTGAAATGTTGGCGCCGTGCCGTAGCTGGACGCTTACTTCAAATAAAAACTCGCCTAAAAGCAAAAAATCCCCGCTATCGCTAATGATGAGTTTGCTGAAACTTTGGTGGCCCGGGGCGGAATCGAACCGGGCTGAGGACACCTGATCCGCAAATCTCACTTCCAATGAAGATTGAGCTTCCGGTGTGATGTCGCGCAATCACGCAGATACAAGTTAATCAGCGTCTGATAAGGAATTCCCACTTCTTCCGAAATGCCTTTGAAATAGGCCACCGAATCTTCGTCGAGTCGGATCGTAATGGATTTTTTCAATTGCGACGCATAGGGATTTTTGCGTGCTTTCGAGAAGTCGTACTCATCGCGCATGGCCATCACCTTTGTTTATAAGATTTCGTCTCGTGAGCCGTTGCCTTTCTTGCCGAGATGATTCGAATGACTTCATCATCGCCGCGGTAGCAGTGGCATACGACCACCACCCGCAAGGTGAAGCTCAGGCCCAATAAAATGAATCGCTCTTCATCGTTCGAATGGTCGGGGTCATCAATCAGCTTGGCGTGCTCGTCGTAGAAAGCGGATCTTGCCTCTTCAAAAGAGAGGCCATGCTTCTTCAGGTTGGCCGCTGCTTTATGGGCGCCCCATTGGAACCGGAGAGAATTTATCCGTACATTGTATGTACGCTTTGACTTCGCTACAAGTCTCCTGTGCGAGTGCGCACTTGAAGCGAATCAAAAGCACAAAAGCAAAAACCCCGGTCATCGCTGACAGGGGTTTTCATATTTGGTGGTGGAGTTCCCAGCTAAAGCAAACCGCCCTTCCGTACTCCGGAGGGCACCGTGGTGTCGATTGTACACCATGCGGAAGTCCGGGGAGGGAATGCCTGTCTCCGCTCATTTCCGCTCCCCCTTAGATTTCTGGTTACGTCATCCCACAACACCGACCCGCGTGCTCACCCGTTCTTGAACTTCCTGGTAAATCGGCATTTCGACCCCCTCGCCAACCTCAAGAGTCACACAGAGCGCGAATGGAACAGGTGCATGGAGCTTGCCGCCATCCTCTGCGCAATTGACTTTGAAAACCAAATCAGTTCCATCAGCGAATGGGATCGCAGACTTCCCCTCAAGCACCTCGTGCTGCACAGTACCCCGCTGGACCCGCTGCCAGTCGCAATTCATTCGGGAAACGCCAAATTCGGTGTCTGGTGGCCTGACCCAGAGGCGAGCAGCACGATATTTTGCATGTCGCGGATTCACCGGCGACATCCAAGCCAAGGTGATTGTCAGACGTCGTTTTACCAGCCGCGCATTGAGGCTTGGCGGCAGAGGGACTCTGAATTCCAGCGCCTCACCGTCGTTCAGCGCTCCGACTCCAATTAAAGTCGCTCGCTGCTCTGTGCAGGTAATTGCACGATCAATGTCCGACAACCCGTAGCCGACAAACCGCGTAACGAGACTTTGCTGCTGCCGCCAATCAGTAACGTCAGGGCGCGCATTAAGTATTTGACTCTCGAGATCCCCCCACTCTGCACCATGGACAAGCAAGGCCTTTAGCAATACCGCATCCAGGCGATCTGGGAGCCGATCGGGGCTTTCGGCACGCAGGACTTCAATTACAGAATGGGCGTGTGCTGCTCCGCGCGTAGCAAGGGCCGCCGCATTGCTCGTTCCACGTGTGTATTTCGTATTGTTGTGGCCACTTGGATCTGGCGGGGTCGCGACCCTGTGCCCTGGTGCAGCAGATGTATTGATGGTCTGTAACTCAGTGACACGAGGGTCACCCGCAAACGGCTCGCGGTGCAGCACCCTCCCACCCGGCATCAAAATGTCCGGCTTGACTGCCCGCCGGAAGCCATGACCAATGCAAGAGTATGGCGAAATGCCATGTCCAGGGAACAGATCGAATCGATCTGACGCCTGTATGAATGTCGACCCGTCCGCATGCACAGACCCAACCGTAATTGCGTTGATGGACTCCGCAGGTGTCAACATCCGGCGCCCGACAGACTCACTCAGGAGAGCGTTAACAGCCAACCGCTGGCGTGCATCCACCGGCAAAGTTGCCAAAGTCCCGCGTGCAACAGGCAACGTCAACTGCGCCGGAACATTGCCGGCACTCACTACGAAAAGGACCTGATATTTCGCCGATAGCCAATCCAGCAATCGCGCCCATGGAGACAATTCTGTGTCGAACGGCTTGAGCAAGTCGCCGACAGACAAATTCACAACCTTGACGGTGGGCGCGGCCGCCGGGCCACCCGCATCCCCCTCAAACATGCGCTTCACGGATCGATGCACCAAATCAATCAGCAACACGTCATTGGGCGTCAATTCTCGCCGTGGCTCACTGACATCGGTCGGGTCCGGACGCAAAATTGGCCTTACGTAGATGGGCCTATTCAATGGCACCCGAGGTCCATCCAACTCCCCATACAAGACCAGAGACGTCATGGCGGTTCCATGAACCCGATCTCTAGCGGGATAGTTTGTCTCTAATCCGTCCGGGTCATCTACCGACAGTCGCCCCGCTAGTAGCGGGTGATTCTGGATTGGCAACCCATCAAGAATGGCAACAATCGGCGTTCCCGATGACGTCCGGACAGATCCATCGACCCCAGGGAGCCGAACTTCGTCGCCGTCCTGCACATGCAATGCCTGACCGCGCGGTCGAAAAAGCATCACTCGGTCTGACATCACCAGGGCGGGAGGGGTTGCACTGAGCAGGCTTCGCACGGCCGCCGCAGGCATCTCTATCAAAAAGCCGTGGTACGCGATATCCTGAATCAAAGCCACACTGAGGATACGCCCACCAATGGCGCTGACAAGGCGAGCCAATTCGGTAGCCGCCAGATTGCATTTTTCGTGAGATGCATAGCACCACGCTTCCATCTCAAAGCGAACTGCCTCGTCCCCGGCTTCAAGCCTACTTTCCAAGTATTCGCGGATGTCTTGCCCAATTCGGTCTTGTATGCCCCAGAAGCGAACGTCCCTCAAGTGCTTGAAAACATCCTTCCACTTGGCAAGTCCCCGCTCCAACTGAACGTGGGGATCTTCTCTATAGCGATTCCAAAGGCTAATTACTTCGGCCAGTGCCTGCTGGTTGCTGCCCAGCAAGTAAACACGTCCGTCCAAGATCTTCCGCCGGTCACTTTGATCATAAAAATCACCGTCCGGCTCTAAGCCACCCTCATCGGCCTCAAGCAACCACTCTAGTCCCGGCGTTTTTTGCACAGCCCCGACGAACTTATCGACGGAGCCAACCGTCTCAAACACCACTACCAACTCAGGATCGTCGGCAGGTGCATTGGCTTGCAACTGTATCCGTCGGGCATCAAACGCCGATTGCAGTGTGCCAAATTTGGGAGTCAGTCGTTCAACTTGGCGCGGAGCTGAAGGTACGTGAACCTGGGTCCACCTCGGGTTACGCTTATCCCGATCGGATGATGTTGGCCGAGGAAATAGTAGAACTGGTCGCTGTTGTTCGCTCATCCGGCACCATATGTCATTCCAGACTATGCGTCAGACGACACCCTGTTTTTCCATTGTTCTAGTCGATCGCTGATAACAGCATGAATGTCCGAATTCGGAAGCGTCAAAACATACCGCCGATGGACATCCTCGCAAAACTGCTCAAGATCTGAAAAACTGTTTACTTTAAGCTTCGTTGCGAGAGCCTTTGACGATACTCCCAGCGGACTTCCCAACCGCTCCTGGAATCGATCAAACCATGCTGTTCGCTGCTCAACAGTCGGACCTGGCAAATTCAGCCGCAACTGGAACCGGCGCCAGACGGCCCTATCAAGTAACTCGGCGTGATTGGTTGCCGTCACAACCACCACATGACTTGGTAACGCATCAATTTGCAGAAGCAGGGAACTGACGACGCGTTTGATTTCGCCTGTTTCGTGTGTATCTCCACGCTCTTTACCGAGAGTATCGAACTCATCGAAAAAGAGGACACACTGGTGAGTGCGCACAAAATCGAATAGCCGTTTCAGTCTTCCGCTGGTTTCACCCAGAAAACTACCGATAACGGCTTCATAACGCACGACAAACAGCGGAACCATCAACTCTTGGGCAATCGCCTCCGCCAGCGTTGTCTTGCCATTTCCGGGGGGGCCAGAGAGCAGCACTCGATGCCGAGGTTCAAGCCCATATGAGCGCAAAATATCTCGTCGCTGCTGTTCCTCAATCAGTTCAGATGTGGCCTTCAGAACGTCCGTTGGCAGCAGCACGGACGACAAGGCTCTACGGGGCTCAATCTCATACAGGAGCCCACCATGTCCGCCATCGAAACTGCGCACAACCTCAGCCGACTTGGGGCGAGCATTGGCTAAGCGCAGGTTCTCCTCAAGCCTGTCAGCTAGATTGTTGTGGTGTTTGGCGCGCTCCTCGGCAGCCATGGCTTCGACAGTTGACTTGAACAAGCCGTGATCACCTTGGCTACCCGCTCGCACAAGATTAACGATTAGGTCGGCTCTGGGCATAAATTCTCCTTCAGTGATGATACCAGTTAGGCACCTTCTACGGTCGGATTTCGCCATGTCAAGAGCTAGCAGGCCTGCGTTCTCCCACTAGAGCCGTTCGTTGTCCAACGTTCTTGTGAACGCATTACGTAGATCTGGTCCGAGCTAATGTCAAATCTGGTGTATGCCTTGTCTGAAGCATAGGTTTTTCAGGCGGCGCATTTTTGTTGTTCCGGTGGATTGTCCTGCACCGGTAGTCCATCCTTGAACGGCACGCCCGCCAGCAGC
>JACCDS011200484.1_pt1 | contig 10821 bp, 9 predicted proteins | sample 7446441 | NCBI WGS metagenome assembly JACCDS01 (sample SAMN15323445, study PRJNA562643) | freshwater metagenome | isolation source: river surface water | place: USA:Blue River Watershed | collected 2017-08-17 | reverse complement strand
TACCCGATTTACCACAGGGCCAGTGATATTGCCGCGCCAGTGCGCGTAAAACCCGCCATTTGGCTTGCACAACCGGCAAAAACACGCTATAGTCTCGTGCTTTCCTCTTCCCACACCTGTCTTGACGCCGGGGTGGGCATCCATTTATGTCCAAAAGGAGTTATTAATGCGTCATTATGAAATTACGTTTATCGTCCATCCGGATCAAAGCGAGCAAGTGCCTGCGATGATCGAGCGTTACAAAGCCAGTGTCACTGCCAAAGGCGGCGTGATTCACCGTGTTGAAGATTGGGGCCGTCGTCAAATGGCTTACTCGATCCAGAAGCTGGCCAAAGCCCATTACATTTGCATGAACATCGAATGCGATGGCGAAACCCTGACCGAGCTGGAAACCGCATTTAAATTCAATGACGCGGTATTGCGTCATCTGACTGTGCGCATGAAGAAGGCTGAAACGACACCGTCGCCGATGATGAAATCGGTACAGCGCGACGATGCCGCCAAGAGCCACCGCACCGAAGCGGTAGCGGCCTAACTTTAGCGCCAAAAATTTTACCCAACAGGAGTAGATGAATCGATTGTTGATCGATGCCGAGCTAGTCGAGCGTGACGCAATGCGCCACACCCCGGCAGGCATCCCGGTTGTTAATCTCACCTTGCTGCATCAGTCGCAGCAAATGGAAGCACAGGTGATGAGATCGGTCGAATGTGTGGTGGCAGCCCTGGCTGCTGGCAACATGGCCGAGCGATTGGCACAATTGGCACTGGGTTCAACTTACCGGTTTGAGGGATTTTTGGCACGTAAAAGTCGCAACAGCAAAAGTCTGGTTTTTCACATCATTGACCTGCCTGCGGATGATTGACCCGGGGCGTATTTTTAATACAGGAGCCAACCATGGCATTCGGTAAAAAGTTTGACAAAAACAAGTTGAAATTGAAAGAAAAGCGCAAACAACAAAATCCTTTGTTCAAGCGCAAGAAATTCTGCCGCTTTACCGCAGCAGATGTTGATCAAGTCGATTACAAAGACGTTGACACCCTGAAAGATTTCATTCAGGAAAATGGCAAGATCATGCCAGCCCGCTTGACCGGCACCAAGGCGCACTATCAGCGCCAGGTTGATACCGCGATCAAACGCGCCCGTTATTTGGCCTTGTTGCCGTACACCGATCTGCACTCGGCTTGATTTGGGAGAACACCATGCAAATTATTCTTTTGGAAAAAGTGGTAAACCTGGGTAACCTGGGTGATGTGGTCAAGGTCAAGGATGGCTTTGCCCGTAACTTCCTGATCCCACAACGCAAGGCCCGTCGTGCCACCACCAGCGCGGTTGCTGAATTTGAAGCACGCCGTGCCGAACTGGAAAAAGTAGCCGCCGAGAAATTGGCCGCTGCCCAAGCCCAGGGTGAAAAACTGTCCGGTATGACGGTGCAAATTTCGCAAAAAGCCGGTGTTGATGGCCGTCTGTTTGGTTCGGTCACCAACTTCGATATCGCCGAAGCCCTGTCCAAGCAAGGTTTTGCGGTAGAAAAAGTGCAAATCCGTATGCCACATGGCCCGCTCAAGCTGGTCGGTGACCATGCCGTGTCGGTCGCATTGCATACCGATGTGGTGGTGGAAGTGGTGGTCGCGGTATTGGGCGAACACGCTTAATTACGCATTAAAACCATGCGTTCGCATGTCGGACGCACAAAAAAGCCGGGTGATACCGGCTTTTTTGTTGTCTGCCTGTTGTTTGCACATCGCACAGCGTATTTATAACGGGTCAACTTGTTTATACTGAGCTGTCGGAAAAATCGTCATTTATTCGATCCTTTCGTTTGATGGCAGCTTGTTTGTACCATTTAATTGCACCGTATTTGTACCCCTAATTGCACCCCTAATTGCACCCATTCCATTCCCGACATGAACCCAGCATGAATTCTGCGCCCGATAAAGAAGTCGATGCCATCCGCACCCCGCCGCACTCGATAGAAGCCGAGCAATCGGTGTTGGGCGGCTTGTTGCTCGACAATGCTGCATGGGATCGGATTGCCGATTTTATGCATGCCGAAGATTTTTACCGGTTTGACCACCGCGTCATCTTTCAAACCATGGTCAAGCTGATCAATGCCGCCAAACCGGCTGACGTGATCACGGTCTATGAAGCCCTGGCCTCGCTCGGCAAGGCCGAAGAAGTGGGCGGGCTGGCGTATTTGAACGCGCTGGCACAAAACACCCCGTCCGCCGCCAATATCCGCCGTTATGCCGAAATCGTGCGCGACCGTGGCATTTTGCGCAAACTGATTACCGTCTCCGATGAAATTTCTGGCCAGGCCTTTAATCCGCAGGGCAAGGAAGTCAAGGCCATGCTCGATGAAGCCGAATCGAAGATTTTTGCCATCGCCGAAGAAGGCTCGCGCGGGGCTCAGGGCTTTGTCGCGATTCAGCCGCTGCTCACGCAAGTGGTGGAACGGATTGATGAACTGTATAGCCGCGACAATCAAAGCGAAATTACCGGCGTCTCAACCGGTTTTATTGATCTGGACCGGATGACTTCGGGCCTGCAAAAAGGCGATTTGGTGATTGTGGCGGGGCGTCCGTCAATGGGCAAGACCGCGTTTTCGATCAATATTGGCGAAAACGTGGCGATTGACAGTGGCTTGCCGGTGGCGGTGTTTTCCATGGAAATGGGCGGCGCGCAATTGGCGATGCGGATGTTGGGTTCGGTCGGCAAGCTCGATCAGGGGCGGTTGCGTACCGGCCGCCTGATCGATGAAGACTGGCCGCGCTTGACCCATGCGATACAAAAGATGAACAATGCCCAGTTGTACATCGATGAAACCCCGGCCTTGAGTTCAATCGAACTGCGCGCCCGCTCACGCCGTCTGGCGCGTCAGTGCGGCACGCTCGGCCTGATCATTGTCGATTATTTGCAACTGATGGCAGCCAATACCCCGGGCGACAACCGGGCTTCGGAAATTTCAGAAATCTCGCGCGGCTTAAAAGGGTTGGCCAAGGAACTCGGCTGCCCGGTGATTGCGCTGTCGCAGTTGAATCGTTCTCTGGAACAACGCCCGAACAAGCGCCCGGTGATGTCGGATTTGCGTGAATCGGGTGCTATTGAGCAAGATGCCGATGTGATTTTGTTTATTTACCGCGATGAGGTCTACAACCCGGATTCGCCCGATAAAGGCACGGCAGAAATCATTATCGGTAAGCAGCGTAATGGCCCGATTGGGGCCGTGCGCTTGACGTTCTTGGGGCAATATACCAAATTTGATAACTATACCGGCAGTTTGGGTGTGTATGGTGGCGACTAAGGTTATCGCCTCAGTCGCAAGCTCAGTTACAACCTCAGTCGCAACCTCAGTTGTAGCCGTGATTGCAACTGAGCTTGTAATTTATGCTGCTATTGATTTGCAATTTATACACCATCCGGTTCGGATTGAAAGCGAGTAGCCATGTTTGGACGATTGATGCCCAATGAGGGCAAGTTTTTTGATTATTTTAATCAGCATGCCGCGTTTTGCGTGAAGGGGGCCAAGGAACTGTTGGCCCTGATGACCAATTTCGACGATCTCGATATCCGCGTGCATGCGATTGAATTGATCGAAAAGGAAGCCGACAAAGTCACCTATGCCACGATTGAGACGCTGCACAAGACCTTTATTACCCCGCTTGACCGCGATGAAATCCACAAGCTCATTACGCGCATGGATGACATTTTGGATTTGATCGAAGATGCTGCGCAAACCGTCTCGCTGTACGATGTCAAAGAGGTGACGCAGGAAGCGCAAAAACTGGCCGAGCTGTGTCTGGCCTGTGTGCAGAAGGTGCAAGCGGCAGTGGCCCTGTTACACAATATGGACAATTCGCGCCAGATTTTGGCGCTGTGCCTCGAAATCGACCGGCTCGAATCGGATGCCGACCATGTGATGCGTGCTGCGCTATCGAAACTGTTCCGCGAAGAACCGGACGTGCGCAACCTGATCAAGCTCAAGGCGATTTACGAAATTCTGGAAATGGTGACCGACCGTTGCGAAGACGTGGGCGTGATCATTGAAGGCATTGTGGTGGAGAACGCCTGATGTTGTCCCTGCGCTGGTTCACCCGTTCCGACTTCAGAAAAGCGAGCCAACATGGATAATTTGCAGATGAGCCTGACCATACTGGTGCTCTTGGTGGCATTGGCCCTGGTGTTTGACTTTATGAACGGTTTTCACGATGCCGCCAACGCGATTGCAACCGTGGTCTCAACCGGGGTATTGAAACCGCAGACGGCAGTGGCAATGGCGGCCTTTTTCAATTTTGCCGCGATTGCAGTGTTTCAGTTGAAAGTGGCCAGTACCGTGGGCAAGGGCACGATTGATCCGCAATTCATAGATCATTACGTGATCTTTGGTGCGCTGGTCGGTGCCATCTTCTGGAACGTGCTGACCTGGTATTACGGCATTCCCTCTTCGTCGTCGCATGCGCTGATCGGTGGTTTGGTTGGTGCCGCGATAGCCAAGTCCGGCACCGGTGCCATCATTACCGGTGGTCTGGGCAAAACCCTGTTGTTCATCATACTCTCGCCCTTGTTCGGGTTTGTGTTTGGCTCGATTTTGATGGTGATCGTGGCCTGGATTTTCGTCCGATCTTCGCCGCGCCGGGTCGATAAATGGTTCCGGCGGCTGCAACTGGTGTCGGCTTCGCTATACAGTCTGGGCCATGGCGGCAATGACGCGCAAAAGACCATGGGCATTATCTGGATGCTGTTGATTGCCGCCGGGGTGCAAACGAGCAGCGACAAACTGCCGCTGTGGGTCATCATTTCCTGCTACGCGGCGATTAGTCTGGGCACCCTGTTCGGTGGCTGGCGCATCGTCAAAACCATGGGCCAGCGCATTACCAAGCTCAAACCGGTCGGCGGTTTTTGCGCCGAAACCGGCGGTGCGATTACCCTGTTTATGGCGACCGCACTCGGTATCCCGGTTTCCACCACCCACACCATTACCGGTGCCATTACCGGGGTTGGTTCGGTGCAAAAAACCAAGGCGGTGCGCTGGGGCGTGGCAGGCAATATCGTTTGGGCCTGGATTTTCACGATTCCCGCTTCGGCGCTGGTTGCCGCCATGTCGTGGTGGATTGGGCGGCACCTGTTTTGAGTTAGGACTTACGCAAAACCGGGCCAGCGGGCCACCGTCCCAGCGGCGTTGCGCTGCCTTGCCGTACCGGTGTACTGCCTGCGGCAGCGCGCCTTGCTGGGACAATTTTGCGTAAGTCCTGTAAGTCCTATGAGTGAGTAAAATAAAAAAGCCAACTTCGGTTGGCTTTTTTATGCTGGCAGCGGTAGCGCAATACAGTCGTACCGCATTACCGCCGCAGTTCAGTTCCCAAATTCCCTCGTTGCTCAGTCCCGATGTCCGTGCCCGTGCCCGTGCTGCTCTTCCGATCCAATCGGCAGACCCTGTGCCTGCTGCCCTTCAAAGAAAAACGGCCGACGCTTCCTGCCATTGGGCATCGCTTCATCCAGGTTGGCATCAAACAGGCGGCCATTTTGCATGACATGGCTGATTCGGTCCGAGTGCAGGAAGTTTTGCAGCAAATCAGCGTCAATTACCACCAGATCAGCCAGCTTGCCCACTTCCAGCGAGCCGATGTCACGCTCCAGTCCCAAATATTTGGCCCCGTTCAGCGTACCACTGCGGATCGCTTCCAGTGGCGTCATACCGCCCTTGAACAGAGTCCACATTTCCCAGTGCGCGGCCAGACCTTCACGCTGACCGTGTGCCCCAATATTCACGTTGACCCCGCGCCGCTGCAAGGCGGTGGCGGTTTTGGCGATGTCGAGCACGTTGAAATCGGATTCCGGAGCGGTTTCGCGCCGCACCGTTCGCGCTTCCAGCAAGCTTTTCGGCACGAAGCGGGTTAGCAATGGGTGTTGCCAGACATTGCTGTTGGCGACCCAGTAATGCTCGCCATCCAGTCCACCATAGCCAACGCCAAGCGTCGGGGTGTAGCCGACTGCGGTCTGTGACCAGAGTTGCTTGACATCCTCATACACATGGGCCAGCGGCAGCGAGTGCTCGATTCCGGTATGGCCATCGATGATCATGTTCATATTGCTCTGGAACAGTGCGCCGCCTTCCGGCACCACCATCATATTGGTTTGGCGCGCCGCCTCCAGCACTTGCTGGCGTTGCTCGCGTCGCGGCTGGTTATAGCTTTTGACGCTGAATGCACCGGCGGCCTGCTGCCGTTTCAGGTGGTTGAGCGCATCATCGAGCGAATCGACCGGGGAAGAAAAGCTGCCCTTGGCCCCATACAAAATGGTGCCGGTGGAAAAAATCCGTGGGCCAACCACCCGCCCGGCGCGCTGCATTTCGCTGTGGCTGAAAATTTGCGAGGTCTGGTTCGATGGATCGTGGATTGTGGTCACGCCAAAGGCCAGCGAGGCGTAATTGATCCAGCTTTGTTGTGGAATAATCCCGTCTTCGCCCATTCCGCCATGCCAATGCACATCCACCAGCCCCGGAATAATGGTTTTACCTTTTAGTTCCACTACCCGCGCCCCGGGCGGGGTGGTGACTTCGCTGGCTTTGCCAATGGCCACAATCCGGTTTTGCTCGATCACGATTTTGCCATCGTCAATCACTTCATCGCCCTTCATGCTGATGATGCGGGCACCGCTCAACACGAGTTTGCCGCTTGGCTTGTCACTGGCCATGGACAGGCCGATGTTTTTCCCGCTGGCAGCCGGGGCGGGTGCTGATTTGGCTGCTGAGTTGTCTGTCGATTTGTCTGGCGATTTGTTTGCGGCGGTGTCTGTGGCGACAGCGGGCTTGTTACTGTCTTTAGCAAGTGCATTGCTGCCTTGTTCGGCGCTGGCCTCAGGCGTCTGGTAAGCAAAACTGTCGCCCAGCGGCTGGCTAAACAATTGATTGCCCAGCAGGTAATGCAGGGTTTTACCGTCGCCCGACCAGTGCAGGTAGTCCCCGGCATGCACATCAAACTGTTTCAAGGGCAAGGCTTCGCCGCCCTTGCCAAAGTTAATCGTTTTGCCAGCCAGTGGCAGCGGGCTGACCCAGGCGTGAAAGCGTTCGGTAAATGCCAGATGGCTGGCATCGGGCGAGAGCACGTAGCTGGTGGCAAATTCACTCTTGGCAATCACCTGTTCGGCGCGGCTGGTCAAATCGATCTTGACCAGATCGGTGTGAAAATCGACTTCGCTGGTAAATTGGTTGCGTGTCACATACAGCGCAGCGGGGCCAGCAGCGGGGCCAAAAGCGGGGCCAAACTGCGGCGCGCGCCCGTCTTCGGTAATCCATTGCGCGGCGCTGCTGCCATCGCTGGCGGCCAGATACACCCCGGTATCGAGTCCATACCACGGCGTGGTCAAATAGCCGCCCCTCAGTTTGACATACGCCACCTGCTTGCCATCGGCAGAAAAGCTTGGTTCGACATATTTGCCGCGCAAGCCGCTGATAATGTTTTCCCGGCCACTGGCCAAATCGAGCACCCGCACCGAACCACCATCGGTATCGCTCCAGGTAGTAAACACTACGCGCTTGCCGTCACGCGAGAATTGCGGATAAAACTCGAAATGCTGGTTTTGCGTGGTGAGTCGGCGCGGCTGGCCGTCGGGCAGGGCGCGCGAATACAGATGACCCAGTGCCGAATACACCACCTTGTCGCCTTGCGGTGCAACCTGGGCCCAGCGCAATTGTTTTACCTCAAACTGATCCGGTGCCACGCTTTGGGCAAAGCGCAGCGCCGGGCGGATCTCGCGGCTATCCTTGACGTGAAATGGAATCGACTTGGCCTGGCGCGAAAACGGATTGACGCGCCACAGGCCGCCCTTGGCCCAGAGCACCAGTTCGCGGCTGTCCGGCAGCCATGCATAACCGGGATACACACCTTGCACCGCCCAGCTTTCCTGCAAATCCCGTTCCAGTTCGCTCCAAGCCATGCTTTCCACGCCGGTCTTCAAATCCTTGAGAAACAGCGCGCTTTGGCCTGAAACCCGGCGGACAAAGGCCAGGTACTTGCCATCGGGCGAAGGGGTGGGCGCAATCGCGCCGCCGGGGCCGCTGACAAATGGCCTAGTTTTGCCCTGCTGTAAATCACGGCGCAAGATTTGGTAGATTTGGCCACGGCTGTTGCGGTTGTATTCAAACTCGGTGCCGGGTGTGGTGTCTTGCGAGTAGTACAGATAGCGGCCATCGGGCGAAAACGCCGGTTCGCCCAAATCCTTTTGCCAGTTCGGTTTTTCATTTAACTGCACGCCCGCGCCCTTGCCGCTGGTGTGATACAGCCAAATCTCGCCCGAGCCGAGCGAGCGGGTTCCGGCAAAGTGCTTGCGCGCCGCCACATACTGGCCATTCGGATGCCAGACCGGGTTGTACAGCAGGCGCAGTGTTTCACGGCTGAGCGCACGGGCGGCGCTGCCATCGCGCGCCATGACCCAGATATTATCAGCGCCTGCGGCATCGGAAATAAACGCAATCGACTTGCCATCGGGCGAGAAGCGCGGCTGCATTTCCCACGCCATGGAATGGGTCAACGGTTTCGCTTCACCGCCTTCAATCGGCAGGCGGTACAGGTCACCGAGCAAATCAAATACCAGTTCCTTGCCGTCCGGGCTGACATCAACACTGAGCCAGGTGCCGCTGGTGGTATCAATGCTGATGGTTTGCTTCGGCCCCGGCGGGTGATTGACATCCCATTTTGCATCCGATTTCATATCCGATTTCATATCCGATTTCATATCCGATTTTTTGCTTTCCGCCATGGCAGCGGCACCGCTGTCGGCAGCTTGGGCCAGGCTGGCCAATAACAAAACCGGTGATAGTGAAACGACCGACAACAATTCAGGCAGGGACAGGCGTAACTTCGACATCGTGGCTCCAAAATGACAGGCAAAAAGTAGGGGGGCGGTGCGGCGCGGCAGATAACAATTGACACTGGCGGGCACTGGCGGGCACTGTCTGGCACTGTCAGGCATCGGCAAAGAGCTTGCAAGATCAACCAACACTGGCTGATGGCGGCGCGCTTGAGTCCGGCTTGCTAGCTGCGCTGGTGTTCGCTCGTTTGTCCGCTCGTTTGGCCGCTGTTTTGTCCGCTCTTGTGTTCACTGTCGTGTCAGAGGCTGTGTCATTTATGGCACGCCCGCCTTGGCCAGCAGCGCAAAATTCGTAATCAAAGCACACCGCTGCAGCAAAGCGCATGGCAGCGCGTATCATAGCCGTTTTTTGCCTTCGACGGGCGAAATTTCAGCGATTGACAATCCGGTAGCAGGCGCGCCAAATGATGCGTGACGCAGCATTTAACGGAGGAACCCCATGATTGACAATCGACGTCGCGCCCTGTGTCAGGGCGGGGTCTTGTTGGCCGGACTATCGGTTGCGCTACCCGTTTCAGCCAACCGCAAACGCATCGCCTATATGAGTGCCAAACAGAATTTGCCGTTCTGGCAAAGCATCAGCAAGGGGGTGCGCAATATTAGCACCAGCCATGGCCATGACTTTGTTGAAATGGATAGCCAATTAAACCCCGAAGTGCAATTGCAAAACGTGCGGCAATTACTGGCGCAAGGGGTGGCCGGGATCGTGATTTCACCGGTCGATAGCCAAAGTGCACCGGCGGTGCTGGCGCTGACCCGTGCCGCCAAGGTGCCGGTGGTGATTGCCGACATAGGCACCCAGGGCGGCGACTATCTGTCCTACGTCAAATCGGACAATTATCGCGGCGCGCACCAAATCGGCACCGAACTGGCGCGCGCCATAGAGGAAAAGGGCGGCAACCATCGTCAGTATGCGCTGGTGACGATTTCTCTGGCCCGCAAAAACGGGCAAGACCGCACCAATGGCTTTCGCGATGCGATGAAAGAGGCGGGCATCGGACAGGAAGTGGCGCTGCGCCAGATGCAGGATTATTCGGAGCAGGAAACCTATCTGTTCGTTAAACAAATACTGGAGCAATACCCGAACCTGCGCGGCCTGTTCATTGCAACCGACCAGCCGGTCAAGGGCGCACTGCGCGCCATCCGCGAGGCGCGCAAAAAGACCGATCTGTTGATGGTGTCGTTTGATGCCATGCCAGACGTGGCCGAATTGCTGAAAACCCGTACCCTGATCGCGGTCGGCATGCAGCAACCGTATCTGATGGGCCAGCGCGCAGCCGAGGCGCTGCTGGCCCATCTGCGCGGTAGCCAAGTAGACAAACAAATTCTGGTGCCGATTTTGCTCGGTACCGGTGCAAATATCGAATCGCTGCTGCCACAGGTCAAGCAAACCGTGTTTGGCGAGGGCAACCGCTAGACAGGCATTGTTAGGCAGGCATTCTTAGGCAGGCATTGTTAGGCAGGCATTGTTGGACACTTGGCCGGTCAATTGATTTGACCGCTGTTCGACACCCGACACTCATTTTGTATTGATTTGGACCAACCTAATGCGCATCCCCAATCTCCCGGTGCGGCAATCCATGGTGGTATGCCTTGTCGGCCTGCTACTGTTGCTGGTGTCGGTCTTGCTGGCCGGACTGGGAAAACTTCAGACATTGCGCGATGCCGGAGAATTGGCACTGGGCGAACATTACCCGACCATTGTACTGATTCACCGCAGCAATGCCGAGCTTGGCAATGTGGCGCGCGCCATGCGCGAGGTCTTGTTGCTCAAGGACGATGATCAAATCTCCGAGCAACTGGCGGCCATTGTGCGCGGGCGCAACCAGATGACGCGGCTGTTGGCCCAGTTAAGACAGCGCTTGCAGCACAGCGGGGTGCGGGCACTGCTCGATGATATATCGGTAGTGCATGCCGCCTACAGCGTGAATCAGGAAGATTTTTTCAACCTGATG
>JACCDS010643434.1_pt1 | contig 10828 bp, 13 predicted proteins | sample 7446441 | NCBI WGS metagenome assembly JACCDS01 (sample SAMN15323445, study PRJNA562643) | freshwater metagenome | isolation source: river surface water | place: USA:Blue River Watershed | collected 2017-08-17 | reverse complement strand
GGGGCATTTCTGTACACACCAGGGAATGTGGATGTACAAACTCAGAGGCGGTAAATCAGGCATTACGCATCGCTTCCAGTAACAGCGTCAATGCTTTACCACGATGAGAGACTTTTCCTTTCTCTGCTTTAGTCAGTTCGGCGGCGGTTTTACCCAATGCCGGAACATAGAACACGGGATCGTAACCAAACCCACCGTTACCGGCTGCCGTCCGGGTAATTTCCCCGTCCCAGCTACCGTGGAACACCAGCGGCGTGGGATCAGAAGCATGACGTAAATAGACCAGCACGCAGTGGAACTGTGCCTGACGTTGCCCGTCGGGCGTGTTTTCCAGCGCCTGAAGCAGTTTTTCCAGGTTCTGCTGGTCGCTGGCCTCTTCACCGGCATAGCGGGCAGAATAAATCCCGGGTGCGCCACCCAGCGCATTTACGGCCAGCCCGGAGTCGTCTGCAAGAGCAGGAAGCCCGGTAAGCTGTGCAGCGTGACGCGCTTTCAGGATGGCGTTTTCGATAAAGGTCAGGCCGGTTTCCTCGGCGGATTCCACGCCGAGTTCGGTTTGCGCCACGATATCCAGACCAAAGGCGGCGAGCAGATCCGCCAGTTCACGTACTTTGCCGGGATTACCGGTGGCAAGAACAACTTTTTGCATAACAGTTCCAGTTTGATTCATTTACAGCAAATACCAGAGACCCGGGAACAGATCCATGCCAAGGAAATTCAGGGCATACAGCACCAGAATCACAATCATGGCTGAGAAGTCGATGCCGCCCATGGCAGGGAGAATGCGGCGAATCGGCGCCATTAATGGCTCGGTCAGTTGGATCAGCACGAAGTCCATCGCACCGCGGCCCTGGCTGATCCAGCTCATCAGGGAGCGAATGATAATCACCCAGAACACCAAATAGCCGGCAGATTTCAGCAACGACAGCAGCCCAACCAGCAAATTGGTGGGATCGACAGAGAACACGCCGACCTGGATGAGCAGCAGAAGCGGGTATTTAAGCGTTGTCAGTACAAAGGCTAACAACAGAGATGCCGTATCGATCGGACCCAGTGCAGGCAGGATACGACGTAAGGGTTTCACAATCGGCTGAGTAATCTTCACCACAAACTGGGCAAGCGGATTATAAAAATCACAACGTGACCACTGCATCCAGATGCGCAGCAGCAGCACCATGACGTAGAGATCGATTATCGTTTTTACTAAAAACGTCATTGTTAACATGAAGTTCCTCAATTATTGTTGTGAAGGTTGTGTGTAATCACGCGCGCCAAATATAGCGGTGCCAATGCGCACCAGAGTACTGCCAGCGGCAATGGCCGCCTCCATATCATCGCTCATCCCCAGTGAAAGGGTGTCAACATCACTATATTGCTGTTTTAGCTGGTGAAATGCATCAGCCATTTGCTGGCATACCGCCAGCTGTCGCTGATAATCCTGTTCGGGTGCCGGAATCGCCATCAGCCCGCGCAACCGCAAACGCGGCATGGCGGTAATCTCCTGAGCCAGTTCGGCAACCGCATCCAGCATGATGCCAGATTTGCTGTTTTCGTCACTGATATTTACCTGAATTAAGACATTGAGCGGCGGCAGATGTTCAGGCCGCTGATCGTTGAGCCGCTGGGCGATCTTCTGGCGATCGACGGTGTGGCACCAGGCAAAATGTTCGGCTACCAGTCGGCTTTTATTGGACTGCAGGGGACCAATGAAATGCCATATCAATCCAGGATGTGAGGCCAGGGACTGAATTTTTTCAACCCCTTCCTGAACGTAATTCTCACCAAAATCAATCTGACCCGCCGCTGCCGCTTCTTCGACCGCGCTCGCAGGCTTCGTTTTGCTTACTGCAAGTAACGTAATTTCTTCTGGTGCCCGGCCGCAACGGGTTGCAGCAGCAGCGATTCGCTGACGGACTTGCTGTAGGTTGTGCTGGATTGAAGTCATAGTCTGGAGATCAAAATGGATTTGGATGAAATAGTGGCGCTTAGTGTAAAGCATAACGCCGCCGATCTGCACCTTTGTAACGGACATTTGCCGTACTGGCGCCGTCAGGGCCGGCTTGAAACGCTTCCCGACCAGCCTGTCCTGTCTGCTGACTGGATGGCGCGGTTTACCTCGGCATGGCTGGACACTGAACAGCAGGCGCAGCTGAAGCAAGAAGGGCAGCTGGATTTTGCGTTAACCCTGATGAGTGGACAACGTCTCCGCGCCAATCTGTTTAGGCAGCGTAACGGGCTGTCACTGGCGTTGCGTATTATTGCCAGCCACTGTCCCACGCTGGCAGCGTTGCGCCTGCCGGAGGTGGTGCCGACCTTACTGAATAAACAGGACGGGCTGATTTTGATTACCGGCGCAACCGGCAGTGGTAAATCGACCACGCTGGCGGCTATGGTCGATGCCATCAACCGGCTGCAGGCGCGGCATATTCTGACGCTGGAAGATCCGATTGAGTTTATTCATCACAGCCAGCAATCCCTGATTCAACAGCGCGAAGTCGGGTTGCATTGCCGGTCGTTTAGTCTGGGCCTGAAAGCGGCTTTACGGGAAGATCCTGACGTGATCATGCTGGGTGAACTACGCGACAGTGACACCATTCGTCAGGCACTGACCGCCGCAGAGACCGGACATCTGGTGCTGGCAACCTTGCATACGCGCGGCGCGGTTCAGGCGGTGGACAGGCTGGTGGATGTGTTTCCTGCAGATGAAAAAAATCTGATACGCACGCAACTGGCGGGCAGCCTGAAAGCGGTAATCGCGCAGCAGCTGGTTTCTGCCATCGATGAGAAAAGAGTCGGGCTGTTTGAGGTGCTGATTACGACCAGTGCGGTCATCAACCTGATTCGGGAAGGCAAAATGCACCAGATTCCTGCCATTTTGCAAACCGGCGCGCAGGCCGGAATGCAAACGTTTGAGCAGAGCCGTCTGGCCCGTCAGGCCGAAGGCGTTATTGCTTAATGGGTTTCAAACCAGTCCTGCAGGATAATTGCCGCTGACTGTGAATCCACTGATCCTTTGTTCAGCGCACGATAACCGCCCCGTTCAAACAGATCGGCTCGCGCTTCGACGGTGCTGAGGCGCTCATCCTGCAGCTCCACGCGAATGCCGAAACGACCATGCAGGCGGTTAGCAAATTTGCGCGCGCGCGCGGTCAAAGGCTGTTCAGTGCCGTCCATATTTTACGGTAATCCCACCACCACAAAATCAGGCTGCCACTCTTTGAGCAGTTTTTCGATTTGCAGCCAGTCAGGCGTGCCATCCTGCGCCTTGAGCGCACTCAACGGGCGGGCATTGCCCGTCAGCTGTTGTCCCACCGCGACGCCGATGCTTTTGGTGCCGAAGTCAAAACCTAACAACGTTTGTGTATTCATCAGGCGTGACCTGCATCGCTGGCCATATTGTGAATATCAACGCCAATGCTGCGTGCGGCTTCACGCCAGCGCTCAGAGATCGGCGTCTGAAACAGGATGTTGCTGTTAGCCGGTGTGGTCAGCCAGGCGTTTTCCATCAGCTCGTTTTCAAGCTGGTCTTTTTCCCAGGCACAATAACCCAGCGCGACCAGCACATGATCGGGCTGTGAGGCCGTGCCAATCGCTTCCAGAACGTCGCGTGAGGTGGTAATCACGGTGTTGTCTGAGACGCGAATGCTGGAGGTAAAGGTTCGCTGTGCCGAATGCAGAATAAAGCCGCGATCTTCTGCCAGCGGACCACCGCTGAACACCGGTTTATCAAGATTGATTGCCGGGTCGCGGTTTTCTTCGGCGATCTTGAGCTTTTTCAGAATGCCGTCAACCGTCAGGTTTTCCATCGGCTTATTGATAATCAGCCCCATTGCCCCTTCTTCGTTATGCTCGCAAATGTAGACCACAGAACGTTTGAAAAAGGGATCTTGCAACGATGGCATGGCAATTAAAAAGTGATGCTGTAAATTCATTCTCACATGCTTTACCAAAGATAACCGGTGCGTGACATCTGCACCGGTGTTGGGTTGATCACGGAGCATGGCCCCAGCGTTATGCTCAGCCCAGGCGCTTCTCGATGGCGTCCATCAGCATACCGGTGATGGAGACAGGGAACGCGGCCTCGATTTCACGAATGCATGTCGGGCTGGTCACGTTAACTTCAGTCAGTCTATCACCAATAATGTCGAGCCCGACAAAAATCAGGCCTTTGGCCTTCAGGGCAGGGCCGACACGGCGGGCAATTTCCCAGTCGCTTTCGCTCAGCGGGCGAGCTTCGCCGCGTCCGCCAGCCGCCAGGTTACCGCGGGTTTCTCCCCCCTGCGGAATACGCGCCAGGCAATAGGGAACCGGTTCGCCATCGACCACCAGAACGCGCTTATCACCGTCTTTGATCGCCGGCAGGTAATTTTGCGCCATGCAGTAACGGCTTTCATGTTCAGTCAGGGTTTCTGCGATAACACCGAAATTCGGGTCGTCCTGCTTCACGCGGAAAATGGACGCGCCGCCCATGCCGTCCAGCGGCTTCATAATGACATCGCCATGCTCCTGCCAGAACGCCCGCAGCTGTTGCTTAGAGCGGGTGACCAGCGTATCTGGCGTGAATTCTGCGAACCAGGCGGTATACAGTTTTTCGTTACAGTCGCGCAGGCTTTGCGGCTTGTTGACGATCAGCGTGCCCTGTTCTTCTGCGCGCTCCAGGATATAGGTGCAGTAGATAAATTCGGTGTCGAATGGCGGATCTTTACGCATCAACACGACGTTCAGGTCAGCCAGTTTAATCACCTGCTCGCTGCCAAACTGATACCAGCTTTCGGCATTCTGTTCCACGCTGAGCAGGCGAGTGCGGGCGAAAGCCACGCCACCGCGCAGGGAGAGATCGTTCATCTCCATGTAGTGAATTTCGTAACCACGGCGCTGTGCTTCCAGCAGCATTGCAAAGCTGGAGTCTTTCTTAATGTTGATGGATGAGATCGGGTCCATCACGATGCCAAGCTTGATCATTATTATCTCCTGAAGGAGGCGGGGATTACCGTCTCGTTCCGTTCGGGCGAAAAGGGGCTGAACAGTCAGGACGCGGTTTGTGCTGTGCGCGACCCGATGAAGCTAAAAGTATCGCTTAACCCAGGTCACCAAACCTCACCTGAAGTGCCGTGATGGCGGTCAGTGCCGTGGTTTCGGTGCGTAAAACCCGTGGGCCAAGCAGAATATCGGTAAAACCATGCTGCGCCGTCATGGCAATTTCATCCGTTGACAGCCCACCTTCCGGACCAATCAACAGGCGGATACGTTCGACCGGCTGGGGCAACGTATTGATGCTGTGGCTGGCGCGCGGATGCAGATTTAGTTTTAACCCACTTTCTGCTTCACTGCACCAGGCTTCCAGCGTCATGGCCGGGCGGATTTCAGGTATCCGGTTACGACCACACTGTTCGCAGGCGGCAATGGCAATTTTTTGCCACTGTTGAATTTTTTTTGCCAGACGTTCGGCATCCAGTTTGACACCACAGCGTTCAGAAAACAGCGGTGTAATGACATTTACACCCAGTTCGATCGATTTCTGAATAGTAAATTCCATTTTTTCGCCGCGAGACATCACCTGACCGAGATGCAGATAAAGCGGTGATTCGCGATCGTCTTCCTGGCTTGCCGTGATGGATACTTTTACACGTTTTTTATCAACATGCGTGATTTCTGCTGCGAAAGTCAGATTACTGCCATCAAACAGTTCTACATGCTGCCCACTGGTCATACGGAGCACGCGGCCAACATGGTTGGCGGCGTCGTCGTCCAGCGTAATTTCACTGCCAACGTGAACAGGCTGTGCGTGATAAATGCGAGGTATGCGCATAAGGTCCCTGAGAGCTAAACGCCGCGGGATTAACGCGGCGGGGCGGTGAAACCGTTAGTTTAGGGCAGGGATTTTAACGCTTGCAAGCCTCGAGCACATAAGGATTATGATTCCCCTGTACACGCGCGATGCGCTGGTCGCGCTCACATTCCCATTTGCTCACCGGATAGAGCTTGTCCCAGGCCGTGAATAACTGGGTTTGTTGACGCGACAGGCGCAGATGATACTGGTCACGCATGTAGAAGTAAGTGCGGGCGATTGCGCCGCGAGCCCGCTCTGGCGGCTGCGCCTGCTTGTTTTTAAAATCAATTTGCATGGTGCACTGGCCGTACTGCTTTTCAGTGCCGTTCCACTGGCTGTAAGCGTAGTTGCCGCGGTCACCATTCACCTCACCGATGGCCGGCTGCAGATTGTGCAGGTCGGTTTCGATACGGCGGTAGTCGGCATCTTTACTGCAATTTTTGCGGCCGCCATTCTGCCAGCACTGACGTTGATGACCGAACTCCCAGGCAGGCATCACATGTTCCCACTCAATACGCGCGGCGCGGTTGGCATTTTTGCGCGGCTGGTAACCACAACTGTTCAGGTCAGGCTCGCCCTTTTTGCCGTGCCAGCTAATCTTACAGCCACAATAAAAGCTGCCTGGCGCATCCTGGTTAATCTCTGCGGCGAAGGCTTTGGCCTGCTGAAAATTATTTTGATGATAGTTATTGAGGTTAAGGGCCTGGCTGTTAAAAGATGCCAGTAACAGCGCCGTGGTTATGATTAATTTGCGAGACATATTCCAGTTTTACCCCTGATCCTTAAAAGGGCGGCAGGGTACCAGAATGCAGGCGCAGGCGGAATGAGAATCCGTTCAGGAGAGGGGAGAGACGTCGGCTTTCAACAGGCTACCGCAGTGCACGCAGCGGTACTCGCTTTCGCCTCGGAGCACGCGGTTATGGCGACGCACGGTAAGCTGGTGCTGCTGACACTGGCAGCGATAAGCAAAAGTGCGGCTGCGCACCGACTCGACTTCGAACTGATGAGTGCGCCGTGCCGGCACGCCCAGAACGCTCTCCATCATCCATTTCCACTCTTTGCCATGGGGCGCGACGCGGCCAAAGGTTTTCCACACCAGCAAATGGGCCAGCTCATGGGGAACAACTTCTTCAATAAAGGCCTGCTGATTTTCCATCAGCAGGACGGGATTGAGGCGAATTTCCCATTTTTCCAGCCAGGCCGTGCCGGCGGCGGTGCCACGCTGCTGATAAACCAGCGTTGGCTCAGGATAATGGCGTTCAAGCTTTTCATTGGCCCGCTCAAGCGCGCTACGCAGGGCGCGCATAACGGCTTGTTGCAGGGCAATGGGAAGGCGGGCTGTTTTCATGGCGCTCAGCATAAGCGGCGCAGGCGAGGAACTCAACAGCAATACACCGCCTGCAAAAAAGGTATGCTGGCCGACCGGCACCACCCGCTTTTTAATGAAACTGCTTAACCGTCTGCGCCAGTTGCCGGGCCTGGTCCTCAAGAGAACTCGACGCGGCTGACATCTGCTGAACCAGCGCGGCATTCTGCTGCGTGGTCCCATCCATTTCGTTGACGGCGATGGTCACTTGCGCAATGCCGCGAGCCTGCTCATCGGAGGCGGCAACGATTTCACCGATGATATGCTGCACGGATGAAACGGCAGTCGTCATCTCATGCATGGTTTTGCCCGCATCGTTGACCAGTACGACACCATTTTCGACCCGCACGGCGGACGCTTCAATCAGGGCGGAGATATCTTTCACGGCGCGAATCTGCGCCATACTGGCGGCAGTCTGTTCCGGGGCCGCGGGCATCTTTGAAAGAAAAATGAAGCAGCGACGGTGACTACGGGCGAATAGCCATGGCTGGACAATAATAAGGCGGGGGATTTTTCGAGAGAGAACGCCGGTAAAACGCCAGCAAAAAAGCCAGTCAGTTTTCACTGACTGGCTGTGGGATACACATGAAAAGCGGAGGCTTACTGACCGATGTCGCGCAGCTTTTTACCTGCCATCAGGTTACGTTCAATGTGCTCCAGCGAAACGTTTTTGGTTTCGGGAATTAACATAACCGTCAGTACGATGAAGAAGACGTTCAGCAGACCGTAAACCCAGAAGGTCGGTGCATTGCCCAGCGTATTCAGCATGGTCAGGAAGGTTGCGCCGACAATCATGTTGGCGATCCAGTTGGTGGTCGTTGACACGGTGATACCGAAATCGCGTCCTTTCAGCGGCTGAATTTCAGAACACAGAACCCAGATCAACGGACCGGCTGACATGGCAAAGCCCACGATAAACATCAGCAGCATGCCAATCGCGAAGTACTGCGCGCCTGACGAATGAATGCCCATATGCAGCATGGTGCCAAGAACGCCCATACCGGCCGCCATGACCAGGAAGCCCAGAATCAGGGTAGGCTTACGGCCCCAGCGATCCACCAGACCGATAGCAATAAAGGTTGCCAGTACGTTAACCAGGCCGACAATCACCGTTCCCCACATCTGTTGGGTGGTATTTGAGAAACCTGCAATCTCAAAAATTTTCGGTGCGTAATACATGATGACGTTCATGCCGGTAAACTGTTGCATAACCTGCAGCAGAATGCCCAGGTACACCGCACGACGGAAGTGGCTGCTACTGGTAAATAATCCCCAGCCTGACTGTTTGATCTTCAGGCTTTCACGGATCTCATCCAGCTCGCGCTTTGCCTGCTCACTGGTATCACGCAGGCGATCCAGTACGCGTTGCGCATCGCGGAAGTTGCCTTTCGCCGCCAGCCAGCGTGGGCTGTTAGGCAGGAAGAACACGCCAACCAGCAGCAGCAGGGCAGGAATAGTGATAACGCCCAGCATCCAGCGCCAGTTACCTGTAAAGCTGAACGCCGTATCGGAAAGATAAGCACCCAGAATACCGATGGTGATCATCAACTGGTACAGGGAGATCATGCTGCCGCGGATTTTTTCAGGGGCAATCTCTGAAAGATAAAGCGGCGCGGTGTAAGAGGCGATACCTACCGCCAGACCCAACAGCACACGTGCGCTGATCAGCATTTCAGGGTTCGGTGCCATGGCTGACCAGAGTGAGCCAATAACAAACAGAATCGCACCGGCCATCAGGCTTTTCTTACGGCCCAGACGGGATGACATCCAGCCGCTGCCGATGGCACCGATCGCTGCACCAAACATCATGGAGCTGACAATCCACTCCTGTTGATGGGCAGTGACGTTAAAGTCCTTCGCGATAAAGGGCAGAGCACCGGCAATAACGCCGATATCCAACCCAAACAGCAGGCCTGCGAGGGCTGCCAGAAAGCAGACAAATAAGGTCATTGCCTTATTTGAGGTTCTGCTTTTATGTGAATTGCCAGGCATGGTTGCCTCCAAAATTATCCATCATTGTTGTTATCGATGTTAAAAAACCTTAACTGAGCAAAAAGTGAGCCCGATCACATTGATGTAATCGCTTACACTTGCTGAAACCCTGAAATCCAGCATTTACAACCCAGAAAGGTCAAGTAACCAGTGAGGTATAGCACCCTCGAAGTTTCTGACAATGTCCTGTTTAACGCCTATCAGATGACGCTGAAAATAACGCATTTTCAGAAGAATAACTACGGCGATAAATTCCTAAATAGCCGATATATAAAGCGTTTCAAATTGTAAGCGTTAACACATCAGCAGCGTACAAGCCGAAAGAAAGTGTAGTTGAGTTAAAAAAATGTGCAGAAGGAAAAAACGCCATGAAAAGGAAGCAGAACAGGCAAAAAAAAGCCCCGCCAGATGGCGGGGCTTTTCAGTGATGCGTCAGCCTTACAGGCCCGCAGCCTCACGCAGCTGGGCAGCTTTGTCGGTTTTTTCCCAAGGGAAATGCTCACGACCAAAGTGACCGTAGGCAGCGGTTTCTTTATAGATAGGATGCAGCAGGTCCAGCATCTGAATCAGGCCGTAAGGGCGCAGGTCAAAGAACTCGCGCACCAGCAAGGTCAGCTGTTCAGTAGACACTTTTTCTGTGCCAAAGGTCTCGACCATGATAGAGGTCGGCTCAGCGACGCCAATCGCATAGGAAACCTGAATCTCACAGCGATCGGCCAGGCCCGCGGCCACGATGTTTTTGGCAACATAGCGGGCGGCATAGGCGGCTGAACGGTCAACTTTAGACGGATCTTTACCAGAGAATGCGCCGCCACCGTGACGGGCCATCCCGCCGTAAGTATCGACAATGATTTTACGACCGGTCAGGCCGCAGTCACCCATCGGGCCACCGATAACAAAGCGGCCAGTCGGATTGATGTGATATTTAGTGGATGCATTCAGCCACTCGGCAGGCAGGACAGGCTTGATGATTTCTTCCATCACCGCTTCCTGCAACGCTGTCTGTGAGATGTCTTCGCTGTGCTGGGTTGACAGCACGACGGCATCAATCCCAACAATTTTACCGTCGTCGTACTGGAAGGTCACCTGGCTTTTAGCATCCGGGCGCAGCCATGACAGCGTGCCGTTCTTACGCACTTCAGCCTGGCGCTGAACCAGACGGTGCGCATAGGTCACCGGTGCGGGCATCAGAACATCAGTTTCGTTTGTGGCATAGCCAAACATCAGGCCCTGGTCACCCGCGCCTTGCTCCAGCGGATCGCTACGGTCAACGCCCTGGTTGATATCCTGAGACTGTTTGCCAATCGCGCTTAACACTGCGCAAGAGTTGGCATCAAAGCCCATATCGGAATGAACATAGCCGATTTCACGAACGGTATTACGGGTGATTTCTTCGATATCGACCCAGGCACTGGTGGTGATTTCGCCGCCAACCAACACCATACCGGTTTTCACGTAAGTTTCGCAGGCCACACGCGCTTTCGGATCCTGTTCCAGGATGGCATCAAGCACGGCATCAGAAATCTGGTCGGCGATTTTATCAGGATGTCCTTCGGATACGGACTCGGATGTAAAAAGATGTTTAGCCATTATGTTCTTTACCTTACCAATGGTTTGAATTCGACTGCATAGCGCAAGTG
>JACCDS011638755.1_pt1 | contig 10829 bp, 12 predicted proteins | sample 7446441 | NCBI WGS metagenome assembly JACCDS01 (sample SAMN15323445, study PRJNA562643) | freshwater metagenome | isolation source: river surface water | place: USA:Blue River Watershed | collected 2017-08-17 | reverse complement strand
TGTAGGGCACCACGGAAAATCGCCGGATCGACAACAAGGGGCCGTCCAGGGCCAACGGCGGTATCACCGCATTGACGCGGGAGCCATCGGGCAAGCGGGCATCGACCATGGGGTTCATTTCATCCACCCGGCGGCCGATGCGCGAGACGATGCGATCGATCACCCGCATCAGATGCGGCTCGCTGTCGAATTCAATGTCGGTGGCGACGATCTTGCCCTTGCGCTCCACATACACACTGTGGGGCCCGTTGACCAGGATGTCTGACACACTGGGGTCGGCGAGCAAGGGCTCGATGGGGCCGAGTCCGAGCATTTCATCCTGAATGCCCTGCACAATCTGCCGCCGCTCTGCCTCGTTGATGGCCAGTCCGCTGTCGTCCAGCAGCCTCTGCGTCAAGCCCTTGAGCTCAGAGCGTAAGGCCTCGGGTGACATGGTTTCCATCCGTCGCAAATCCACCTGCGCCAGAATGTCCCGGTGTATCTGCGACTTGATGGCTTCAAGCCGCAATGCTGTCGCCCTGTTGGCAGACAGGGTGGAACCCAAAGCGATCGGGATCGGTGTCTGGGACTGGAAATGCTGGCGGATGTCCAGGTTCAAGGCAATCTCCTCATCAGGCAATCCATGTTCAGGCGGCTTTGCGCATCCAGCGATCCATCCAGCCGCGGGTGCGGGGGATGGGGGCATGCAGCAGGGAAGACGTGATTTCACGCAAGGCCTTGAGCACCCCGTTTTGTGGATGCAAAAGCTCCAGTGGTTTGCCCAGGTTGAACGCCTCGGTCACGGCCACGAGCTGGTTGGGAATGGTGTGATGCACCCGAATCCCCACAGCCTGCTCGATGCTTTTGACATCCAGAACATCATCCCTCTGGAATTTGTTCACCAGCAGTTTCAGCTTGTCATCGCCATAGCCCAGTGAACGGAAAAGTTTGACCAGCCGCTTGGCATTGCGCACCACCGGCAAATTGCACTCCATGACCACATACACCACATCCGCCATGTCCAGGGCCTTGAGGGTGACCGCATCGATGGTGCCGTCCAGGTCCAGCAGCACCACATCGTGCATGCGTTGCGCGAGGTTCAGGACCTGTTCGAGTTGACCCGCCGTGATGGCCAGGGCGACGCCGGGCTCATCCGGTGCCGCCAGCAAATTCAGTCCGGGACTGACGCTGTGCATGCAGCTGTTGAGCAGTTGTGCGTCCAGGCGGTCAATCTGCTGCGTCAACTCACTGATGTTGTTCCTGACGCCGTCCTGGCCCAGGTAGTACGAGGCATCACCGTACTGAAGATCCAGATCGACGAGCACGCATCGGCGGTTGAAGGTCTGCGCGATCAGGTACGCCGTGTTGGCGGCCAAAAATGTCGAACCACTGCCGCCCTTGCATGAAATGAAGGCCACGATTTTTCCCGGGCGGACATCTTCTCCTCCAGGCGAAAGCATTTTTTCGTGGTGCACCATCACGCGGCGCAAGGCCTCGGTCAGATCGGCTTGCGTTGGCGGCGAGGCCACCACCTCGCGCACACCCGATCGCATGGCACGCACCAGATCTTCGCGGGTGTCGCTGTCGCTGATCAGCACTACGCTCAGCTGCGGATGGGCCCAGGTCACCGATTCGAGCGCCTGCAGGTCTTGAGCCTTTTGGGAAGGACGGGTGCACAGTAGCACAATCCCGGTGTCCATGTTTTCAAGCAAGGGCAGCAAGGCCTGTCCCGGAGCCCGCACCACAGCGGACTTGACCGTGAGGCTCTGGGATTGCACGGTGCTGCGCAAGAGTTCGAGCGTCATGGCATCCGACGCGATCAGATGGGTGTTCATGGATCGGTCCTTTCAACGGCCTGAAGAACCGACCGAACCGCCCAGGCCAATGTTCATGACGTTCACGGGCACGGGTGGCTTGTCGAAAGCACTCTGGTAACGGTCGATGCTTGACTTCATCGCAGCACCGTCGGTCGTGGGTGCTGGCAGATTTTTGGCAACCGGACCTGGATTGAGGGTTTGAGCCTTGACGGCATGGCGCACTGCATCACCCGATTGCGGGGCGTCGGCATAAGGTGTGTTGGCACAACCCGTTACCGACAGGCTCAGGCACAGCCATGCACCCCACACATGGATCCTGCTGGTGTTCATTGTGTTCATTTCAAAACTCCTGGATTCATGGCCTGGGGGTCTGGGATGGCGCATCTTCGGGTGAATGGTCCGATGGCGGTCTGAGGGGTTCCGATGGCGGTTTTTCCATCAGTCCTTCCAGCATGAATTCGGATCGGGAAGGCGGCCTGTAACTGTCTGTGGGCATGGCCAGAGGCACCTCGGGTGCTTTGGCCAGCCGTGGGGTCACCACAAAAAGCAATTCGGATTTTTCGGTTTGGAACGCCGTGCTGCGAAACAGGGCACCGAGGACCGGGAGCTCACCGAGCACAGGGAAGGCCCGGATCGCTTCGGTCACATTGCTTTTGATCAGGCCGCCAATGGCGAAACTTTCACCGTCCCGCAGCTGCACCGTGGTGGAGGCACGGCGGGTGCTGATGGAGGGCAGGACACTGACCTGGCCATTGAGTGCCTTGACCGTGGTGCCCAGCTGCGAGAGCTCAGACACTTCGGGGGTCACCCTCAGATTGATGAGCCCCTCTTCCAGAACGGTGGGGGTGAAGGTCAAGCCCACACCAAACTCCTTTTCCTGGAGGGTGATGGCGTTGCTGGTGCCGCCTTGAGGCACAGGGATGAAAATCTTGCCCCCCGCCAGAAACGAGCCCTCCTGGCCGCTGATGGCCGTGATGGTGGGTTCGGCCAGGATTTTGACCAGGCCTTTTTTCATCTCCGCCGTCAAGGTGATGTTGGTCAATCCATTGGCCCGGGCAACGGTCAAGGCAGTGGCCCCATTGGAGAGGAACTGCGAGAGCAAGGACACCGAGGTGCTGCCGGCCGTTCGGGTCAGGTTGATGTCGACGCCCAGTTCATCGAGCAGCGTGCGTGATATCTCGGCCACCTTGACTTCCAGCATGACCTGCTGAGACCCCTCCACGCGCAACATGTTGATGACTTTTCTGCCACCCGTGTACGCCTCTGCCAGGCTCACGATGCGGTGCGCCTTGGTGGCATCGGGCACGCGCCCGCGCAACACCACCGTGTCGGCCATCACATCGACCATCAGGGGCTCTGCAGTGGGCACCCATCGGCTCAGCCGGGACTGCAACATGGCGGTGTCCAGCCCCACGGCCACATCGCGCAAGCTGGTCTTGCCGCTGACAGACCAGACGATCAAGTTGGTGATGCCGGTTTTTTTGCCCAGAACATAAATCTCCCGGGCATTGATCAAGGTGACATCGGCCACATCGGGATTGCCGATCGAGATGCGCTGCGCAGGCTCGGAGAGCTTGAGGAGCATTGACTTTCCAAGGCTCAGGTCCATACCGGGCAGCAACTCGACCGGTCCCTGGGGTGCGAGAGACTTCTCGGAAGGCGAAGCAGCCACGGTGGTGGCGTTCTTTTTGGCACCGGGTTGGTCACTATCGACAGCCCACACCGGAAAAGACCAACTCAAGGCCAAGCCCAGCCCACAGGCCATCCATGTTTTGCAGATTGTTTTCATGCTGATGTATTCCATTGACTCGAAGCAACTCAATCGACCGATTCCTGGGACTTCGCCATCCCGCGAATGACCTGCAGCTTTTCTGCTGGCTGGGCTGGCGGTGGCGGACTCACGCGCTTGACGGTCCGCGCAGCCACAGAGGGCCGTGAATCGTTCTGCGGCGAGGACACCAAGGGCGACTTGCCGGGCAGAGCCGGCAAGCTGGTCTTTTGCAACAGGTCGGCCTTGCGCGATCCGCTGGTTTCCACGCTGGCCACATCGACCTGGCTGCGCAAGACAAGGGAAAGGGAGCCGACGCTTCTGGCCAGGTCGATGATTTCTGCCTCCTGAGGGCTGACTTCGAGGGTCACGGCACTGACCACACGCGGCTTGTTTTCCGCACTGGCCACATCTTGGGCAACGGCCAGCACCTGAATGCGCTCGAGCACAATCTTGGAGACCGGGTTGTTGTCTTTGTCCGGGATATTGGCCATGACATCCACAAAATTGCCGGGCAAGGCGAATCCGGCCACACCCACGATTTCGTTGACCTTCACCGTGACGGCGCGTTTGCCGTCTTTCAAAACCGAAGACAAGCCCCCTTGCTGACCCGGTGCCGCCAACTTGGAGTCCAGAATCGGCTCACCCCGCAAAATCGGCGTGTTGATCACGCGCTCATAGGCCTGCTGACTGGCCTGCAGGGGGGACTGGATCGGTACAGAGGCTGGCCAGCGCACGGTCTCCACCATGGAAGGCTGCAAGCGGGTGCCGGTTGGCAGGTCCCGCGCGGCGACCAACACCTCGATGGTGCTGACCTGATCTTTTTGCTTGAGCCAGATCGCTGCCATCGACACGGTGGCCAGCGACACGGCGGCCGCCACGGCCATGATCAAAACCGGACGTTTGTTCATCATGCATTTCCCATTCCTGATCCTGTGACACCGCCATCAGGGTGTCACCACGAAGAAAGCAGCCGTGCCGAGACCCACGGCCAGGGCATACGGCACACGCTCGGTGGTCACCTGGTTGATCAAGGGCTGACCGAATGATGGCCATTGCCCTGCCAGGATGGTTTGCATCAAACCTGTCTGCAGGTTTTTCAAGACATGGGCCATCTTCGATGTCCAGAGGCCCCAGGCGATGGACAGCACGCCGCCGGCCAGCAAGATCGCCACACAGACATTGGCCATGTCGGGCCATCCGACGAACAGACCGACGGCGGCAATCAATTTGACGTCTCCGGCGCCGACCATCCTGAACAGGTACAACAGCAGGAACACCAGAAAACCGGTCATGCCCCCCAGCAACGCAGCCTCGATCCCGATGCCCCGAGGGGTCAGGGACAGGCCCAAGGCGGTGAGCGCTCCCCAGAGCACGAGGGTGTTGGGGATTTTTCGCATGCGCCAGTCGTGCCAGATGGCCAACGACAGCAGCACACTCAAAGCCAGCACACTGACGAGCTCCATAGGCAGGATAGACATGACCGGTTTCGGGGTTCTGCCAGCGTCGATCAGGTCGGAAATGTGGCTGTGGACAGTCGGGTCGCGATACGGTTGAACAAGGCTCCCAGCTGAGTCCCCAGCGCTGTGGCACCGACCGCAATGCCCAGGGCGACCAGGGCGGCGAGCAGGCCATATTCGATGGCCGTCGCACCCGACTCGTCATGGATGAAGGTTTGAATTTGATTTTTCATGATCACTGACTCCAGATGAAAGTTGATGAATTCAAGGCCGCGTGGATCTGCTGTCGATGACCTGGTGCAGGCACCGAACACTGACTCACAACAGCCTTGCAACGGTGAGACTTTTTGGGAACACCGTGTGGCGACTTTAAGAATCGGTCACCGTCCCGTCTGTTAGCCCCCGTACATCTCGGCACTGCGGAGCGCATGTGGGCAAACCATGGCCATAGCGTTAAACAGCCGCTGCGAGCCGGGTGGCAATGCGTCCGAAGAACGCGCCCAGCTCGGCGCCCAAAGCGGTCGCACCCACCGTGATGCCCAAAGCGATCAAGGCGGCGAGCAATCCATATTCAATGGCGGTGGCACCACTTTCATCGCGGATGAATTCATTCAATTGAACGGCGACTTTTTGCATGACAAACACTCCTGGTGATTGAGGGAAAAATGAGCCCCGCTTGCCGACGGATGAAACCGCGCACTCCGCAGCCTTCCAGTCTGGCGGGAGCTCTGACTGCACAAGCGCTGGCATGCGCTGTGTGCGGTCGACTGTATGAATTTGCGCGCAACAGATCTGTAGGCAGAACCACAGAGCACACAAGGTGACCTGGCGGGTGCAGCCCTGTTGGGTGTGACAGCCAGCAGTTCAGCGTGGGCGCTTGGCCTATGGTTGGCGTCGGGGCATGCCAGGCAACCGGTTGCTTGTCACCCCGAATGGACATGAAGGAACCCCACCATGAACCACTCGCTCATCGAGCTGTCTGCGCGCTCAAGGATTCGTCGTGCTTGTGCAGGAAGCTGCTTGCCAGGACAAAGCCAAAGGGGCACGGCAACGGTTGAATTCGGCTTGCTGTTGCCCGCGCTGATCCTGATCGTCTCCGGGATCATCGAGTTCGGCGTGGCGCTTTACGACAAAGCCGTGATCACCAACGCCAGCCGCGAAGGGGCGCGTGCAGGCATTGTGTTGCGGGTCCCCGCGGTCAGCCCCGCGGAGATCACCACGCGGGTGACGAACTACACGGGCAACACCTTGTTGACTTTGGGTGCTCCCAGTGTGGTCACGGTGGAGTTTCCTGTGCAAGCCAATCCCGCGCATCTGGCGGTCCGCGTGAACTACACCTTCAATGGCCTGGCCTTGGGGCGCCTGCTCAGCGCCATCCAGGCGCCATTGGTCCTGACATCCACCACAGTCATGGTGAGGGAATGATGAACACGGCACACCACACCGAACGCGGCGCGGTCACCCTGCTGGTGGCCTTGGTTCTGCCCGTCCTGCTGGGCATTGCTGCCCTGGTGATCGACCTCGCTTATGTGCAGGTCGTCCGCAACGAACTGCAAAACGACGCCGACGCCGCAGCACTGGCCGGCGCCAAACTGCTGCGCAGTCCCACGTCTGCAACGCCGCAATGGTCTGCCGCAGAAGCAGCCGCCTTGCGAGCGGTGGAACTCAATGCGGCCGACGGCAACAGGCTGGGTACGGGCACTGTGCAATCGGGCTACTGGAACCCCACGCAAGCCACGGCGGTCTTGCAGCTGCTGCCGATGACGCCAACGGCCAACGATGTCCCGGCGGTTCAGGTCACAGTGAGCAAAAGCCACGGGCAAAACCTGGGCGAAGTGCCCACTTTTTTTGCTCGCCTCTGGAATGTTGTTTCGACGCCGGTGACGGTCACAGCCGTGGCGGGCATGACCAGCCCAGGCACCATCGAGCCCGGCGGCCTCTTTCCGCTGGTGGCCAGCCAGTGTGTTTATGACACTTACTGGAACAGCAGCGCCACACCGCCGGCGCCAAGACTGGACCCGGCCACGGGACAGCCTTTTTTGCTGGTGCTCAAGGCCTTCGACGACAAACCCGCAGACCCCTGCAAAACCTTCCAGTGGTCTTCCCTGCTGACCGACAACAACGACGTCAAGACCTTCAGGACACTGGTGGAAGAGCGAAACCCGATCGCCGTGAGCATCGGTCAAAAAATCTGGATCGAGCCCGGCTCCAAGACCACCTTGTTCGACACGGTGGACGACTGCAGTGCGGAGGGCAACAAGTCCTGCGAATTTGTGACCTTGCCCATGCTCAGCAGCATCTCTGCACATGCCGACCTGCCCATTTCCGGGTTTGCCTGCGCGCGCATAGTCGATGCGTCCAAAAGCGACAAGACCATCACCATTCAGCTGAGCACCCAATGCCCACTGCCCCCTTCCGGTGGAGTCGGTCCAGACTTTGGTGTGATCTCTCCCCCCAGCTTGTTCCGATAGACGGGCAGGCGGGCGATAATTCAGGTCTCAGAGTTGACCATGAACGATCGCCTCCTGTTGCAGCCTCATGAATGGATCGCCGGCCTTGAAAAGGGCTTGACGGTGATCGAGGCATTTGATGCACACCACCCGCGCATGACCGCCACTGAAGCGGGCGAGCGCTGCGGCATGACCCGCACAGCCGCGCGTCGCTACCTCAAGACCTTGGCCCATCTGGGCTATGTGGGGACGAATGGCAAGCAGTACTGGCTCATGCCCCGCATCCTGCGGCTGGGTCACGCATACATCGAATCGGCCAGACTGCCCAGACTGGTCCAGTCTTACCTGCAGCGCATCACCAGCGGCACCGATGAGGTGGCCTATCTGGGGGTCCTCGATGGTGATGACACGATCTTTCTGGCGCGCAGTGGCAGCTCGCGCCACACCGCAGGAGGGTACTGGCCCGGCACACGCGTCCAGGCGCAGGTCACTGCCGCGGGCATGGCCATTTTGGCCAGCCTGCCGGAGGTCGAAATGAATGCCTGGCTCCAGGACCGCGAACTGCCTGCGTACACCTCGCACACGCTCGCCGATGCAGAACGTCTGCGCAAAGCCCTGGTGGACTCACGACGCAGAGGCTGGGCCCTGTCAGAACAGCAACTCGAACTCAATTACCGGGGAGTGGCTGTCCCGTTGCTGGACCGCCACAACGCAGTCCACGGCGCGATCAGCATCACCATGCCCATCAACAGTGAAGAGACCGACCACGCCCTGATGCGGGTGCTGCCGGTCCTGCAGGAGGCGGCCAAGAATCTGCGGGCGCTGCTCTGACGATCAAACCGACTCGGGCAGAGCATGCGCGGCTGCGCTGGTGGTGTGTGCCCCCCCCAGGAACAAGCGGTCCATCTGCGGGTCGGCCAGAATCTCGGCTGCCGGTTTGTGCAACACCAGGCGGCCTGACTCCAGTGCAATGGCATCGTCCGAGTACTTCAGCGCACTCTTGACGTTCTGTTCAACCATGAGGATTGTGGTCCCCTGATCGGCCAGCTTGCGCAACAGCTTGAAGACATCCTGCACCACGATGGGTGACAAGCCGATCGATGGCTCGTCAATCAGCAACACCTTGGGGCGCAACAGCAGGGCACGACCGATTTCTAGCTGTTTCTGCTCCCCGCCTGAGAGCGATGCCGCGCGCGAGTGCAGGCGTTCCTTGACCCGCGGGAAAAACTCCAGGACCTCTGGAATGCGCTCGTGCGTGGTCTTCATGCCCAGGGTGATGCCACCGAGTTCGAGGTTCTCGAACACCGACAACTGACCAAACAGGTTGCGGCCCTGCGGCACGAATGCAATGCCCTGCGCCAGAAGTGACTTCTGTGAAGCACCACTGATTTCCTGACCGTTCAGACGGACTTGTCCCTGGCGTGGCTTGAGCAGTCCAAACAAGGTTTTGAGTACGGTGGACTTGCCTGCGCCATTGGGACCGATCAGCAGCGTGATGGAGCCGGACTGAACACTGAACGACAGGTTGTTGAGGATCATGAAATCCTTGTACCCGGCGACCACGTCGTGGAATTCGATGCATGGAATGGCTTGTGCGGTCATCTCAATTCCCCAGGTAGGCGTCCAGGACTTGCTTGTTCGAGCGGACCTCCTCAGGCGTACCGATGGCCAGCACCTTGCCTTCGACCATCACCATGATGCGGTGACACAGGTCCATCACGAAATCCATGTTGTGCTCAATCACCACAAAACTGCCGCGACGGCTGCGGTTGAGTTCCTTGAGCAGCGTGCTGATGCCCCCCACCAGCGATGGGTTGACACCTGCGCAGGGCTCGTCGAGCAAAACCAGATCCGGTTCGCTCATGAATGCCATCGCAATGTCCACCAGCTTTTGCTGTCCGTAGGAGAGTTCGCCCGCCTTTTTGTGCGCCACATGCCGGATATGGAACTGGTCAATCAATGCGTCCGCCTTGGCGCCCAGGCCGGAGTCTCCGGGCGCAAACATGCGGCTGAACATGCTGCCCTGATGCTCCTGGGCGGCCACGATGAGGTTGTCGCGCACGGTCATCTTGCCAAAGACCTGCAGGGTCTGGAAGGTGCGGCCCACCCCACGGCGGTTGAGCTCGAGCGGTCCCAGCTGCGTGACGTCCTCGCCTTTGAGGACGATCTTGCCGCTGTCGGGCGTGATCTGGCCCAGCATGGAGTTGAACAAAGTGGTTTTGCCCGATCCATTGGGACCGATCACACCGAAGATTTCGCCGGGGCGCACTTCGAAAGACACGCCTCCAACCGCCTGGATCGCGCCATAGGCCTTCTTCATGTCGGTGACCTTCAGCAAAGGATCGTCCTTCGTTGAAGAGAGACGCTGTTCGTGCTGCAGTTGGGTCATGCTTTGACTCCTTGTGAAGCCGCCTTGGCCGATGCCGCACGTGCTGCCGAAGCTTCACGCGAGAGACGACGTGCAGCCAGACGATCAGGAATGGACAGCAGTCCGTCAGGCAACCAGATCATGAGCATCACCACGGCGCTGCCAAAGATGAACAGGTACCAGGCTTGTGCAAAACGCAGCCACTCGGGCAGCACCACACCCACAGCCGAACCCAGAACAGGACCCAGGAAATAGCCTGGCCCTCCCACCACCACCATCAGGTACATCATGATGGACGCGCCGACAGTGAAGGGAGCAGGATCAATGAACTGCACCTGTGAAGCGTAGAGGCCGCCTGCGATGCCGGCATACACAGCGCCGATCGCAAAGCTCAGCAGGGTGTAGCCACGGGTGTCGACGCCCAGGCTTTCGGCACGGATCGGGTTGTCACGCAATGCCGTGAAGGCCTTGCCCCAGGGTGAACGCAGCAGCCCCCACAGCAAGAGCGCCAGCACCACAGTGAAGCCGAGCACCAGGTAATAGTAGGCCAGATTGCCGTCAAAACTGATGCCACCGAGGCTCGGACGCGCGATGTTGTTGATGCCGAAAGTGCCGCCTGTCAGCCACTCTTCGTTGCGCATCACCAGCCACATCGCTGTGTTGAAACCCAGCGTGGCGAAAGCCAGGTAAATCGTCTGCACACGCAGAGCGGGAAAACCCAATGCCAGACCTGTGAAAAAGCAGATCAGGGCAGCTACTGGAAGCCCCAGCCAGAAGCTGAAGCCCGCCTTGAGCAGGATCGCCACGGTGTAGGCTCCAATGCCGAAGAATGCGGCATGCCCCAAGGACTTCTGACCGGCATATCCCACCGTGAGGTTCAGGCCCATGGTGGCGATGATGAACACCAGCCAGTAGGTGAGCAGGTAGACGCCGTAGTTCTTGAGGAGGTGCGGCGCCACCAGCAGCGCCGCCAGGGCCAGCACGCCC
>JACCDS010560779.1_pt1 | contig 10831 bp, 8 predicted proteins | sample 7446441 | NCBI WGS metagenome assembly JACCDS01 (sample SAMN15323445, study PRJNA562643) | freshwater metagenome | isolation source: river surface water | place: USA:Blue River Watershed | collected 2017-08-17 | reverse complement strand
TCGATATCTCGACGCAGACCGGCGGCAGCAATGCGATGAGCGTGATTGAAGATGCGATCGACATGGTCAGCCGTTACCAGTCCCTGGTGGGGGCGCAGCAGAACCGGCTGGATTTTCGGGCGGATTACCTGGACAGCAGCTACCTGGCCACCACCTCGGCATACAACAATGTGATGAACGCCGATCTGGCCGAAGAAACCGCAAATCTGGCGTCCGCGCAGATCCGCGTCGATGGATCGACCGCGATGGTTGCGCAGGCGGCGACGATGAGCAAGGAGATGGTGGCCTACCTGCTGCGCCAATTCGATTGACCGTACAGGTACAGGTACAGGTACAGGTACAGGCGTCAGGACACCCTTGACGCAGCGGGCGTCAGCAAACCCGGGCGTCAGGAGAGCTGGGTGTCAGGAGTGCCGGGCGTCAGGACACCCGTATCAGGCGCCAGCCGCGGTCCATCTTGCGGAATACGAACTTCCAGTCGAGGTTGCGCGACTTGATGTAGTAGTAGGAGAGGGCGCGCAGGCTCTGTGCCTTCGAGAACTCCGAGCAGAAAATGCTCTCGCCGACCTCGAGCGAACTCAAGGCCACGATGCCATTCTGATATTTGATCTTGTCCAGATCTATGCGCTCGATAATCATGGGCGTACCTGCACTCTCACATCGTGCTAATCGGTAGCAAGCGCAAAAGCTTTAGACGCGCCGTCCCCCGGCCGCTGGTCGCGTCGGGGCGTCCGTCAGGTTTTCAGCGCAGCAGCGCGCGCAGTCGCTGGCCGTTTTTCAGGCTGGCCGGCGGGTAGGCGACCACCGGCGTGCCGGGACGCAGCGAACTGCGTATCCACGCATCGCGCGCATTGCGGGCGACCAGTTCCACGTCGACCTGCCGCGCGCGGCCGCCATCGACAATGAACAAGGCCGCACGGCTGCCGACCGGGAATACCGCGCTGACAGGCACCAGCAGTGCCTGCGGCTCGGTCTGCAGTGGTATCTGCACATCGACCCGGAACTGGTCGCCGAGCGCGCGCCATTGCTCGGGCGGCGATACGATGTCCAGCAGTACATGCACGCGCTGCTCTTCCACCCCCAGCGCCGACACCTTGGTAAAGGCCGACGGCTCCACCAGCCGCACCCGCGCGTCCAGCACCGCATCACCGCCCCAGTTCGTCAGCCGTGCCGGCGCGCCGGGCGTCACCTGTGCCGCATCCTCGGTCAGCAGATCGACCAGCACTTCCATCCGACCCGGGTCGCCCAGCTCCAGCAGCGGGGTGCCGGCCGCGACCACCGCTTCGCTCTCCTGCCGCACCCGCAGCACGCGGCCCGCGACCGGCGCCTGCACCGGCAGCGCCTGCCGTGCGAGCGGCTCGGCCGGCTGGCCGGCCAGATTGCGCCGCAGCGCGATGCGCGCCTGTTCCAGCTGGTGGCGTGCGCCGTGCAGCTCCTGCTGCGTGACTTCCAGCTCGCGCCGGCGCAGCGTCGCCGTCGTGCGTGCCGCATCGGCCTGGCTGTTCGACACGAAGCCGCGCGCGGCGAGCGATTCGGCGCGCTGGCGGTCGGCGTCCGCCTGCGCCAGCGCGGCCTCGGCACGTGCCACTGATGCGCCGGCGCGCTGCACGCCGGCTTCCATCGCGGCCACCTGCTCACGCTGCTCCTGCAGGCGGCGCGCATCGAGCAGGGCCGGCTCGGCCGGCCACAGCTGCGCGACCGGCTGCCCGCGCTTGACCATGTCGCCCTCGCGCAGCTGGATACGGCCCAGCCGCCCGGACACCGGCGCCGACACCACATAGCGATCCCGCAGCCGGGTCTTGCCGTCTTCCTCGACGCTGCGCTCGAACACACCGCTGCGCACGGTGACGACCTCGACCTCCAGCGCGCGCGGCGCCAGCAGCCAGCCCAGCAGTGCGCCACCGGCCAGCAGCGCCAGCAGCCACCCTGCGCGGCGGCGCTGCGCGCGCAGGAAGGCGCCGAACCGCGGCCCCGGCCGGGCAGTGCTGGCAGTGGCGTGCCGGGGCTCGGCATGCGTCATATCGACATCGGGCTTCTGGTTCATGGCACAGGCTTTCTTGTCTGGGTCGTCGCAACAGAGTTGCTGAATACAGTTGCTGAATACAGTGGCTGATGCGGTCACGGAAGTGGCATCGCCGCCTGTCCGGTCGCTCATTCCCGCGTCTTCAGTACGCCGACCAGATCGAGCGCCGCGATGCGCCGGTTGACCACCAGCGCGCTCGCGATGCCGGCGATCAGGATGCACATCACCGCATACGCATAGGTCGGCGCGCGGATCACCACCGGGAACACGAACTCATCATTGCGTATCAGCGCCATCACCCCGCGCGCGAGCGCGTTCCCGCCCGCCATTCCCAGCGGGATGGCGATGGCGATCGCGATCGCCAGCTCGCCCAGCAGCAGGCGCGACACCTCATGCCGGGTGAAGCCCAGCACGCGAAGGCTGGCCAGCTCCCATGCGCGCTCGGTCAGCGCGATGCGCACCTGGTTGTACACCACGCCGACCGCGATGATGGTCGCAAACACCGTCAGCACGCCGGAAATGATGCGGATATTGCGCGCGGTGATGTCCTGCACATTGCGCAGCAACGCTGCCTTGCTGAAGGCGCCGGCCACCAGCGGTATCGTGCGCAGCTGCTGCAGCAGCGCCGGTTCGCCGTCGCGCGTGACGGCCAGCGTCAGCTCGCTGACCACGTCGCCTTCCTTCAGCAGCCGGTTCAGGCTGCGGCGCTCGATATAGGCCGAGAGTCCCATCATTTCATTCACGGTGCCGGCCAGTGGCAGCAGCAGGATCGGTCGTTCGCCTTCCTCGATCTCGACCCGCACCTGATCCCCGACCTTCAGCCCCAGCTTGTTCGCCAGACGGTCGGTCAGCAGCAGCGCATCGACCGGCGCATCGACGCTGTCGCGTTCCATCGTGACGATGCGCCGCAGCTCGGCCGGCACCGGCCGGCCCTGCAGCGCGCCGCGCCACGCATGGTGGCCATGCACCAGCCGCGCCCGCACGCTGCGCGCGCCCTCGACCGCTGTCACCTGCGGCAGTTGCGCAAAGTCGTGCCGTACGCGTGCCGCGCGCGGCTCGATCAGGCCCACCGTCACATCGCCGCGCAATGCGAGCCGGAACTGGGTATCGAGCATCAGCGCGATCGCATCGCCCCAGAAAGTGCCGCTGATCAGCACCGCGATCGCGGCAGCGACGCCGGCGATCGTGACCGTGGTGCGAAATCCATGCCGCTGCATGTTGCGCAATACCATGCGGCTGCCCGGCGACAGCCAGCGCCGCAGCCCGAGCGCTTCAATGAAGGCCGGCCGGTAGCGCCCCGGTGCGCGCGGCCGCATCGCCTCGGCCGGCGCCAGCGTCACGGTGGCGCGGATCGCCTGCCAGGTTGCGAGCAGTGCGGCGCTGCCAGTGACAGCCATCGCCAGCAACACCAGCGCCGGCCGCACCTGATGCTGCAGCACCGGGAAGCGGAACGCGGTCTCATACAACAGCATCATCTTGCCGCCCAGCCAGCTGCCGGCGGCCACCCCGAGCACGCTGCCGAGCGCCACCACCAGTAATGCGAACTTCAGGTAATGCGCGGCGATGGCGGCATTGCCATAGCCCAGCGCCTTCAGCGCCGCGATCTGCTCACGCTGCACGCTGATCTGCCGCCCCAGCACCACATTCAGCAGGAAGGCCGCGATCGCAAGGAAGATACCGGGCAAGACCGTGCCCATCACGCGCTGTTCCTGGATCTCGGCGTTCAGCATCATGTGCGACATCTGCTCCGCGCGGCCATGCGCGGACACGCCGCCCCAGGGCCGCAGCTGACGGTCGAGGTCGGCGATGACCTGCGCTTCATTGGCGTGCGGCGCAACGCGCGCCACCACATGGTTGAACGCGCCCTGCATGTCATACGCACTGCCGAGCGCCTGCCGGTCGAGCCAGAACACGCCATAGCCCTTGAGGTCGGGCGCGCCGGTCGCACCGGCGAAAATGGTGTCGGGCGTCAGCGCAATCCCGACGATCAGCAGCGGCTCGCGCTTGCCATTCATCAGCGCGTACACCGTATCGCCGGGGCGCAGCTGGCGTGCTATCGCAAAGGCTTCCGACACCAGCACTTCCCGTCCCGGCCCGCTGCGGTCTGCGATCATGCGGCCGGAACGCAGGTAAAGCCGGTTCAGCTGCGGCAGCCGCTGCGGGTCGATACCGTTCAGCCGGCCGGTGAGCGGGTCATCCACGCCCGGTATCGTGATCTGCACCTGCTGCGTGATCGAGGTTTCGAGCTGTGCGATGCCGGGCAGCGCACGCAGCCGCTGGCCGACCGCGTCCGGCGCGCGCCGCAGGTCCGCAAAGACATCGGCGAAGTTCGCCGCTTCGTAATAGCGCTGGCGCGACAGGTCCAGCGAATCATAGGCGCTGAAGGTGGTGATGAAGCCGGCCACCGCCGCGCCCACCACCAGCGCCAGCGTCAGCACCTGGCTCCACAGCGTGCGCAGGTCGCGCAACAGCTTGCGGTCGAGCGTGCGGAGCACGCTCACCATGACAGCTCCGACGGCGAGAGCTTGTGCGGATTGACCGCTATTTTCTGGATGCGGCCATCGCCGAGGTGCAGCACGCGGTCGGCCATCGCCGCAATGGCGGCATTGTGGGTGATGACGATGGTCGTGGTGCCCAGCTCGCGGTTGATGCGCTCGATCACCTCCAGCACGCGCTTGCCGGTCTGGTAATCCAGCGCGCCGGTCGGCTCGTCGCACAACAGGACTTCGGGCCGTTTCACGATCGCGCGCGCGATCGCGACCCGTTGCTGCTCGCCGCCCGACAGCTGCGATGGAAAATGGTCCAGCCGGTCACCCAGTCCGACCCGCTGCAGTGCTTCCTCGGCCGGCATCGGGTGCGCGACGATGTCGGTCACCAGCTCGACGTTTTCGCGCACCGTCAGGCTGGGTATCAGGTTATAGAACTGGAACACGAAGCCGACATGGTCGCGCCGGTAATCCGTCAGCGCGTCATCATCGGCATGCGACAGTTCATGGTCACCGAAGCGCGCGATGCCGGCGCTTGGTCGGTCCAGCCCGCCGAGGATGTTCAGCAGCGTCGACTTGCCGCTGCCTGACGGGCCCAGCAGCACGATGAATTCGCCGCGCCGGATGTCGAGGTCGACATCGCGCAGCGCGACCACCTCGCCGGCGCCGGTCGCATAGCGCTTGCCCAGCCCGCGGGTAACGAACACGATGTCGTCTGCGCGGCCTTGCTCATCGGGTGCTGCCGCTGCGGTGGCGGGCGTTGGCTCGTCGGGCATGCGTCAGATCGCATTGACGAAGGCCACCAGCGCGTCGCGCTCGGCACGGCTGAAGCCGGCGAAGCGATCGCGCGCCGCCTGTGCCTCGCCGCCGTGCCACAGGATGGCCTCGGTCACCGTGCGCGCGCGGCCATCATGCAGCAGGTGGCTGCTGCCATTGACCTGCCGGCGCAGGCCGATGCCCCACAGCGGTGGGGTGCGCCAGTCACGCGGTCCGGCGCGGAAGTCGGGCCGGCCGTCCGCCAGCGCGTTGCCCATGTCATGCAGCAGCAGGTCGGTGTAGGGCCGGAAGCGGCGGTTGGCCAGTGCGGGGAAGGGGGCATGGTTGGCCGTGGTCAGCTCCGGCACATGGCATTGCGCGCAGCGGGCTTCGGCAAACAGGCGTGCGCCCTGCTGCACGTCGGCACGCGCAAGCTGGCGCGGTTCGGGCGCTTCCAGCGCCTGCGCCCAGAAGCTGACCGCATCGAAGTCGGCGGCGCGCAGCTCGGGCCGGTAGTCGCCGGGCGGCATCGCGCGGCAGTCGGCTTGCACCGGCGGGCAGTTCTGCTTCGTGTACAGCGGTGATGTGATGCCCATGTCGCCCAGAAAGGCGGCCGCCACCTGCTGCCGTATCGAGGGCTGGTTCGCCTTCCAGCCAAAGCGACCGAGGCTGATGCGGTCGTTCACGTCATCGCGCACATAATTCGGCCGCCCGTTCAGCCCCTGTGCCTGCTGCTGCTTCGCCAGCGCGAGTATGTCTTCCTCGCTGACCGACTCCAGGTAACCAAGCCCGAAAATCACCGGGGTATTGCGCAGCGAGGTCATCACGTCCGGCCCCAGCGGGCCGAACGCCAGCCCGCTCACGCGCAATGCCGGGCGCCGCAATTCGACCACGCTGCCATCGGCCAGCACCACGTTGTCGGTGTGCCAGTCGACCTGTACATCGGCCTCGCCTTCGCGCACATGGCGGCGATCGGCCGAGATCACGTCGAACACCTGCAGCTGGTCGCCATAGGCCGGATGTGGATTCGGGCCGCCATGCGGGCCGCTGCCGGGAACCGAAAGACGCACCAGTTGCTGGAACACCGAGGCACCGGGCTGGTCCACGGTCTTGCCGCTGCCGGCCTGCACATGGCAGGCCATGCAGGCATTCGCAATATAGGTCGGGCCCAGTCCCCAGCCGGTCATCAGCGGCGGGCGCACTGCGTCCCAGTTCGGAATCTGCAGCGTCGGAAACACGATCCATGAGGTGCGGAACACGAGCTCGCCGGCGCGGAAAGTCGCCAGTGCCTCGGCGTCCAGCCCGTCCAGCGGCTGCATGAACACGGCGTTTGGCTCAGCTTGCGCTGCGGTTTTCTGCTCACCATTGGCGACCGACGCGACGCCGAGCGCAACAATCAGCGCCACCAGCGCAGCAGCGGCCAGCACCGCTGCGTTGCGCAGTATCCGGGCGACCGTCGGCCGCTGCCCGAGCTTTTGAGCGGGGTGCCGAGGATGCTCGGGCGGCTCGGGGTGATCAGGCGGCGGGTTTGCGGACGATTTCGGCGAGGCCGAGGGCCGCGCGTCGGGCATGTCGTCGGACATCGATGCTCCCGGTGATCGGCCGCATGGCGACATGCCTTGGCCATCAGGTTGAATCTAGGCAATCTCCTGCCGGATTCACATGACCAGGATCAAAATTCTTCGGATTGCCGGGGCTGCGTCTCGTCAGCGGCAGCGCTGCAGCACGATGTCGGGGATCGGTATCGCCTTCACGACGCCGGTGTCGGGGTCGCGGGTGCAAAAGGCGCGCACCTCGGTGCCTTCGCAGATCAGCTCGTCGCCGCGCTTGACCTGATGCCGGTGGGTGAAGGTCTTGCGCGAGAACTCGGAGATTTCGGTGTGCACGCTCAGCGTCTGCCCGTAGGTCGCAGGCCGGTGGAATTGGGTGCGAATCTCGATCAGCGGCGTGCCTATCATGTGCGGCGGGTCGGTCCAGTCGCGCCAGGACGGCAGCCCGCATTGCATGAAGAAATGGAGCGAGGACGCATCCATCCATTTCAGGAAGTTCGGAAAAAACACGATGCCCGCCGGGTCGCAATCACCGAACAGCACATCGACGTCGTAGCTGATGATCTTGTTCATCGGGCAATGATAGCAGCGGTGAAGCCGCAGTCCGCGCAGAGGGTGGTGCACGGGCCCGGGCACAGGCAGGGCGCAGAAGCGAAACCGGGCAGGCAAGGGCAGCACGCACCCTGCTCGATACCTGATCGCACGCTGAAAAATTTTCATCTGCCGATTGCCGAGGGTTGCTGCGTTGCAGCATTCGGTGCCAGATCCCGGCCTCGCAGCGGTCCGCAGTGTTGGCCACCGCCGCGCCGAAACCCGATCAATCTGGCTATGTCGGAGCGCAGGCACGCAGCACAAGGGTTTGGTGCAGCGCGCGATAACGCCGGGCAATCTTGCCGCACATCTTGATGGCGAAGATCGCCTTTTCGATTTTCGAACCCTTGTTCTGTTGACGGTCGCTGATCGCAGTCCTAAGCTCTGCTGCATTCCGAACTCTGAATTCAGAATTCAAAAGATTCTGAATTTGCTAAAGGCAATCCGCCCGGGACCCGAGCATGTCAACCACTGCGACCATGATGCCGATACTGCGACCCCAGCAAACCCTGGTCGAGCAGGTCTATGAAGCGATCCTGACCGGAATCAGCGTCGGCACCTATGGTTCGGATGCGCGCCTGATCCAGGAAGAAATCGCCGAATCGCTGGGCGTGTCGCGCCAGCCGGTGCAACAGGCGCTGCTCCTGCTGCGCAACGAGGGCATCCTCACCAGCGCACCGGGCCGTGGCCTGATGGTCGCGCCGCTGGGTGCCGGCAAGGCGCGCGATCTGTACGAAATCCGCGAAATTCTCGACAAGCTGGCCTGCATGAAAGCGGCCGAGCGCGGCAGCGAACGCGCGCGCGCCGAAGGCCAGGCCTTTATCGATCGTGGCTGGGAAGCGGTCGAGCGCAATTCTATCCAGGCGCTGGTCAAGGCCGACATCGATTTCCATCATTTCATTTACGAGCTGTCCGGCAATCCGATGATTGCGGAGACCGCATCGCCGCACTGGGCTTACCTGCGCTGCGTGATGGGTGCGGTGCTGATGAGCGGCGGGACGCCGGCCGGTATCTGGAAGCAGCACGAGGCCATCTTGCAGGCGGTGAAGGACGGTGACGCCGAGCGCGCCGGTGAGCTCGCCAGCGCGCACATCCACTTCGCGTCGGAAGCGGTGCAGCGCAAGATCGCCGATGAGGAGGCGCGCGCTGCCGCCGACAACACGCGCGGCGAGAAGCTCGCATGAAGCGAGGATGACACCGGATGTGAAGCGAAGCAGATAAGCAGGATTCCGCAGAAGGACGTGGAGCGAGACCAGCTGCAAACACGGATTGCATAACCAGAGCCCACAAGGCCGGCAGCTGACAAGGCAACAAGGCGCGCACCAGAACAATACCCCCGGGCGCGCAGGGAAGGAGACAGGAATGGCAACCAGCCTGAGCGCGGACGCACACGAAGAGGTGCAGGCCGCCGATGGAATCTATCGGAAAGTGGCGCTCAGGCTGGTGCCTTTTCTTTGCATCTGCTATCTCGCGGCCTATCTCGATCGCGTGAATGTGGGTTTTGCCAAACTGCAGATGCTCAATGATCTGTCGTTCAGCAATACCGTCTACGGCATCGGTGCCGGCATTTTCTTCCTCGGCTATGTGATTTTCGAAGTGCCGAGCAACATCCTGATGCACAAGGTCGGCGCCAAGCTGTGGATCGCGCGCATCATGATCAGCTGGGGACTGATCGGTGCGGCGATGGCTTTCGTGACCACGCCGACCCAGTTCTACATCCTGCGTTTTCTGCTCGGCGTGGCCGAGGCCGGCTTCATCCCCGGGGTGCTGCTGTACCTGACTTACTGGTTCCCGGCCGCATGGCGTGGTCGCATCATCGCGTTGTTCCTGGCGGCGATCCCGATGTCCAACATCATCGGCGGGCCGTTGTCGGGCTGGATCCTGTCCACCTTCGCCGATCATGGCGGCCTGCGCGGCTGGCAGTGGCTGTTCATCATCGAGACCATTCCATCCATCCTGCTCGGCTTCGCGATCTTGAAGTTCCTCGACAACCGCGTGGCCGATGCCAAATGGCTCAGCGACAGCGAGAAGCAATTCATCGAGGGTCAGGTGCAGGCCGAAGCTGCGGCCAGCGCCGAGCATTCGGGCACGATGGATGCGTTGAAGAGCGGCCGCGTGTGGCTGCTCGGCGTCGCGTACTTCTGCATCGCCAGCTCGATCTACGTGACCAGCTTCTGGATGCCGACCCTGATCAAGCAGCTCGGCGTGAATGATCCGCAGCAGATCGGCTGGCTGGTTGCCATCCCCTACGTGATCGCGATCGTGGCCATGGTCTTGTGCAACATCAGCGCCGATCGTCTGGGCGAACGCCGCTGGCACACCGCGATTCCCTGTTTTATCACCGCTGTCGGCCTCGCATTCAGCGCAACGCCGCAGCTGGGCCTGATACCGGCCATGGTGGGACTGACGCTGGCTGCCGCCGGCGCATCGACCACGCAGGCATCGTTCTGGAGCCTGCCGCCTTCCTTCCTGACCGGCGCCGCAGCCGCTGCCGGCATCGCTCTCGTGAATTCGCTCGGCAACATCGCCGGTATGGCATCGACCTCGCTGGTCGGCTGGATGACCGACCTGACCGGCACGCCGAACAGTAGCTTGTATGTGTTCGCCGCACTCGGCGTGATCGGCGCGTTGCTGGTGCTGAGCATGCCCAAGCATGTGGTCAATCGCTGAACCGAGGAAGCGCTGAACCCGTAAGCAATGAAGCGCTGGCCACGTAGCCGGCGCATGTGAACCACCCTGTTATTTACTGAATCACTGCAAAGATCGTCGCACCATGGACGCCAGTCACTACGGAACGCTGTACCAATCCCTGCTGAAAGCCGCCGAGCGCTTTCCGCACCATGCCGCCTATTCGGTGCCGCCGATGGCAGGCCGCAGCTATCACCCCGCTGGGTGGGAAGTCAGCTGGACCCAGACCCTGGCCGAAGTCGAGCGCATGAAAGCCATTTACGCGAAGGCCGGTTACGGCCTCGGCCATCGCGTGTCCATCCTGTTCGAGCAACGGCCCGAATTCGTGTTCCACTATTACGCGCTGAATGCGCTTGGCGTCTCGGTGGTGCCGATCAACCCCGACTACCGCCGTGAAGAGATTCACTATGTGGTCGAGCATTCGGAATCCAGCCTGCTGGTTGGTGTCGATCGTCGTGCCGACGACCTGAAGGCGATCGAGGCCGACCTGGGCGGCGCCTGTCGTCATGTGTCGTTCGACGTCTTCCCCGAAGCGCTGCCGGCTGCGCCGCACCCGGCACAGTCCGGCGTGCCGGCTTACGACACCGAGGCCGCGCTGCTGTACACCTCCGGCACCACCGGCAAGCCCAAGGGCTGCATCCTGACCAATGAATACTTCCACACCTTTGGCGAATGCTATCTGCAGGTCGGCGGCGCGCTGACGATGCAGGAAGGTGTCGAGCGCTTGTTCAACCCGC
>JACCDS011681187.1_pt1 | contig 10832 bp, 12 predicted proteins | sample 7446441 | NCBI WGS metagenome assembly JACCDS01 (sample SAMN15323445, study PRJNA562643) | freshwater metagenome | isolation source: river surface water | place: USA:Blue River Watershed | collected 2017-08-17 | reverse complement strand
CACCATCGATGGGCGTGTTGACCACCACCGTGGCCAACACAAAGCCCACCGCCAAGGTGATCAGGGCAAACGATTCACCGCGAATCTTGCGCACATTGAACACCAGCGCCCCGATGGCCAAAGCCAGCAACGCCGCCAGCAAACCACTGCCCAGCGCAGCAGGCACCACGGGCCAGTCGGCTTTGGCGGCCAATGTGGCCATGCCGTACATACCCACGCCGAAAAACGCCCCATGACCGAATGAGAAATACCCCGAGTAGCCCGAGAGCATGTTCCAGGAGGTGGCCAGTGTCATCCAGAAGAAGATCACGTACAGCAAAGACTGCAGGTGCACCGGCAGGCCCAGGTAAGGCGCTGCAAACAGCAACGCCAGCACCACGAACAGGATGGAAAGTCGCTGGATCTTATTCATCACCACGCCTGAGCAAAAGAATCAGGATCAACACCATGAACGCCACCAAAGGCGCCCAGGTGGGCGCAATCAAGGCCTGGGTCATGGACTCGCTGATGCCGATCACCAAGCCACCCAACAAGGGCGTCAGTGCTGAGCCCAAACGGCCAATCATCACCACCGCGAACACCACGCCGACCCAGGCAAAGATCTGCGAAGGCGCCAGCGTGAAGGTCAAGGCCACGCAAACGCCCGCACAAGCGGCCAGCGCCGCACACAAACCCGCCAACAAAACGGCCAGGCGCTTGGCGTTGATGCCAAACGCCGTGGCAATCGCCGGATCTTCGGCACTGGCGCGCACCGACTTGCCCATATCTGTACGGTGCAGCATCCACCAGACCAGCGCCACAGCGGCCAGCGACATGCCCAAGGTCAAGGCCTCGGAATAGGTCACCACCACGCTGCCCAGACGGAACTTGTGCTCGTCATAGAAAGAGGCCATGCGGCGGAAATCGGCGCTCCAGATCCATTGCAGCAATGCCTCTACAGACACCGTGATGCCAAACGTCACCAGCAATGAATTGAAGGGCGTGATGGCAAAGCGGGCGAACACCGACTGCAAAGCCATGCCCAATGCGGCAAACAGCGGCACCAACACCAGCAAGGAAAGCAGCGGATCAACACCCAGTCGCGTTTTGAGCTCGTAGGTGATGTAGGCCGACAGGAACACCCAGGCGAAATGCGCCAGGTTGATTTGCCTGAGCAAGCCCCAGCCCAAACCGATGCCCAGGCCGATGAGGCCATACAGGGCACCGAGAAAGACGCCAGAGGCCAGCGCTTGGAGTAACAGCCCTGCGCTGGGCATGTCAGAACTGCATCTTGCTGCCGGGCAAGGCGACGTCTTTGGGGTGGATCACGACCCACTTGCCGCCTTGCAACTGCTTGATGCGGTTCAGATCATCGCCATAGTTGTTGGGGCCATCAAAGCGGACTTTGCCAATGATGGTGTCCACACGGTTTTTCTTGAGCCATGCGGCAATCTTCGCATCTTCCAGGCTGCCTGAACCCTTGATGCCCGCTTCCAGAAACTGCCAACCTGTGAAGGCATTGGCCGCCTGCAACTCGAACACGGTGTCGGGCAAATTGGCTTTGGCTGCGCGCTCGTTGTACATCTTGATCGCTTCTGCATAAGCGGGGTTGTTGGTGAACGGCGCATGCTGCTCGAAGGTGGTCAAGGTCAGCGCATTGGCCGCCAGTGGCGATTGGGCCAGCGGCCCGGGGGTGGGGTACACGTGGAAATGGATCTTGGGCTTGTAATCGATCTTGTTCATCGCCTCCAACAACTGAATGCTTTCCGCACCGATCGAGCCGATCCAGACCACATCGGCATTGGCTTCCTTCAAGCGCGAAGCAATGGGGCCAAAGTCGCGGTTGCCGAACTCCCACTCCAGCCACAAGGCTTCACGCAGACCGCGCTTCTTGAAGACCTCGCGTGCGCCCACCGACAAGAACACCACCGAAGGGAATTTGCTGGTGACGATGGCCACCGACTGGGGCTTGGCACCGCCAGCGGCAATGGCATCGAGCAAGGTGTTGGGCACCGTGGTGCCCGGATCGATGCCCATGACATACGCGGGGAAGTGCATGTCGTACTTGGCCAGCGAAGGGATGCCAAAAGAATTGGTGATCAAGACCTTGCCATTGCGCTGGGCCACGCCCATGGCGGCCAGCGAGTTGGCGGTGGCATAAGGGCCCATCAAGAGATCGACGTTGTCGCCAGAAATCAATTGCTCATACAAAGTGCGTGCAAGGTCGGGTTTGGACTGGTCGTCCTTGACCACCCACTCCACCGGGCGCCCCAGCAAGCCGCCGCGTTTGTTCAGCTGCTCAATGAAGATGTCACCAGCGATCTTGTGCATCACAGCCGTGCCAGCCAAAGGGCCCGTCAAGGACAAGGTGCTCCCGACCCGTATCGGTTTGGTCTGCGCATGCAGCCATGTCGAAGTCGAAGAGAGCAACAAGGACGAACCCAGTGCTTTCAGGAAAGGCCGCTTTTGCATGGTTGATTCCTCAGGTCTGTGTGGATGAAATTCGAAAAATTTGCCAATCCATTATGGAAGCCACACCACATCCGCCCATTGGGAATAACCCGTTGAAGCGCTGTCGCCAACGCGCTTGCGAATCCATGGCCATGCACATCACAGTGACGCGCAGGGTGTGTGTTTGCACCATGCCCTGATTTGCAATTTCCATATTCCACAGAGCCCCAGAACATGAGCACCACACCCGCTTCCAGCGCATTCACACCTTCGGGCTCCACGCACATGGCCATTGCCGAGGTGGACCGCATCGTCGTGCGCGGCAAAGACCTGTGCCGCGATGTGATTGGCCAGCAATCTTTCACAGCGTATTTTTTGTTTTTGTTGACGGGTGAAACCCCCAGCGACAACTTGGTGCGCGTGGCCGATGCCACCATGGTGTCATTGGCTGAGCATGGCTTGGTGCCCTCCGTTCAAGCCGCACGCATGACCCTGGCCGCAGCGCCAGACTCGGTGCAAGGCGCCGTGGCCGCGGGCCTGCTGGGTTGCGGTCCGGTGATTTTGGGGGCCTCTGAAACAGCCGGGCACCTCTTGATCGCGATGCTGGCGCAGGCGGCGCAAGAAGACAAAACACTGGAAGACATTGCGCGCGAACGACTGCAAGCTTTTCGCGCCGCCAAACAAGCCCTGCCCGGATTTGGCCATCCGGTGCACAAACTCGGTGATCCACGCGCCACCAAACTGATCGATCTGGCCAAAGAATGGGGCGTGGCCGGTGACCATGTGCGTGCCTTGCAGGCTTTGGCTTCGCAAATCGAAGGCGTCTATGGCCGCCCCTTCCCGATGAACGTGTCCGCGGCCATTCCTGCGGTGCTGCTGGACGCAGGCTACCCCGCCGGTGCGCTCAAGGGCATCCCTTTGCTGGCGCGCACCGCATCGTTGGTGGCGCACATTCTGGAAGAGCAAACCCGGCCCATTGGCTTCAAGCTCGCCAGCGCCGCCGAGCATGCCATGACCTACGACGGCCCGCCCGTGGCCCGCTGAACAAGGGTTGCACGCCATGACCGCAACAACGCTTTTGACGCCTTTGGAAGTGCTGCGCCAATTTGATGCGCACGACTTCTCGATCGATCAATTTTTCCAGGCACGGCTTCACCGATTGGGCGATCAACCGATGGTGGAGTACCAAGGCACCGTCATGAGTTGGCAAGCTTGTGCAGAACAAGCCGACCGGGCTGTGGCTTGGTTGCTGGCACGAGGCGTGCAAACGGGCGACCGCATCGGGCTCATGGCCTACAACCATCCCGCGACGGTGGTCTTGCTCATCGCCTGCGCACGCGTGGGCGCCATCCTGGTGCCCTGCAACCCCGAATTTGAAGCACGCGAAGCTCAATACATTTTTGAGCATGCGGACGTGCGCGGCGTGATCTGCTCACCCGAAGCCCTGAGCAAAGTGCAAGAGGCCACTTGCCAGATGAACGCTGTGCCTTGGCAAGTGGTGATCGAGCACGACCAACCTGGGGGTGAAATATCTTTGCTGAATCAATGGCAAGACTGCACACCGGACCGCAGCACGCGCACAGGCAAGGCCGACAGCACCTGCATGATCATCTACACCTCAGGGACCACCGGGTTCCCCAAAGGGGTGATGCACAGCCAGCGCAGCTACTTGCTCACGGCCGAAGCCTTTGTGCACCGCATGTATTTGCAACCCGATGAGCGTCTGATGTGTGTGCTGCCGTTGTTCCACATCAATGCGTTGATGTACTCGCTGGGCGGCGCCATGGCGTGCGGTGGCACTTTGATTTTGATCCGCCGTTTTTCTGCATCCACTTTCTGGCAACAAGCCGCCGAGACCCGCGCCACCGAGGTCAATGTGATCATGTCGGCAGCGGCGATTTTGGCGCGCAGACCGATCGAAGAATTTGCCCCCCATCACAGCCTGCGCAAGATGTTTTTGGCGCCGCTCAACCGCGATTTGCTGGACACATTCCAGCAACGCTTTCATGTGCCGGTGTTGATCGAGTGCTATGGCATGACCGAGATCCCCGGCGTGCTGAGCAACCCTTTCATGGGCCCTCACAAACTGGGCAGCATGGGCTGCATATCACCGCACCCCGATCCGGCCATTGCACGGCCAGAAGTTCGCGTGATGGGTGAAGACGGACAAGAATTGCCCATCGGCGAAGTGGGCGAGCTGGCCGTCAAGACACCCACCCTGATGCAGGGCTACTTCAAAGACCCCGAGCAAACGGCGGCCAGCTTCCAGGACGGCTGGTTCCTCACCGGCGACTTGGTGCGGCGCGATGCCGACGATTTCCTGTTTTTCTTCACACGCAAGAAAGACATCATCCGCCGCCGCGGCGAAAACATCTCGGGCGCCGAGATCGATTCGGCCATCGGCAGCCATCCGGACATCCTCGAATGCGCCTCAATCGGTGTGGCGTCTGACCTGGGCGAAGAAGAAATTTTGTTGGCCGTGGTGCCCCGTCCCGGCACGGCCGTCACGCCCGAAGTCGTGCATGCCTATGCCCAGTTGCACCTGTCGCCCATCAAGCGCCCCCGCTACATCGTCATGGTCGACAGTCTGCCGCACACCGGCTCCATGAAGATCGCCAAATTCAGACTCAAACCCGCAGACAACTTACGCCGTCAGGCCACCGATTTTTCATCCTAGAAAGTTCCATCATGAGCGATACCCCCAACACCACCGAACACCGCTACGACGCCTTGCACCTGATCACCGAAGAGGTGCTGGCGCGTTACTCGAAAACGCCCGATCCACGGCTGCGTGAGCTGATGCTGTCCTTGATCAAGCACATCCACAGCTTTGCCAAAGAGGTCAAACTCACCGCAGAGGAATGGGCATTCACCATGAGCTTTCTGGAAGAGACCGGCAAATGGTGCTCACCGGGCCGCAACGAATTCATGATCTTCTCTGACGCGTTTGGCCTGTCCATGCTGACCGTCACGCAAGACTACCCCCGTCCGGAACACGCCACGGAGCCCACTTTGGTTGGCCCCTTCTTGCTTGAGAATGCGCCCCAGTTTGCGATGGGCGAAGACATCAGTGCAGGTGCGGCCGGCACGCCCATGTATGCACAAGGCCAGATCTTGGACATCCACGGTCAACCCGTGGCGAATGCCGTGATCGATGTGTGGCATTCGGACGATCGGGGGCTGTACGACGTGCAAGATGGAATTGAAGAAAACGGGCCTTGGGCGCGAGCCGCCCTCACCACAGGTGCCGACGGACGCTACAGCTTCTGGTCGGTTTTGCCAGTGGACTACCCCGTCCCGCAAGACGGCACCGCCATCCAGATGCTCCAGGCCACCACCGGCAGAAGCTGGCGCCCTGCGCATTTGCACTTCCGCATTCAGGCCCCTGGCCAGCGTCCACTGATCACCCACATCTTTGACCGCACCAGCAAGAACCTCTACAGCGATGCCGTGTTTGGCGTTCGCCCCTCCTTGATCGCCGACTTCAAGCCCCAGACCCCTGGCCAGGCGCCAGATGGCAAAGTCATGGACCGGGACTTCTTCACCCTGGAATACAACTTCATCATGACCGATGCTTTGAAATGAGCGACTTCGCGTTGCGGTCTGGCGCAATCGCTGGCCAGCATGCGAAGAAGCCACCCCTTGGAGGCACACAATAATCGGCTTGCTTTCAGCCGCTGGCCGATCAATTTTTTCACCATGTTTTCCCAATTCACCACAAGATGACACGCCCCTCTGAACTCGAAACCTGGATCGAAGAAGAACGCGTGGTGCGTGCCCGCCTGGATGCTGGCGTGGGTCCTGGTGTGGGTCCTGGTGTGGCATCGCGTGAGCAGACGGCAGGCAAGACAGGTCTGGACGTCATGCAAGGCTTGCTGTCGGGTGAACTGCCTTACGCCAGCATCGCCAAGACTTTGAACTTCGTGCTGGTGGAGGTGAGTGAAGGCCAAGCCATCTTTCAGGGCACGCCCGGGCTGGACCACATGAACCCGCTGGGCACGGTGCACGGCGGCTGGTTTGCCACCTTGCTCGACTCGGCCCTGGGCTGTGCCGTGCACACCATGATGCCGCCGGGGCGAAGTTACACCACAGCCGAATTGAGCGTGAAGCTGGTGAAGGCCCTCACCCCCAAAGTGCAGCGCGTGCGGGCCATGGGCCAAGTGGTGCACTGCGGCCGCCAACTCGCCACCGCCGAAGCCCGCCTGGTCGGGCCCGATGGCACCCTGTACGCGCATGCCAGCACGGCCTGTCTGGTTTTTGAAATGCCGGGGAAAACTGCTGCCTGATTCGGCACGCCATGCCACCCTTCGCGCAGGGTACGGTGCATGGCCTCAAAGTTCAGGCCCGATCGATGGCGACATCTCGCTTCTGACTGCTCGCCACTGGGCGTGCGCGGCCCCTTGCAGGTCGGGCGGCAACTGGTGCTTGGCTTGCAAGTAATGGTGCGTGTAGACATCCAAATAAGCCTGCAAAGTCTGGGCGGCCTGGGACTCGCCTGCCAATTCCAGGCACAGCGACGCCACTTCGCTGGTGCACAAATGGTCCTCCCGCCTTGAGCGGCGCAGCTGGTAGCGTGACACTTGCTCAGGGTTCAAACTGAGCACAGGCAAATGGTTCAGGTACGGGCTTTTGCGGAACATCTTGCGGGCTTCAGGCCAGGTGGCGTCGAGCAAGACGAACAAGGGGCGCCGACCTTCGGACAAAACCGGCAGCTCGTGCACCACCCGCTCGGGCGCCACAAATTCGCCCGGAAACACCACAAAGGCCTGCCATTGCGGATCGGCCAGCAGCGCCAGCAAGGCAGGGTCGACCTCGGTGCGGGCCCAAGCAAAGGCAAAGGCATGTTGCACCACATCGGCGATCAGCCAGCCGGTGTTGCTGGGTTTGAGCGGCTCGATGTCGGCCATGAGCAAACACATGCCCGCTTGCGTGGGCAGCTCGGGGCTCAGCGCGCAGATGCAGTGGCTGGGCACCAGGCGGCAGCCAGGGCAGCGCTCGCCTTTGATGCCGCCACGGGCCATGAAGGGCTTGGCGCTGCGGGCCAGGCGCTCGGTGCGCAAACGTGAGACGGCATGGGGCGTTTTCAAACGATCATTTCCCATCAAACTGCTGGCGCGGCCATGCGCAATCGGCGAGCGGTTTCTTCATCGCGCGCATCGTCGATCTCTCGCAACACAGCAGCCATGTCCACATCGGCGGTGGAGCGCTCAAAATGCCCGGTCAGCGGTGTCTCGTTGCTGAGCAATCCGGCCTGGTAGAGGCTCCAGATTTCAGGGCCGTAGTCGGTCTTGAGCAGCGCGGGCGCATATTGCCCGAAGTAGTCGCGCAGGTTGGCCACATCGCGCAGCAACATGCGCTGGGCGTGGTTGTTGCCGGCAGCGTCCACGGCTTGGGGCAAGTCGATGATGACCGGCTCGTCCACACCCGGCAGATCGCCCTCACCGGGCATGTGCGCCAGCAAGATGTTGAACTCCGACAAATCGCCGTGCACCACGCCCGCGCACAGCATGCGCACCACTTCGCCAATCAAGGTGGCGTGGTGCTGCAGGGCTTGATATGGCGTGAAGGCCACATCGTTCAGGCGCGGGGCCGCGTCGCCGTGCGCATCGGTGACCAGCTCCATGAGCAGCACGCCGTCAAAAAAATTGAAGGGGCGGGGCACACGCACACCGGCAGCGGCCAGGCGGTAAAGCGCGTCCACCTCGGCGCTTTGCCATGCGGCCTCCTGCTCCTGCCGGCCAAACTTGCTGCCCTTGGCCATGGCGCGGGCCGAGCGCGAGTTCTTGACCTTGCGGTTTTCGGTGTAGTCCACCGCTTGCCGAAAGCTGCGGTGGGTGGCCTCTTTGTAAATCTTGGCGCAGCGGGTCTCATCGCCGCAGCGCACCACAAACACCATGGCCTCTTTGCCGCTCATGAGCTGGCGCACTACGGTGTCGATCAGGCCCTCTTCAACCAGGGTCTGCAGCCTCGGTGGTGCTTTCACGCGGCGGCTTCAGTGTGCAAGTAAGGCCCAGCCTGCGTGCTGGTTGGCTTTGTTGTTTTCGTATTCCCAGGCTGCGCCGCAGCGGTCGCAGCGGTAGCGGGTGAAGCTGGCTTGGCCGTTGCCACGGTCTTCGCGGTGGTGGGTGCCTTGCACCAGTTCGGCGTGGCCGGGGGCTTTGCGCCAGTGCTGCTGGATGCCAGCGCAGGGTTCACACAAATCGGGGGCAGAACGCTGGGCAGCGCCGGGGGACGAAGGGGTCATGAAGGGGAAATTCCTGGACGATGCCTGAGAGGGCGATGCCTGCATTGTCGCCGCTCCCGCTTGCATGTGACAGACCACCGCGCCAGACTGTGGCAGCATGGCCCCAAAATTGGAAGCAACTGCCAGGAGACCTGAACATGACCACACCCCCTACCCTGTCCAACGCGCTGTCTTTTGGCCTGCAAGGCCGCGTGGTCATCGTCACCGGGGCGGCCAATGGCATTGGCGAGGCCTGTGCCCGCCGATTTGCCGCCGAAGCCGCCCATGTGGTGCTGGCCGATGTGAACAGCGAACGCGGCGCGGCCGTGGCCGCCGAATTGCGCAGCGCAGGCCACAGCGCCGGTTTCATGGCCTGCGACGTCTCGCGCAAAGCCGATGTCGACGCGCTGGTGGACCATGTGCTGCAGGCCTTTGGCCGCTTGGATGTGCTGGTGAACAACGCCGGAATTTTCAAGGCCGCCGATTTTCTGGACGTGACCGAAGAAGACTTTGATGCCGTCATCAACGTAAACATCAAAGGCTCGTTTTTGATGGGCCAAGCCGCCGCCCGTGCCATGAAGAGCACCGGGGGTGGCTCGATCGTCAACATGAGCTCGGTCAACGCGGTACTGGCCATCCCCAACATCGCCAGCTACAACGTGAGCAAAGGCGGCATCAACCAGCTCACCCGCGCCATGTCTTTGGCGCTGGCCGACTTTGGCATCCGCGTGAACGCCGTGGCCCCCGGGACAATTGCCACCGAACTGGCCCGCCAAGCGGTGCTGACCAGCGAAGCGGCCGAAAAGAAAATCATGATGCGCACGCCCATGAAACGCTTGGGCGAACCCGACGAGGTGGCCAAGGTGGTGGCATTTTTGGCCAGTGATGCGGCCAGCTACATCACCGGTGAAATCGTCACGGTGGATGGCGGTCGCATGGCACTCAATTACACCGTTCCTGTCTGAAAGAAACCGTTTTGATGAGCAACCCAACCCACACACGCGATTCCCTGCTCGACACCTGGCTGGCCCAAGAGAAAGAAGTGCGCCAGCGCCTCGATGCAGGCGCTGGCCCTGGCGTGGCCCGCCCTGACCAAGTCGCGGGCAAAACCGGCCTGCAAGTCATGCAAGGGCTGCTGAGCGGCGAGTTGCCCTACGCCAGCATCGCCAAGACCCTGGACTTCACGCTGATCGAAGTCAGTGAAGGCCAAGCCATTTTTCAAGGCGCTCCGGGCTTGAACCACATGAACCCGCTGGGCACCGTGCACGGCGGCTGGTTTGCCACCCTGCTCGACTCGGCCCTGGGCTGCGCCGTGCACACCATGATGCCGCCCGGTCGCGGCTACACCACAGCCGACCTGAGCGTGAAACTCGTCAAAGCCCTCACCCCCAAAGTGCAGCGCGTGCGGGCCATCGGCCAAGTGGTGCACTGCGGCCGCCAGTTGGCCACCGCCGAAGCCCGGCTGGTCGGCCCCGATGGCACGCTGTACGCCCATGCCAGCACAGCTTGCCTGGTTTTTGATATGCCCTCCCCTACTGGAAACAAACCATGAGACTCCTTCACACCATGCTGCGCGTGGGTAACCTGCAACGCTCCATCGACTTCTACACCCAGGTGCTGGGCATGACACTGCAACGCACTTCTGAAAACCCCGAGTACAAATACTCGCTGGCCTTTGTCGGCTACGGCACCAACCCGGACCATGCCGAAATCGAGCTGACCTACAACTGGGGCGTGGAGAGCTACGAGATGGGCACGGCCTATGGCCACATCGCCTTGGGGGTGCCCGACGTGTATGCCGCCTGCGACAAGATCAAGGCCGCTGGTGGCAACGTGACCCGCGAGGCAGGCCCCGTCAAAGGCGGCAGCACCGTGATCGCATTTGTGACCGACCCCGATGGGTACAAGATCGAGTTGATTCAGCGGCCTCAATACGCGAACCTCTAAGTCCACAGCGCCCATTGAAATCGACTGTTTTCAGGAGCCCTCACATGATCGACCTGACTGGACAACGCATCCTGGTCACCCAGTCCCAAGACTTCATGGGACCGGCCCTGTGCCACGAGCTGCGGGCCTGTGGCGCTGAAGTGATTGCCGATGCGCGTTTGCTCACCGCCCCACAAGACGCACAAGCCGCGATCGAGGCGGCTGGGCCGCTGGATGCTTTGGTCATCAACTT
>JACCDS010322513.1_pt1 | contig 10832 bp, 7 predicted proteins | sample 7446441 | NCBI WGS metagenome assembly JACCDS01 (sample SAMN15323445, study PRJNA562643) | freshwater metagenome | isolation source: river surface water | place: USA:Blue River Watershed | collected 2017-08-17 | reverse complement strand
TCTCGCGACGCTGGCCCTCATCATTTTCACGCGCAGTGCCGATGTTTTCGAGCAAATGCTGCGCGAAACCTTCGAACTGGAACACGAAAAAACCCAACTCTTGGTATCCGTCGAGCAGGCCCGCCAGGCGGCTGAAAAATCCGACCTGGCCAAAACGCAGTTCCTGGCCAACGTCAGCCACGAATTGCGCACCCCGATGAATGGCATCCTCGGCCTGTCGCAATTGCTGGCCAGCGACCCGCTCACGCCGGACCAGGCCGAACTGTTGTCGCTGCTGCGCGAGAATGCCGATGGCCTGATGCGCCAGATCGACCACCTGATTGAACTTTCCGCCCTTGAAGCCGGACATGTCAAAGCCAATCCGGCGCCGTTTGCCGTTGCCGACTTGCTGGAAGGCATGATTTCGTCGCAGCGCCGTCCGGCCATGGAAAAAGGCCTGGCCCTGGTCAAGGATGCCGATCCCGAACTACCGCCGGTGCTGGTCGGCGATCTGGAAAGGCTGCGCCAGATTTTCGAGCATCTGGTCGGCAATGCGATCAAATTTACCGAATCCGGAACCGTCAGCATCTCGGCAAAATTGCTCGAGAAAAAAGGGGACCAGGCGCGGGTCGAGTTCTGCGTCACGGATACCGGCCCGGGAATTTCGGAAGAAAAATTACAGGTAATCAACGGGCTTTTTGCGCAAGGCGATTCATCCCTGATTCGCCGGCATGGCGGTATCGGCGTCGGCCTGCCTATCTCCCGCAAGCTGATTGAATTGCTGGGGGGAGAAATCCGGTTTCACAGTGAAATCGGTATCGGCAGCAAATTCTGCTTCACCCTGCCCTTCGCTCTGGAAGCCAACGCGCTTTCAGCGGCCAACTAGAGCGTTTACAGGACCTTTCCGGGGTTCATCAGCCCACGCGGGTCGAGCGCCTGCTTGATCGAACGCATCAGCGCCATTTCCAGGGGACTCTTGTAACGCAGGATTTCCTCGCGCTTGAGCTGACCAAGGCCATGCTCGGCCGAGATCGAACCGTTCAGGGTATGGACGATGTCGTGCACGCAGCGATGAACAGCCGGCTGGGCAGCAATGAAAGTGGCGTTATCCAGGGCATCGGCCTTGGACAGGTTGTAATGCAGGTTACCGTCGCCAACATGGCCGAAGGCGACGACGCGGATACCGGGAAACGCGGCAGCGAGCGCCGCATCGGCCTGCGCCAGGAAGTCGGGGATACGCGACAGCGGCACCGCGATGTCGTGCTTGATGCTGATCCCTTCGATCTTCTGCGCTTCGGAAATATTCTCGCGCAGCGCCCACAGACTTTTCGCCTGCGTTTCCGACTGGGCCACGACGCCGTCGCAGACCTCCCCGCTTTCCAGTCGCGCGGCCAGCCAATGTTCAACAGCAGCCGGATCGGCGTCGGAAAACTCGGCCAGCACGTACCACGGGCTGTCGGCGCCAGGACGGTTGGTATCCGGTATGTGCTGCAGGACCAGGCCGAGCGCGGTTTCAGAGACCAGCTCGAAAGCGGTCAATTGGGCATCGAAGGCACTTTTTGCAGCACCCAGCAAGGCAACGGCCACCGCTGGCGAGGCCACATTGAGCCAGCAGGTGACCTGTGTCCTGGGCTGCGGATAGAGCTTGAGCACGGCCGCCGTGATGACGCCGAGCGTGCCTTCGGCACCGATGAACAGGTGCTTCAGGTCGTAACCGGTGTTGTCCTTGCGCAGGCCGCGCAAACCGTCCCAGATTTCGCCACTGGGCAGCACGACCTGCAGGCCGAGCGTCAGTTCGCGGGTGTTGCCATAGCGCAGCACCTGCACGCCGCCGGCGTTGGTCGACAGGTTGCCACCGATCTGGCAAGTACCTTCCGACGCCAGCGCCAGCGGAAAGAGCCGGTCGACGGCGCGTGCCGCTTCCTGCACGGCGGCCAGCGTGCAGCCGGCTTCGACGGTAATGGTGTTGTTGCCGGTATCGACTTCCAGGATGCGGTTCAGGCGCCCGAGGCTGAGAACCACCGCAGCCCCCGCTGCATCCGGCGTCGCTGCGCCGCACAGGCTGGTGTTGCCGCCCTGCGGCACGATGGGTACGCCGGCTTCGACGCAGGCCTTGACCACCGCCGCCACCTCGTCGGCATTGCCGGGCCGGACGACGCACTGCGCCGCACCACGGTAGCGGCCGCGCCAGTCAGTGACGAAGGGCGCGATGTCGGCCGGGTCGGTCAGCACCTGCGCGGCGCCGACCGCTTTGGCCAACTGCGTGGCCAGTTGTTCGATCAAATCAGGCGATCTGGGCGTAGAGGTCATGGTGGTCGGCGTCGATGACCTTGACCTGCAGGAAGTCGCCGGGCTGGGCATCGAAATGGCCGTCGATGTAGACCAGGCCGTCGATTTCCGGCGCATCGGCCTTGGAGCGGGCGATGGTGCCTTCCTCGTCCACCTCGTCGACCAGCACTTCGATGACCGTGTCGATCTTGGCGGCCAGCTTGTCGGCGGAAATGTCTTCCTGCACCTGCATCAGCCAGCGGCGGCGATCTTCGCGCACCTCTTCCGGCAGCAGTTCGCCCAGTTCGTTGGCCTTGGCCCCCTCGACCGGCGAATAGGCGAAGGCACCGACGCGGTCGAGCTTGGCGTCTTCGAGGAACTGGATCAGCTGGTCGAAGTCCTCTTCGGTCTCGCCGGGGAAGCCGGTGATGAAGGTCGAGCGGATGGTGATTTCCGGACAGATCGAGCGCCACTTGGCAATGCGCTCCAGCGTATTCTCGGCCGAGGCCGGGCGCTTCATGGCCTTGAGGATCTTCGGGCTGGCGTGCTGGAACGGGACATCCAGATACGGAAGAATCTTGCCTTCGGCCATCAGCGGAATGACGTCATCGACCGACGGGTACGGATAGACGTAGTGCAGGCGCACCCAGATGCCGAACTGGGCCATCGCCTCGCACAACTCCTTGAGGCGGGTCCTGACCGGCTTGCCACCCCAGAATCCGGTACGGTACTTGAGGTCGACGCCGTAGGCCGAGGTGTCCTGCGAGATGACCAGCAGTTCCTTGACGCCGGCACGGGCGAGGTTCTCGGCTTCGGCCAGCACGTCGCCGACCGGGCGCGACACCAGCGAGCCACGCAGCGACGGGATGATGCAGAAGGTACAACTGTGGTTGCAGCCTTCGGAAATCTTCAGGTAGGCGAAGTGATCCGGCGTCAGGCGCACGCCCTGCGGCGGCACGAGGTCGGTGTAGGGATCGTGCGGCTTTGGCAGGTGCTGGTGTACGTAGCCCATCACCTCGTCGGCAGCATGCGGGCCGGTGACAGCAAGCACCGCCGGGTGCGTCGTCTGCACGATATCGCCCTTGGCGCCGAGGCAGCCGGTGACGATGACCTTGCCGTTCTCGTTCAGCGCCTCGCCGATGGCGTCGAGTGACTCCTCGACGGCAGCATCGATGAAGCCGCAGGTGTTGACGATGACCAGGTCGGAATTGTCGTAGCTCGGCGAAATTTCATAGCCTTCGGCACGCAGCTTGGTCAGGATACGCTCGGCATCGGAAGAGGCCTTGGGGCAGCCCAGGGAAACGAAGCCGACGGTCGGCACTTTGAGTTCTGTAGTCATGCAATAACCTTGTCCGGACCGGCCGGCGAGCAAAACGCGTATTTTACCGGGAGAAGTCGAAAACGACGCCGCCGGTGATCAGGCCGGCAGGTGGGCGATAGCCTGCTTCAAGGCCTCGAAACAGGCGGGATCGATGGCCGTGCCAACGTTTTCAGCCATCATCTCCAGCGTTTTCGGGATCGGGATGGCGCCGCGGTAGGGGCGCTCGGCGGTGATCGCATCGAAGATATCCGCAGTGGTGATGATGCGTGTTTCCAGCGTGATCTGCTCCGCCATCAAGCCGCGCGGGTAGCCCTTGCCATCCAGGCGCTCATGATGGGCGGCGGAAACGACCGCCAGCTCCGAAAAGGCACCGATACGCGACAGGATGGCCTCGGTGTAGGCAGCATGCGCCTGCACCGCTGCCCACTCGTCGGCATCGAGCTTGCCCGGCTTGTCGAGCACACTGTTACTGACACCGAGCTTGCCGACATCGTGCAGCAGCGCACCACGCTTGAGCCAGCGTCGACGCTCCGGCGCAAGGCCCAGGGTTTCGGCGATCAGGTCGGTGTACAGCGCCACCCGCGCACTATGGCCGCTGGTGTATGGACTTTTCGAGTCGACCACCTGACCGAAGGCAGCGGCGATGTCATCAAGGTAATCGTCATCGAGCGCCACGACATGGCTGGCCGGTTCCAGCGCCAATATGGCGCTCATGACGTCCGGTGAGGCCAATGTCGCCCAAAAGGCATCTTCATCGGCCACCGCTTCGAAGAGCGTGACCAAGGCCGGATCGAACCAGCTACCGGAACGCCCGCGCACCTCGTCCAGCACAGCCTGAGGGCCGCCGGCCGTGTGGAAGACATCGATGACCTGAGCCAACAACGCGATGCGCGAATAGAGTGGAATGGCCTCGCCCGCCAGCCCCTGCGGCCGGCCCTGGCCGTTGAAATGCTCGTCGAGACTGTAGATGCCGGCCGATACGCTTTCCGGGAAGCGCAACAGCCGGGCGATTTCGGCACCGCGCTGGCAACGGGTGGCAATCAGTTCCTGGGCGATATCCTCGCCATTGCGGAAGATGGTCAGCACGCTACGAAAACGCTCGGCCAGCGGTGCTTTCAAACCGGTGTGGCCAAGCACGAAACCGAGCACCTGCGGCAGGCTGTCGCCGACCGTCTTGAAATCGCGTTTGAAACTGAGATCATCGGTCAGGTACAACTCGCAGATGCGCGCCGCATTGCTGCTGCAGCCAAGATCCTTGAGCAACAGCGTGTAATAGAGGCTCCACAGGTCGTCATCGTTCAGACCGAGGCGCCGCCCGATGTGCATGCCAATCCAGCAACAGCGCACGCAATGTCCTTCCGGCTGCCCTTCGGTGATATCGAGCGCATGACTGAGCGCCGAAATCAGTTCGGAAAGCTGAAGGTGTTGAGAGGACGCGACGGCGTCGGAACGGAGCAGACGGGCAACCATGGCTGCTCATGATTCACCAAAAACGATAAAAATTCAATCACCGCCCTCGAGCCGGCATTAATACCGGCTCCCCCGGGCACAAAACGATGCTTAGATCACCAGTTGCGTTCCCAACTCCACGACCCGGTTAGTCGGAATCTGGAAGAAATCGCTGGCACTGGTAGCATTTTTCGACATTAGGGCGAACAGGCGGGCACGCAGCAGGGTCATGCGCCGGGTCATTGACGGCACGATGGTTTCCCGGGACAGATAGAAGGTCGTTTCCATCATGTCGAAGCGTTCGCCCTGGTGCTTGCACTGGTCGAGAACCGCTGGAATATCCGGGCTTTCCATGAAACCGTAGCGAACGATAACCCGCATGAAGCCCTTGCCCATGCGGTGCAAGTAGATACGGTCGAAGTCGTTGACGTGCGGGGTATCGGCCGTTTGAACGGTGACCAGCACGACACGCTCATGCAGCACCTGGTTATGTTTGAGGTTATGCAGCAAGGCCGGCGGAACACCTTCCTTCGAACTGGTCATGAACACGGCGGTGCCGTTGATACGATGCACGTCGTCGATGGCGGTGATGAAATCCTCCATCGGGATGCTCTGCTTGGCCATTTCCTGCGACACCAGCCGCCGCCCACGCCGCCAGGTGGTCAGCACGGTGAAGGAGACCAGGCCCATGGCGATCGGGAACCAGCCGCCCTCGGGAATCTTGATGGCGTTGGCGGCGAAGAAGGCGATGTCGACGGTGAGGAAGAAGCCGGCCAGCGCAACGACCAGCGTCCAATGCCATTTCCACATCAGCGCCATGACGAAAGCGACCAGGATGGTGTCGATCAGCATGGTGCCAGTCACTGCGATGCCATAGGCGGCAGCCAGGTTGGATGACGACTTGAAGCCAATGACCAGTGCCACGACTGCGAAATAAAGGCTCCAGTTGGTGAAAGGCACGTAGATCTGCCCCTCTTCATGGCCGGAGGTATGGACGATCTGCATACGCGGCAGCAGGCCCATTTGCACCGACTGCCGCGCCACCGAGAATGCCCCTGAGATCACAGCCTGTGACGCGATGACGGTGGCCAGTGTAGCCAGGCCGAGCATCGGGATCAGCGCCCAATCCGGCGCCAGGTGGAAGAATGGGTTTTCGATTGCTTCCGGCTCGGCAAGCAACAAGGCTCCTTGCCCGAAATAGTTGAGGACCAGCGCCGGCATGACGAAAGCAAACCAGGCCAGGCGAATTGGAAAACGGCCGAAGTGCCCCATGTCGGTGTACAGCGCCTCCCCGCCGGTCACCGCCAGCACGACCGAACCCAGCGCCAGAAAGGCAAGGCCGGGATGGGCACCGATGAAACCGGTCGCATAAAGCGGATTCAAGGCGGCCAGAACGCTCGGGTTATGCACGATCTGCAGGATGCCGAGTAAGCCCAGCACGCCGAACCAGCCGGTCATGATCGGCCCGAAGAACAGGCCGACCGAGCCCGTCCCTCGCTTCTGAATGAAAAACAGGCCGGTCAGGATGACCAGCGTGATGGGAATGACATAAGGCTTCAGTGTCGGTGTCACCAGTTCCAGCCCCTCGACGGCGGAAAGCACCGAAATCGCTGGCGTGATCATGCTGTCACCGTAGAATAGCGCCGCGGCGAAAATGCCGAGCAAGGTCACGACCCAGGCCAGGCGCGGGTTCTTGGCCCGTTCGGTGACCAGCGCCAGCAAGGCGAGCGACCCACCCTCGCCCCGGTTGTCGGCACGCATGATGACCAGAACGTACCTCAGCGAGACCAGCACGATGATCGACCAGAACACCATGGACAGGATGCCGAGGATGTTGTCCGGGGTCACCGGAATGGGATGGTGGCCGTTGAAAATTTCCTTCAAAGCGTAAAGCGGGCTGGTGCCGATATCGCCGAAGACGACACCGATGGCGCCCAGTGTCAGCTTGGACAAGGCCTGACGAGACTGCATGATTCCCCCTGAGGCAGCGTGCGTGCCTGATTGTTATCGAGCTCCCCGCCATCCCGGCCGGGAGCAATCCGGAAAATCTAGCACTGCCGGCTGACCGGAAAATGACGATGGTCAACCAGCGAGCAAAAAAGGCGGCCGAAGCCGCCTTTGGGGAATATCGAAACAATCCGCTCCGCTTACTGCACCGGAGCCGCCACCGGCGCCTCGACCTTGACCGGTTCGGCGACCTTCTTATGCCCGGCATCCGGATGCCAGCCGAGCACGGCGAGCATGACCATGAAGCCGACCACGTAGGCCACGACCACATGCCAGCCGTGGCGCAGCCATTGCGCAGCCGACTTGGCTTCCGGGAACATGTTGGAGAGGGCGACACCGGCCGAGGAGCCGAACCACAGCATGGAACCGCCGAAGCCGACGGCGTAGGCCAGGAAACCCCAGTCGAAGCCGCCCTGGCGCAGGGCGAGTGCAGTGAGCGGGATGTTGTCGAAGACGGCGGAGACGAAGCCGAGGGCGAAGGCGGATTGCCAGGAGGCCGGGGGCAGTTCTTCGACCGGCATCATCGAGGCGCAGAGGACGAGCGAGAGCAGGAAGATGGAGCCTTTGATGGTTTCGGGGAGCAGTTCCCAGTCGTGACGACGCACCGGAATGGTCAGGATGATGGCCAGCCACACGGCGACGCCGATGAAGGGGAAGTGTTCGGCCAGTTCAGGGAACTTGATGTTGATGGTGATGTTGGTGGCCACCGCAAAGACGAGCATGGTGGCGACGATGAAGATGCGGCCCCAGTCGATGTGGGTGTGCTCATGGGCGTGCTTGATGATCGGGCAGTAGGCGTGTTGTTGCTTGGCGCCGAAGTAGCCGATGATGAGCAGGGCGACCGCAGCGGCGACGTAGGCGTCGAAGACGACGATGGGGCTGATGCCGTCGATCCACATCATGGTGGTGGTGGTATCGCCGACGACGGAACCGGAGCCGCCGGCGTTGGAGGCGGCGACGATGGCGGCGAGGAAGCCGATATGGACCTTGCCCTTGAAGAGCTGGTGGGCCATGGCGCCACCGATCAGGGCGGCGGCGATGTTGTCGAGGAAGCTGGAGATGACGAAGACCATGACGAGCAATACGAAGCCGCCTTTCCAGTCTTCGGGCAGGAACTTGGGCAGGATGACCGGGACGTGGCTCTTTTCGAAATGGCGGGCGAGCAAGGCGAAGCCGGTGAGCAGGCAGAACCGGTTGGCGATGGTCACCCATTCGTGGCCGAGGTGGCCAAACCAGCCAGCGACGCCGAGACCGGTCTTGAAGCCGGTGAACAGGATCTTGTACAGGCTGATGGTGAACAGGCCGGTGAGCGCGACATAGAGCGTGGCGTGGTGGAAGAGCGCAACACCGAGCAGGGTCAGGGCGAAGAGGATGAAGTCGATGGGGATGCCCCCCACCGTGGGCAGGGTGCCGGCCGCGAAGGCGGTGGCCGGGAGCAATAGAAGGGCAGGCAGTAAGCGGTGCATGGCGGTTCTCGGAAAAGCGGATTCTTGTTGGTGACGTCCCGGACAGATGGCAGGCCAGGAAGCGGGACGGAAACGTGCAGCATTGTCGACCGATCCGATCAGGCTTTCAACTTCGGATTATCCCTACTCCACTGGTTTGCCCCCATGACAAAAGGTGCTTTCGCAAGCCGGCAAGATAAAACTCGACGCTACCCGGATATTGGTTATAATGCGGCCCCTTCGCGTCCTTAGCTCAGTTGGTAGAGCGTCGCCCTTACAAGGCGAATGTCGGCGGTTCGACCCCGTCAGGACGCACCAAATTCCACCCCGATGAAAGTCATCGAAGTCCTGAAAACCCCGCCCCGGCGGGGTTTTTTGTTACCCGCTTGTCCAAACAGCCTAAAGTCGCTTCATGAAATACCATCGCTTTTGATGGTATTTCTGATGGTATTTCGAAGGGGTGACGGTACCAATGACGGTATCTCAAGGCGTGGACGGTACGCCGCCATATTCTCGATAGACGAAACAATGACCAGCGACGCGCAAATAGCGCAACTTGATTTTGATTATCAGAAGCTCTGCCAAAGCAAGATTTCGTAGCTTTTCCTTGCCAGGAGGAATTTCACTGATACAATGCGCCCCGCTTCGCGCTGCGACGACCACTCGCAGCATTGGTATCTGATGTTTAGAAACCCGAACGCAATGTATCTGACGGTATTTTGACGGTATCAAGAAATTTGAACCGGACAAAACAAAGTAACCAAAGCTAAAACAGCCCTTACTTTGCCCCCTCAGGAACACTAGGTTGCCCATGTGGCTCAGTGGTAGAGCACTCCCTTGGTAAGGGAGAGGTCGGCAGTTCGATCCTGCCCATGGGCACCACCCTATTTGACGCCTTGGCGTCTTCTCCGGTTCAGACCTTGGCTGCGAGCGTGCCGTGCTGTTTCAGCGCCGCCAGAAATTCACCGAAATTGGCTTCGCGGACGGATATTCCGCTCAAGGTATCGCGCAGACTGAAAACGTTGATTTCGTCCTGCCCGGATTGCCCCACACCCTTGCCAACGGCGGCGTTAGCAGGCTGCGGGCTTAACGTCTTGGAGTGAGTGGCTGACATGATCTTGCTTTCTTATTGGCTTGAAGTCAGTGTCATGCAGATCACAAAAATCGTCCGTGACGAAATTCACGTGGAATCGAATATCGCGCCAGCAGAAACCCCGAACGCATCGCGCATGGCGCTTCGGGTTCGTGCCGACCCTGTGTAAACTGCGGGCACCTCCTTCCACCCCGAATCCGCATGGATAGCACCGACCTCGCCGCCGTCTGGCTGACCTTGAAACTGGCTACGGTGGTCACGCTTCTGCTCCTCGTCGTCGGTACGCCGATCGCCTGGTGGCTGGCACGCACCCGTTCGGCCTTCAAAGCTGCGGTTGGGGCTGTCGTCGCGCTGCCACTGGTCTTGCCACCGACCGTACTCGGCTTCTATCTGCTTATAACCATGGGACCGAACGGCCCTATTGGACAACTGACGCAGTCGCTCGGTCTTGGTCTGCTGCCCTTCACTTTCCCGGGCCTGGTGATCGCCTCGGTGTTCTATTCCCTGCCCTTCGTGGTGCAGCCGATTCAAAACGCCTTCGAAGCGATCGGTGATGGCCCCCTGGAGGTCGCTGCCACGCTGCGCGCCAGTCCTTGGGATCGCTTCTGGTCGGTTGCCGTGCCACTGGCCAGGCCGGGGTTCCTGTCCGGCGCCATCCTCGGCTTTGCGCATACCGTGGGCGAATTTGGCATCGTGCTGATGATCGGCGGCAATATTCCGGAAAAAACCCGGGTCGTGTCGGTACAAATCTACGACCACGTCGAGGCACTGGAATACACCCAGGCACACTGGCTGGCGGGCGGCATGGTGCTCTTCAGCTTCAGCGTGTTGCTTGCCTTGTACACCTTCAACCCGCCACGCCGGAAGATGGCATGAGTACAGAGGAAATCCGCGCCCGCTTCCGTGTAGACCGGGGCGATTTCGCCCTGGATGTGGACCTGGCATTGCCCGGACGCGGCATCACCGCGCTGTTTGGCCACTCCGGCTCGGGCAAGACGACCCTCCTGCGCGCCATGGCAGGCCTGGAGCGGACGCCTGACGGCTTCTTCGCGCTGAGCCAGGAGGTTTGGCAAGACGAAGCGCGTCAGCATTTTCTGCCCACGCATCGACGCGCCCTCGGCGTCGTTTTTCAGGAATCGGGACTTTTTCCGCATCTTTCAGTACGGCGCAACATGGAATTCGGACAACGGCGAACGGCGACCGCTGCCCCGCTTGCCTTGCCTGACATGGCCGAACTGCTCGGCATCGCACACCTGCTCGAACGCAGGCC
>JACCDS012270036.1_pt1 | contig 10834 bp, 6 predicted proteins | sample 7446441 | NCBI WGS metagenome assembly JACCDS01 (sample SAMN15323445, study PRJNA562643) | freshwater metagenome | isolation source: river surface water | place: USA:Blue River Watershed | collected 2017-08-17 | reverse complement strand
GATGATACCGATCGGCTTGTATTGAAACCCGGACACCTCGAACGTGCCACGTTCACTGTTGTAGGTGTAGCTCGGGATAGGGAACTCAGAACCAATGTTCAGAACAGCTTCGGTATTGTTGAGGGTCACAACCGTCGGATTGGACACGACCTTGGTGTTGTTCTGCGTTTTAAGCGCAGAAACGATTACATTGAAATCTGAGGCTGAGAACACAGCCGAAGTCAGGCGGCTGGTGCCACCCGTGTTGGTGAGCCCCATCAACGAATTGACCGCACTGGATGCACTATTGGCGAGGGAACTGCTGAGCGTGTCGCTGAGCGAATTGCTGGTGCCGGACGTGGATCCATTCTGCGTGCTGCCGTTAAATGTGTTGAGCGGATCAGCGGTGGCTGGCGTTGTAACAGTGGCCGGCGTGTAGTTCGAATTAGTCGTTATGGTCGGAATGGATGTAGGCAGTCCACTAACAGCACCAGATGACGGATTAAAGTTGGAGGGAACACCCGAAGACGGGTCCGCCAAGCCGGTCACATACGAAGACTCGTTTCCATTGGTTACAGCACTGCTTGTGCCGCTAGTGCTGCTGCTCGTCCCGGTGCTGCCATTGTTGTTACTGCTGTTGCTGCTGCTGCTGGCGTTGCTGCTGTTACCATTGTTAAAATTCTGGCCGCGGTCCCGGGTGAAAGACTGAGACAAATTCCGAGCGCCAAGCTGAAGGTTCTGAAGACCAGCCCAATTCACGCCGATGTTGCGAATATCGCGGTCTGTCACCTCCACGAACTGGGATTCAATCATAACCTGGGCGGTGGCCTTGTCCAATTGTTCGATAATGGCCCGGATCCGACCCATACGGGATGGACGCTCAGTGATGATTAGCGCGTTGCTGCGCTGATTGATCTCCACCTTGCCGCCGACTGCTGCGTCAACCAAACCAACGACCGTCGGGCGGAGATCTTCGGCCTTGGCGTTGTTGATGATAAAGACGTCGGTGGCGACAGGCTCCTGAAGCAAGGTGGCATTGTCGATCACCTTGATGATGTTACCTTCCTCGACATAGGTGTAGTTTACGGGCTCAAGAACGGTCTTGAAAATTTGGCGCCAAGTAACGTCGCGGAGCTTGATGGAGGTTTTGCCGGTCAAGGTATCGGGCACCACAAGATTCAGCTCAAAAAGATCAGCCACGTTGCGCAGGATGGTCTTTATATCTTCATCGGGGAAATCAACCGACAACGTATCGCGATCGCGACTGACTGTATTGGCGGCGGGTTCCGATCCCATAACCGCTACCGAAGGATCTGCCGGAGACGCGGAATCGGCAGGCGGGGTGCTCTCCTGCGCCAAAGAAAGCAGGGGCATTGCCGTGGCGAGAAGCGTGATCAGCTTTGTGCGTGTGCTCATAGTTCGTCCTTATTTGATGGGCCGGGTAAATTCCTCACGGTTAAGCCGGAGGGTAAAGTTTGGTTGGTTGATCGATACAATTTCTAGAGTGTATTCACTCCCTTCAAAGGTGATTGTAAGCAGTCCCCCTGCTTTGACCCGCTTTTGACCGAAGACCAGCGTCGGCTCACCACCTAATACGAAAAAGCCACTCGGCTTCAGGCTAACACCAATAGCCTGCAACAGATCGCGTCCGCTGCGCGGACCAGTCTGCACTGTGGTTACTGTATTCGGACCATTCTTCGTCACTTCAGGCTGACCTTCGCCGAATCCCTCAGGATTGAAGGGATTTTTCGCTGCGGTCGCCATTGCCTTATCTCCGAGAAGGCCCTTCGCCTTGTCTAGAGCTTCCTGACGCTTGGCAGGGGAAGATACGGTGTTCGCTACAAGCGCAGCGGTTAAACTCAGACACGACAGCGCAAAAATAACTCTCTTCATCAGATATGTCCGGCCAGTTAGACGCGAAGTATTCATGGCTGCCCCAGGAGTTCGAGGTTAAGTGTCAGATTCACGAGCGCCTCAGTCCCTTCGCTGGCCGCCGCTTTGGTAAAATTGGCTGCCGAAATCCGACACAAGTGACGGCCATTTTGGAGCCGGCCAAGGAAGTTCATCACTTGGGCATAGGTTCCTTGGACCGTTACACTGAACGGAACGCCAACATAGCCCTCCGTCTTGGCATTTCGGGGCAGGGCATTTTGCCGGACATCGACCAGCTTTACACCGTTTTCTGTTTCGAGCTTGTAGAAATATTGGAGATTAACCGCCAGTTGGCCGGCCTTCAGCATACGCGACTCCAGTTCTTTGGCGTGCGATTGCATTTCGGCAACCTGCTCAGCCAAATTGGCTGAATTGCGGATGTTGGCCGTCATCTTGGCAACCTCGGCCGACTTGGAATCCAAGTCCTGCTGGCTTGCCTCAATATTTCCGTAGCGGAGGTATATCGCGAGACCGCACACCACGCACACGAGGCTGCAGACAAATCCGATAGGATGCTTTTTGATGAGCGTGACTAAATCGGCAGAGGTCATGCGTGCTCCTTATTTGATCTTTAGCGTGATTTCAAAAATCATGAAGCCTCCGGCCGGATCACGGTCCAAACGATTCAGCGTAACCGAGGAAAACACTTCGATGAAACGTTCATTAGCACGAAGCGCGTCGACATAGCTTGAAGTTATGCCACTGGCCAGATCCGGACTGCCAGCTACTCGACCACGAATCTGAAATTGCGAATTCTTGGGATCAATGATCCGGGAATCAATATACTCGATTGAAATGTTCTTTGGGAGTGTCTCTCCGAGCACGGCCACGAACTGCATTGGAGATATCGGCACCTGCATGAATGCAATAGCCTCGGAGATTTTCTTTTCCTCGTCAGCAAAAGCCTTGGCCAACTTGATGGCCTCGTCGCTTTGCTTGCGATTATTTTCGATCTGGCGATTCGCCTCGGTGATCTGCTGACCGATGTTGTGGTTGTCATACTCCCTGAAACCAAACCACAAAAGCATAGCAACTGCAGCCGCCACCGCTGCGGTATTGATGAAGAAGGTGGTGCGCACCACCTTAGTGTCCGGCAACCTTTCGAAGTCGCGGAAATTGGGGTGCCAAAGCGGTGCCGTTAACGGCTGCGCGTCACTTTTTTTCTTCAGAGACAACATTTTGGTGGGTGGCGAGAAGTGAAAAAAGCCCGATCCAACGCTCTTCGGGTTGCCCGAGACTGACGCCCGGGGCGAGTTTGATGTTTAATGACTCCAGCCTAGGCACCAGGTCCACTTTCAAGGGAGCCACTCCAAGCGCACTCGCCATAGTTGCACCAAGCCAACTTAGACTGGACGGCAATTGTGTGCATACCACGTTGCCAATCGATTGACCGGTTTGGACCTCATAGAAACCGATGGATGACTGCAGTTCTTTGAGCAGCTTCTTGACCAAGACACCACCCATGCTGGTGAAATCAAAAGTATTCGAGTAGAAAAGCTTCTTGGCCGACTCCTCATCCTTCAAACCCAGTTCCTTTTGAACGACAGGGATCATTGCGGCGATACCGCTGGGAATAGGACGGGAGATATCCACACCGTCGGCGCTCAAAATGAAACTCTGGGTGTTCTCCTGTCCAATCTCCAGCAGAAGAACCGGAGTCTTAGACTGCTTGAATTTGAGATAGTTAACCATTCCTCCCAGCGTGGCCAAGCTTCCCAGCTCAAGGCGTTCCGGATAAACTCCCATCTCCAACAATTTATCCTGAGTGCTGACTACATCTTCAGAGGGCAGTCCGCAAAAGAGGACCTCTTTCTGCGTCGCCTTGGTCTGATCATATTCGCTGCCATCGTCAGGATTGAGCGCCTTAATCGTATATTTGTCGGCCTCAACCCGGAATTGCTGCGTATATATTTCCCCGAAATAAGCAGGATCCTTGACCCGTTTTACATCGAGCGTGTGACGGCGCACCAACCGCTTTGCAGGATAAACACCACATGTGGCATGGATGTAGCCACTGGAACCCTTGCCGTCGGCACCTTTGACCCATGAAACCATGCCCTCAGCATCGCCGGCGGGCAGTTCTTTAAGTTCCTCAACAAGGAAAGGCGCATCGGGCTGCGAAAGGCGCGCCATCAATGCGACGTGCTCGCCGATTTCGACGCAAAACCCTTTGGTCTTTTTTGAAAAAAGCATGAGGGGTGCTGGTGTGTGGGGACCGGTTATTGAAAAATGGTGTTTAGACTGCTTATCTAAACAACCATTTGCAGGACATGCTGGATATGGGGCACTTAGCTATCTGACAAGCGCAAAACCATAATCCTTTTTCGGGAGCCCAATACTTTCCCTTATGTTTTACGCCCGCTGCATTCGTCTTGAAAAACAAAGCCCGCCTTTCGGGCGGGCTTTCGAATGGAGGGCAACTGCATCACTTCTGCCAAGTGCGCTTCTTGTGGCGGTTCGCCTTGAGGCGCTTCCGGCGTTTGTGCTTCGACATCTTCAGACGACGTTTCTTCTTAAGGTTGCCCATGGTGAGAGTGGTTAAGCGGGCAACGTGCGAGCGCCCATCCGCGGTGTCCAGCCCGAATTTCTACTCTTGGCATCCTGCGACCACCAGTCTGCGTGAGCGGGTAAACACAACCCACGCTTCAACGGCTGGCAATGACAGCCCCGTCAACGCGGCCACGGCCTGCCGATATAGCCGCATCTGGCCATGGTGTTTCTTGACCGCAGCGCTCAATGATTCCTCCGACAGGCGGTCGGTTTTGAAATCATAGATCCTGGCCCGAAGAATTTCGCCGCTTGCGGTCCGCTCGATCACCACGCGATCAATCGTCCCTGTAACCCAGGCATCATTCCAGATCATCTCAAAAGATCGCTCCCGCCAAACCTCGCCCGACGTGTCACCAGCGGGTTGAGCCCAGATTGAAATCAATTCCGGGGCGTTCAGGACTGCCTTGGCCTCCGCCAACGCATCAGAGGATTCTCCCTCTTCTGCGATCAGGGGCTCACCGCGCCCCCACTCCACCCGGGCAAGAAGCCGGTGCACTGCTATTCCGAAATCCGCCGCATTCCCAACCCGCAGTGAAAACAAATGGGGAATCGTCGCGATCTGTTCCCCCACTGTGATCGATGGTCTCAATGGCTGATAGCGACGCCCTGCCGGTCTTCCAAGAAGGGTATGCACAGGGCTTGCCGCGCGTGCCGTGTGCGGGGCCAGTTCGATGCTCTCATGCCATTGCGCATCCCCCTCAGACCAAGCCCCCGGAAGACGAAGTCTCCCCACATCCAATTCCCGCGCCTGCTCCGAACCTCCCCCCAAGGTCGCAGCCAACAAGCGGGGATAGTTACGCGAGGTTGAATTCCCCGGTGGCTCCGTAATCAGATACAGGCCGCGCTTGGCCCTGGTCAGTCCGACATAAAAAAGGGCCAGCGCTTCGTAGCCCGCTTCGCTTTGGGCTTCGCTCATGTGCGAAGCCAGCACGTCGTCATGCTCCACGATCAGCTTCGGAGGCATGTCCATCACCCAATCAATCGACCGGTCCGCCGACTTGTGCACGGCCATGCCATCGCGTGCCTGGTCAAGGCGCTGGCCCTCAAGGTCGGGCAACACCACCACATCAAAACCGAGCCCTTTTGACTTGTGGATGGTCATGACGCGGACGACCGCGGCGCCTTCCTGCTCGCGCAGAGTGTATCGCTCCATGAAGGCCACAAACTCCGCGACCTCGCGGCTGCCGGTCGCGTCGAAGAGTCTCGCCGCATCCACCAATTGCCGTGCCCGTTCCCGACTGAATTGATCATCCGGCTCCAAATGAGGCTCCACCGCGCGAACCCAAAATTCGACGCTGCGTTCGAACCCGCTTCCATGGATCTGCCCCAGCAAACTCTGCGTCAGCATTTCCTGCGTGTTCACACCTTCTCCGAGCAGCACTGCGCCAAGCGGGGACATCCTTGCATGCGCCCACGCAAGAGAATCCCCCGGATGCGCTGCCGCCTGGAAAAGGGCGAGCAGCGCCGCTCCGAGAGGATTGTCGATACAGACCGGCAGATCCGACTCGGCCACCGCCGGCAATCCCCCCGCCTGGCGCAGGAAGTCCGCCAACACAGCAGCCGCCCGGTTGGTCTGCACCAACACGGCGCAGGTCAGTCCGCGCTCGAGCGGCCGCAGTTCATGCAGCAGGCGCAGCACCGTTTCGTATCGGCCGGCTTCGTCCTCTGCCAGCAACCAGGCGGCTTGCCCGGTGCGCAAGGGCATGGCCGACACGTGCGGACGCCACTCGGCGTTCCACATTGAACTCATCGCGCCGGGGAACAATGCCGCGAGCGAGGCGGCTTGGCCGAAAACCTCGTTGACCATCTTGATGACTGGCGGTCCCGAGCGCCACGATTCATCGAGGTGCCTCGTGGCAATGGCGCCCGGAGCCGCCGCGGTGTAGTGCCGCCGAATTTCGGCGAACAGCCGCGGATCTCCTTCACGCCAAGTGTAGATCGCCTGCTTGACATCGCCCACGCAGAAGAAGCTCCGCTCTCCGGCCGGATCCTGCACGGCTTCATCAATCAGGTTTTTCAGGACGCTCCATTGTCCGTAGCTCGTATCCTGAAACTCATCCAGCAGCCAGTGGTCGAATTTCGCATCAAGCCGGTAGTCGACGAAAAGACGGTCCCGGCCGGCCTCGCTGGAGAGGACCGGCGTCCCCGCCTCCGGATCAAGCAGCCGCTGAACATCAGCGAAGGTAAGTCGCCCCGCCCTGCGCACCAAGGCATGATAAGTTTGCTCGTAGCCATGCACCACCGCGTGGATGCCACGGGTTGTTTCGAGACGGCGCGCCAGTTCGCCGCCCATGACCGATCGTATGACCAAGCCGAGCGCTTCGCAGGCCGGTCCTGCAAAAACCATCCGCTTTCGCATCACCATGACCTCGGCGGTTCCACGCCGGATATCAGGCAACACCGCCAGACAGTTCTTCAGGATGAGCGACATCGCCCCGCCCCAATCCGCTCCCGGTGCCCAGCCGGCCATCTCGGCAAAAAATTCCTCCCACTTGGCATGCTGTGCCGCCGTCATGCCTGCCCAGGGGAGACCCGCGCGCAACCGGGCCAGCGCCTCCGTCCGCTGCGGGGGCGGCAGCCAGGCATTGCCGTCCGGCCAGATGCGCGCCGCGTCGCCCCATTTTTTAGCCTCGGGCGCGTCCAGATAAATTTCCTGATGCCGGTCGAGAAAGGCATCGAGCTGCATGCCGAGTCGTTTTTCCTCACGACCGAAGGTCGCACGCTTGAAGGCCTCGATGAACTCGCGCTGGGCATCGTCGAGCCCTCCGGAACGCGTGAACATCCGGCGCAGCACGCGACGCCGTTCCTGCCGCGCTGCGTGCGGCTGCAGCATCTCAAAATCCCCGGCCAGGCCAAGTTCGAGCGGGAAAGCCCGGATGATTCGCGCAAAAAAACTGTCCAAAGTGCCGAGCCGCAACCGGGGCATCGCCTCGGTCACACTCCGTAGCAGGCCAAGAAACTCTGCCCGGCCGAGCCAAGGCCGGCCGATCTCTGCGGCAAGCTGACGGGCCCGATCGGCATCCACGGAGGCCGCGGCCAATTTCTTGAGGATCTCATCAAAAAACTCGCCCGCCGCTTTTCGGGTAAACGTCAGCGCCACGATGCGCTCCGGCCGCGCCCCTTCGGCCAGCAGCCGCACAAACCGCCCGGTCAGGGCATAGGTTTTGCCCGAGCCCGCAGACGCCAGGATCATCTCATGCCGTGTGGTGCTCATGTGACTGGCCCCTCCCACACGATGCTTGCCGCAACGCCGCCGTGAAACAGCGGAGCAAACTCATCGTATTCGGCTTCTCGACCGGTAAGCTCGGTCGGGGGCGAATATCGTCCTGCCTTGATGGCGGCGACCACTCCTTTTGCGCAGTTCCATGCCGAGGCCTCCAAATCTGCTGAAAAATCCGTCCACCCGCGCAGGCCGGTTTCACCGGCTGCTTTGGGCAGGTTGAAGTAGCCGCATTCCAGAGGAGCCCCCCCCACCTCGGCCGCCAGCACGCGACGGTAGAGCGGCAGCTGCAGATCACTCCACACCCGCGGCTTTGGGCCTCCGGTCCAACAGGCCCAGGCCGGCGGATCCTCGTCGCTCTTCCGGCTGCGCAGGTGCGCATCAGCCGGATCCACGGCGCTGTCTGAGGTCTTGTAATCAAGCACCCGCCATGCACCGCTTTTTTCATGACGCTCGATGCGGTCGATCTTGCCGGCGATCACGATGCCTTCCACGGGCAGCTCGAACTTCCTTTCGGCCTCCGTGATCACCCAGCCTGCCCCGCGCTGGCTTGCCTGCACCTCGGCGGCCCGGGAGAGGCGTTGCCGCGCCGATTCCTGCTGCACGAGCAAGGGCAGCGTGAGGGCGCGGCCATAGCGGGCGGCCATGCGCCGCTCGAAATCCGCCAGGAGGAAATCGCGGAGCACGTCCGCATCCGTGCACTCGCGCATCGCGGCATCGCGAGCCATCGCCTCCAGCGATCCATGGCATAGCGTGCCGAAGTCAAAGGCATCCATTTCGCTTTTGGCCGGGTCCACCGGCTGCATGCCCAGCACCTGTTGAAGGTAGAAACGCAACGGGCAACGCAGCCAGCGCTTCAGCGCCGTGACCGCCACCCTCGTGGGGGGCTCTCGCCGCGGCAAGGTGAGCCGCCAAGCCCGCCGCCAGGCCACGGCCGGACCGGGCAAGGCGGGCGCACGGAACAGAAAGCTGACGCGGGCGGGCAATTCCGGATCAGCACAGCGCAGCAGCAGCCGCGAAGGCCGGAGCGGCTCCCCTTCGACCGAAAATTTGCCGAAGAGCAGATCCAAGCGCCCGTCAGCGGCGCGGGACGATGCGAGCGTCTGCAGGAGGAACGCATCGCGTGCGAAGCGCACCTCGTTGGACTTCAACCCGAGTTTTACGCGCAGGGATTCCGGCAGAAAGGCATCGCCGGCGACAGCATCGGGCACACGTCCGTCGTTGAGGCCGGCCACCACGAGGTGCGGCGCGTCTTCCCACGGAAGCTCCAGCCAGCCCTGCAACTCCAACGCCTTTCCGGGTTTTTCCTCGGTCTGGCGCGACTCTCCAAAAAGGCTGAGGGCGATCTGCCACCAGTCTCCGCGCTCCACCACGCCCCGTCGCTCCTCCAGTTGCGCGCACATGCGCACGATTTCCATCCAGGCCTCCACCGCCTCGGTCCATGCCGGAGAAAAGGCCTCGCTCCGGGAGGAGAACAATTCGCCCAACGCCGCAGCCACGCTCGCACTGAACGGCCCGGTGGTCAGCAACGTGCGCAGGCGCTTGATTTCCTCCAACTCGCCGGCGAGCGACGGGAAACTACGCAGCTGCGCCGCATGATATGCGGCACCCTCCAGATCGGCGGGCAGATGTCGGGCGTGCAATTCATCCAGTCCCGCCAGCCACCGGACCGCCGAGAAGCCGGCGCCGCGACGGGACTCCAGCCAAGCCAGCACATCGGGACAGCGGGCGAGTGCGGCCACCGTCGAAAACTCCGGCGCCTTGGCCAGGCCCGAGAGCGCCACGAGCAGGTGGTAGAAGCCCTCCTGCCGCCTCGGCCGCCCTTCAGGGTTGAACACCGGCAAGCCTGCCGCCCGCAAGGCGCTCTCTGCAACGGGCAACACATCGCCATCCGCCACGCCGGCCGCCAAGTTTCCCTCTTCGCCGGCATAGGCCCGTGCTTGGCGCACCAGACGGGCCGCCTGCGCGGCGGGATCGGCGTCGAGGTGCACCCGGGACTCAAAGTCCGGCAAATCCAGCACGCGATGCGCCCAAGCCTCAGGCAGGGGACGTCCCCATTCGTCAAACTGCGCGGCCTCCGTGGACGGAGCATGCACCAGCACCTCGACCGGCACCGCGCGCGCGTGCGCAGTCAGGACCTGCACCGCCAAAGGCAGAGGATCCGGCACCGCGATGATCACGATCCGCTTCGCACCGGCCGGCACGACCGGACTCCGCGCTCCGGCGATTTTCGCCGCCTGCGCATCCACCAGACCATCCCGCTCCAGCCGAGCCGCATGGATTTGTTCGAGCGCGCCCAGTTGGCGCCAGCGATCGCTCTCGGCAAAAACACCCGCTCGCGCCTCGACGTCAGCCAGCCGCAGCCCCCCCTCGGCCAGCTCCTGCTGCACCTTCATCAGAGATCGGGCCAATCCTAGCGCCCAGGCAAAATTTCTCTCCGGAGGATCAACCGGAATCACGGCACGGCAGCCACCGGGATCAATCTCGCGCAAGACCTCGGTCCAGGCGAGCAGCGACTCCAGCGGTGAAGCCACGCCCATGCCGTTGGGCGGCTCGATCAGCCGTTCGGGCCCCAGCACCCGCGGAGCAAAAACCGCCTGTTGCTGCTTTGCCGCATGCACCGCCAGCGCCTCGCGCAATCGGCGTCCCGCTTGACGCGTTGGCACCACGACCAGCACACCGGTCAGGTCCAACGCCTCCCTCCCCGACCAGCCGGCGGCCAGAAACTCGACCGCCTGCGACAGCAGCGGCCGGTCCCAAGGCATGAAATGACGGCGGGGGTGAACGGGCGATGCTGTCACGTCCGGACACAACAGCGATGCACGCCTCCGCCGCAATCCGCATCTGCCGAACAAAAAACCCGCGGCACTCAGGCACGCGGGTTAAAGTGGAAAAACTAAGCGTCGGCTTACTTCTTGGCGAAAATCACCTTCGCATATTGCGACTTGTGGTGGGAGGCCGCGTTGCGATGGATGACGTTGCTCTTCACGGCGCGATCCAAGGCGGAGGTGTAGGCAATGGCGGCAGCGCGGGCCTTCTCGGGATCGGTGCCGGCAGCGGCGGCCTTGGCCGCCTTGGCCAGGGTCTTCAGGCGGGTCTTGATGGTCTGGTTGCGCGCAGCAAGACGGATGGACTTGCGGGCGGCTTTGATTG
>JACCDS010003867.1_pt1 | contig 10834 bp, 6 predicted proteins | sample 7446441 | NCBI WGS metagenome assembly JACCDS01 (sample SAMN15323445, study PRJNA562643) | freshwater metagenome | isolation source: river surface water | place: USA:Blue River Watershed | collected 2017-08-17 | reverse complement strand
GGCGGCGGTGGCGGTGCCGTGATATCAGCCGACAAGCCTGTGGTCAGCAGCGTGTAATTGGCTGCCTTGTCTCCGGCCAGCGTGATACCGGACAGCGTCACAGCAATATTTGTGCCCACACTGGCGCTTGCAAAAGTTCCAGACGGTGTCCCAGACAACGACAGAACGTCATCATTGACGACGCCGGAAATCGGATTACTAGCCACCGGTCCGAAGCTCGCCGTGCCTGTGATGGTTGCGCTAGTCGTACCGTCAAAGCGCTTGTTCTGCGCGGACAAGCCAGACAGCTGCAGCGGGCGGTGGGTAACTACGAGTTTGTCCGGTGAGGTCGAGAGACCCGTGACGCCGGTCTGCAGCGTTGTGCCACTCCAGTCGGCGACAGCCTCATACTCACCGACCACCGCGGTTGCTGCCGTGCCGCTGGATGTCGCCGTGACGGAACCACTTTCTAGTGCCGTATTGAAAACGCTACCGTATTGCGTATGCTCGGACAATCCGCCAACGGTCGGGCTAAGTGAAATAGTTTCGCCGTAGACCTTGCTCAATGAGGCGCCACTCAGACGCGCAGCCAGCTCGCCTGGGACGGTGAAAACATAGCGGTTGCCAGTTGCGGTCACTCCTGACAACCCGGAGTTCAATGCGGTCTGCGCAGTATTCCATAGCGCCTGATTGCCGCTGACCAAGTCGCCGAAGGTGTTATCAGCCGGCGTCTTCGAATACACGACCCAGCGCTTATCCGTGCCGGTGCCAGCCAGGTTAATGGCAGCGGCACCGGCATTATTGATGAAATTACGTCCGCTGGAGAGTACAACAGCATTTTTGCTGGCGGAACCTGATGCAATCTGCTTGCCGGCGCCAATTGTCAAATCACTGGTGGCGCCAGTTACTGCGATGCGCACGGGGCCACTGCCTGAAATATTTCCTAGTAAAGTTGACGCGCCATTTCTAATATCAATACTAGTCGCATTACTTACCGAGATTTCCCCGACAATTTTATTGGTCGTTGAATTTGTAAAACTAAAATTATTAATATTTGAAAAATAATCTGCATTCCAAACGTAGAGAAACCCAGGGTTACTACTGTCGAAATTGAAAGACGCTGTGCCTCCGGCAGCTGTTTTCCCAAGTAGTGCAACGACTCCACGGCGAGACTCGACCGCCAAGCTTCCACCAGCCTCGACATCGCCGGTTAGTCCAGAGAAAACAGCCACATTGGCGGGCGAAGTGGTGCTGGCTGTTCCTGAAATTGAAACATTACCATTCAGAGCAGTTGAGATTTTAGTTGCATTAAAATTGACTGCTGCCCAGTCATTAGTCCCTTGCACTCCGGTAATAGCAATACTACCGCCACCAGTCGCACTGATTACATTGTCGATTGATGGGCCACCTAGCGTGGCTCTTCCTATTGCAAGGAACGCAACGTCGTCGATGGTGGTTGCTCCTGTCGCATCTGCGTAAATGGTAATTGCATCACCACTTGGCTTTGCGGAGGTAATCGTTCCGCCATTCATGAAAAAGGTTTTACTAAAACCAAATGAAGTATTAGTTACAGTTGAACTTTTTGCTTCAATATAAATCGATCCCTGACCGGAATCGATTGTGAATGGTGCTCTAAAATCAGAGACAAAACCAGAAAGGTTAACCTGATTATCACCAGAAACTGTTCCATTATTGCTCGCTGCGCCTCGGCCGTAGATGCCAATATTTCCGCCATTGGTGTAAAGACCGGCCCTGCCGAAATACACGCCGGCAATATCTCCGGACTGCGAAATACCAGTAGCTAATCCATCACCGACAGTCAACCCATTCCATGTCGTGCTACTAGAACCGCCGCCGACCCAGAGATGTCCGCCATTGGTCTTCAAGATGACTGAATTGGCGGCGTCACCACCTTTTGAAGAATTTCCTCCAATCTCACCAAACTTGATATTTCCGCCAGTACCACTCTTGTTTGCCCACAAAACCAAATTCAGTTTTTCAGTATTTCCTCCCTGCGTTGCATCAATTTCCGCACCGTTTCTGAAAACGATACGTCGATCAGCTTGTAGGGTCAGTGTGCGCTCTGCGTTCAATGATCCGTCGGTACGAACCTTATCATTGACAATAATATCTCCCGACGTCCCGCCACTGCCATAGAGCTGATCGCTCGTATTGGTTCCAGTCTGCGTCTGTATCGTGACGTTGTTTACCTTCAGGAGATTAATCAACCCACTTCCACTGATATCGCCGCCTGTCGCAGCGATCGTGAAATCCACCGGATCGATCAGCCATTGGCCGGTTTTTCCGCTGACGGCATTCGTGCTGATTTTCACCCCATCGGCAAACGTGACTTTATGCGCTGACGTTTCGATAAAACCGCCGTCACCGGCGCCTGGCGCACTGGCATCCAGCGCGCCGGCCACGACCGTCCGCCCCTTTTCCATATCGCCAAGCAAGACGATACGGCCACTCTGATTCGCGAGCGTGCGCGCCTGTATCGTGCCTTCGTTATTGACGACTGTCGCGAGCAGGCTATCTGCCGTCTTCGCTGTCATCACCACACGACCGCCATCTGCCTCGATGATGGCCTTGTTCTCTACAAGCGCACGATAAGTACCAGCCTCAACGCTGACATTCACCAGACCGTCACCAGAGAAATCAAGATGGACCCGATCACCTGCGGCAAGAATGGCACTGCCGTGGGTTGCGCTTATCGCCCCCCGGTTACTGACCTGCGGTGCAATCAACGCAATGACTTTTCCCTTCAGGTTTCCTTCGTTTACGATGCTGCCGCTGCCGTTGCCGTCAGTAAAACGTAGCTGGCCGTTCAGAAACTCTGCATCACGAAGTTGCAACGTCGAGGCAACGAGCCCTCCCACGTTGACCTGGGCAGTCGCTCCGAAAACGATACCGTTCGGGTTGAGCAGGAGCACCTGACCATTTGCATTCAGCTTGCCAAAAATTTGCGAAGGCTGTTGATCAATGATGCGGTTGAGCGCCTGGCTGCCGGACGACGGTTGCACGAAATTGACCGTGGCCGACTCACCGATATTAAAACTGGACCAATCGGCGATCATGCGATCAGTATTCTGCCGGATCGTCATCACTGCACCCGTCGCATTAATGCTGCCGGATCCATGCGTAATGGTTCCTCCTGTTGGCAAAGCTGATGGGGCAGGCGGTTGCGCATGAACGGACGGGCCGGCGGTGAATACTATGGTTGCCATTGCCGTATTCACCAACCCGCTACGTTTACCACGACGGGAAGTAATCTCTGCCACTGCGATATATGCGCCTGCCAGGTCGCTCCAGATGAGGCGAAAAAGATGATTCAACGATGCGCGTTTCATAATGTTTTGGAATTAGAAGTAGAGCGCCGCTGTTAGCCAGATGCGCTGTTTATCCAGCTTGCCGTCGGCATTCGTGCCTTCAGCAATAGACCGACCGGGATTAGATTGCAGTGCGCGGCTCCAAGCTATCCGAATGGCATGCCGCGCAGTTTTATCGATGTTCAGACCGAGACCAATGCCTGAAAGGCTGTAGTCATTGCGACCGGAAGCGTTAGGCGCTGACGTCCATGGATCAGCCTGTAGCTGGATGCGGCCATGGTCATAAAATCCCACCAGCTGCACATTGCCCAGCATGCTGCCCTTCATACTCTCAAGGTCGTAACGCAACTCGACACTGCTGCGCCATCCGCGATCACCCACACCTTCACCTGTCGGGTATGCGCGCACACCAGCGGGGCCGCCAAGAATGAATTTTTCCGAACTGTCCAGATTGTCGGAGGTGGTCTGCCCGGTAAAGGCAACAAACAGCGAGAGTGGCTCAGTAATTTTCTGTAGGCGAGCGATGCTGTAGCTGAGCTTCCTGAAATTCCCGTGGCTATTTGCGCTTGCACGATCATTTGCAAGATCCACCAGATTATTCGAAAGGTCAACTCGCCCTGCCGTCACACTGAGAATCAGGTTGGTCAGTCCTCCGCCGAGTACCGTGTCGTATTGGTCAGCGATCAGACCAAGCGACAGGTTGTTCAGTGTCTTGTCGCGTACATTGGCACCTAGGACATCATCCTGAAGCCATTTTCTTTCAACGCCAAGCTGGGAGGTGAGATTTATGGAGCGGCTGCGAATCCATGGAAAGCGTAAGGCGGCACTGGCTGTGGCTGCCGTTCCTCGAGCGTCAAGGTTACGCTGCTCTTTGCCGATGGTGTAATCGAGATAGCTGCCGGCAACTAGTGCCGTCAGACCGGAATAGCCTATTGGCGTCGTGTATGCCAGCTGCCCGAGGTTCACGCCCGACGAGTGAGTCGCCAGTACCGTGAATCGATCGCCGATGCGCATCGGGCTATTCAGATTGATAAGGACATTCGCGCGTTCGCTGCCGGTGTAGCGATTGCCGAAATTGTCGATCCAGAGGCTGGCACCAAGCGGAAAAGCTTCTTTGGTGATTACCCGCAAGCGGGATGCCCCTGCTTCTGTGCCGCGCTCAAGTGTGGAACGTGCTTCAATTCCTGCAAGGTCATTAACGAGCAGTACCGCACGCTCAAGATCACCACCTGTCGGACTGGCGCCGCCGCCTGAAAGGAGCGCTGTTGCCACCGTCTTGCGGATGCGCTCTTCATGAATACGCAAGGTGCCGTCAGCCTGAATATCTATGCCCTTGCCTTCGACACCACCCTCGATGCGTCCGGCAAGAATGGCAATCTCCAGACTGCCATTTTTTATTTCTTGGGCTGGCAAGTAGGCGCGTGCAAGTATCCACCCATTTTTTTTCAGATAGCGGGTGATACGATCGGCCAGCATTTCCAGTTCCGCAAATCCTAGTTCCAGCCCGATTGCATCACGTACAAGACCCTGTAGATCGGCATCACTGGCAAGCTGTTGCGCACCGGTGAAGCGAACCTGTCGGATCGCGACTCGCGGTCCGCCGTCTGAAACACGTAATAGCTGTACAGGCTCGGAGGCTTCTTCCCGCGGGATTTGCTGAGGGCGCTCCGGTATTGATGGCCTTTGCTGCTGCAACAGGCTGCCGGCATCGGGCGCGGCAATCGCCGATGACATGCATGCAAGGCTGCTGATTAGCATACTTATCACTGATAGTCTTTGAACGACGACTGGCCGGGTTCGGATGAAACTTTTTGGTGTCATAGTCATTGGTTTCTGTTCACATTCCGTCGATCCATGAACCCGCCGAATTGCTAAGGAAGCTCACCATCAGACGACTTAATACTTCTGATCTGGACGCGCATCTCAATAAAGCGTGCTGATTTAACTCTTGAAACACTGATGGAAATCGGAGGGAAATCCATCGTGATTTTCCAAGCCATCCTTGAATTAGTTATCTTATAAGTAACAATTCTTAATTTCAGAACTTATTTTTAAAGTGGCTAGATTATTGATACCTCCTGCACGAAGGTAAATCGCATGAATATGTGAATTTCGGCAATTCAGAGTGGAATTAGACAATCTCGTTTAAAAACGAAATTACCTGGTAGCTTGATTTGCAGGCCCAAAGCTTCCGCCAGGGTAAGACTGGGCTCTACTCGGCGAAGGCTAGCGCTAGTTTTTGATGTTATTCAGAAAACTAATTTTCATCCGGGTCGGCGGGGAGGTTGGAAGGTCACGCCATGAACTCTTTGGGTCCTCAGTTGTACGAAAAACATTTTGGCCCGCCAAAAATGCTTGGACGGGATCAATTACAAAAGTGGATGAGTGCCGAAGCAGCCAAGTTGCCTGACTGGAAGTTCAGTGCTGGGTTTGTGCTCTGCGAATGGGGCGACTTGGTGGACACTTGGCGGTTACACAAATGGGAGCAGCACCGCGAAGTGAGAAGGCTAAATGAATCGCCCCGGAAATCGTGGAGGGTAGTTCTTTTACGTCAAAGCCACCGGGACGACGCCACTGGCGAGTTGCCGCTAGTAGTTTTCCTCAGCTTCAGCCGGCGGAATATAACCGACCGGTTCGAGCAGCCGATGATGGTTGAATCAGCACACCCATTGCAGGGTCGCCAGTTCAATGGATTCCTTCGTTTTCCATGGGGCGCAGCGACGCTCCGTTCCCTCAAAGGACGGAGTCTCCTCAAAAACCGGGACGATTCAGTCGGTAATTGGCTACATCGTCATCCGGTATCGTGCGGATGACTCCGGAAAAACCATTGCAGAGTGTTCGCTATGGCTTGCGGCATAATTCGCGGTATGGACGATCAAAACGCACAATCACCGCTAACCGGCATTACTGTTCTCGATCTCACCCGCCTGTTGCCCGGCCCGATGGCCACGCTGCATCTGGCAGACATGGGCGCTACCGTCATCAAGATTGAAGACAAAGGCGCAGGTGACTACGCGCGCACCATGAGCCATGTGCGGAATGAGCTGTCGCAGCTGTTCATTGCCGTCAATCGCGGCAAGCAGATCATCCATCTCGATCTGAAGAACAAGGAAGATCACGGCCGTTTTCTGGGCATGGTCGAGACCGCCGATGTGGTCATCGAAAGTTTTCGTCCCGGCGTGATGGATCGATTGGGACTGAGCTGGGAAGTGCTCAAGGCGCGCAATCCCCGGCTGGTGATGTGCGCTATCAGTGGATACGGCCAGACCGGGCCGATGGCACTGGCCGCCGGACATGACATCAACTATGTCAGCTATGCCGGCATGCTCGCCCAGAACACGGATGAGCATGGCCGCCCGGTGCTGCCGAATCTGCAAATCGGCGATCTGCTGGGCGGCTCGCAATCGGCAGTGCAAGGTATTCTGGCGGCGCTGCTGGCGGTGAAGATGGGTGGCCCCGGTCGCTTCGTGGATGTCTCCATGACGGACGCCGTGTTCACGCACAATCTGATGCCCCTGCTCGCCTGCAACTACTACGGCAAGACAGCGGCACCGGCACGGGATTTTCTGACGGGCGGCGTCCCCTGCTACAACGTTTATCGGACCCGGGATAATCGCTTCATGGCGGTTGGCTCGCTCGAACTCAAGTTCTGGCAAACGTGCTGCGATGTGCTCGGGCGCCCCGACCTGAAAGAACGTCACTGGTCACTTGGGCAGGAAATCGGCGGTGACGATGCGATGCAGGTCAAGCGCGAGCTCGAGCAAATTTTCATGACCCGTACCCAGCAATCCTGGATTGAAGCATTTGCGCACGCTGATTGCTGCGTGTCCCCCGTGCTGAGTACGGAAGAAGCGCTGCTGCAGCCGCAGGCAGTGGCGCGCGGGCTGACCTCACGATCGACGCACCCGACCGAAGGTGACTACCTTCAGACCCGCGCATCCGTTCTTTTTTCCCTCTGACTTCCACGCAGTTCCCGGATACGAGCGCCATCGGTGTTCGCTCACGGGACATCTTCTGATCTGAGTCCTGTCGGCATGTCGCGGAGGCCCGCCGTCGGGAACGCATTGCAATTTCCTGCAACTGAACGCCGTGCATACGCCGTGCCTCACGCATGGCGCTGGCCTGCCATTGAACTGGCCATTCTCACCAATCAAGACAGGAGATCTCATGCGTGCAGTGAACCCCAGCGCCGGCATCCAGCGCCCCGACATTCCCCTCAACCCGCCCCAGCCGCCGCTGCACGGACAGGTACGTCAGATGAGCGCGCCAGACAGGCTGCTGTTTGATGCCATCACGGGCGCGCACGAGGCAGACTTTGTTTCCCTGATGACGGCGGCTCTCGCCGAAGGCGCGAAAATCGATGCGGTCGACCACGCAGGAAACAGCGTGATCGAAGTCGCTATCCAGCGGAATTCCCTGCGCATCTTGCAGGCGTTACTGGCACGAGGAGCACCCCTGCCGGTTGTTCCGCCTTCCGGCGTCGACCTGGTGATGCAAGCAGCTGCCAAAGGCAACGCCGATATCGTCAGCCTGTTGATCGACGAAGCGAGCATGCTGGCGGATGCCACGGATGAGTCCGGCTGCTCCGCACTTCACTACGCCGTCCTGTCACAATCCGTCCCAACCGTTGCGGCCTTGCTGCAGCGAGGCGCCGACTGTAATCGCGCTGCCGTCGGCATGTCAGAGGCGATAATAGACGCCCTCTTCGGTCCGCGCCACGGGCTCTCCGGCGCAGACATCACGCCGCTCAACATCGCCATAGCACGCCATCAGATTCCTGTCGCCAGGCTCTTGCTGGAGCATGGAGCTGACCTCAACATAGGATGGAGAAACTCGCTCTGGATTGCTGTTCGCCAGCAGGATTCGGCCATGCTTGCCGCACTGCTCGCCCATTGCATCGATACCCGCCAGGTATTCACGGCGATCAATCAGGCGGTTCTCGAAAGCGCTCTTCTCGACACGCCAAAAACAACCCTGCTGCGGCAATTACTGAGCTGCCATGACGCGCAATCCAACGAGGCGCTCGATCTTGACACGGCACTTCTCGTTGCCGTCACGCTCGGCCATGCCGATCAGGCGGCCGTGCTGCTGGCCGAAGGCGCTCGCCCTGAGCTGGACGCAGAGGACGACAAGCCGATCTGGTCGGCTGCATTCGAGCAGGAAGGCGACACGATGCTGAATGTGCTCATAGCGTCATGCCATATTCCCTTTGGTGCGCTACTGCTGTCCCGCCCCGATGCACCCCCGCAGCTTCTGACCGACCTTTGCCACATGGCTGCTGAGCCGATCCGTCTCGCCGCGCATGGCATTTTCCCGGAGATCATCGAGGCAGCGCTCCCCCAGCTGCGCCAGATCGCACGCAACAGCGAACACATGCCTGCGGCAGAGCTGGCCGCTGCCACTGCGATGATCCTGGTACGCGTCCTGCCCAAGACCCTGCCCGCCCAGTCAGCGTCAGACAGTGACAGCGATATCGAGGACGCACCGGCGCAATGCATTCCGGCCGGCGAATTTCAACGCGGTCTGCCGGGTGTGGGACACACACAATCCGGCATGATTGCCGAGGGAATAATGACAAGGCGGCGACTCATGTCGGTGGTCGCGACGGGAGCGTTGAACTCACTGCAGAGCGCGCTGACTGCGGCGCTGTCGCCGGATTTCCTGCGCGGTGCCCAGCAGCGCGCCACTGAGCGAGGGACTGAAGCCTTTATCGCCCACGCCTTGTCCGAAGAGCACGGCGTGCCGGGCAGTCTTGCGCAGATGATGGCGAAGTCTTGGTCCGAATCCGTGCAGGTCATCGGCGGCGCGTTGCCCGCGAACCTGCGCGCCATATCCCGACTGCTGGCGCTGACGCTGTACTGCAAGCTCGATGAGCATGTGCCCGCGCCGGGAAGCCTGCTTCTGTTCTGCCACAACGTGCTGATGCCCGAGTTACTGTCCGCGCGCGCTCCCGTGCTCAATCTTGTCAGGCAACCAGCGCATTTTCTGCGGGCGATCGAGCAGCGGAACGGATGGCGGCCGGTGGATTCGACCGCGCTCTCCCGGTCGGTAAGAGACGCGACCGGATTGCCGGCCGCCGTCTGCGATGCCATCAGCGCGTGCTGGCAACAAGCCATTGCCGATGACTCGCAAGCCCTCGGGAACGATGTGCAGATCGGTGGAGCGAACCACCGCTTTCTCTCGGCAGACCGCCGCTTTGCCAGCTATTGGCTGCAATGGCTGGAAGAAAACGCAAGCGATGCGGGCGAAACCGTGCTGCCACTTACGCCGGAAGAAGTGCTGCTGGCGATGGCCTGGTGTGAAAGCACGCGAGCCAGCGACGCTGTTGGCCTTCCGGAGTCGCGCAAGCGCAAGCCGGTGGCCGAAGCCGCCGGCGCGCCGCCGGCCAAATCCTCGCGTACCGAATGAGTCAACAGCAGCGCCGGCCTCGCGGATGCCGGCGGATAAAACACGGCTCGCGAATGCAGCCCGGCAGGTGTGGCCTATAAGCTTTTTCAAGCCTATTAATTAATCATTAATTCTCCGATATTGCTTGATAAATTCAGGCAAATACCTCGCATTCCCGGAAACATATCGCACGGGGCAGCATGTTAAACTCGGCGCCGGGAGGATGGTTGGTAATCGCACGAATGCGCATATTCGAACGTACATAGCGCACCAGACCTGCCGGACCGGCCATACGCGGGCTCTGCAGGACCGCGTACCGCCGGCCCTGCACACCCTGTCCTCCTTCGCTGGCCTGTCTGCATCCGGGTTGCTCTTTCGACACCCCGGCGGCAGGCATCAGCGGCCTGAATCCAGTGACAGTCGAAGGAGTTTTGATGAACGCCCCCCTGAATCGAAGGCAGTTCTTCAGGATCTGTGCGGCCGGGATAGGAAGTTCTTCCCTGGCCGTCATGGGTCTTGCGCCCTCGGTCGCGCATGCTGAAATGCGCGCTTACAAGCTTGATCGCGCGACGGAAGTCCGCAATACCTGTGCCTACTGCTCGGTTGGTTGCGGCATCCTGATGTACGCGACCGGCGACAAGGCCAAGAACGTGAAGGCCGAGGTATTCCACATCGAAGGTGACCCCGACCACCCGGTCAACCGCGGCACCCTGTGCCCGAAGGGCGCCGGCATTCTCGACATGCTGCGCAGCCCGTCGCGCCTGAAGCGCCCGGAAGTGCGCCGCCCCGGCTCCGACAAGTGGGAGCCGATCGAATGGCATCAGGCGATCGACGAAATCGCGCATCTGATGAAGGCCGATCGCGACGCTAACTTCATCGGCAAGAACGCGGAAGGCCAGACAGTCAACCGCTGGCTCTCCACCGGCATGCTGTGCGCTTCCGCCGGATCGACCGAAACCGGTTACCTGACCCAGAAGATCGTACGGTCTCTGGGCATGATCGCCGTAGACAACCAAGCACGCGTCTGACACGCACCGACGGTGGCAGGTCTTGCCCCGACGTTTGGCCGTGGCGCGATGACGAATCACTGGGTCGACATCAAGAATGCCGACCTGATCCTGGTCATGGGTGGAAACCCG
>JACCDS011530452.1_pt1 | contig 10835 bp, 12 predicted proteins | sample 7446441 | NCBI WGS metagenome assembly JACCDS01 (sample SAMN15323445, study PRJNA562643) | freshwater metagenome | isolation source: river surface water | place: USA:Blue River Watershed | collected 2017-08-17 | reverse complement strand
CTGGGCAGGTTGAGTCGCGCACAATTAATTGTGGGTAAAAACCTTCGCTTTCCACATCGCGATGCGCGCGAATTGTGTCAATTAACAATCCTGTGGCGCGCTCAGCAATCGTAGTATTCGGTTGTTGCGCTGTTGTCAGGTTGGGCCATGCTTGACGAGAGAAGGGGCTGTCTTCAAAGCCGACAATAGACAGTTGTTGTGGAACTTCCACCCCTTGAATACGTGCGGCAAATAAAGTGCCCGCCGCGATTTCGTCGTTACACGCAAATACGGCTGTCGGTTTTAAATTGGATGCCAGTAATTGGCGTGTGCGTTTTACTCCGGATTCGAAGGAGTATTCGCCTGGAATAATCAACTTTTTGTCGAGTGGAATTTTGTTTGCTTTGAGCGCTGCTTTATAGCCTTCCAAACGTTCAATACTGGATTTGTGTGCCTCTTCACCGCCTAAAAAGGCGATGGACTTGTGCCCCAAGTCGATTAAAAACTGGGTAATTTTGTGCGCGGCAGTGCGGTCATCGATAAAAATACAGGGGCCTTTTTTATCCGGTGGTTGTGAGCCGGAGAGAATACGCACAAACGGAATTTTACGTTTACTGAGCGCTGATAGTACCTCGGGCATTTCTGACATGGGTGGCGTGAGTACCAGGCCGCCTACCTGGCTGCGATCTACCATGTTTAACACTTCGTCAATAATGTCTTCCGCTTTGGAATCGCAAGGGTGAATAACCAGTTCATAACCCTGGCGGCGACATTCGCCCAATATGCCCTTCTGCATATCGATCACATAGTTGCTGTTGGGGTTGTCATAAATGAAGCCGATGGATGACGCCGCACCGCGCAGTAAGCGTGCCGATAAGTTAGGTTGATAGTTCAACGCTTTGACGGCCTGCATGACTTTTTCCTGCAGCTCTTGCCCCACAGTACCTTCTTTATTAATCACTCGCGATACGGTTTTGAAAGAGACACCCGCCAGTTTGGCAACGTCTTTAATCGTGGCTTTGGATTTAGGTGCGTGTTTATCGACACTGGTTTTCATAAGCGGTAGAGGTTCAGTTAGTCAGCAAAGCGCTAGGGTAGAGCTTAGGCCCGCCAAGCGCAATCATTTCACTCGTACCGCTCTACTTGACGCGCAAGGATATGTAAAACATTTTGCGATCTTCGAATCAGCGGGGCACCATGGGGCAATAGGGGAGAGTGGATATCGGGACGGCCCGGGTTGCATCTCCATACATACTCCTCTATGTGTTACCCATAATCATAATGAGGTTTATCCATGAAACAGCTATTTACGCTCTTCTCATTGCCATTGTGCCTACTGCTGGGTGTTCAGGCGCAGGCGGCGAAACAATTGGAACCACTGTGGCAAACCGCTGATTTACCTACGCCTGAGTCGGTGCTCTATGTGGCGGATAAAAAATCTCCCTATCTGTTTGTATCCCTGATTGATGGACAAGGTGATGTTGTTGATGGCAAAGGCGGTATTGCCAAATTAACTACAGAAGGGGAAGTCATCGATAAGGAGTGGATCACTGGGCTTAATGCCCCCAAGGGCATGGCGCTCTATGAAAACCACCTCTATGTGGCGGATATTACCGAGCTGGTTATTATCGATATAGAGGAAGAAAAGGTAATCGAAAAAATTCCGGTCGTCGATTCCGTATTCTTGAATGATGTTACCGTGAACTCATCAGGCATTGTGTATGTGTCGGATACTCGCACTAATAAAGTTCACCGCTATCAAAACGGAAAAGTAGAGCTATATCTGGATAATGTGACCAGTGCTAATGGCCTGAAAGCATTAGGTTCCAATTTAGTGGTAGGTGCCGGTCAAGAGCTACTGCTGGTGGATGCCAAGAAAAATCGTCTGGTAATCGCCAAGGGATTTGAGTCGGGTATTGATGGTATTGAGATGATTGAGCGCGGCGAATTTATTGTCAGCTGTTGGGTGGGATTGGTTTATTACGTTCACGGCGATGGTCGTCTGGAGCTTTTGATCGACTCGCGCGAAGAGAAGATCAATACCGCGGATATTGGTTACGATCCAACGAATAAACACTTGTTTGTACCTAATTTCTTTAAAGATACAGTGACTGCTTATCAATTAAAGTAGGGGCATCCTCTATTCGGATGTTGTCTATTCAGGCCAGCCCATAACAGGGCTGGTCTATTCAGGTTATACAAATCAGGTTATTCAGTGCTGCTGGTTTTTTGCGCAAACTGCGACAGTTGTGCTGCACTGGCTTCACCCTGGAACTGGTTTTTCCAATCGCTGTAGGGCATGCCGTAAATTCTCTCCCGCGCATCCTCATAGTCCAGCGTAATATCGCGCTCGGCGCCGGCAGCGACATACCATTTGCTTAAACAATTGCGACAAAAGCCTGCCAGATTCATCAGGTCGATATTTTGTACATCTTTACGGCTATCCAAGTGTGCGACAAGGCGGCGAAACGCCGCTGCTTCCAGTTGTTCTTGAGTGGCAATAGGTAGGTCTTGAATTTTCATAGTAAATGACTCCGTAGGCTAGGCATGGCCGCTATTCTACGATTAATTCCGGCATTTCACCCTGATCGTTCAAATAGTATTGGGTTTTGTAGCGATTAAATTTTTTTCCCGTCTTGATCCTCAATTCAAGCTGCCTATACTCAAACGGTACTGTTAAGCTTGTCGTTGTAATGATTTGGTTATGTTAATAGTTTCTTATCGCCTGGTAGCAAGCCGGCCTTTTGCAATGGGAGTTTTTGCGTGAATATCATTCTGGGCATTATTGTCGTACTCGGCTGTGTTATCGGCGGGTTTGCAATACATGGCGGTAACCCCTTGGCACTCATGTCACCGATTGAGGTGATGATTATTTGTGGGGCATCGTTTGGGGCGATGATCATTGGTAACCCGCTATCCGTCACCATAGGGGTTATCAAGTCAGGCGGGTCGTTAATGACGCCCTCCAAGTTCAACAAGGTGTTTTATCTGGAACTGCTGACACTGCTTTATGACATCCTCAATAAAACCCGTCGCGAAGGCCTGATGGCGATTGAGGGCGATATCGAAGAGCCGGATTCCAGCCCCATTTTTGCCAACTATCCCTCTATCCTCAAAGATCACCATATCGTTGAATTTATTTGTGATTATTTACGCATCATGGTCGCGGGTAATATGGCGCCGCACGAGTTGGAGTCACTCATGGAGCAGGAACTTGATGGTCATCATCAAGAGGCGTCGGTGGTTCCCGGTGCTATCCAGAATGCTGCAGACGGCTTGCCCGGCTTTGGTATTGTGGCGGCGGTTCTCGGGGTTATTATCACCATGGGTAAAATTGGTGGGCCACCTGCAGAAATTGGTGCAGCGGTAGCGGCTGCACTGGTGGGAACGCTGCTGGGTATTTTGTTTGCCTATGGCTTTATCGCCCCCTTTTCCAGCTATTTGCAAGGCAAAGTGCGCGATGAAAGTCGTGCCTATGAATGCGTTAAGGCAGTATTGGTAGCCTCCATGAACGGTGTGCCACCGCAAGTCGCGGTCGAGTTTGGCCGCAAGGTTCTTTTCCATAGTGTGCGTCCCAGCTTTAAAGAGCTGGAAGAGCAATATCGCGCTAACAAGAAGTAAGGTCGAGCGTTTATGGAAAAGAACTCAGCACAGCAACCCATTATTATCAAAAAGAAAAAGGGGCATGGCCATGGTCATCATGGCGGCTCCTGGAAGGTTGCATTGGCCGACTTTATGACGGCGATGATGGCGTTCTTTTTGTTGATGTGGCTGCTGGGAAGCACTTCGCCAGAAGAGAAAAAGGCTATTTCCGGTTATTTCAAAGACCCGGGTAGCCCCTATGTTGTGGGCGAGGGTGGTGCAGATCTCGGTTTGATTAGCCAGGAGCGCCCCATTCAGCGTTCAGACGCTGATGACAGTGAGGACTCCACTGCTAGCAATAAGGAAGATGCAGGCTATCAACAAGAGATGAGTGAGGACCAACTCAAGAAAGAGATGGAGCGCATCGAAAATCAGCAGTTGGAAGAATTGAAGAAACAGTTGGAAACAGAAATTAATGCCCTCGATTCTGTGTTCCAGCAAATCAAGGATCAAATTCTTATTGATTTCACTGCACTGGGTCTGCGTATCCAGATTGTCGATAAGGATCAGCGCCCGATGTTTGATGTGGGCAGTGCAAACCTTAAGTCCTACTCAGTCGATGTGTTGCATGCGCTGGCACCCATCCTGAATAAGGTGCAGAACAAAATCAGTATTACCGGGCATACAGACTCAACCCCCTATGGGGCCGGGGCGACCTATACCAACTGGGAGCTTTCTGCGGATCGTGCCAACGCTGCGCGGCGTGCTTTATTGGAGGGTACATACCCTGAGGCTAAGGTGGCAACTGTGCAGGGCATGGGTTCGGCAGCGCCCTTCTTGGTTGATCGCCCCAATGAACCGATTAATCGCCGCATTGCGATTATTGTGCTCAAAAAAGCAGTGGCAGATGCCTTGGGAAGTGGAGTTGGTATCGACAGTAGTAAGCTGATCAATAGCAGTGATACCTTCACTCAGCCACCTGCGGGTCCCAAGATTTTGTCCCCGGCAGAAGTGAATGACGCCATTGATGCGGCAAATGCGCCCTAGTGAGATTGTCTGTCGCCCACAATGAAAAAGCCCGGATCATGTCCGGGCTTTTTCATTGTGCATAGAGATATGCTTAATCTTGCGTGGCGAGCTGATCGCGAATAAAACCAAAGAGTTTGCGCGCATTGGCGGGCGGCTTGTTTTCTTCGCGCTCTTTTTGGGCCGCGCGAATCAGTTGGCGCAAATGCTGTACATCAATACCCGGACAGGAGGTCACCAGGGTTTGGAATATCTGCTTATCACCTTCAATTAACAGGTCGCGGTAGCGCTCAATCTGGTGTTGACGATGCACGTATTGATCGCTGCGGTTTTGCATTTTCTCTACTGCCGCTTTGATCTCCTCATGATTGCCTTCGCGCATCAAGCGGCCAATATATTGAACCTGACGGCGGCGAGCTTCTTTCGGTGGCAGTTTGCGGGCGATGTAGATCGCATCGAGCATTTCTTCGCTCAGTGGGATGCTGGCGAGCTGCTTTTCATTCATATCGATGAGACTCTCACCCAGTGCCTGCAGGGCGTGCATATCGCGTTTTACCTGCGATTTGCTGAGGATGTAGTCATCGGGATTGATGTCGTCGTAGTTGTAAACCATAGGAATATCTGTTTTTGCTCAAGGAGTCGCCATCAGTTTTACGTATCCAGGGAGCGTATTACCGACAGAAAGGGAAATAGGGTAAAAGGTCGCGCAGCTTAGTGCACAACGGCGGTAGCTACAACCGCTTTGGCTTAACAATAGAGTATTTATTCGCCTTCATCAAAGCGATCGGCAATCAGTGTCTTGATGGCATTCATCGCGGCATCGGCATCAGCACCTTCAGTGCTGACTTCCAAACGGCTGCCACAACTGGCGGCGAGCAGCATTAATGACATGACACTTTTGGCATCAGCCCAAAGGCCTTCACCGACACGAGCCTGAACGCTGGCCTGAAATTGGTTAGCCAGGGTGGCAAACTTGGCGGCGGCGCGCGCGTGAAGCCCACGCTTGTTAATGATGTCGAGCGTTTCGATTGGCATGGTTTAGTGTTTTTTGTGTTTGTTGATATCGCGATGGCGCACCTGCACATCGCTAAAACTCTGATTGAAATGACGCTGCAGGCGTTCTGCCAGATACACTGAGCGGTGTTGCCCGCCCGTACAGCCTATAGCAATCGTAATATAGCTGCGGTTGTTCGCTTGATAGCGCGGCAACCAACGCGTCAGATAATGTTCAATGTCATCGTACATTTCCTTGACTGTAACTTGCTCTTCCAGAAACTCAATCACTTCCTGATCTTGACCCGTCTGCGGGCGCAGATTGGGCTTCCAGTGAGGATTGGGCAGGCAGCGTGCATCAAATACCAGGTCGGCATTCACGGGCACACCGTGTTTAAAGCCAAAGGATTCAAACAGAATTGCCATGGTGGATTCACTACGGCCCACCACCCGCTCTTTCACCAGATCGCGCAATTCATGCAAATTCAGATGACTGGTATCAATCACCTGATCGGCACAGTCGCGAATAGGCTCCAGCAGATGCTGTTCAGCGGAGATGGATTCTTCAAGGCTAGTATGCTTATCCGATAGTGGGTGCTTGCGGCGCGTTTCGCTAAAGCGCTGGATCAGTACAGCGGGTTGTGAATCCAGAAACAAGGTCTGAAAGGGGAGGTGAGCCTCTTTCAGTGTGCTGATCATCTGCGGAAATATGCTCAGGTCTTGCCAGGCATTGCGCACATCAATGCCGATTGCAAAACGCTGCTGATCATTCTTGTGAATTTGTATTTGTGCCACCAGTGCAGGCAGTAGGCTGACTGGCAGGTTATCAATACAGTTAAACCCCACATCCTCAAGGACGTGAAGCGCTGTACTCTTTCCTGAACCCGAGAGCCCACTCACAATCACCAGATGCATGTTATTAACCTGTCAGGGGGTTATCGCTGCTTGATAAAGCGCTGCATCGCTATCGGCATTGCGCAAGCGCTGGCGATAGTCGGCATTGTTGAGTGCACCCGCCAACGCGGCAAGTGTTTGCAGGTGTTCGTCATGCGCGTCTTCGGGAACCAGCATGGCAAACAGAATATCAACGGGTTGTGAATCTATGGCGTCAAAGTCTATCGGGTCTACCAAGGTGATCAGTGCGCCTATAGTGCCGCTGCAGTTTTCTACCCGGCAATGGGGAATGGCAATACCGTGGCCAATACCGGTTGAGCCAAGGCGCTCGCGGCCAATCAGGCGGCGAAACAAGTCGTCCGCATCAATACCGGGGACATCCTGTGCAATGGCGTTTGCCAATAGTTCCAGGGCGCGTTTTTTACTGCCGCCTTCGATACCACACAGTGTGCGGCCAGGGCTGATAAGAGTTTGAATTTGCATGGCTAGGGTGATTACCAGGAATCTCTCAATGTTGAATGCAGCGGGCCACAGGGGCCGCTGCATAGCGTGGGTTAACGATGGCTGCGCATCTTCTCTTTGTGTTTAATCAGTTGGCGATCCAATTTATCGGCCAGAGAATCAATCGCAGCATACAAGTCCTCATGGGTAGCATCGGCAAATAAATCTTTACCGCTGACATGAATAGTGGCTTCTGCTTTTTGAATTAATTTATCGACAGAGAGGATGACATGCGTACTGGTAATGCGATCGTGGTGGTGGCTTAAGCGCTCGATTTTGCTACTGACATAGTCTCTTAGCGAATCGGTAACTTCCAGATGATGACCACTGATATTTATTTGCATAGATACTTCCTCTCGATAGAAACAAAATGGTTGTGGTTACCACAACCCAACAGCTCATCCATGATTTTTCTTCCGAATTTCGTATTTATAGGGCTAGGAATTAAATTGTTTTACGCTCGTTGGAGGGCGGAATATTCAGCGATTCGCGATATTTCGCAATGGTCCGACGAGCTACTTGTATTCCCTGCTCGGCGAGCAGGTCGGTAATCTTGCTGTCACTCAACGGTTTCTTGGGGTTCTCGGCGCTCACCAATTTTTTGATGATGGCGCGAATTGCCGTTGAGGAACATTCGCCACCACTGTCAGTACTCACGTGGCTGGAGAAAAAATACTTCAGCTCGAAGATTCCCTGTGGGGTATGCATGTATTTCTGGGTAGTCACGCGCGAGATAGTGGATTCGTGCATCTCTACAATTTCTGCAATATCGTGCAGCACCAGTGGTTTCATCGCCTCAGGGCCGTAATCAAGAAAGCCACGTTGTTTTTCCACAATACAGCTTGCTACTTTGAGTAGGGTTTCATTGCGGCTCTGCAAACTTTTCAGGAACCAGCGGGCTTCTTGCAGGTTATCTTTGAGAAACGTGTTATCGCTACTTGAATCGGCACGCTTCACCATGGAAGCGTAGTTGGAATTGATCCGTAGGCGTGGTGCTATCTCCGGGTTCAGTTCAACAATCCAGCGGCCATCGCGTTTTTCTACAAATACATCCGGTACTACATATTCGGTATCACCACTGGCGATAATATCGCCCGGGCGCGGGTTCAGGCTTTGAATAAGAGCGATTGCCTGACTTAATTCTGCCTCTTTCAATTTGGTACGCCGCATTAATTGACGGTAGTCGCGGCTTCCCAGCAAGGGCAAATACTGTTTGGCGATCAGCTTTGCTGAATCCAAAAAAGGTGTTTTCGGGTCGAATTGCTGCAGTTGCACCAATAAACATTCCGAGAGATTCTGGCTGCAAACGCCACAGGGATCAAACTGCTGCAAGCGGTGTTGAACGGCCTCAACTTCATCCAGCTCCAGCTCTTCAAAATCACCGCGCATGCCTTCAAATATTTCTTCAAGGGTGATGGAAAGCATGCCGCTGGGCTCAACTGCGTCGATGATCGCCATAGCCAGAACCCGGTCGCGATCAGACATGGGTGTCAGATTGAGTTGCCACATCAGGTGATCGTACAGTGAATCGGTTACCGCGCGACGGCTTTCAAAGTCACTGTCTTCGTTGTCGTAATTGCTGGAGTTTCCGGTGGATGAGGTTTGGTAAACATCGTCCCAACTGGTGTCTACAGGCAGGTCGCTGGGGATTGAATCGCTCCAGTCGCCGCTGTCGGCACTAAAACTCTCACCTTCACCATAGACATCGTTATCGCCAAAGGATTCCCCATCAGTAAAGCCTTCGCTGTCACCAAAGCTTTCGGTTTCGCTATAGCCGGGCTCGTTGAAGTTGTCGCTGGTCGCTGAGGAGAAGTTATCGCTTGCGCTAAAGTCCGCGCTATTGTCGGTGCCGGATTCAGCGGCAATTTCCTGTTGGCGGGTGTAGTCAATCTTGTCTTGTTCGCTGCCTTCGTAATCGGTGCTGCTGGCTGATGAGTCAAAGCTCTCTTCAACTTCAAGCATCGGGTTGGATTCGAGGGCTTCCTGAATCTCCTGTTGTAGATCCAGTGTGGACAGTTGCAGAAGGCGAATTGCCTGCTGCAATTGGGGGGTCATTGTCAGCTGTTGGCCGAGTTTAAGCTGGAGAGATTGTTTCATTGTTGTAGCAACAAACCCTTATAACGCGGGATGGAAAACATCTGTTAGGTGGAGTTTAGTCAGGGTTTGCGCCGCAAGCAACATCTGTAAGCAAGCTTTATGCCTAGAGTACAAAGAAACTTAAATGTCAAGCTGTTTGTTGGTGGGATTTCATCACAGGCGGAAGTGTTCGCCCAGATAAACCTCGCGGACTTTGCTATTGCTGAGGACAGTATCGGCATCGCCCTCCGCAATAATATGACCTTCGCTGACTATGTAGGCGGTTTCGCAGATATCCAGGGTTTCACGCACATTGTGATCCGTAATCAATACGCCGATGCCGCGGTCTTTGAGGTGTCGGACAATCTCTTTGATGTCATTTACGGAAATGGGGTCTACCCCGGCGAAGGGTTCATCAAGCAGGATGAACTTGGGATCAGTTGCCAGCGCGCGCGCAATTTCTACGCGACGGCGTTCACCGCCAGAGAGGGCCATGCCCAGGCTATCGCGAATGTGGGTGATATGAAACTCATTGAGTAGTGCCTCCAGTTTTTCAAGGCGTGTTTCGCGGCTCAGGTCTTTGCGGGTCTCGAGGATCGCCATAATGTTATCGGCGACGGTGAGTTTGCGAAAAATAGAAGCTTCCTGCGGCAAATAACCAATTCCGGCGCGGGCGCGGCCATGGATGGGGAGCTGGGTAATATCGCGATCATCAATCAGTACGCTGCCATTATCCGCTGGTACCAGACCGGCAATCATATAAAAGCAGGTGGTTTTTCCGGCGCCGTTAGGGCCCAGTAAGCCAACAATGTGACCGCTTTCTACGGTGATTGATACATCGATAACGACTTTGCGATTTTTGTAGCTTTTGGCGAGGTGGCGTGCGTGCAAACTAGGCATAGGAATCAGTTATCGGTGGCAGTGGATGAGGAAGCTTGTGGCTCTGCTGGTCTGGCAGTTTTTGGGGGGATAACAATTTCAATTCGCTGCCCTTCACCTTTAATGCTGCCGCCTTCTGCCTTCATGACTTCTTTCACTAAATCGTAATCTATGTGGGGGCCGCTCATGACGGCGCCATTTTGCTCAACGGATGCATCCTCTATTAATAGCAGGTGTTCATTGTTGGGGGTGTAGGTAATTTGCTTGGCTGCCGCCGTTACAATCCCCTGTTCAGCATCGGGTTGCTGCTTGAATTTTGCCGGGCTACCTGTGGCGATCATTTTTTCCACACCGCCTTCGGCATTGGTGTGAATAATAATGGAGTCGGCATTAATGATGAGTGAGCCTTGGCGAATCTCAACAGAGCCGGTGTAGGTGGCCACGCCATTTTTCTGGTCGACGGTCAGGTTATCAGCAGAGCCCCGAATGGTTTCATGCTTGTCGGTGGGCAATGCCCACGCTGTGCTGGCACATAACAGGCTGATAAGCAGGGGAAATATGTTGAGCGGAATTTTAGCGTGGTTCATAAGCAGCCTTAACCTGTGACTTTAACGTCAGCCAACTTTTTGCCAGATCGGCTTCCATTCCTATTGCATCCATCTGGCCTTTTGCGCTGCGCATGTTAACAGCTTTGTCGGTTTGCGCGAATTGTGTATTGGTGTGCAAGTTAAGTTCGGTAGTGGTGATGCGAACCAAACCATTGCTGTGGGTTTGTTGCTGAATCAATACATCGTCGAGCAAGCGAATCAAGTGGCCATTGGATTCGCTGCGCCCGGTATTGGCAGTAACCTGCCAGGGAGCACCGCCATCGACATCAAGGAATAGCATCACGGGTTGTTCTATGT
>JACCDS012314327.1_pt1 | contig 10836 bp, 9 predicted proteins | sample 7446441 | NCBI WGS metagenome assembly JACCDS01 (sample SAMN15323445, study PRJNA562643) | freshwater metagenome | isolation source: river surface water | place: USA:Blue River Watershed | collected 2017-08-17 | reverse complement strand
AAATAAGTCAATCATTTGGCGAATAAGAGCAAATGTTTGAGTTTCGCGCGATTGATAAATTCGACTTTGCGTCAACGCAAAGAGTTCAGCGAAAATACTTAATCCGATCGTCTATATCAAAAGTCAATCAAGCTTACGTATCGGTTCCCAATAAACAGTTCCAATCGACGCCAATATAATCCTCTACGGAAACTTTATAAGCTGCAATTACAACATGCCTAAATATATGTGTAAAAAGCTTGCTCGATTCACTTGACTAAGGGTGGTCGCTTCTAGATACTGCCAAGCACTCAAGAACAGGGTCGAACAATCGTTCGGTCATGTGCCAGATGAGTAGTTTAAAAACAAGTAGTCTTTTTTGCAGGAATTAAAATGAAAAAATCACTTTTCGCTTTAGCCGCACTCACTCTCACCGGCGGCTTTGCACAAGCCGATGAAGGTATGTGGATGCCGCAACAGTTACCACAAATAGCTAAGCAACTCAAAGCAGCGGGTTTAAAACTAGATCCAAAATCTTTAACAAAGTTGACCGAATTCCCGATGGGTGCAATTGTCAGCTTGGGCGGTTGCTCTGCATCTTTTGTTTCTCCTCAAGGTTTGGTTGCAACCAACCATCACTGCGTTTATGACAGTGTGGCGCGCAACTCAACACCAGAACGTAACTTGCTGGCTGATGGCTTCCTCGCAAAAACTCTGGCAGAAGAATTACCTGCTGGCCCAGGCTCACGCATTTTCGTGACAACCGAAGTGACTAATGTCAGCGACAAAGTAATTACCGCGGATGTGGCGAAATTAACTGGTAAAGCACGCGTTGATGCGATCGAAAAAAATCAAAAAACCATGATCGCAGCATGTGAAAAAGAAGCTGGATATCGTTGCAGCATTCCGACTTTCTACGGTGGTTTAGAGTTCTATCTGATTAAACAGATGGAAATCAAAGACGTCCGTTTGGTGCATGCACCAGCCGAAGGCGTTGGTAAGTTTGGTGGCGACACCGATAACTGGATGTGGCCACGCCATACAGGCGACTATGGTTTCTATCGTGCTTACGTAAGCAAAGATGGCAAACCAGCTGAATACAGCAAAGACAACGTGCCATACGTACCGAAGCATGTCCTGAAGTTGGCTAAAGATGGTTTAAAAGAAGGTGATTTCGTGATGGTATTGGGCTATCCAGGCCGTACTAACCGTCATCGTTTGCCATCTGAAATTTCTTACACTTTCGATTTCGAATACCCGAATTTCGTCAAAAACTCTGCGGAAACTTTGGCGATCATCGCTGCAGAAACCAAAGACAATAAAGACGCTAGTTTGAAATATGCGGGTATGGTTGCTGGCATCAACAACTACTACAAAAACCGTCAAGGTATGTTGGATAGTTATGCGGGCAGCGATATCTTGGAGCGCAAAACCAAAGAACACGCAGACTTAAAAGCATGGGTCAACTCTAATCCTAAGACTAAAGCAGAATATGCTGCAGACATCGAAAAAATTGAAGAAATCTATGCAAAACGCGATGCGACTGCGAAGAAAGAATCTTATTTAGCATCTTCTTCCCCACGTTTCTTATCAACTGCCCGTACTTTGTACCGCTTGGCGCATGAAAAAACCAAACCAGATGCAGAACGTCGTGCTGGTTTCCAAAATCGTGATTTGCCACGTTTCAAAGCAACAGTTGATGGCGTAGAACGTAGCTATGATGAGAAAGTAGATAAAGCTTTAGTATTAAATAGCTTGGTCAAATACGCAGCAGCGCCAGCCGCTGAACGCAATTCGAACTTTGACAATGCTATGGGTATTAAAGATGGCATGACAAAAGATCAGTTGAAAGCCTTGCTGGATCAAATGTATGCCGGTAGCCAATTTGGTGACAAAGCATTCCGTACTTCATGGTTGAATAAGTCGGTGGACGAATTCAAAGCAAGCAACGATAGCTTTATCAAAGCTGCAGTTGCGATGTTTGACGAAAGCATGAAGCGTGAAGCAGCTGATTTGGAATCTGCAGGCAATTCACAAAAAGCTTATGCTAGCTACATGAAAGCAAAAATCGCTTACATGAATAGCAAAGGCCAAGCGGTTTATCCAGATGCAAATAGCACTTTACGTGTGACTTTCGGTAAAGTTGCAAGCCGTCCATTCGGTGCCGATGGTACAACTTGGACTGCATTCACTACCGTAAAAGGTATCACAGCAAAAGCAACTGGCACTGGTGAATTCAATGCACCAGCGAATCAATTGGCTGCAATCAAAGCGAAAGACTTTGGTAAATACGTTGACCCAGTATTGAAAACTGTTCCAGTCAATTACTTGGCAACTTTGGATATCACTGGCGGCAATTCAGGCTCTGCAGCTTTGAATTCTAAAGGCGAATTCATCGGCTTAGCATTTGACGGCACCTTGGATTCCATCATCGCTGATTGGGATTACAACAAAGCATCTAGCCGTTCTATCCAAGTAGATTTGCGCTACATGTTGTGGCAAATGAAACACGTTGATAAAGCGGATAACTTATTGAAAGAAATGGGCGCAGAGTAAGCCGCTCAGTTGTAAATTCAATTCTAAGTTAGCAAATGAAGCCACGTTGAGGTAATTCAACGTGGCTTTTTTATTTATACAAACAGCATGAAAGCAGGCGATCATACGACAAAACCGATGATACCTCGAAGGAAACACCCTCATTTCGAGTAAAATACCGAGCCTTAAGCTGATATCAAGCTTTATTCAAAACTGATATCGCAATGCCGTATTTATACCAATTTGAAACAGAAAGTTTACTATGCTCGACAATCTGACCCAGCGCCTCGCCAAAGTCGTCAAGACTATGCGTGGCGAAGCGCGTTTAACTGAATCCAATACCGCTGACATGCTGCGTGAAGTGCGTATGGCCTTATTAGAGGCAGACGTTGCATTGCCTGCGGTACGTGAATTGATTGCGCGCGTCAAAGAAAAGGCCATGGGCGAAGATGTAATCGGCTCATTGACACCTGGTCAAGCACTGGTTGGCGTCGTACAAAAAGAACTCGCATCGGTGATTGGTGCGGATTTAGGTGAAAACGCATCAGAATTAAACTTTGCGACCCAACCGCCTGCCATCATTTTAATGGCGGGTCTACAAGGTGCAGGTAAAACCACCACGGTTGGTAAGCTCGCCTTATTCTTACGCGAAAAGAAAAAGAAAAAAGTCTTAACCGTGTCTGCCGACGTCTACCGTCCAGCGGCGATTGGGCAGCTAGAAACAGTTACCGCACAAGCAGGTGCCGATTTCTTCCCCACCACCATCAATGACAAACCGGTTGATATCGCCTTAGCTGCTTTGGATTGGGCAAAGAAACATCATCACGAAGTATTAATCATCGATACCGCTGGTCGTCTTGGTATTGACGAAGCGATGATGCAAGAAATCGCTGCCGTACATGCGGCAGTGAATCCAATCGAAACCTTGTTCGTGGTCGACGCCATGTTGGGGCAAGATGCGGTCAACACCGCTAAAGCCTTTAACGATGCATTACCTTTGACCGGTGTAGTTCTGACCAAACTTGACGGTGACTCACGCGGTGGTGCTGCATTGTCAGTACGCCATGTCACTGGCAAGCCAATTAAGTTCGCTGGTGTTTCAGAAAAACTCGATGGCCTCGAAGCCTTTGACGCAACGCGCATGGCGAACCGTATTCTCGGCATGGGCGACATTCTTGCTTTGGTCGAATCGGCGCAAAAAGGCATGGACGTCGAAGCGGCAAAAGGCTTGGCTGAAAAGATCAAAGTCGGCGGCAAGTTTGATATGAACGATTTCAAAATGCAGTTGGCACAAATGAAGAATATGGGCAGCCTATCCAGCTTGATGGATAAACTACCAGCGCAGTTCCAACAAGCTGCCAGTGGCGCCAACATGGATAATGCCGAAAAACAAATGCGTCGCATGGAAGGCATCATCAACTCGATGACACCGCTAGAACGTGCAAAACCCGATTTAATCAAAGCTTCACGCAAACGTCGCATTGCGGCTGGTGCTGGCGTACAAATTCAAGAAGTTAATCGCATGCTGGCTCAGTTCGATCAAATGCAAAGCATGATGAAAAAACTTAAGGGTGGTGGCATGATGAAAATGATGCGGGGTCTAAAAGGCATGATGCGTTGATTTACCTACATAAATCCAATTCTAGGGCGCTGTGCGTTGTTGCCAATGCTCGCAATACCGCAGTATTGCTGCGCTTGGCGCCTAGCGCAGCATCCCTATAATTGAATTTCTGTAGGCAAATCGTTTTGCCGTTTTCTTGAATGGAACTAAACTAGCTTCGCTGCGTTTTCCAGAATCGTAGGGCGGGTGTAACCCGCGCTACCAACATTTCAGTAAAAAAGCTAGTTATGACATGCCCCAACAAAAATAGAAGCAACACTCTTTAATTAACACATTGTACTGTCCCAACAAAACTACATCGCCATCATTAAATTTCTAAAGCCCTTATTTATTCATCTTACTATTTCCCCGCAACTCATCCTCGCAATACCGAAGTATTACTGTGCTTGGCGCTAAACAAACTGGAACGCAACATCACTTAAATATGTGATGCACTTCAGTTTATAAAGTCCGGTCAAAAGCCCGACTTCATCTCCACATACAAGTCATCTATTTTGCCGCTCCATCCCTAAGACCTCGTATTAAGAGGTTTTGATTTTACGTTTTTCAAATCCCGATTTCATCGATAACAAAGCCATCATTTGTCTCACTCTGCAGAGGAAAAACGACATTTTTCCCTCTGAAAACCACGTCTCTCATGATTTCTCACACTTTTTTCGCAAAAAGCAAAAAAAAACACTTGCATCACTCTGTAATCGGCACCACTATAAGCACTGCGTGAAATGGCGCATTTTCCAAGACAATTGTGAAGGAGCCTCAATATGGCAACAGCACCAAAAAAAGCAGCAGCAAAACCAGCAGCGAAGCCTGCCGCAAAAGCAGCAGCTAAACCTGCAGCAGCAAAAAAACCAGTAGCAAAAGCGGCAGCGAAACCTGCGGCGAAGGCAGCAGCTAAACCTGCAAAAGCAGCAGCGAAGCCAGCAGCTAAAAAACCAGCAGCAGCGCGTAAGCCAAATGCAGCTTTCATGAAGCCTATGACTTTGTCTCCAGTATTGGCAGCAGTAATTGGCGCAGCACCAATGCCACGTACTGAAGTCACCAAGAAAATCTGGGAATACATCAAAAAGCACAAGCTGCAAGACGAAGCAAACAAACGCAATATCAACGCGGATGACAAATTGAAAGCCGTTTTCGGTGGCAAGAAACAAGTCTCCATGTTTGAAATGACAAAACTCATTTCTGGTCATCTGTCCTAATTAGATTTCTAATTGGATTTGATTTCCATATTGCTTTGGGCAATGCTTGGGTCGTAAATCTTACTACCCAAATCCCAAACAAAAACGCCCGCATCGCGCGGGCGTTTTTGTTTCTAATACGAGCCATCAACATCTCTACAAACAATACAAATAAAGTGGCTTGTTCGAATTTAGGACACCAGTCACATCTTCAATGCTAGCTACCAGATTTAATTAAAGTCGTATCTAATCGCTGGCGCTTTCATAATCTCAATCAGTGATGTTGACTTGTCGACTTATTCACTCACTGCACTTTATTCGCAGCAAATAAACTGGGCAACCAAGCCGCTGTTTGTGATTTAATCCAATCGATATCTTCATCTGAGTTAAGTCGGGCATAAGCAAAGAAATACAGGATCTTGCCTTTGACCATGGTATTGGTTAAGCCCATCACCATAGGGATTTGTTTCAGCTCGCCGTTCACATTTGCTTGCACCAAGGTTTTCGCAATCAATGAGACATAGCTGTCATCACCTATTACATCCAGCACTTTCATCTCACCTAATTTTAAGCTGAGCTCTTTGGCCTGCGGTGACTTGCTATCTTTCTTCAAACGATCAACAGCCATGTCGATTTCGGTTTGCATACGTGCTGCGTTTTCGTCGAATAATTTCTTGTATTGATTCTTTAATTGGTCGCGCACCATGCCATATTCACGTTCAGACATGTTGACGCCTTCGGCTGCACGCAAAGTCTGTACCATGAAATAACGATGTAACTGTGGTGCGCTCTGTGCAAGCAAGGCTTTGACATCGTCATCACTCATAAAAAAACTAAGTAAGCGATTGGTTGAGGCTGTCATGTTTTCGCCAAATTGACGGATGGCAGGCATCATGCTTGAAGGGTCTGAATAATTTTTTGGTTCAGGAATCAAGATGCGTGTACCCGAAATATTCACTTCAATAGGCTTAGCAACTTGCTTTACTGCAGACTGATCAAGCGCGTAAGTATTGCCAACAGAAAGTGCGAGCGCTAGTACAGCGATCAAACGTGCTAAGTAAGTTTTCATAAAGTATCCCGAATCAAAATCATCATTATAAATTTATTACAAAAGAACTTGCGACCAATTTCAAATAAATCGAAGTATGATTTCTTATTAGTCGATGATCAGTTGCAGTTCAATTGTTGGTCGCTGATTGATCAACTCACGCAACTCCACCCATTCACAGCAATCAACACTCACTCAACCAAACCAACTGGCAATGACCTTGAGAAATTTGTGGATATCGATAAATCTCGACAAGCTTTGATCAGCCTCAAAGCTTGCTTCGAAACAGTCAATATCGATGTCGCGTTTCTGTTGCCATCTTTCCAAAATTGACTGCAGTCAAGGAAAGCCATCCCCTAGCCACTTACTATCAGTGACGTGGAGAAAAAACATCCACAACATCAATTAGCGCTGTGTAGTCATCACGATCAATCAACGCTTTTTATGATTTACTTTAGGACTTACGCAAAATTGCGCCAGCTTTTGTTTTGTGTATGTCCTAGCATTCACTAGGGGTTAACTCGACATGAGCTCATCGTTCACCAAGTCAACCGCCAGAAATATTTTTTATGGCGGCTCTGTATTTTTCTTTCTGTTATTTCTCGGACTCACATTCGATACGATGAATACGCTTCCTAAGCGTGATAACAGTGCCAACCTGACTGAATCTGCCATTCGTGGTAAGAAAATTTGGGAAACCCGTAACTGTATCGGTTGCCATACTTTACTTGGTGAAGGTGCTTATTTTGCGCCAGAGTTAGGAAATGTCTACAAGCGCCGTGGTCCAGAATTTATTAAAGCATGGATGGCTGCTCAGCCGACTGGCGCACCGGGTCGTCGTCAAATGCCACAGTTCAATTTGAATGAAAAAGAAATGAACGATTTGGTCGAGTTTCTGAAATATAGCTCAGAGATCAACACCAACAATTGGCCGCCAAATATCGAAGGCTAAGAGCGCGACACCTTTCAACGATTCGTGGAGAATTTTATGCAATACAAATCACAGGCCGTCGCGAAGCCCTACTTCATCGCGGCAATTGCCCTGTTCGTTGGCCAAATTCTGTTTGGCCTGATCATGGGCTTGCAATATCTGATAGGCGACTTTTTGTTTCCGCTGATTCCTTTTAACGTAGCACGGATGGTGCATACCAACTTGCTGATCGTATGGCTGCTATTTGGCTTTATGGGCGCTGCCTACTACTTGATTCCAGAAGAATCAGAACGCGAACTACATAGCCCGAAATTGGCGATGCTGATGTTCTGGGTATTTTTGGTTGCGGGTGCGTTAACCATCGTTGGCTATCTTGCAGTGCCTTACGCATCATTAGCACATCTCACGGGTAATGATCTACTCGAGACCATGGGACGTGAATTCCTTGAGCAACCTTTACCAACCAAAGTCGGTATTGTGATTGTTGCTTTGGTGTTCCTCTTTAATATTTCGATGACGGTGTTAAAAGGTCGTAAGACAAGTATTAGCTTGGTCATGCTTGCTGGCTTGTGGGGCTTGGCGATTTTCTTCTTATTCTCTTTCTACAATCCTAGCAATCTCGTTAAAGATAAATTCTACTGGTGGTGGGTAGTCCATCTGTGGGTAGAAGGTGTGTGGGAATTGATCCTCGGTGCGATGTTGGCTTTTGTTTTGATTAAAGTCACAGGGGTTGACCGTGAAGTGATTGAAAAGTGGTTGTATTCAATTATTGCGATGTCTTTAATCACTGGCATTATCGGTACAGGTCACCATTATTTCTGGATCGGTGCACCTGAATACTGGCAATGGTGGGGTAGCGTATTCTCCGCCTTAGAACCAATTCCATTTTTCATGATGACGGTGTTTGCATTCAATATGGTGAATCGTCGTCGCCGTGATCATCCAAATCGTGCTGCTGTTTTGTGGGCATTGGGTACTGGTGTGATGGCATTCTTGGGCGCTGGTGTGTGGGGCTTCTTACATACTTTGTCACCAGTCAATTACTACACACATGGTACACAAATTACCGCAGCACACGGTCACATGGCTTTCTATGGTGCTTATGCGATGGTAGTGATGACGATGATCAGTTACACCATGCCTTTAATGCACGGCCGTCAAGCAAATAGCAATCGCGCACAAGTTGTTGAAATGTGGTCATTCTGGATGATGACAGTTTCTATGGTATTCATCACCTTGTTCTTGACTGCGGCTGGCGTGTTGCAAGTGTGGCTGCAACGTGTTGCGACCTCGCCATTAAGTTTTATGGCAACGCAAGATCAAATCGCCATATTCTATTGGTTACGTCTCGCATCCGGTGTGGTCTTTACCCTTGGATTGGGCTTATATATCTTTAGCTTCTTTGTAGGTGGAGACAAAGCCGAGAGTGCATCTCAGGCTTAATCAGCAGAGCAACGCCCGACAAAACATCGTCGGGCGTTTTTAGTTATATGTATCAATGTAGTCAGTAAGAACTGAAGCAAAATTAGATGGATGAAGTAGCACACGGATAAATTAGATTACGCGTGTCAGTCTGCGTAAAGCAAAGCACACCAACAAATATTTTGACTAAGTTTGATAAGAAAGTTTTTCATGAATGATTTGAGTCATCAAGTGTTTCTCTCTAATGCTGCAGCAGCCTCAAGCACAGTAGAGATTCCTTACTATCAACCAGTCGCCAATGAATGTGCATTATTCGAGCTTGCGTATCAACGCCAATTGCCCTTGTTAATTAAAGGACCGACTGGCTGTGGTAAAACACGCTTTGTCGCTCATATGGCGGCAAAATTAGCACGCCCATTGATCACCGTTGCATGTCACGATGACTTGAGCGCAGCGGATCTAGTTGGTCGTCATTTAATAGGCGATGGTGAAACTCTATGGTCAGACGGCCCACTAACCCGCGCAGTACGCCAAGGCGGTATATGTTATTTAGATGAAATCGTCGAAGCACGTAAAGATACCACCGTCGTCTTGCATCCGCTCACCGATGATAGACGCATACTGCCTATCGAACGAACCGGTGAAGAATTAGCAGCACCGAACGAATTTATGCTGGTGGTGTCGTATAACCCCGGCTATCAAAATCTATTAAAAAATCTCAAACCCTCGACGCGCCAACGCTTTTTGGCGATACAGTTTGATTATCCAAATGCCGAATTAGAACAAAGTATTTTGATCAAAGAAGCTGGCATCGATTTGGCATTAGCGACGCGCTTAGTCGATATTGCACGACGTTTCCGTCAACTGAAACAACATGATTTAGATGAAGCTGCTTCCACCCGCTTGCTGGTCTATGCCGCCAATTTAATTGCGGCTGGCTGCCCGCCAGTCGAAGCTTGTGCCGCCGCACTGGTAGAACCCTTAAGCGACGATCTCGACACCATCGCTGCCTTGATGGAAGTGATTAAACTCCACTTTGGTAGCGGCAAAGTACCCACCAAAACGTCATGAAAATTCTGGAACCGACCAAGCAGGAAATTCAAATTGCTAGCACAGCAGCGACATTGTATTTGCTCAACATTTTGATCTTGCCTTTCCTCGCATTTGTTTTATTGCTAGTTCTGTACCAACGTCATCGTGATCACGTCTCGACTTTGGTGCAATGTCACTTAATACAAGCGATGCGAGCAAGTGTTTGCGCAGGAATTATGCTGGTCTTGGTCAGCGCAGGAATTTTATTATTTGGTGACTGGCATCATGTCGGTACATGGATGTTTTTAATTCTCTACGTGCTGTGCTTGCATTCTCTGTTTATTTTATTTGGGGTATTTGCCCTTACCAAAGCGCTGTCTGGCAAATTGTATTTCTATCCGCTGATAGGAAAATCTGCTGGACAACACCACGATTAAAGCGAAATTCCCCATGCAGGTCAAAACACATATCGGTTTATGGGGCGTACCCGTACAACAATGGCGACGCATGACGCAGGTCGGCTTTTTTTTGCTGTTTGTGTTTGCACCTATCTTCGATATCTTTCGATTGGATTTACATCTCAAGCATTTCATCATCTTTGGGATGGATTGGACTCTTGGCCTGAACGATTTCGTCGCGGGGAAAGATACTGCAGCACAAGCCGCTAAAGCTATTTTTCTACACGCAATCTTGCCCCTCATTTTGGTAGCAGCAGCAGTGATTTATGTGGCTTGGAAATGGGGACGAATTTACTGCGGCTGGTTATGCCCGCATTTTTCTATCGTCGAAACCATCAATCAAACTTTACGACGTGCCATCGGCAAACAAAGCTTGTGGGAAAAAGAATCTCAGCCCACGCGCAATCCAGACGGTAGCGAAACCAAACCCGACGCGATCTGGTGGTTCGGTGTGATACCACTAGTGATCATTTGTGCGATCACTTGGGCGACGGTTTTACTCACTTATCTACTACCACCTGCAGAAATTTACGGCAATATCTGGCATGGTACCTTAACCCGTAATCAAAGCATCTTTCTGATTGCGGGCAGCATTGCCTTCTTCGTCGAATTTATGTTCGCGCGTCATCTATTTT
>JACCDS011228882.1_pt1 | contig 10837 bp, 10 predicted proteins | sample 7446441 | NCBI WGS metagenome assembly JACCDS01 (sample SAMN15323445, study PRJNA562643) | freshwater metagenome | isolation source: river surface water | place: USA:Blue River Watershed | collected 2017-08-17 | reverse complement strand
TGGCCGTCTCAGCGACACGCGCTTCGGCAGTCTTGGTGAATTCGGCCTGCGCCTTGGTCGCGATCGATGCGATGTGACGGCCGTAAGCCAGTACCTTCGCGGCCTGCGGCTGAGCCTGGGTCGAGGTCAGGTTGAAGATTTCCTGGGCGTCTTTCGCGGTCAGCATCTGCTGCGCGGCGGCCGACGTTTGCGCGAGCGATTCTTTCGCGGTCGTGATGTTCAGTTCAACCAGTTCGGCGACGCTGTGCAGCGCCTTGTTCGCCAGTTCGCTCATGGCGGCGAGCTGCGAATCGATCGAGGCCTTGGTGGCATTGGACAGCTGGTCAGCAGCAGAAAACATGGTTCTCTCCTTTAGGGACGGGGTTATTTGACAGCGGTTGTGCGCTGCAACAAACCGGATTTTACGTCCGTCTGCCCGGATGTCAACATATTTTTGTGCGGTGCCGCAAAAATTTTTCCGCTTGCGAGGGCGCCGCTATGAAAACCGCTGGCCTGCGCTACCGAAAGGCGGACGAAAAAGGCGGGCCATGCCGGCTAGGCGGGCATTTGCCGGTGCAGCAATCAGGAAGGAAGGGCTTGACTTTCCGGCAAGATCGTGACGCCTGATGCACTGCCCGCAAGGCCGGCGAGTATCGGGACGGAATGGCCGCCGGTCAGGCTCCGTTACCCTTGCCAGCCTGCCGCCATGCGTCGATCAGGGTCCGCGCCGCCGGATCGAGCGTATCGAGCGAGCGTGTCCGTGCACGCTCGAAGATCATCAGTGCGTAAATGTTCGCGAGCACATTCACCTCGGCCGACAGCGCACGCTCGTCGCCGGTCGACGGCCGCTGGCGGCGCCAGTAATTGATCGCTTGTTCAAGCTCGTTCACGGTCAGGTCCATGCGGACATTGTAACGAGGCCGTCGATCACTGATAGCATCAGCCCAGTGATACTACCGGGAGATCCGATGCATTTTGTGCTTGTCCATGGTGCGTGGCATGGCGGCTGGTGCTGGCGGCACGTGGCCGAGTACCTGCGGGATGCCGGCCACAGGGCGTACACGCCGACGATGACGGGACTGGGCGAGCGCGCCCATCTGTTGAAGGCCGACACGGGACTGGCGACCTGCATCGACGACGTCTGCGCCGTCCTGCAGGCCGAGGAACTCGATGAGGTCGTGCTGGTCGGCCACAGCTTTGCCGGGCCGGTGATTTCCGGCGTCGCCGACCGCCTGCCGGAACGGTTGCGGCAGCTGGTTTATCTGGACGCGATCGTGCTGCAGCATGGCCAGTCGGCGCTGTCGGTGTTCAGCGAGGAAGTACAGCACGAGCGCCGCCGCACGATCGACACCGACGGACTGCGGATGGCGATACCGGACCCGGTCAAATTCGGTGTCACCGAACCGGCGCAGGCTGACTGGCTGCGCCGCCGCCTGACGCCGCATCCGCTGAAGGCTTATACCGATGCGCTGCAGCTGCGCCATCCGCTCGGCAACGGACTGCACAAGACCTATATCGCGGTGACGCAACCCTCGTATGCGCCGCTGGCAGACATGCGCTCCTGGGTGCGCGAGCAGCCCGACTGGGCATGGCGTGAGCTGGCCGCAGGACACGATGCGATGGTCACCTCGCCCGCCGAGCTCGCAGAACTGCTGTGCGACTGTGCCGCCCTGCCGGCGCTTTAGCGTGATTGCAGGAATCGTGCGAGCTTGTCGGCGCCTTCGGCCAGCCGTTCGATCGAACTCGCGAAGCACCAGCGCAACGCGCCTTCGCCTTCCGGCCCGAATGCGCTGCCCGGCGCCAGCCCCAGCCCCGCGTCGGCCACCAGCCGCTTGCACAGCGCCAGCGAATCGCATTCACCGTCGATCGTGAAGAAAAGGTACATCGCGCCGCGCGGCTTTGGCGCAGTCAAGCCGGCGGCCCGCATGTCCGGCGCGGACAGCCGCTCATACAGGTAATCGCGCGCGCTGCGGTAGCGGGTCACCGTGCGCTCCACAATTTCCTCGCTGCGGTTCACCGCGACCACCCCGGCGCGCTGCAAGAAGCCCGGCGCGCATGAGGTGTTGTACTCGATCAGCTTGCCCAGCCCGGTCATCAGCGACTGCGGCAACTGCATCCAGCCAAGACGCCATCCCGTCATCAGCCAGGCTTTCGAAAAGCTGTTGGTCGACACCACCCGCTCGTCGGCCTCGCACAGGTCGAGGAACGACGGCGCGCAGGCGGGTGCGCCGTCCGGCGTGTCATAGGCCAGCCGCTCGTAGACGTCATCGGCCAGCAGCCAGATGCCATGCTGGCGGCAATGCGCGAGCAGCACCTGCTGCTGTTCGCGCGTGATGGTCCAGCCGGTCGGATTGTTCGGAGAATTCAGCAGCAGCGCGCGGGTGCCCGGCGTCAGCGCGTCCAGCAGGCGGTCCAGGTCGAGCTCCCAGCGCGGCGGCGTGGCCGCGATATCGAATTGCAGCGGCACCGACACCATCTCGGCGCCGAGGATCTTCGGTATCTCGATCAGATTCGGCCACAGCGGCGTGACGGCGACCACGCGGTCGCCCGGGTTCAGCAGCAGCTGCGCCACCAGCATCAGCGCCGACACGCCGGATGAAGTGACGGCAATATTCTCTGCCGCCGTCGGCCGGTGCAGCCGGGTCGAGTAAGCCGCCAGCGCGTTCCGGAGCTCAGGCAATCCGAGGTTGTGCGTGTAGAAGGTATCGCCGCTGTCCAGCGCAGTCTTGGCCGCATCGCGGATGAAAGCGGGCGTGACCTCGTCAGGCTCGCCGAACCAGAACGGCAGCACGTCCTGACGGCCCATGCCGGCGTTGGCCACTTCACGGATGCGCGAGGCGACCAGCGATTGCACCGCTGCGCGCGGCTCGACGGGGAAATGCGGAAATGAGGTCATATCAGGAGCACAGCCACAGCAGGTTGGACAGATCTATGACGAAGCCGGGACGAAGATAAGCGAAGAAAGCACACGCCAGCAACAAGGCGCCCAGCAGCAGGATCGGCAGCTGCCGGCGCGCGCTCATGCAGTTGCCGGCGCGCGCCTGACCGGCGCCTCGCTGATGGGCAGGTTCAGCAGGCCGGCCACCACGCCGAGCGCTATCGTGATTATCCAGACCGTGTGATAGCTGCCCTGCAGCGTGAACAGGTAGCCGCCCAGCCAGACGCCGAGCACGCTGCCGAGCTGATGCGAGAAGAACACGAAGCCGGCCAGCATCGACAGATGGCGCACGCCGAACATGCCGGCGATCACGCCATTCGTCAGCGGTACCGTCGACAGCCACAGCAGACCCATCGCCGCCGCGAACAGGTAGACCGACTGGGTCGACAGCGGTGCGAACACGAAGGCTGCGATGATCAGTGCGCGCGCAAAGTAGATCGCCGCCAGCAGCCGGGGCTTTTGCAGTCGCCCGCCGAGCTTGCCGGCCATGAAGGAACCGAAGATGTTGAAGAGGCCGATCAGAGCCAGCGCGATCACCGCGACCTTCGGATCGACGATGCCCTGGTCTTTCAGGTAGGACGGCAGATGCACGCCGATGAACACCACATGGAAGCCGCAGACGAAATAGCCGGCCACCAGCAACTGGAACGGACGATACGCGAAGGCTTCGCGTATGGCCTCGCCGATGCTCTGCTGCGTACCCGGCGCGTGAGGCTCAGGCGCCGGTTCACGCAGCATGAAGGCCAGTGGCATCATGATGACGACGACCGCTACGGACAGCACGAACAAGGCGCCCTGCCAGCCGGCGGCGGAGATCAGCTGCTGCTCGATCGGCACCATCGTGAACTGGCCGAAGGAGCCGGCCGCACTGAGCACGCCGAAGGCCCACGACCGCTGTGCCATCGGTGCCGTGCGCCCGACGATGCCGGACAGCGCGCCGAACGCCGTGCAGGCCAGGCCAGTGCCGATCAGCAGGCCGGAACTCAGCGCGAAGCCGGTCGGGTGGTCGACCAGTGCCATGCACAGCAGCCCGGCCATATAGATCAGCGCGCCGAAGAACACCACGCGGGCTGCACCGAAGCGATCCGCGGCCATGCCCGAGAACGGCCCGACCGCGCCCCAAGCGAGGTTTTGCACGGCCATCGCCAGCGAGAAGGTTTCTCGTGTCCAGTCGTGCTGTTGTGAGATCGGTTGCAGCCAGAAGCCGAAGCCGTGACGTACGCCCATGGCCAGCGACAGGATGATGCCGCTGGCGATCAGTACGGGGACGAGGCGCGGCGCTTGCGTGGTGCGGAACATGTCAGGCTGAATCGATGGTCAGCCTGACAGTGTAAAGCAAGCCTGCCGTGTGCGTTCAGCAAGAACGCCGCGTGCAGGCGCGACCTCCGGGGTGCGCCCGCGCGTGCTTTCAACGAAAAGCTGGCTACTGGCCCGTGCTCGGGCTGGTGCCGGGACCCGGCGTCGAGCTGGGGGTCGGGCTGGTGGTGCTGGGCGTGTCGGTGCCTATGCCTCCGGCGCTGCTGCCAGGTGATGACTCGCCGCCCGACATCCCTGACGACGACGGCGCGGAAGGTGTCGTGGTTTCCGGATAACCCGCACCACCGGACATGCCTGATGAACTGCCGCCCGAGGAGGAGCCGCCTGACGAGGAGCCGGGCGGCATGGTCGATGACGGCGTGTCGGTGCTGGTGGCGCCGCCGGTACTGCTGCCGGTTCCGCTGGTGCCGCTCGTCCCGCTGGTGTCGGAGGGCATGCCGCTCGAGCCACCCGACGTGGCGCCGCTGCCGCTCGGTGTACTGCCGCCTGAACTGCCGCTCGTGCCGGGGGCAGAACCGCCACCGGTCATGCCCGCACAAGCGCCGAGCAGCATGGCGCAGGCGATGGGTAACATCCATTTGGTCATAAAACACTCCCGCTAGATTCAGAAAGGCAGTGCGCTTGTCGCGCGCACCGAAGGACTGCATGTCGAATGCAGAGAGTAGAAGCGGGAGGGGAATGAAAAGTTCGCCGAGGCTCAGGCGCGGTTGAGGTCACGCAAGACGGCGCAGTGACCGCCTTGCGTGGGATCGATATGCCGTCGTCAGGCAGCCTTGCGGGCGCTGGCCATATTCGGCCCCTCCTTTTTGGCGACCACTTTTTTGGCTACCGTCTTGCTTGCGGTTTTGCTCGCGGTCTTGGCGGCTGTTTTCGTGGCGGTCTTGGCGGCCTTCTTTGCCGGCACCGCGGCAACGGCACCCTCGCTGTCGTCCTTGTCGCTGGCAGCGGACTTTGCGGCCGGCTTGCCCTTGCGCTCCTCGAATTCGAAGCCGACCTTGCCATCCTTGCCGCGCACGAGGAAGGCCTTGAAAGGTCTGCGCGTGCGCTGCGACACAAAGCCCGGCAGCAGGTCGGTGCGGCCTTCGTTGAGCAGCTTGCCCATCTGTTCGGGGAGGATTTCCTGCTGCAGGATGATGCGGCCGCTGCGGAAGTCGCAGCCCTTCGGTTTGGCGACGGTTTTCTCGCAAACATACGCGAGGCCCATCTCGAACACGCCGCTGCCGCATTTCGGGCACGCGCCGAGCGGCGTCTGGCCGGAGAAATCGACCGCTTCCGCACTCTCGTCGTCGTCGTTCGACTGGCCGAAGTCGAACTCCAGCTTGTGGTTGTTGTTCTCTTCGTCGCGCGAGATTTTCAGGATCGCCGCGAACGGGCGGCCCATCTTTGAGCGGAAGCCCTGCAGCGGTCCGATGGTGCGATTGGCCAGCAGCTCCTCGACCTCGGCGACCTCGAACTGCCGGCTGCCCGGCACTTTGCTCATCGAGAACTCGCATTTCGTGCAAGCAAAGCGCCGGTAGTTCTCCTTCACCACGCCGCCGCAATTCGGGCACGGCGTCTTCAGCGTTGCATAGTCGCCGGGGATGGTGTCGTTATCGTATTCCTTCGCACGTTTGACGATGGTCTGGGTCATTTGCGCGATCTCACGCATGAATTCCTCGCGGCTGATGCCGCCGCGTTCCATTTGCGCGAGCTTGAATTCCCATTCGCCGGTAAGCTCTGGCGCGGTCAGTTCGGCTACGCCAAGTCCGCGCAGGAGCGTCATCAGCTGGAAGGCCTTTGCCGTGGGGATCAGTTCACGTCCCTCGCGCAACAAGTACTTTTCGTTCAGCAGGCCTTCAATGATTGCCGCACGCGTCGCCGGTGTGCCGAGGCCCTTGCCAGCCATCGCGTCACGCAGTCCTTCGTCATCGACCAGTTTGCCCGCACCCTCCATGGCCGACAGCAGCGTCGCTTCGGAGTAGCGCGCGGGCGGCTTGGTGACGAGCCCGGTAGCCTCGATCTTCTCGGTCTTCACCCTCTCGTTCTGCGCGACCGGCACCAGTGTGCCGCTGCCCTCGCCCTCTCTCGCGTTCGGGTCGATGGCTTCCTTGCCATAGACCGCGAGCCAGCCCGGGGACGTCAGGATCTTGCCGGTCGTCTTGAACTGGTGTCCGGACACGGCGGTGAAGCGGGTCGTGACCAGGTACTCGGCGTTCGGGAAGAACACCGCGAGGAAGCGGCGTACCACGAGGTCGTACAGCTTCTGCTCCGGCTCGGACAGGCTCTTCGGCAACTGCCCGGTGGGGATGATGGCGAAGTGGTCGCTGATCTTCGTGTTGTCGAAGATGCGCTTGTTCGGCTTCACCCAGCCGTTGTTCAGGATCTGTGCGGAGAACGGGTAGTAATTGTTGATCTCGCCGAGCGAATCCAGTGTCTGCTTCACTGTGCCGAGGTAGTCTTCCGGCAGATACTTGGAATCGGTACGCGGGTAGGTCAGCACCTTGTGCTTCTCGTAAAGCGCCTGCGCGAGACCCAGTGTATTTTTCGCCGAGAAGCCGAAGCGTCCGTTCGCCTCGCGTTGCAGGCTGGTCAGATCGAACAGCGCAGGCGCGATCGATGTGCTGGGCTTCGATTCTTCGGTGACGGTCCCCGGCTTGCCGCGGCAGGCGGCGACGATCGATTCTGCGGCCGCTTTGCTCCAGAGCCGTTCGGCCCGTTTGTCCGGGTCGGCATCTTCGTTATGGAAATTCGTATCCAGCCAGCGGCCTTCATACACGCCGGCCGCGCAGATGAATTCGGCTTTCACTTCCCAGTAGTCGCGCGGCACGAAGCGCTTGATCTTCTCCTCGCGCTCGACCACGATCGATAGCGTCGGCGTCTGCACGCGGCCAACGGTAGTCAGGTAGAAACCGCCCTCCTTCGAGTTGAAGGCCGTCATTGCCCGGGTGCCGTTGATGCCGATGAGCCAGTCGGCTTCGCTGCGGCAGCGCGCGGCATCGGCTAGCGGCAGCATGTCCTTGTCGTCGCGCAGGTGCGCGAACGCATCGCGAATGGCGCCTGGCGTCATCGACTGCAGCCATAGCCGCTGGATCGGCTGCTTCGCCTTCGCATACTGCACGATCAGGCGGAAGATCAGTTCGCCTTCGCGGCCCGCGTCGCACGCATTGATGATCGCGCCGACGTCTTTTCGCTTGAGCAGCTTGTTGAGTAGTTTCAGCCGCGACTCGGTCTTCGCGATCGGGTTCAGCGCGAAGTGCGGCGGAATCATCGGCAGGTTGGCGAAAGACCACTTGCCACGCTTGACATCGTATTCTTCAGGTGCAGCGATCTCGACCAGATGGCCGATGGCGGACGACAGCACGTAGCCGTCCGATTCGAAGTACTCATCGTGCTTGGTGAAGCCGCCCAAGCTCTTCGCGATGTCGTTGGCGACAGAAGGCTTCTCGGCAATGATGAGAGTCTTGGTCATGGTCGATCCGGGTTCGGGAACTGCAGGGCTGCAAAGGGCGGCATCCGATGCCGCACCTCAATATATATAGGGGGAATGGGCCAAAACGACGGCCTTCTGTCGGCTAAATGCGGCCAATGATAAGCGGGTTAGCGAAAACTCTGCAAGAAGACGGCGGTCGCGCCGGGCCGCGAAGTCAGTGATAGACCTGGGTTCCGGCATCGTCATCGTCGCCGAACAGCTCATCGAACATCAGGCTGTCGGGCTCCTTGCCCTGGCTCCACAGCACCATCAGCACAATCACTTTCAGCTTGTCGAGCGGGATCGGCGATTCATTGACGGCGCAGGCGCGTTCGATCACGATCTCGCGCTGCAGGGTATTAATGACATCGGCCGACTCGAGGAAGTCGATGAAGCCGATCGCGGCCGAGCCGAGCATGTCGTACTCTTTGTCAGCGTAGACGCGCGTACCGAAGGAGAAGGCGGTCTGGTGCGCCTGCTGGTTGAACATCTCGTTGGTCGTTACGGCCAGATCGGTCAGCCAGCCGAGTGCCCGCGAGATCTCCTCGTCTTCGAAGCCGACAGCCGACAACTTCTTCGCCAATGCCGCCGAATCCGGGCAAGCATCGGGTCGGTAGTAGGTTTCGTACAGGTAAACAAGCACCTCAAACATGCGATTACTGTAGCGGCATCTTCAGCACGGCACAAGCGAGGCTGCAAAAAACTTTTTCCGGCATGCCTTCCTACGAACGGAGACACACGCAGTGATTTCTGAATTCCTCTGCAATATCAGGAGTTTACCGCTTGATTTGAGAATTCCGGCTGGCGTTCGTATCGAGTGTGAGGTGGCTTGCGCAAGCGCACTTCGATATTTATTTATTGCATAAGTTTTTGATAGCGGCCGTCCGGCAGGCGTTCGATCCGGCCTTCCAGTTCCAGCGCGAGCAACGCAGCCTGAACTTCGGGAACAGCCAGCTCGCTGCGCTCGGCCAGCTGGTCGACCGAGGCCGGGTCATGCCCGGCGGCGTGCAGTACGCGCGCGCTGGCAGCATGGGCGAATGCGGCTTCATTGCCGGCCGGGCCGCCAGCCGCCGGCGCATGGGCATCGGGCGTTCGGGCTGGCCGATACCAGCGCAATTCCTCGAGAATGTCATTAGCGGACTCGACCAGTTTCGCGCCTTCGCGTATCAGGCGATGGCAGCCCTTGGACAGGGGCGAATGGATGGAGCCTGGGATTGAGAACACTTCGCGGCCCTGTTCGAGCGCACTGCGCGCCGTAATCAGCGAGCCCGATTGCAGCGCGGCTTCGACCACCAGCACACCGAGCGACAGGCCGCTGATCAGGCGATTGCGACGCGGGAAATTCGATGCGATCGCCGGTGTGCCGAGAGGGTATTCGCTGAGCAGGCAGCCTTCTTCCGCGATGCGGTGCGCGAGTGCGCGATGTCGGCCGGGGTAGACAAGGTCAAGGCCGGTGCCGGTGACGGCAATCGTGGATCCGCTGCGCGGATCGGCGGCAGATGCACCGAGGTGCGCAGCCGCGTCGATGCCGAGCGCGAGCCCTGACACCACTGTCAGTCCGGACTGGCTCAGCGTGCGCGCGAATTGTTCGGCGTTCTGCATTCCCTGCACCGTCGCATTGCGGCTGCCGACAATGGCCAGCGCGGGATGCGAGAGCAATTCCACCCGGCCTTTCGCATACAGCAGTGGCGGCGGATCCGGGATCGTCAATAGCGACTGCGGGTAGACCGCGTCAGCCAGCGTCAGCAGGTGGTTGCCTGGTTGGGTGGCCCATTCGAGCGTCGCATCAACCTGCGCCTGCATGGCCGGCTCGATCTCGCTACACAGCGCCAGCGCGAGTTTCTCCGGCACGCATTTCTGCAACGCCGGGAAACCAGCGGCAAGCACATCGCCCGGCAAGCCGAAGCGTGCCAGCAGCTCGCGCGCCGTCTGCGGCCCGACGCCCTCGGTGAGCGCCAGCCGCAACCAGTGCGCGCGGTGATCCGGATCATCCATGGCCGTCAGTCCGACGCAGGCAGCGGCCCGATCGCGTCACCGGCGCCGACGACATCGCTGCCGCGCAGGACAAGTGCGAGCGCCGTTTGCTCGAGCGTATCGAATACCAGCAGCGCGGCGATCGTTTGGGTGGCAGAGGGAAGACGTTGGCGGGATTCATCGGCGCCGATTCTAACTTGCTTCGTTACCGCGACCAGACTGCCCCGCCCCAGTCCGGCGCGCCGACCGCGGTTGAGCATGACCACGTGCCCCGGCCCGGCCCAGCCGCCTTCGTGCAGCAGTGCCGCGATCCGACCCTCGCAGGCAGCTGCCGGCTGCAGGTCCGGCATGCTCCCGGCAGATTCCGTTGCACGCAACAGCAGGTCGCCGGCCATGATCTCCGCGCGGACCTCCTCAAGCAGCACGCGTTGCAGTCCGCTGGTGTCGGGCCGCAGGAGTCGGGCCTTGCCGACCCGCAGCAGCGGCAGCGCGAGCAGTTCGCCATTGTCCGGATCGCGTACCGGCTCCAGCGGCCGAAGCACATCGAAGACGGCATCGGCAGCGAGCTCGCCTTGGGCATACCCGATGTCGCCCGGGCCGGCCATGCGGCGGCGCTCGGCAAAGCCGAGCAGGCGCGGCGCGCCGCTGATGTCGGCTGGCATGGCCAGACGGAAGCGCTCGGCGGACGCCAGCAATCGTGGGGCAACTGCCGGGACCGGCGCTTGCCCGGGCAGCGCGATCGCGCGTGCGGCGGGAGCCAGCTTGACGTCTGGCAGCGAGCCGCCAGTCGCGCCCTGGTCCGCGCCGTGCTGCGCGTCCGGCGTTTGTCCGTGCAGCCGTCCGGCCTGCCGGTCGAGCATGATCAGTTGCCCCGGATAGATGCGGTGGGGATTGGAAATCTGGTTGCGGTTGGGCTCCCACACGCGCGGCCAGCACCACGGATTTTTCAGAAAGACCGATGCAATGTCCCACAAGGTGTCGCCGCGTTCGACCCGGTGGGTCTCCGGTGCCGTGGCGAGCCATTCACAGCTCGTGCCGGCCAGCGCCGGGACTGCTGCGGTGGCAGCGAGCAGAAGGGCAGCTGTGCTACACTTTTTCATCGATTTTCCACTCTCGTCGGTTCCGGTGACTGCAGGTTTTTCTTCCTGCAAGCGCGCAGCGGATTGTGCATGAGCACGCTG
>JACCDS010165265.1_pt1 | contig 10837 bp, 8 predicted proteins | sample 7446441 | NCBI WGS metagenome assembly JACCDS01 (sample SAMN15323445, study PRJNA562643) | freshwater metagenome | isolation source: river surface water | place: USA:Blue River Watershed | collected 2017-08-17 | reverse complement strand
GTTAGTTTTTTTTCTGCTGTTTTACGAGGATCAGAACCTCGACATGCCCTGCCACGCGTCCGAACCCATGTCGAAACCAGTGCAGCCCCTCACGGACTATTTTAGGGCTTGTTCAAGTAATTCAACAGCTTTAAGGGTGAATCAATGTGCAAATGCGCATTCCAGCGCGCGATATCTGTCTGCTGGCCCAAATAACCATAGGTGGCGGCAACGGTGCCCATGCCTGCAGCCAAGCCCGCCACAATGTCGCGCTCATCGTCGCCTACATAGACACAGCGCGCGGGGTCAACTGACAAACGTCGAGCCGCTTCAAACAAGGGCTCTGGGTGAGGTTTGGCGTGAGGCGTGGTGTTGCCACTGACAATGGCGCCCGCCGTTGCAAACAAGGGCATGGCCGAGGTGAGTGGATCGGTGAAGCGGCTGGACTTGTTGGTCACCACGCCCCACGGCAAGCCCTGCGACACCAAGGCCGCGATCATGTCGTGAACGCCTTCGAAAATACGGGTGCGTTCGGTCATGCAGTTTTCGTAGTTCACAAAGAACTCTTCTTTCATGGCTTCGAAATCTGCATGTTCAGGCGTGATGCCAAATGCAATGCCGATCATGCCGCGTGCGCCAGCTCCAGCCATGGGCCGGTATTGCTCCAGCGGCAAAGAGGGTAAGCCACGTTGCACGCGCATTTTGTCAACCGCGGCACCCAAATCAGGTGCGCTGTCGATCAGCGTGCCATCTAAATCAAACAGCACCGCTGCTACGTTTTGGAACATCGGGGCTTATCCTTTTCGGCAAGCGAGCAAATAATTCACACTGGTGTCTTGGCTGAGCCAGTACCGTTTGGTGAACGGGTTGTATTCCATGCCCTTGAAACCTTGTGCATCCAGCCCTGCCGCTTGCGCCCAAGCCAACAATTCACTGGGCTTGATGAGGCGCGCAAACTCATGGGTGCCTCGGGGCAACAAATTCAAGATGTATTCGGCCCCCACAATGGCGAACAAAAACGACTTGGGGTTTCGGTTCAAGGTCGAGAAAAAGACCCATCCACCGGGCTTCACCAAGTCGGCGCAGGCTTTCACCACCGAGGCGGGATCAGGCACGTGCTCCAACATTTCCATGCAGGTAACCACATCAAACTGTTGCGGCTTTTCTTGGGCCAAGTCTTCGGCACTGACCTCGCGGTAGTTCACGCCTGTGGTGCCAGCTTCGAGTGCGTGCAACTGCGCCACCTTGAGCGATTTGGTGGCCAAGTCGATGCCCAACACCTGTGCGCCTTTGCGCGCCATGGCATCGGCCAAAATGCCGCCGCCACAACCCACATCCACCACTTGCTTGCCCGTCAAATGGGCCAAGCTGTGAATCCACTCCAACCGCAGAGGGTTGATTTGGTGCAAGGGCCTGAACTCACTTTCAGGGTCCCACCAGCGGTGAGCAAGATCAGAAAACTTGGCCAATTCGGCCGGATCGACGTTGGATGTTGGTGCGTTCATGGCTTGAATTGTCGGTCAACCGCAAGAAAGCAGAAGATTGCGGACGAAAAAAAGCCCCATCGCTGGGGCTTTTGGTTCGATCTAAAAGAAGATCAGTTGGCGCGTGTGCCGACCACTTCGATTTCGACGCGGCGGTTCTTGGCGCGGCCAGCGGCGGTGTTGTTGTCAGCCACAGGCTGCTTCTCGCCCTTGCCTTCGGTGTACACGCGGTTTTTCTCGATGCCTTTGGACACCAAGTAAGCCTTCACAGCGTCAGAGCGCTTGACGGACAACTTTTGGTTGTAAGCGTCAGAACCCACAGCGTCGGTGTGACCCACAGCGATGATCACTTCCAGGTTGATGCCCTTGACTTTGCCCACCAGGTCGTCCAACTTGGCTTTGCCTTCGGCTTTCAACACCGACTTGTTGAAGTCGAAGAAAGCGTCAGCAGCGTAAGTGACTTTGGTTGCAGCAGCTGGTGGTTGTGCAGGAGCAGCAGGAGCGGCAGCACGTGGTGCTGGAGCAGGTGCTGCTGCTGGAGCAGGTGCTGGAGCTGGGGCAGCCTTAGGAGCAGCGATAGCGCCGTCGCAACCAGCGGCTGCAGTGGCGGGTGTCCAGTTGGCATTGCGCCAGCACAATTCTTGGTTGGTGTTCTTCCAGACGAGGTCGCCGGAACCGTTGCGCCAGTTGTCGATGGTTTGTGCACCAGCGGCTGTTGCGAGAGCTGCGGAGGCCAACAACATCGCCACTTTGTTGAATTTGTTCATGGTTTTCCTCTTGAGGGATAAAGCCGCAGACGCGCTGCGAAAAAAAATACGTTCAGATGACCGTCACCTGAGCCGCTGGTAATTATTGTGCCATAGACGAGAAGACTTATTGAAATACGGAACTCGGCCAAGTAGTTATCTGCCCATAATGAATACCATTTGTTGCACATCCGCAACATCCGCTTGCACCTAAAATCTAGGTTTCACATTGCGTCCCCAACATCTTCTATCTCTATGACCCAGTTCGCCAAAGAAACACTGCCCATCAGTCTAGAAGAGGAAATGCGGCGCAGCTATTTGGATTACGCCATGAGCGTGATCGTGGGCCGTGCCTTGCCTGACGCGCGCGATGGCCTCAAGCCCGTTCACCGTCGTGCCCTGTTTGCCATGCACGAGTTGAACAACGATTGGAACCGGCCCTACAAAAAGTCTGCCCGTATTGTGGGTGACGTGATTGGTAAGGACCACCCGCACGGTGACCAATCGGTGTACGACACCATTGTGCGTATGGCACAAGATTTTTCTATGCGCCACATGCTGGTGGATGGCCAAGGCAACTTTGGCTCGGTGGACGGCGACAACGCAGCGGCGATGCGTTACACCGAGATTCGTCTGGCCAAAATCGCCCATGAAATGTTGGCGGACATCGACAAAGAAACCGTTGACTTTGGCCCCAACTACGATGGCTCGGAAAAAGAACCACTGGTTCTGCCTTCGCGCCTGCCCAACCTGCTGATCAATGGCTCTGGCGGTATTGCCGTCGGTATGGCCACCAACATTCCGCCTCACAACTTGAACGAAGTGGTGGACGCTTGCTTGCATTTGCTGCGCAATCCCGAAGCCTCCATTGATGAGCTGATGGAAATTGTGCCGGCGCCCGACTTTCCGACGGGCGCCATCATTTACGGCATGACCGGCGTGAAGGACGGCTATCGCACAGGCCGCGGCCGCGTCATCATGCGTGCCAAGTGCCACTTTGAAGACATTGACAAGGGCCAGCGCCAGTGCATTGTGGTGGACGAGCTGCCCTACCAAGTCAACAAGAAAACACTGCAAGAACGCATGGCCGAGTTGGTCCACGAGAAAAAGATCGAGGACATCAGCCACATTCAAGACGAGTCCGACAAATCGGGCATGCGCTTGGTGATCGAGCTCAAGCGTGGCGCAGTGCCTGAGGTGGTGCTGAACAACCTCTACAAGCAAACCCAGCTGCAAGACACCTTTGGCATGAACATGGTGGCCCTGATTGATGGGCAACCCAAGTTGTGCAACCTGAAAGACCTGATTCAGGTCTTCTTGCAACACCGCCGTGAAGTGGTCACACGCCGCACGGTGTTTGAGTTGCGCAAGGCCCGCGACCGGGGTCACGTGCTGGAAGGCCTGGCTGTGGCCTTGGCCAACATCGACGACTTCATTGCCATCATTCGCGGCGCGCCAACGCCACCGGTGGCCAAAACCGAATTGATGACGCGCGCTTGGGACAGCCAGATGGTGCGCACCATGCTGACTCGCGCCCGCGACGATGGCTCGGTGGTGAACGCCGATGACTACCGCCCAGAAGGCTTGGAGCGCGAATTCGGCTTGGGCCAAGACGGTTTGTACCGTTTGTCAGACACCCAAGCACAAGAAATTTTGCAGATGCGTCTGCAACGCCTGACCGGTTTGGAGCAAGACAAAATCGTGGCCGAATACAAAGAGGTCATGTCCGAGATCGAAGACTTGCTGGACATTTTGGCTAAGCCTGAGCGTGTCTCCACCATCATCGGCGATGAGTTGGGCACCGTCCGTCAAGAATTCGGCCAAACCAAGATTGGCGCGCGCCGCAGTGAAATTGAGCACAGCGCACAAGACCTTTCCACCGAAGACCTGATCACCCCCACCGACATGGTGGTGACGCTGTCGCACAGTGGCTACATCAAGAGCCAGCCCTTGTCTGAATACCGCTCGCAAAAACGCGGCGGACGCGGCAAACAAGCCGCCGTCACCAAAGATGACGATTGGATCGACCAGCTCTTCATTGCCAACACGCACGACTATTTGCTGTGCTTCTCGAATCGCGGTCGCCTTTACTGGCTCAAAGTTTGGGAAGTGCCCGCAGGTTCGCGCGGCTCGCGCGGACGCCCTATTGTCAACATGTTCCCGCTGCAAGAAGGCGAGAAGATCAACGTGGTACTGGCCCTGACCGGCGAAATGCGCAACTTCCCGGCCGACCACTATGTGTTCATGGGCACCTCCATGGGCACGGTCAAGAAAACATCGCTCGACGAATTCAGCAACCCTCGTAAAGGCGGCATCATTGCTGTCAACTTGGACGAAGGCGACTTCTTGATTGGTGCGGCCCTGACCGATGGCAAGCACGATGTGATGCTGTTCAGCGACGGCGGCAAAGCCGTGCGCTTTGACGAAAACGATGTGCGCCCCTTGGGCCGCAGTGCTCGCGGTGTTCGCGGCATGATGATCGAAGAAAACCAAAGCGTGATCGCCATGTTGGTCGCCGGGGATGAAACCCAAAGCGTGCTGACAGCCACCGAAAACGGCTACGGCAAACGGACATCGATTGTCGAATACACCCGCCACGGCCGTGGCACCAAAGGCATGATTGCCATCCAGCAATCTGAGCGCAATGGCAAAGTTGTCGCAGCCACTTTGGTGCACGCCGATGACGAGATCATGTTGATCACCGACACGGGCGTGTTGGTGCGCACACGCGTCGCCGAAATTCGCGAGTTGGGTCGTGCCACACAAGGCGTGACCTTGATCGGTTTGGACGAAGGCGCCAAGTTGTCGGGCTTGCAACGCATTGTCGAAAACGATGCCAACTCTGCCGAAGGCGACAACGCCGAGGGCAACACCAACGACGCCGCAGATTCGGAATAAATGATGGGGCGCGCCTTTAATTTTTCGGCGGGGCCCGCCGTCATGCCGGAACCTGTTTTGCAGCAAGCCGCGGCTGAGATGTTGGATTGGCACGGCTCGGGCATGAGCGTGATGGAGATGAGCCACCGCGGCAAAGAGTTCATCAGCATCTACGAACAAGCCGAAGCCGATTTGCGCGAATTGTTGGCGGTGCCCGCCCACTTCAAAATCTTGTTCATGCAAGGCGGGGGTTTGGCTGAAAACGCCATCGTTCCCTTGAACCTATCGCAGGGCGGCGCGATGGACTTTGTGCTCACTGGCAGCTGGAGCCAAAAGTCCCTGAAAGAAGCCGAAAAATATGGGCAACCCCATGTGGCCGCCTCCTCACAAAACGACGGCTTTACTCAACTGCCACCGCCCAAGACATGGCAAATTGGCAGCCACACACGCTATGTGCACATCTGCGGCAACGAGACCATTCATGGGGTTGAATTTCATGAACTGCCCGACCTCAAAGCCCTGGGTTGCGATGCGCCCTTGGTGATCGACTTTTCTTCGCATGTGGCCTCGCGCAGCGTGGACTGGTCGCGTGTGGGTTTGGCTTTTGGTGGGGCACAAAAAAACCTCGGCCCTGCTGGACTCACCTTGGTGATCGTGCGAGAAGACCTGATCGGCCATGCCTTGGCGCATTGCCCCAGTGCCTTCAACTACCAATTGGTCGCAGACAACCAATCGATGTACAACACCCCGCCTACTTACAGCATTTACATCGCGGGCTTGGTGTTTCAGTGGCTCAAGCAAAACGGGGGCATTGCCGCCATGGAAGCGCGCAACGTCGCCAAGGCAAAACTGCTGTACGACTTTTTGGACAGTTCAAGCTTGTATGTCAACAAAGTCGCCAAAGACTGCCGCTCGCGCATGAACATCCCCTTTTTCTTGCGCGACGAATCGCGTAACGAAGCTTTCTTGGCTGGGGCCAAAGCCGCCAATTTGCTGCAACTCAAGGGCCACAAATCGGTTGGTGGCATGCGCGCCAGCATTTACAACGCCATGCCCCTTGAGGGCGTGCAAGCGCTCGTCGCCTACCTGCGCGATTTTGAAAAAACACAGGCCTGACCAGGCAGCCCAAAGGATTTGCCCATGAGCCAACAACCCATTCAGTCTGATGCGCTGGGCGCATTGCGCGTGCAAATTGACGCTTTGGACAAACAGCTGCTCAGCCTGCTGAACCAGCGCGCCCATGTGGCCGAGAAGGTCGGCGAAATCAAGCGGGCCGAAGGGTCGCCTTTTTTCAGACCCGACCGCGTGGCACAAGTCATCGACAAAATCACCCAAGCCAACATGGGGCCGCTCAAAAACGAGCACGTCGCCTCGATTTGGCGCGAAATCATGTCGGCCTGCTTGGCGCTTGAAGCGCCGCAGCGCGTGGCGGTGTTGGGCCCCCAAGGCACTTTTTGCGAGCAAGCGGCCATCGAGTTTTTTGGCAGCGCGGCCAACCTGATTTATTGCAGCAACTTTGACGAAGTCTTTCACGCCACAGCAGCCGGCACGGCGCAATACGGCGTGGTGGGCATGGAAAACTCAACCGAAGGTGTGGTCGCCCGATCGCTGGATTTGTTCTTGCGCTCCCCGGTTCATGTGGTCGGCGAAGTCAGCTTGCAAGTGCGCTTCAATTTGCTGCGCCAAATCAACTCCGACTCGGGCATTGAAGTGGTCATGGCCCACCCTCAAGCGCTGGCGCAATGCCAAGGCTGGCTGTCCAAGCACCTGCCGCATGTCGAGCGCCGCGCTGTCTCTAGCAACGCTGAAGGGGCCCGTCTTGCTGCCTCAAACCCCGCTTGGGCAGCTTTGGCCAGCGAGCGCGCGGCCAGCCAATTTGGCTTGCACATCGTGCACCACGCGATTCAAGACGAGGCCTTCAACCGCACCCGCTTTGCCGTGATCGCCTTGCCGCAAACCTTGGCCACCCCACCCGCTTCGGGCAAAGACTGCACCAGTCTGGTGGTCTCGGTGCCCAACCGTCCGGGCGCAGTGCACGATTTGTTGGTGCCCCTGAAAAACAATGGCGTGTCGATGACCCGCTTTGAATCGCGCCCAGCCAAATCGGGCCAATGGGAATACTACTTTTACATCGACCTGCAAGGCCACATCAACGAGCCGCATGTTGCCGCCGCCTTGAAAGACCTGCAAGGTCTGTGTGCGTTTTACAAGGTACTCGGGTCTTATCCCGTTTCTGAATGATGTCTGAGCGCCCGCCCGCGCCTCGTTTCGAGCGCCTGGCCCTGATTGGCTGCGGCTTGATGGGAGGCTCGTTCGCCTTGGCTTTGCGCAAGGCCGGATGGGTCGGGCACATCACCGGCTACAGCGCTTCAGAAAAGACTCGGCAACGCGCCCTAGAGCTTCGCGTCATTGACCAAGCCTGCGCCAGCGTTGCCGAAGCGGTGAGCCATGCCGATTTGATTTTGTTGGCCGTGCCTGTGGGCGCCATGTACAGCAGCTTTGCGGCCATGCGCGATGCCCTGCAGCCGCAGGCCTTGCTGATGGATGTGGGCTCAACCAAGTGCGATGTGGTGGCCGCGGCCAAGGCCACTTTGGGCGATCGCCTGGGCTGCTTTGTGCCGGCGCACCCGATTGCGGGCAAAGAAGTGGCAGGCATTGACCATGCCGAAAGCACCCTCTACCAAGACCGACGCACGGTGTTGACACCTTTGCCGCAAACCAACATGCAGCGCCTGCGCGCCGCACACGATGTGTGGACGGCCATTGGCAGCCATGTCAGCACCATGACGCCCGAGGCCCACGACAGCACTTTTGCTGCGGTCAGCCACTTGCCGCATTTGCTGGCCTTTGCCGCGGTCAACGCGCTCGTTGCGCAACCTCAAAGCAACGCCCTTTTAGAAATGGCGGGACCGGGGTTCAGAGATTTTTCGCGCATTGCGGCCAGCGACTCGGCCGTTTGGCGCGACATCTTGAGTGCCAACCATGACGAAGTGCTCAAACAAATGGCCCACTTTCGCGCTGCGCTTGAGCAGTTTGAAAACGCCTTGAAAAACGGCGACACGCCTGGCCTGCAACAACTCATTCAACAGGCCAGCGAGGTGCGCTCAGCATGGTCGCTGCAAGCCAGCGATGCTGGTCAAAACGCCCCCGATACTTAACCATGTTTTCTACTGCCTTTCTTGACCTTCCCCCGCTGCAGGGCGCCTCTGGCGCTGTCACCCTGCCCGGCTCCAAGAGCATTTCTAACCGCGTCTTGTTGCTGTCTGCGTTGTGCCAAGGCACCACCGTCGTGCACGATTTGCTCGACTCTGACGACACGCGCGTCATGCTCAATGCCTTGCGCCAACTCGGCTGTGGCTTGGAGATAGATGGCACCACCGTCACGATCACGGGCTTGGGTGGGCAACTGGCGCACCACAACCCGATTGAGTTTTTCATGGGCAATGCCGGTACGGCCATGCGGCCATTGACTGCGGCATTGGCGGTGCTGGGGGGTGATTTCACACTCAAAGGGGTGCCCCGCATGCACGAGCGCCCTATTGGCGACTTGGTGGATGCGCTGCGCTTGCTGGGTTGCAGCATCGACTATTTGGGTCATGAGGGGTATCCGCCTTTGCACATTGGCCAGCCCCAATTGCAGCTGAGCGCGCCCATTCAGGTGCGAGGCGATGTGTCCAGCCAATTTTTGACCGCCTTGCTGATGGCCCTGCCCTTGGCGGCCCAAGAGCGCAGCATCACCATTGAGGTGGTGGGCGAACTCATCAGCAAACCCTATATCGAAATCACCCTCAACTTGCTCGCGCGCTACGGCATTGCGGTTGAGCGACAAGGCTGGGAGCGCTTTGTGATTCCGGCGGGTTGCCGTTACCAATCGCCCGGCACCATGCATGTCGAGGCCGATGCGTCTTCGGCCAGCTATTTCATTGCCTTGGGCGCCATTGCTGAGGGCGATGGCATTCGGGTCAACGGCGTGGGCGCTGATTCGATTCAAGGCGATATTCGCTTTGTTGAAGCGGCCCAGCAAATGGGCGCCAAAGTCACCAGCGGTCCCAATTGGCTCGAAATCCGTCGCGGCGCTTGGCCGCTCAAGGCCATCGAGCTCGACTGCAACCACATTCCCGATGCCGCCATGACCTTGGCGGTCATGGCGCTGTATGCCGATGGCCCCACTTTGCTGCGCAACATCGCCAGCTGGCGCGTCAAAGAAACCGACCGCATCGTGGCCATGGCCGCCGAATGCCGCAAGCTGGGCGCCACGGTTGAAGAAGGCCCCGACTGGCTTCGCGTACACCCGCTGCCCTTGGCTCAGCTGAACCTCGCGGCAGCCCAAGGCAAGTGGCAGGCCACCGGCATTCACACCTACGACGACCACCGCGTGGCCATGTGTTTTTCTTTGGCGGCATTCAACGACGCCCAAGTGCCCGTTCGCATCGAAGACCCCAAATGCGTGGCCAAAACTTTTCCAGACTATTTTGAAGCCCTGTTCTCTGTGGCCAAAGCCGACCCGGCCCAGATTCCGGTGCTTTGTATTGACGGGCCGACGGCCTCGGGCAAGGGCACCTTGGCCAGCCGCGTGGCCGCGCAATTGGGCTACCACTACCTAGACTCTGGTGCGCTGTACCGCGTTACTGCCCATGCGGCCTTGCAAGCGGGGCTGAGTTTAGAGGCCGCCGATGAACATGCCATTGCGCAATTGGCGCGCAGCTTGCCCGTGAGATTTGAAGGCGAGCAAGTGTTGCTTCAGGGCCAGGATGTGACCGACGCCATTCGCAGCGAACAAGGGGGCATGAATGCCTCGAAAGTCTCGGTTTTGCCAGCAGTTCGCGATGCGCTGGTGGATTTGCAACACAGTTTTCGCCGCCTTCCCGGCTTGCTGGCCGATGGCCGAGACATGGGCACGGTGATCTTTCCGCACGCCCCGTTGAAGGTGTTTTTGACCGCATCGGCCGCAAAACGTGCCGAAAGACGGCATAAGCAGTTGATTTCTAAGGGTTTTTCGGCTAATATCGACAGTCTTCGCGCTGATTTGGAAGCGCGTGATGCCCGGGACATGTCCCGCAGCGTTGCGCCTCTCAAGCCAGCACAAGATGCCTTGCAACTGGACAACTCGTCTTTGACCATCGAAGCCTCGGTGGAACAAGTCTTGGTCTGGTGGCAAAGCCGGCAAGTTTTCGGTTGAAACACCGCCCACTCGCCACCCAGCCCGACCAGTGCGGGCTGATTTAAAGCGCCTCCCGGCTCTCATCGTGCAGCTTGCACACTGGCCTGGAGGGTTTGTTCACTTAACCGCGGTTCACACCGCAAACCAATCGCCACAGTCAGCTCCTGGAAACGACGCATTCCGCGTTCGTCAGTCCTGTTTGTGGATGAGGAAATCACATGTCTGAATCTTTTGCCGCCCTCTTTGAGGAATCCCTGCAACGTACCGAAATGCGCCCCGGTGAAGTCATCACCGCTGAAGTGGTGCGCATCGAACACAACTTCGTGGTCGTCAACGCCGGTCTCAAGTCCGAGTCCTACGTGCCCCTCGAAGAGTTCAAAAACGACCAGGGTGAAGTTGAAGTCCAGGTCGGCGACTTTGTCTCTGTGGCCATCGGCTCGATCGAAAACGGTTACGGCGACACCATCTTGTCGCGCGACACCGCCAAGCGTTTGGCTTCTTGGATGTCTTTGGAAAAAGCCCTCGAATCCGGCGAGTTCGTCACTGGCGTGACCAGCGGCAAAGTCAAGGGTGGCCTGACCGTGTTGGTC